>Ga0247727_10011325_pt1 | contig 15585 bp, 15 predicted proteins | sample WisWelCaveWW1625_FD_202498 | JGI IMG/M metagenome (GOLD analysis project Ga0247727, IMG submission 202498) | Biofilm microbial communities from Wishing Well Cave, Virginia, United States - WW16-25 | ecosystem: Environmental > Aquatic > Deep subsurface > Groundwater > Cave microbial mat | place...
GGGGAAGGTATATAGAATGGGTGGGACGGTGTATAGAACGGATGGGACGGTGTATAGAACGGATGGGACGGTGTATAGAACGGATGGGATGGTATATAGAACGGATGGGACGGTGTATAGAACGGGTGGGTCTGTGCAGGAATCGGGTGGGACGGTATATAGAACGGGCGGGACGGTAAAGAAATCGGGTGGGACGGTATATAGAACGGATGGGACGGTGTATAGAACGGATGGGATTGTATATAGAACGGGTGGGTCTGTAAAGAAATCGGGTGGGGTGGCAGGGGATGGGTTTGTGGCATGATGTTTGGATGTGAGATATTACAATTAAAAGAATCAACAGTTAAAAATTAAGAAGATGAAAGACAAACAGGAAGATAAGCTGAGCATGGCGCTTGCCACGCAGAAGGTGATGAATGACAACAGCAGTTTGTGGAGCGGGATAAGCGCGATGGTTACCGCGGTGAGCGGGCTTGGAACCACGATAGCGGAAATTCAGAGTGTGCGGTTGATACAGGAACAGGACCGAAGGGGAATACCGATTGACAAGGAAGAGAAGAAACAGGATGCCATTGAGAAGGCATTGGTTGTGATTGGAGGATTAAAAGCGTTTGCGAGGGCGAATAAGGACAACACTTTTCTGAAAAAATTGATTACAGCCATACGGAATTGGACAATGTGAGGCCGGCAAGGCAGGGAGGACATCCCCCTTAAGTCCCCCTTTGATAAGGGGGAATAAAAAAAGAAAAGGCGGGATGTTTTTGTTCCGCTTTTTGTTTTGTTATATGCGGATTCCAATTACTAAAACATCATCTACCTGCTCCAAAGTCCCTTTCCAATCATCATAAATTTTTTCAAGCACATTTCTTTGTTCACTCATGGGTAAATGATGGTTGGCGAGAATAACTTCTTCGAGTTGCTTGTATTTGAATTTTTTTCCTTTTGGACCGCCAAACTGGTCGGCATAGCCGTCTGTAAAAAGATAAATAATATCACCTTTATTCAATTGAACGGAATTATTTTTGAAGGAATACATTGTTGAGTGTAATCCCACAGGCATTTTATCAGGTGCAATTTCGTTTATCTCTCCATGTAACATGCTATTTTGATTCATTGTCTGACGGATTGCGGAAAAGTTCACGGAGAGCTGTTCTGTATTTTGTATTTGGGTGGTTGTAGTTAACGCAGATTAAGCGGATAATTACGGATTTAATACAGCGGGAATCAGCTTAATCAGTGTTGGCTGTGTTCCATTTTCTGAAATTTAAACAGTTGCTAACTAAACCTCATCGCCTTCACAGGCGTAATATAAGTTATGATGTAAGAGGGCAGGAGCAGCATAATGAAGCAGACCACAAACGTTCCTGCGTTCAATAATAAAATGTGAAGCAGGTTAAAGTTGATAGGAATGGAAGAAAGGTAATAAGTGGTTTCGTCAAGAGAAATTAGTTTGAAATGCTTTTGCAAAAGGCAGATGGAGATTCCCGCTAGGTTTCCCCAAAGCAATCCCCTTCCGATTAAATAAGAAGCGTTGTAAAGAAAAATTTTCCGCACGCTCCGGTTTGTCATTCCCAGCGCTTTTACAGTTCCAATCATGTTGGTTCTCTCGAGAATGAGAACCAACAAAGCAGAAATCATGTTGATGGCGGCAACCAGCGCCATTAGTGAGACAACGACTACCGCGTTAATATCCTGCGCATCGAGCCATGAAAAAATCTGAGGGTTTAAATCCTTAATGCTCTTTGCCAAAAACTCGAAGCCGATGATTTCATTCACCGCTTCGGTAGTTTTATCTAGTTTTTTGTAGTCGTTCAGCAAAACTTCAAATCCTCCTATGGAAGTTGCATCCCATCCATTTAGTTTCTGAATGTGCGCGATGTCCGCAATTACATACACCTGGTCGAATAAATCACTAAGCCCTGTTGAATAAATTCCGCATACAGAAAATCTTCTCGCCCGCTGCTGTTGGTTTTGGATGAAGTAAACGATGATAGTATCGTTAATGCCGAGTTTTAGTTTTTCTTTATGAAATTTTGAAATAAGAATTTTATCTGACTTAACAGAATCAGAAACCATGAACGGTTCTCCTTCCACAATGTTCTTTTTGAAAAAGTCCCAGTCAAAATCACTGCCCACTCCTTTCACCACCACACCTTGTAATTCGCCTCCTCGTCCCTCGTCCTTCGTCCCTCGTCCCTTGTCACTTGTCTTAATGATGCCTGCTTTCGTTGCGAATGATTGTATGTGTCGGATGTCAGGATTTGTTTTCAGTTCAGTGATGAAGTTTTGATTACGGTCAATTGAAGTTCCTTCAAAGGATTCGTTGTTGTCATAATTTGAAATTTGAATATGCGCACCGAACCCAATTACTTTGTCGCGGATTTCATTCTGGAAACCGGTAACAATCGCAAGCGTAAGAATCATGATTGCAAGCCCGAGCGTAATTCCAAGAATGGCTATATTTACAATCGGTTTTGAGAAACCTTTGTTGTTGGAAATAATCCGTTTGGATATGAAAAGTTCTACCATCTGCGAATACGAATCCGTCAACTGACGGACGAATTTACGAATTGCTATGAACATCAAACATTGCTTACTGTTTACTGTTTATTGTTTATTGTTTACTGTCTTCTCTTATTCTCAATTCGCTCTTCCATTAAAACTTCAGGACAGAACCCCCGATGATTTAAAAGTTGGCGCACAGCAAACCGATAAATATTTTCCGCTCATAAAAGATAAACGAATTGCCGTTGTAGCGCATCCTGCTTCGCTGGTGACCCACACTCATTTGGTGGATACGCTGCTCAAATCAGGAATGAAAGTGAAAAAAGTTTTCGCACCTGAGCATGGTTTCAGGGGTACTGCCGAAGCGGGAGAAAAAATCAAAAGCAACATAGACGAACAAACTAAACTTCCTGTCATTTCTCTCTATGGAAAAAATTTCAAGCCCAAACCTGAGGACATGAAGGATGTGGACGTTGTTTTGTTTGATTTGCAGGATGTGGGCGCGAGATTCTACACGTATATTTCCACCCTTCATTATGTGATGGAGGCATGCGCGGAAAGTAAAAAAGAATTAATTATTCTCGACCGCCCGAATCCAAACGGATATTATGTGGATGGACCGATTCTCGAACTGAAGTTCAAGTCATTTTCCGGAATGCATCCTGTTCCAATCGTTCACGGAATGACAATTGGTGAATATTCAAAGATGATCAACGGAGAAAAATGGCTGGCGAACGGAGTGCAATGCAAACTCACGGTAATTCCTGTCGGGAATTATTCGCACACTGATTTATATCAACTGCCCGTGAAGCCATCGCCCAACCTTCCGAATATGTCAGCAGTTTATATGTATCCTTCGCTCTGTTTGTTTGAGGGAACGCTCGTGAGTGTTGGCAGGGGAACTGATAAGCCGTTTCAGCAATTCGGATATCCTGAATTGAAAGGCGGAAATAATGCTTTTACTCCTCTGCCCGTGAAAGGCGCAAGTGAAAATCCGATGTATAACAATCAACTGTGCTGGGGATTTGACGTTTCTGCATATGGAGAGATGTATGTGAAGTACTATGAAAAAATAAATCTCTTCTGGATTCTGAATCTTTACAAAACCTGCGAGATGAAAGAAAAGTTTTTTAACAATTATTTTAATTCCCTCGCAGGAAACGAAACGCTGAAAAAACAAATCATGGAAGAAAAAATAGAAGAGGAAATCCGAAAATCGTGGGAGCCGGGATTAATCAAGTTTAAAGAGACAAGAAAAAAATATCTCATCTATCAGGATTTTGAGTAGTCGTATTCAGCATCTCTGCCACCTTTTTATCAATCGGGAAAGTAAATTCATCAGCGCTTATTTTAGAAAGAGAAATCCATCGGAATGATTGTGAAGCCCCCTCTGACTCCCCCGAAGGGGGAGAACTTGTGCGTGCAACTCCCTCTCCTTTGGAGAGGGAAGGGGTGAGTCCTTTGGCTTTCACAATATAATATATACTGAGGAGTTGATGGTCGGCATGAAATGCGGATGGCTGAAAAAAATCTGTGGTATAGAAATGTTGCACTATTTCAATTTCACAGCCAAGTTCTTCGCTGAATTCTCTTATTAAACATTCAATCGTTCCTTCTCCAAAGTGCAAACCACCTCCAGGAAATTTTGTCATTTCTTTTCCAAAGCGGAACTCATCGGTTACCAACACTTCGTTGTGAGCGTTAATAAGCAAACCATAAACCCGAATATTGAAAATGGGATACATTTGTGACAACAAAATTAGAAAACAAACTATCGGATGATTTTTAACTCAAAGAAAGAAATTCTTTTCATAACACTTGCCGGATTTTTCATCACCAATGCTATTGTTGCAGAAATGATAGGAGGAAAACTCATAGATATCGGCAAGAATTTTTCCGAAGGCACATTTATTATGAGCGTGGGAATATTGCTTTGGCCCGTTGTGTTTCTCACCACAGATTTGATGAATGAGTATTTTGGAAAAAAAGCAGTCAAGAAATTATCTTTTATTACTGCGGGCTTGGTTTTATATGCATTTATCGTTCTGTGGATGGCAATGCAGGTGAATGCAATTCCCGGCTCTCCTGTGAATAATGCTTCTTTCCATAATGTGTTCGGGCAAAGTATGTGGATTATTATTGGGAGTGTTACAGCGTTTATTACATCACAGTTAATGGATGTTTTCGTTTTTTGGTTTATCAGGAAAAAAACAGGAGGAAAAATGCTTTGGCTCAGAGCGACTGGTTCAACTGTTATCTCCCAGTTGTTCGATACGTTTATTGTAGGCGGAATTGGACTATGGCTTCCTTCTCTTTTGTTTCCCGATAAATATCATTTCACATTTGAGATGTATGTAAAAGCATCGCTCACGGGTTATTCAGTTAAACTCATCATCGCTGTTGTGCTCACGCCAGTAATATATTTCGGACACTATTTTGTTGACCGCTATCTTGGAGAAGAGGAAGCGAAAAAAATAATTTTGGAAACAGCCCGCCTGAATGACAAAGTCGGGCAGGCAAAAAAAGATACAGGAAGTTGATCAGAACTTTGATCGGGATCGTTTCTTATACATCACCTTATAGCCAACGGTAACCAACCCAAACATATATGCGTCTTTATCCTTAGGGTCGCCCCGTTGTTCCCCAATGCATGGGATGCAAACGTCTGGCCTACTTGGATCGGATGGATTAGCAAAATGTATTGCTTTTGGATCTCCATTAAAAATTTCTGGGTCAGCATAAGTAGTACTGACATCATCTATATAATCGCTAAATGTTTTGCGCATTCCAAGCTCAAACCCAATTCCCCAGTAGCGGTTGATTGCAAAGCGTGCTCCTCCGCCAACAGAAATTAATGCAGTTATTCTTGAATAGGTTACACCTTCAGTGTGCAGTGGCTGCAGGGCGTACCATGCTCCATTAATATATTTTCCTTTTGGATTGAAATAAATACCACCGAAACCACCGAATAAATAAAGTTGTCTGTCCTTATGCTTCATCCCGCGAACCCCTTTGATGTTATACACGTGCCCCTTTTGTTCTTTGAGAAAATTTGCTTCTACCTGGACAGAAAGTTCAAAAATATTCGACTTAAAATTGGCATTTCTCCTGTTGCGAAAATATTCTTTGGTAAGTTTATCATCTCCTCTTATAATTCCCCAGTAGAAATTACCTTTAGCAGAAATATATTTCTGTAATTTAAAGCGTACGCCTACGCCAAGAGCCGGGCGGGTTAAACCAATTTCAAGATCTCTTAGCCCATTTGTTCCTATCTGGTTAGCGCCTCCCAAGTCTCCTAAAAAATTTGTAGCGCCAAGTGAGCCGATTAACTCATACCTATAGGGAGGTTTTTTTCTATTAAAGGTGCTGCGCCCTCTTCGCTTTCTTCCCTGAGCATCGGCAAAAGAAGCAATGAAGCAAAAAAGCAAAGTAAAAAGTATAAATTTTCGCATTGGATATTACTTCTAAGCAGGCAAAAGTATGGAAAAATGTCTTTTAAGGGAATAAAAAAATTTAACAATAAATTCAGTGCCCGGGACTGGATTTGAACCAGCACACCTTTCGGCATACGCTTCTGAGACGTACGTGTCTACCAATTCCACCACCCGGGCGAGGGATTGCAAATGTCGGAGTTTTTTGAAAACAGAACAGAATAATTAAGCGGACACAGTAACTCTCGGAGCAGCGGAAAGGATTTCATTATTTGCTGCGTTGGCGTATTGCTGGAAGTTTTTCACAAACGACTTTGCAAGTTCATTCGCTTTTGCGTCATACGCATCCTTATTCTTCCAGGTATTTCGAGGGTTCAGAATTTCAGAAGGAACATTAGGGCATGAGGCCGGAATATTCAAATTGAAAAGAGGAAGCGTGTCAAATTTTACTTTTTCCAGTTCTCCGTTCAGAGCAGCGGTAATAAGCGCTCTTGTGTATGAAAGTTTTATTCTGCTTCCAACTCCATACGCTCCTCCTGTCCAACCGGTGTTCACTAACCAAACATTAATACCATTATTTTCTTTTAGTTTTTTTCCGAGGAGTTCAGCGTATTTTGTAGGATGAAGAGGAAGAAACGCTTTTCCAAAACAAGCAGAAAAAGTCAAAGTGGGTTCTGTGATTCCCATTTCAGTTCCCGCCACTTTTGCAGTATATCCTGAAATGAAATGATACATCGCCTGCGCGGGAGTGAGTTTTGAAATAGGGGGAAGCACTCCAAACGCATCACAAGTGAGGAAGAAAATATTTTTCGGAATGCCGCCAACGCTTGGTTCAACGGAGTTGTCAATGAAGTTTATCGGGTAAGCAACACGAGTATTTTCTGTTACAGAAATATCCTCGTAGTTTACTTTTTTTGTTCCGGGAAAGAAGCGCACATTTTCCAAAAGCGCGCCTTCGCGAATCGCATTAAAAATCTCCGGTTCTTTTTCTGGTGTGAGATTTACGCATTTCGCGTAACACCCGCCTTCAAAATTGAAAATTGTTTTTTCCGCCCAGCCGTGTTCGTCATCGCCAATCAATCCGCGGTTGGGGTCGGCAGAGAGAGTTGTTTTTCCTGTTCCGCTCAAGCCAAAGAAAATCGCAGTGTCTCCGTTCTTGCCCACATTTGCAGAGCAATGCATGGAGAGAACATTTTTTTCGTGCGGAAGAATATAATTGAGAAGAGTGAAAATGCTTTTCTTGATTTCCCCTGTATACCCGCTTCCACCGATGAGAATAATTTTTTTTGTGAGATTGAGTATGGTAAAATTATACTGGCGCGTTCCGTCTGCAATTGCTTCCGCTTTGAAACCCGGAGTATTAATAATTGTCCATTCAGGATTAAAATTTCCAAGTTCGTCCTTAGAAGGACGAATGAAAAGATTATTCACAAACAAATTAGACCAAGGAAGCTCTGTCACCACACGGACAGACAAGCGGTAATGTTTATCAGCGCAGGCAAAAGAATCACGTACATAAATTTTCTTTCCTGCAAGATAATTCGCAACCTTATTGTACAGCGCATCAAATTTTTTTGAATCAAATTTGAAATTCACATCTCCCCACCAGATAACATCTTTTGAGGTATCATCCAGCACAATGAATTTATCTTTAGGCGAGCGACCGGTAAATTCCCCCGTATCAACAGCGAGTGCACCAGTATCAGTTAGCACGCCTTGGTTCAGGCGTAGAGTTTCTACTGTAAGTTCAGAGGCAGAGAGGTTCCAGAGTGGGCTTGAGTTTTTTATTCCGATGGAGTTGAACCATTGGCTCTTCTTATCTTCTTCGCTCATGGTTTTTTCTTTTAATGAGGCGCAAAACTAAAAAAACCTATCAACGAAAACAGGAAAAATTACTCAATGTTTATGAACACATTTTGCGCTTTCATTTACATGAACAAGCGATGATTTTACAAGTAAATCCTTTGCCTTTTTCACAAATTCATCTTGTTCCAAGGGAGATAATTCTGAAAGTTTCAAACAATAATCAATTTCCCCTTCGCGACCCCAATGAGTAGGTTCGTATGCGATTTTTTTGGAATTAGAATCAAGAAATTTTACAAACGCTTCATTCGCTTTATTATCTATTCCTTCTCCCTTGCTGTAAAATTGCACAACAAGGCGGTAAGTATCTTCTTTTTCAGTATTTGGAAGCGGAGGCCAGTTTGCATGTTCACATTGAGCGTTTTCTTTTTGGTGAACAAGTTTCGATTTGATCAGGAGTTCATTTGCTTTTTTCACGAATTCGATTTGCTCAGCGGAAGAAAGTTCAGTGAGCGCAAGACAATAATCCGTTTCACCTTCTCGTCCCCAGTGTTTTGGTGCATAAGAAGTTTTTTTCGGATAAGAGTCCAGAAATTTTACAAATTCATTATTTATTTTTTCATCAATGCCTTCTCCTTTGCTGTAAAATGAAACAACGAAGCGAACATTATCATCTTTAGGAGCAGGTGAAATAGTAGTTGTGCCTGCTGTATTTGTTGTGGTTGTAGACGAAGAGGAAGTAGTCGTAGTGGTTTGCTGTGGAGTTGTATAGGTAGAAGAATCAGTGGTTGTGCTCTTCTTGCTTTTGCAGGAATCCACAGAAAGAAGAATTGAACTTATGATGATTAAATGAAAATGGAAAATAGTTTTCATGTTTTTGTTTTTAATTATTATTCGGTTTCAACGAAGCAAAAGCAAGCATTAACCATGCCAATATAAAACTCACTCCTCCAAAAGGAGTAATGGCTCCAACCCATTTCATTTCTTCATTTCCTATTCCAATTATTGGGCGAAGAGAAAGAAAATAAAGTGAAAAAGAAAAAAGAATTATTCCTGCAATGAATAGAGCAGAGGAGTAGTGTAAAAATTTGGATGAGATTTTTTCCGAAAGAATTACAATGAGAATTATTGCAAGTGTATGATAGAACTGGTATTTCACTGCTGTTTCAAAAGTCTGAAGATTTTCCGAAGGAAGTTTTTCTTTTAACGCATGTGCGCCCATTGCTCCGAGTGCAACACACATAGCGCCTGAGATTCCTGCTATCATCAGGAGTTTTCTATTCATGATAGATATTTCTCAATAAATTCCCGCACGCAGCCATCTCCCCCTTTTTTATCAAGAATTACATTGACAATTTTCTTTACATCTTCGACTGCGTCAGCAGGGCATGCGGAAAACCCAATTGCGGACAGTAATTTTATATCATTGGTATCATCAGCAATGTGTGCAACTTCATCCAGACCAATTTTTAACTTCTTACACCAGCGGAAAACAACATCCAGTTTTTCTTCATCGCCTGAATAAACAAATTTAATTCCGAGCATTTTAGCGCGCGCGTTGTGAAGTTTTTTGCTTTTACCGGCACTAATAAACGCCACGTGAATTCCCTTTTTTATTGCTGAGCGAATACCCACTCCATCTTTCACATTGAATTTTTTCGCGATGTCGCCTTTCTCGGTAATGTAAACTCCCCCATCGGTCATCACACCGTCAACATCAAGGGTAAGGAATTTTATTTTTGGATTCACAATTAGATAATATTTCTGCCAATCGCTTTCGCAATCGGTTTGAGTGATTCATAAAGTTTTGTGAACTCTTCAAAGTTCAATTGCTGAGAAGCGTCTGATTTTGCGACTGACGGATTCGGATGTGTTTCAACCAGCAAACCATCGCAACCCATTGCCATGCAAGCCCTCGTTAAATCCGCAACACCATAAGCATATCCAATAGCATGGCTTGGGTCAAGAATTATAGGGAGATTAGTATTTTCTTTCAGCCAAGCGACTCCACAAAGATCAAGCGTGAATCTTGTTTTTGTTTCAAAAGTTCTGATTCCTCGTTCGCAGAGAATTACATTTTCATTTCCGCCAGATAAAATAAATTCTGCGGCTTGAACAAATTCTTGTACTGTCGTTCCGAATCCGCGCTTGAGCAGAACGGGCTTTTTTATTTTCGCGCATGCCTTCAGAATTCCGTGGTCATACATTGACTTCGCTCCAATTTGCACGATATCGGAATATTCAATGATATCCTGCACTTGCGTAGAGTCGCGGACTTCAGAAATTATTTTAAGTCCGTATTTGCTGCGCATTTTATCCAGCAACTTCAAACCATCAATGCCCATTCCCTGAAAACTATAAGGAGAAGTTCTTGGCTTGAACGCACCCGCGCGAAGAATTTTTACACCAAGTTTTTTGCAGAGTTGTGCCGACTCGTCAATTTGTTTTTCGGATTCTACAGAGCAAGGACCTGTTATGACAAGCGTGTTATTTGTTTTTCCTCCTATGGAAATCTCATCAGAAATTTTTATTTCCCTCGTACGCTGAATAAATTTTCTACTTGCAAGTTGAATATCATCATTGAAAACAAAACTTTCCGCTACCAATGATTTATGTTTCTCTTCAACTTCTTTGAGTTTATTTGGCGTAACTAGGATGAACGAACCATTTTGTTTCAAAATAAACGAATCTAGTTCTTTCCCGAGTTCGTTTGCTTTGTTTTCGTCAACTGTATGCTTAAGTTTGATAATCATAATTATTCTCCTTTGATAAGGTTGGTAAACGTCATAGCGCCTGTGAGATTATTGTTTCGGTCAACGATAGGTAAATATAGAATATTTTGTTTTGTGTTCTTGATGAACTCAATCATTTCAGTGATTGTAAAATCATCATACACTTTAATCGGGTTACGGTTGATGATGTCGTTCACTTCGATTTTATTCAGGTCGGAAATTTTTTTGATGAGCCCTTTGCGCACATCGGCATTTGAGATAAGCCCTTTGAGTTTTCCATTCTCATCTGAAACGGTTGTGAAGCCGAAATTATATTTCTCAATGCTGTTCAGCGTTTCTGCGAAAGAAGAGTTTTCTCCAATAACAGGGATTTCTTCTTTACTCATCATCACATCGCGCACGTGCATTCCTGAAGGAACATAATACTGGTTTCGCAGATTGTGCATAGCGCTTCCTATCACAGATGAATTCACAAGATAAGAACCCGACACCACCGAGTAAACGCCCATATTGCGAAGCACAAACGAAACATCAGCCGTCACCCCGCCATCTACATAAACTTTTTTATCTGGATATCTATTATGAAATTCGCGAATCTTTTTAAAATTTTCTTTATTAAATGTGCCGCCACTTTTTCCTGGAGTGGTGGTCATGAATAAAATGAAATCAAAGCGGTCTTTGTATTTTTCAAACACATCAATTTCTGTTTCTGAAATAATCGCAAGGCCGAGTTTCGATTTTATTTCTTTTGGAATGTTGATTCCATTATTCAGATTTTCATATTGAAAGGTCACCAGTTCAACTTCGTTCTCAACTATTTTTTGAAAAAACTTTTCAGGATCAGAACTGATGATATGAAGGTCAATGGGTGTTTTGCTTTGCTGGCGAATGGTTTTTATATCATCAAATACCGAGAGGTTATCGTTGCAGTCAACATGAAAATAATCTACATGAAATTCATCAAGTTCTTTTACCAGTTCAGGTAGAGATTTTGCTTTGCTGGAATAAATTGAGGCGGAGATTTTCATCGCAGCAAATTTAGGATAAATTTTCGGGAAAGGAATTTCCTACATTTGTCCTCCAGTATGTTCAAAAAACTTTTCATATTCTTTTTCCGTGAGTATTTGTTTTGGATGGTTTTCTTTTTCATTTGCCGAAGCATTTTTCTTATCTATAATAGTAGTGAGTTGAAAGAAATTTCTTTCTGGGAAACCATTTCCACCTTCTTAAATTCACTTTATCTGGATACTTCAATGTCGAGTTACTTTCTTGCTTTTACATTTATTTGCTTTTCTCTTTTTGGATTTTTCAACCGAACGATTTTTTTTATTATAAACAGAGCATATGTTGTCGTAATTCTTTTTTTGTTTTCCCTGATTACAATTGCCGAACTTAAAATTTATGATGAGTGGGGAACCAAACTTAATATCAAAGCAATTCGTTTTCTCGAACACCCTTCTGAGGTGATTAATTCCACCAGCACTTCATTTTTGATTTTTGGATTTATTGCTGTGGGAATTCTTTCTTTTATCGGATTTTATATGCACAAAAAAATTTGCAGAACAGAAATTGTTTTGCTCACCTTCAAAAAGAGATGGCTCGGAACATGTGTTTTTTTTCTCATCGTTCCTTGTCTGATTGTACTTGGAATCCGAGGAGGCGTTCAGCAAATTCCTATTCAGCAGAGCGATGCTTATTTTTCAAAGCACAATATTCTGAATCTTGGAGCAGTGAATTCTGGTTGGAATCTCGGTCAAAGTTTTTGGGAAAACAGAATGATTATGAAAGGAAATCCATATATCTATTTTCCGCAGGAAGAAGCAAAGAAAACCGTGCAGGAACTTTATAAAACAGAAAAAGATTCAACAATTAATTTTCTAAAAATCCAAAAACCAAACATTGCCCTTGTAATTCTCGAAGGTTGGTCGGCTGATATGATAAAGTCGCTTGGCGGCTATGATAGCGTTACTACTGGCTTTGATAAACTCGCCTCTGAAGGAATTTTATTCGACAGCATTTATGCAAGCGGAAGTTTGTCTGACCAGGGAATGACAGCCATCTTCAGCGCGTTTCCCGCCTTGCCTTTTGGCACTTCCATCATCGGGCAGCCGGGCAAATATGGACATTTGCCTTGTCTTAATACCGAGTTTCATAAGTTAGGATATGCCACTTCTTATTTGTTTGGAGGTCAGTTAAGTTATGGAAACATCAAAGCATACATGTACTATAATAATTTCGATAAAATTCTTGAAGGAAAAGATTTTGACAGCGATATTCCGCAGGGAAAACTCGGAGTGCATGATGAATTTTTATATGCAAGGCAATTACAGGAATTGAAAAATGAAAAAGAACCCTTTGTTGCGGCAATGTTTACTTCGAGCAGCCATTCGCCTTACGATATGCCGATGGAACGGAAAATTTTCTGGGGCGATGATGAAATTAATTATGTGAACAGCATGTATTATGCCGATTCATGTTTATTTGATTTTGTTCAGAAGGCAAAAAAAGAAAAATGGTTTGACAATACGCTTTTCATTTTCGTTTCTGACCATAGCCACCGTTCGCCTAAACATTGGGCGCAGGAGCAGCCGGAGTACAGGAGAATCCCCATGTTATTTTATGGAAATGTTATTAAAGATGAATTTAAAGGATATCGATACAAAAAAATCTGTTCTCAGATTGATTTGGCTTCCACGCTTCTGAATCAATTAAATCTTTCTGCTGAAAAATTTAAATGGAGCAAAAATCTTTTTAATCCTCATGCAAATGAATTTGCATTTTATGAAACACGCGATGGTTTTGGTTTTGTGCGCCCGAATCAATATTTGGTTTACTCTCGTTCAAGCGATAATTTCCTTTTTGAAAAGACAATTTCTCCAGCAGAAAAAGCAAAACTGGAAAAAGAAGGGAAAGGTTTTTTGCAAACAGTATTTCAGGAATACACAGATTATTAATTCACCATTGCGAGTCCTGCGTTTCGTGGGCGAGGCAATTTGAACTTTAAAGTTGAAAATATTTTTGGCTGTATCAGTTGCGCTTTTTAAACAGCAATCTGTTTCGACTTAATTTTTTTTCTTCGCTGAAAAACAGGGCCCGTATTTTTTGTAGGGCTGAAAAAAGTATTTGCGCATTTGTCAAAACTTTCAGTAGTGTCGGTAGTATAAAATTCTATTTTCCCGTTGAGGGAGATTTTATTTTTCATTTCAGGATGGCGTTTTAAATAATCCGCCAAACTATCGGCTACTATTTCTCCCTGAGATAGAATTTTTATTCCTTTAGGCGCGTGCTTTTTTATTTTATTGATAAGCAGGGGATAATGCGTACAGCCTAAAATGAGGGTGTCAATCTTTTTGCTTTTAGAAAAAAGATCATCTAAATATTTTTTCACGAAAATATCCGTAGCAGGAGAATCCATTTCATTATTCTCCACGAGAGGAACCCACATAGGGCATGCCTGCTGAAAAACTTTTACATCAGGGAAGAATTTTTCTATTTCAATTTTATAGGAATCAGATTGCACGGTTCCTGTTGTGCCTAAAACCCCAACGTGTTTTGTCTGAGTGTACTCACCGACTGTTTCAGAAGTGGGGCGGATAACTCCAAGCACTCTTCTGTCAGGAGCAATTTTTGGCAAGTCCAATTGCTGAATATTGCGCAGCGCTTTTGCTGAGGCGGTGTTGCAGGCAAGAATAACCAGATGGCAATTCATCGCAAAAAGTTTCTGAACGCACTCGAGTGTATAGTGATAAACTGTTTCGAACGAACGCGTTCCATAAGGCGCGCGCGCGTTATCGCCTAAATAAACGTAATCATATTGCGGGAGTTTTTTTACAATCTCTCTTAGCACGGTGAGACCGCCAATGCCAGAGTCAAAAATTCCTATAGGACTTGCAAGTTTCATATCTGTACAATTAAAACCGGATTCCAAATATAGTAATGTCATCCACCTGCTCTCTTCCTTGCATCCATTCATTGATAGTTAAATCGAGTTTTTGTTTTTGAACATCCATCGGCTGGGTGTGGATGTCAGTGAGTAATTGCTTGAAAGGCGCATAGAAAAACTTTTTCTTGTTTGGTCCTCCTGGCTGGTCGGCATAACCATCTGAAAACAGATAAAAGACATCATCCTTCTGCGTTTCTATTTTATGGTTTGTGAAGTTTCCGCTTTCTGATTCGTGCTCCGAATGCCCTATGGGAATCCGGTCTGCTTTATACTCTTCCAGTTTTCCGTTTCGGATACGATAAAGTGTGTTGTAAGAGCCGGCATACTCAACAGACTTATCTTTTTTATCCACGCATATAAGCGCAATTGCCATTCCGTCTTTTACCGAAATTTCATTTCCGTTTGTAGTTGCAAATGTTTCCTGCATCATTTTTCTGAGTTCATTCAGAATGTCGGATGGCTTGAACAATCCCATTTCCTTCACTGTATAATTTAAAAGGTTGTATCCGATGAGCGACATGAAAGCACCCGGAACCCCGTGACCTGTGCAGTCAGCAGCCGCGAGCCATATTTTATTTCCGCGCTCGTGGCTCCAGTAAAAATCTCCGCTCACAATGTCTTTCGGCTTAAACAAAAGGAAATGTTCGAAAGGATATTTTCTCAACTGTTCATTGGATACAAATACAGCATCCTGAATTCTTTTTGCATAGTCAATACTGTCTGTTATTTTTAAATTTTTCTTTTCAAGATCGATATTTTGATGGCGGATAGTTTCTGTTCTTTCTTCTACTTTCTTTTCAAGAAATAAATTTTCTTTCTTCAACTTTCTTTCGCGCCATTTTACAAAAAGAATAATAAGCAGCAGCGTAGTTATTCCTGATGCTGACCAGAACCAGGTTGTTTTCCAAAATGGGGGAGTGATGATGAAATGAAAAGTTACTGGTTCATTATTCCATACCCCATCGTTATTGCAGGACTTTACTTTGAAAGTATATTCCCCCGGCTTGAGGTCAGGATAAGTAACAGAATGTTCTTTCATGATGGGTGACCAGTCCGTATCCAATCCATCGAGCATGTAGCGATATTTCACTCGCTTTGGATTTGTCAAACTTGTTCCGATGAAATCAAAAGTGAAATGATTGTTATTCCAGCCGAAAGTATGGTCGACAGG
>Ga0247727_10011326_pt1 | contig 15585 bp, 20 predicted proteins | sample WisWelCaveWW1625_FD_202498 | JGI IMG/M metagenome (GOLD analysis project Ga0247727, IMG submission 202498) | Biofilm microbial communities from Wishing Well Cave, Virginia, United States - WW16-25 | ecosystem: Environmental > Aquatic > Deep subsurface > Groundwater > Cave microbial mat | place...
CTACTCGATCTCGACCGCGGCGGCCGATTGGCTGCTGCGTCACGCGGACGCCGCCGGCCGCGCACGTTTGCTCGAGCTGCTCGGCGAAGGCCGCACGGCCGACGAGGCGCTGCGCGCGGTGCTGCAGCTCGACAGCGAGGCGATCGACCGGGCCGTGCGCGCCGAGATCCGCGCCCAGTTCGCCGATCCCGCGCTGCCCGGCCCGGCGGCGGCGCACTGACGATCGAGCGCTCTGGCTCCGCTCAGGCGTGGCTCCCCATCGATAGTACCCTCCCCGGCCATGACCGTCGCCGCGACGATCCTCATCATCCTGCTCGCCCTCTACGCGCTGCTGCGCGAGGTGGACGTGAGGCTGGTGCTCTTCCTCGCGGGTCTCGCGCTCGCGTCGTTGGCGGGGCAGCCGCTCGTCGTCTTCGACACCTTCCTGACCGAGATGGGCAACGGCAAGACCATCGGACCGATCTGTTCAGCCATGGGCTTCGCGTACGTGTTGCGGGCGACGGGTTGCGATCAGGCGATGGTGAGGCTCCTGCTCGCCCCGACACGCCGCATCCGCTGGCTCCTGATTCCGATCGGCTGTGCGGTCGGATTCGTGACCAACATCGCGATCACGAGCCAGACCGCGTCCGCGGCAGCGGTCGGGCCCATTCTCGTTCCCCTCATGCTGGCGGCCGGCTACTCGCCGCTCGTGACAGCAGCGACGCTCGTGCTCGGTTGTTCGGGAGGTGGCAGCCTCTTCAATCCGGGCGACGCTGATCTCGTCGCGATCCAGGAGTCCAGCCAGGCGCCCATGCAGCTCGTGCTGCAATCCATGCTGGCCCCGCTGCTCGCCGGTTTCGCGACCGCGGTCGCGCTGTTTTCGATCGGGTCGCGCGGTCCGACCCTGCGGACCTCGACGGTTTCGCCGACTCCGGACGAGCCGATTGCATGGTCGAAAGCGCTGCTGCCGCCGCTGCCGCTCTCGCTCATCTTCCTGATGCTCCCCGGTGTCTTCTTTTCGTCGCCGCCGCCGCCATTCGAAAAGGGTCTGCCCGTCTCGCACGCCATGATCGTCGGGACGATGGCCGTGCTGCTCGTTCACCGGCGGGACTTCTCGCAGCAGGTGAAATCGTTCTTCGAAGGGATGGGCTACGCCTACGTGCACGTGATCTCTCTCATCATCACCGCGAGCTGTTTGATCGCGGGCATGACCGCTACCGGTCTGACCGGAAGTCTGGTGAGTCTGGTGTCTGGCACCGGCGCGGTGGGCAAGGTCGCCGCCGGGTTCTTTCCGGGGCTGCTCGCGGTCATCTCGGGGTCGGGGCTCGGCCCCAGCGTGGCCTTCGCGAAGGCGGTCCTGCCACCTCTGAGTGTCAACGTCCCTCTGGCGCTCGACCTCGGAACGCTCGCTGCGATTGCTGGGAGCTTCGGACGCACGATGTCGCCAGTCGCGGCGGTCGTGATCTTCTCCGCCAGTCTGACCGGCACGTCGAACTGGAACATCATCAAGCGGACCGCGCCCGTGCTGCTCACAAGCTACATCGTCGTTCTTCTGGTGGTCCTGGCGCGAGGCAATTAGCGGCGACCGTCCAGGCCACCCACGGGCCTCTCGCGCATCCGAAGGGCGGCGAAGGAGGGTCCTCATGGTGTCGAGTCAGCGGGTGCCACCTCCACGCTGTCGCCGACGCGCCAGCCGCGGCGCGCGGCGCTGCCGGCCGGCACCTCGAGCACCAGCTCGGCAGGCTCGCGCGGCCGGTAGATCGTGCGGGCATCGCTGTGAGGCACGTTCGCTTCGACGTGGGCGATGCGGCCCGCCCGGATCCACAGGATGTCGATGTCGAAGTGCATGTCGGGCATCCAGAAGGCGTGTCGGCCCGGCTCGTCGTAGCGGAATAGCATGCCCTGGCCGTCCGCGAGGTAGGGGCGCCCCGAGAGACCGCGCTGCTGCCGCTCCGCGGTGTCGGCGAGCTCGGCATCGACCACGTGCACACCGATCGTGACGCGCACCCGCGGCGCGGCCGGCTCGCTCGGCGCGGCGGGCTGACCCTCCGAGCACGCGAGCAACAAAGAGAGGAGCAGCGGCCAGGCATGCCGGCTCATCGGACGCGGAAGTCCGGCAGGCCTTCGGGGGCCTCGTCCCATACATCGACGTGCTCCACGCGTGCCCAGCTCGGCCCCTCGTGACACCAGGCGATCAGAGCAGCGACGGCCGCAGCGTCGCCCTCGAAGACCGCCTCCACACGTCCGTCCGCGAGGTTTCGCACCCAGCCCGCGACGGCCCCCGCTCGAGCGTGCACGCGCGTCGCGGCCCGGAAGGCGACGCCCTGTACGCGCCCGCTCACCACGACGCGCCGGCGGATTCGCTCCTGCATCGTGCGGGATCCCGTACACTGCCGCGCGGCGGGAGGCAAGCGCTTGCAGGCAGTGGCGAGAGCCGGGCCGCTCGGCGCGAGCGGCGCGCGCATGCTCTACAACCTGGCCGACGCGCTGTATCCCGAGCTGCCGCGCGATCTCGCGCCCTCCGCCGAACGCCGGCTGCTGCACGAAGGGCTGCCGGCGATCTGGCGCGTGCGGCTCTGGCTGCTCTGGCTCGAGTGGGAGCCCGTCTTGACGCTGCACGCGCGCCGCCGCTTCTGGCGCCTGTCGCTCGCCGAGCGCCAGGCGGCCTGTGCGCGACTGCGCGGAAGCCGCTTCGCCGGGGTGCGCCGCGCCTGGGCCCGGCTCGCGGCGCGCGTCGAAGACGCGCTGGCGGAGAGCGGCGCGCGCGCTCACTCGTCGGAGGGCGCGTAGTACTCGAAGTCGACGACGTTCGTCTTCAGGTACTCGCGCAGGTTGTCCACCAGCTGCTTCTCGAGCTGCCGCACGCGCTCGCGCGTGAGACGCATCTCGTCGCCGAGCTGCTGCAGGGTCAGCGGCTCGTCGGCCAGGATGCGCGCGTCGAGGATGCGCCGCTCGCGGGGGCCGAGCCCGGTTGCGAAGGCGTGCACGTGCTTCAGGAAGGTCTCGCGCAGGTTCTGGTCCGAGACCACGGCCTCGGCGCTAGGGGCGGGCGTGGCCACGAAGTCGCCGAAGCTGGCGCTGCCCTCCTCGTCGCCCACCGGTGCGTCGAGCGAGAGCTCGCCGCCCGAGAGCCGCTGCTCCATCGCCACCACCTCGGCCTCTGGCACGTCGAGGCGTTCGGCGATCAGCCGCGGCTCGGGGCGGTAGCCCTGCCGCTCGAGCTCGCGCTTTTCGCGGCCGAGTCGGAAGAAGAGCTTCCGTTCGGCGCGGGTGCCGCCGAGCTTCACCAGGCGGATGTTGTCCATCAGGTACTTGAGGATGTAAGCGCGGATCCAGTAGGCGGCGTAGGAGGCGAGCTTGGTGCCCGCGTAGGGATCGAAGCGCTGCACGGCCTGGAGCAGGCCGAGGTTGCCCTCCTGGATCAGGTCGAGCGTGTTGGTCCAGGCGCGCCGGTACTCCATCGCGATCTTTACGACCAGGCGCAGGTTCGAGAGCGCCAGCTTGCGCGCGGCCTCGACATCGCCGTGCTGGGTCCAGCGCAGGGCCAGCTCGTGCTCTTCTTCGCGCGAGATCGGCGCGTGCTGGCGAAGCTCGTTGTAGTAGCGCGTGAGCGCGGGAACGCGCTCGATGCCACGCTCGACGGTGGCCGGCACAGAGCGTGCGGCGGGAACCAGCGCGGATCGGTCGTGGCTCAGGTCTTCGTCGTCGGGCAACGGCCGGAAGCTAGCAAGCACCGCCGCAAGCAACGCCGGATCGGCGTTGCGCGCCGCGCAGGCTGTAAAGCCCCACAGCAAGCCCGGTTCCTCCGGGCGCGCCGCGAGCGAAGCGAGCCGCGAATCCCGTGAGCCGCACAGCAAGCCCGGTTCCTCCGGGCGCGCCGCGAGCGGAGCGAGCAAAGGAAGGAGTGTGGCGAGCTTCGCTCTCGAAGGAAGAAGCCGGCTACTTCTTGAGCGAGCGGACGTACGCGATCAGGTCGTCGAGGTCCTTGTCGGCCAGGTGGCCCCAGGGCGCCATCGCCGGGTTGCCGCCGTAGGCGCCTCCGCCGTTCTTGATCACCAGCTTGAGGTCCGCGTCTTCGCCGGCCTTGCCGCTCTTGTCGGCGTCGAACTTGAAATCGCCCTTGCTGAAGTCGCGCGGGGGCGGATTCAGTGCGGCGCCCGCCGGGCCGTCGCCCTTGCCGGCCGAGCCGTGGCACGTGAAGCAGAGCACGTCGTAGTTCTTCTTGCCGGCGGCGGCGTCACCGGCCGCGAACGCGGACGGCGCGATCAACAGTGCGAGCGCGAGAAGCGAGAGCAGGCGAAGCATGGACGTCGTTTCTCCTGGTGCGGCCGGAGGCGCCCGGCCGGCGAATTGGACGGCGAGAGTAGGGGCTTATTCGGGGCCGGCAACGCACGCGCAAGGGGTCGACCGGCCGCTACAGCTTCAGCGTGCCCCAGCCGCGGAGCAGCTCCAGCAGCGAGCGCACGCCGAAGCCGGTCGCGCCGAGCGGCTGGAGCGCGGAGCCCTTCTCGGTGTTGGCGACGGATGCGATGTCGAGGTGGATCCAGGGCGTGTCGCCCACGAAGTGCGCCAGGAAGGCGCTCGCGGTGATCGTGCCGCCGTCGCGGCCGCCGGTCTGCTTCAGGTCCGCGATCTGGCCGCGCATGAACTCGCGGTGCACGTCCCAGAGCGGCAGGCGCCAATAGCGCTCGCCGCTGGCCTCGCCGGCCTCCAGCATGCGCTCGGCCAGGACCTCGTGGTTGCCGAGCACTGCGGCGGCCCACTTGCCGAGCGCCACCGAGCAGGCGCCGGTGAGCGTGGCGAGGTCGATGATCGCGGCGGGAGCGAACTCGGTGCGCGCGAAGTGGAGCGTGTCGGCGAGCACGAGCCGGCCCTCGGCGTCGGTGTTCGAGATCTCGATGGTCTGCCCCGACAGACTCGTCACGATGTCGTCGGGCCGGTACGCGGTACCACTCGGCATGTTCTCGACGGCGCCGACGATCCCCACCAGATGCAGCGGCAGGCGCAGCCTTGCTGCGGCGCACACCGCGGCGATCACGGCCGCTCCGCCCGACATGTCGTGCTTCATCGTCGTCATGCTGGTGCTGGGCTTGAGCGAGAGGCCGCCCGAGTCGAAGCAGACGCCCTTGCCGACCAGGCACACGGTGGGGCGGCGCGCGCCGCGCGTCGCCTGCTTGGCGCCTCGCGGCGCCGCCCCGTGCTCGAGCACGATCACGCGGGGCTCGTTGGCACTGCCCTGCGCGACCGCCAGCAGGGCGCCGAAGCCGCGCTTCCTGAGCTCGGCCGGTGCGAGCACGCGCACCTGGACGCCGGCGGCGCGCGCGGCTTTCTCGGCCTCGCGCGCGAGCGCCGCGGGCGGCAGCGCGTTCGGGGGCTCGTTCGAGAGATCGCGCGCCAGGTTCTGGCTCTCCGCCAGCACCACACCCGCAGCGGCGCCCGCGCGCGCCGCTCGCACGTCCGAGCCGCGCTCGAGCAACAGCGCGAGCTGCGCCACCTGCGCCGGGTCTTTCTTCTGGGTGCGATAGCGGTCGAAGCGGTAGCTTCCGAGCACGGCGCCCTCGGCGAGCGCCTGGGCCAACGCCGCCGGCTTCGAGCGCCGCGAGCTCGGCACCAACAGAGCCACGCGCTGGCAGCGCCGTTGCTGTGCGTCCCTCGAGGCGAGCGCGGCGCTGTCGCGCCAGCCATCGCTGCCGAGCGTCGCTTCGTCACCGAGCCCGATCAGCAGCAGGCGCTTCGCGGGCAGCGTGCTCGCTGGATGGATCAGCAAAGTCTCGCCGCGCTTGCCCTTGAAGTCGCCCGCCGCCAGCGCCTGCGCGATGCGGCCGCCGGCTGCGCGGTCGATCGCGGCGACACGAGGCGGCAGCCGCCAATGCGCGGGATCGAGCGCGGCGAGCGGCAGGGCCAGCACGTCGACCGTTGCCTCGATCGGGGATTGCGTCTCGATGGTGACGTGCATCACTCCTCCCGCGCCGTGGCGACGCAGCATTGCAGGGGTCGTATCGCATTCCTAAACTCGCCGGCTACTCGAGCTTCGAGGGGGCATGAGTTTCATCATTGCTGGGACGGTCTCGGGGGGACGTCTCGCGAGCCTGAACCTGCTGGATCTGATCTGGCAGGCATCCTGGCTCGTGCAGCTCGTCATTCTGATGCTCGCAGCTGCATCCGTCATCTCGTGGGCTGCCATCGTGTTCAAGTGGCGCGAGCTCTCCGCGGCGGAGCAGGATAGCGAGGCGTTTCTCGAGGCCTATCACGAGGGCTCCTGGGACGGCGCCTTCGAAGCGGCGCGCAATCTCGATCGCAGCCCGCTCTCGGCGATCTTCCTGGTCGCGCACGGCGAGCTGAAGCGCTTCGCCAAGTATCGCGGGCGCGGCGGCGAGAGCCTCGACGACACGCAGCTGCGTAGCGTGTCGCGGCAGATCGCCTGGGCCACGACGCAGGAGGCGCTACGCCTCGAGAGCCGCCTGCCGCTGCTCGCGACGGTGGGCAGCGCTACACCCTTCGTCGGCTTGTTCGGCACCGTGATCGGCATCATCAACGCCTTCACCGGCATCGGCGCCTCCGGCAGCGCGAGCCTCGCGGTGGTGGCGCCCGGCATCGCCGAGGCGCTGATCGCGACGGCGATCGGCCTGTTCGCCGCGATCCCGGCGACGATCTTCTACAACATCTTCGTAGCCCGCCTGCGCGACCTGCAGGAAGCGATCCGGCTCTTCGCGAGTGAGCTCGAGTCGGACGTCGCGCGCTTCGGCGACAAGCTTCCGGCGCCGGCCCGCGCCGTCGAGGGGTAGCGGTGGCCGCGCGGGGCCTCGGCCACGAGCACCGGCCGCTCTCGGAGATCAACGTCACGCCCTTCGTGGACGTGATGCTCGTGTTGCTGATCATCTTCATGGTCACGGCGCCGATGATGCAGCAGGGCCTCGAGGTCGATCTGCCCGAGACCACCAGCCAGCCGATGCGGCTCCAGGACGACTCGCTGGTCCTCACCGTCAGGAAGGACGGGAGCGTGCTGCTGGCCAACGCACCGGTGCCGGCCGAGGAGCTGGAAGAGAAGCTCAAGGCCGTGCTCGAGGGCCGCGAGTCGGATGACATCTTCCTGCGCGCCGACAAGGAGGCGCCCTACGGCGCCGTGGTGAAGGTGATGGCGGCGGCACGCGCTGGGGGCGCCAAGGCGCTCGGCGTCGTCACCGAGCCGGAATGAGAGAGTCGGGAGGAGACGAGGCGGCGCCCCGAAGCTCTGGGCCGGGCGCCGCGTCGAAGGCAAGCCATGCAGCAGCTCCTGTCGAGCCTCGAGGCCGAGCGGCAGCGGCAGTTCCGCCGCTTCGTGGGCGTGTCCGCGGTGTTCCACGTCCTGTTCGCCCTGGCGTTCTGGATCGGGCCGATCCGGCGCAGCGGCCCGGCGCTGCCGGCCGTCGTGCGGGTGAACCTGGTCGAGGCGCTGGATTCGGCCCCGGCGGCCCGGCCGGCCCCCACCGCGCTGCCGAAGCCGCCGCCGCCTCCTCCTCCAGTCGCGAAGAAGGTGCTGCCGAAGCAGCCGGCGCCGCTGCCGAAGCCCAAGCCGGCCGTGGCCAAGCCGAAGCCCAAGGAGGCCAAGCCGGAGCCGAAGCCGAAGGAGCCGGCGCCCGAGCAGGAGCTCGACGACGTGCTCGCTCAACTTCGCAAGGAATCGGGCGAAACAGCTCCGAAGCCGTTGGAGCAGGTGGCTGCTCCCATGGGGGGCCCGGCTGGCGGGCCGGGCATCGTGGTGGACGCCGAGACTGCGCGCTGGATGCGAGAGGTGAAGATTCACGTGACGCGGGCCTGGATCCTGGCGCCGGGCTTTCGCACGGAAGCGCTCGTCACGATCGTCGAGGTCGAGCTCTCGCCCACGGGCGATGTGCTCGGCACGGAAACGCGACAGAGCTCCGGGAACCCCTGGTACGACGAGAGCGTCGAGCGGGCGATCCAGAAGGCCAGCCCGGTGCCCGCCCCGCCCGAGGCGGGCGAGTGGCAGTTCACCTTCGACTCGAGGGATATGTGATTCGCCGGCTGCTGGCGGCGTTGTGGCTGGTGCTGTGCGCTCTGCCCGGGCTCGCGCGCGCCGGGGATCGGCCCGGGATCGTGATCAACCCGGGCCGCGACGACAAGACCTATCGCGCCGCCGTCCAGCGCTTCGCGGCGCAGGGCGGCAAGGCCGAGCAGCTCGCGGGCGCGGTGCACCAGGCCGTCCAGCAGGGGCTCGACTTCTCGGGTCTGTTCTCGCGCATCGACGAGCGCGCCTTCCTGGAGAGCACAGAGAGCCCCTTCCTCGAGGGTGCGCCGGCGCCGAATTGCCCGAACTGGCGCCAGATCAGTGCCGACGCCCTGGTGCAGGGAGAGGTGGAGGCCGCGCCCGAAGGCGTGCGCGCCACCTTCCGGCTCTACGACGTCTCGCGCGGCTGCCTGGCGCTCGTGCGTGGCAAGCGCTTCACCGGCCGCAACGAGGACGCACGGCGCGTCGGCAAGGCCATCGCCGACGAGATCGTGGGCGCCTTCACCGGCCAGCGCGGCGTGTCGGACACGGAGCTGGCCTTCGTGTCCAGTCGCGGCGGCGCCAAGGAGATCTGGGTGATGGACGCCGACGGCGCGAGCGCACGCGCCGCCACGCGCAATCGCTCGCTCTCCTCGTTCCCCGACTGGGATCCGGCGGGCCAGGCGGTCGTCTACACCAGCTATCGCCACCGCAATCGGCCGTCGCTGTTCCTGGTCGCGCGCGGGCCGAACTCGCCCGGGCGCATCCTGGCGGGGCTGAACGGTGGCAAGCCCATCTATCGCGGCGTCTTCGACCGCAGCGGGCGCCGCCTCGCGATCGTGATGAGCACCGACGGCAACACCGAGCTGTTCACGGTGGAGCGCAGCGGCGGCGGGCTCCGGCGCCTCACCCGAAACGGCGCGATCGACGTCTCGCCGAGCTGGTCCCCCGACGGCAGCCGGCTCGCCTTCGTGTCGGATCGCAGCGGGGCGCCGCAGGTGTACGTGATGAATGCCGACGGCAGCAGCCAGCGCCGGCTCACGTTCCAGGGCAGCTACAACACCTCCCCGGCCTGGTCGCCCGACGGACGCTGGATCGCTTACGAGACCCAGGTCGGCGGACAGTTCGACATCTGGCTGATCGACCCGGAAGGGCAGACCAACGCTCCGCTCGTGACTCACGGGCGCACCGACGAGCACCCGACCTGGTCGCCCGACAGTCGCAAGCTCGCCTTCCAGTCCACGCGACGCGGCCGCTCCGACATCTGGGTGATGGACGTCGGCGGCAGCCACGAGCAGGCGCGGCGCGTCAGCGAAGGCGGCGAGAACACGAATCCGGCCTGGGGGCCATACCGGCGCTAGGTAAGGGGAGGGGGAGATGAGGATCTCGCATTCGGCGGCGGCGGCACTCGCACTTGCGGCGCTGCCCGCACTGACGGGCTGCGTGGGGCTGGCGGAATTCCGCAAGCTCCAATACGAGGTGCGCCAGATGAGGGCGGGTGGCGGCGGTGCGCCACGCCTCGCCGACGTCTCCTCGGAGATCGGCGAGCTGCGCGAGCAGGTCTCACAGCTCGAGGGCCGCCTCGAAGTGACCGAGCACCAGGTGCAGGAGGCGCTCGAGGAGTCGAAGAAGGCGCGTCTGACGGCCAGCCAGGCGGGCGCGGGAGCAGGCGGGGCAACGGCTGATCCGACGGCAGGACTTCCACCCGAGGCGTCGGCCTCCGACGAGGTGAGGAGCTATCGCACCGCCTACGACGCGTGGCGCGGCGACGACCACATGCAGTGCATTGACCGCTTCGGACAGTTCCTGCAAGCTTTCCCGACTTCGCAGTACGCCGACGACGCCTCGTTCTGGCTCGCAGACTGTTACTTCAAGCAGGGAGACCTCAAGACCGCGATCCTACGCTTCGACGACGTCGCCACGCGCTATCCGAAGAGCGAGAAGGCGTCGGAGGCGCTCTATCGACAGGGGGAAGCCCTGCTCAAGCTGGGTCCGAACTTCGGAAAAGCGGCCGAGAAGGCCTTCGACCGTGTCGTCAAGGAATACCCCGACTCGCGCCGTGCGGAAGATGCGCGGCAGCAGCTGAAGCTGCTCGGAGCCGGTTAAGGTGGAGGGGAGTGGAGTGAGGAGCCGAGGGTGAGAAAGCGGGACCTCGACAAGTTCCGGAAGATCCTGGTCGAGCAGCGCAATGAGCTGTCCGGCAAGGCGAAGAAGGCCGTCGGCGGTGACATCCATCTCGACCCGGATGACTTCCCGGACGAGATCGACTCGGCCTCTTCCGAGGCGAACCTCTCCTTCCAGGGGCGCCTGCGCGAGCGCGAGCGTGGGCTGCTCGGCAAGATCGTGCAGGCCCTCTCGAAGATCGAGCAGGGCGTGTACGGCGAGTGCGAGGGCTGCGGCGAGGAGATCGGTCTCAAGCGCCTCGAGGCGCGTCCGGTCGCCGAGCTCTGCATCGACTGCAAGGCCGAGCAGGAGAAGGCCGAGCGCCATCTCGGCTGAGGTCGTGCCCACTCCCCACCTCGTGCTGGGCATCGAGAGCTCCTGCGACGAGATGGCCGCGGCGGTGCTGCGCGCTGGCCGAGAGATCCTCGCCAGCGTCGTGCACAGTCAGCTCGAGCTGCACCGGCCCTACGGTGGCGTGGTGCCGGAGCTCGCGTCGCGCGATCACGTGCGCACGATCTCGCAGGTCGTGAGCAAGGCGCTCGACGAGGCACAGGTCGGTGAGCGCGAGCTCGAGGCCGTGGCCGTGACGATGGGGCCCGGCCTGCTCGGCTCGCTGCTCGTCGGGCTCTCCTTCGCGAAGGCGCTGGCCTACCGGCTCGGGATCCCCGTGGTCGGCGTTCACCATCTGGCGGGGCACCTGGCGGCGGCGGAAATGGTGTCGCCCGAGCTGCGGAGGCCCTACCTCGGCCTCGTGGTCTCGGGGGGCCACACGGCGCTCTATCGCGTGGAAGAGGGCGCTGCGCCGAAGCTGCTCGGCGAGACGAGTGACGACGCCGTCGGCGAGGCCTTCGACAAGGTGGCGAAGCTGCTCGGGCTCCCATTTCCCGGCGGGCCCGCTCTCGCGCAGCTCGCCCAGAGCGGGCGGGAAGAGGCCTTCGCGCTGCCCCGACCGCGCCAGCACGAGCCCGGCTACGCGTTCTCCTACAGCGGCCTCAAGACGGCGGTGGCGCGCCTGGTGCGCGAGCGCGAGCCGCTCGACGCAGCCACGCGCGCCGACCTCGCGGCCTCCTTCCAGGCGGCCGCCACCGACGTGCTCGTGAGCAAGGCACGCCGCGCGGTCGCGGACGAAGGGATCGCTCGGCTCGCGGTGGTCGGCGGCGTCGCGGCGAACCAGCGCCTGCGCGAGCGCATCGCCGCCGCCGCGCGTGCGGATGGCTTCGCGGCGACCTTTCCGCCGCTCGCGCTCTGCACCGACAATGCCGCGATGGTTGCGGCCGCCGGCGCCCGTTCCCTCGCGGCGGGCGAACGCCACGACCTCGACCTCACGGCGTTCTCGCGCCTTCCGCTCGACGCCCCCGTCGCGTGAGCTGCGCACGCGCCTTCCTCGAGCTGACGGCGTTCTCGCGCCTTCCGCTCGACGTGTCGTCCGCGTGAGCGCGAGCCGCGCACGCGCCTTCCTCGAGCAGCACGGGCTGGCCGCCCACCGCGACCGCGGGCAAAACTTTTTGCACGACGAGCGCGTCGCGGAACGTCTGGTGGAGCTGGCGGGCGTCAGCGCGGACGAGGCGGTGCTCGAGATCGGCACCGGCCTCGGCATGCTGACCCGCGCACTGGCGGCTCGTGCGCGCCACGTCGAGACGCTCGAGATCGACGCCGGGCTGGTGCGCGCTCTCCTGGCCGGCGGCCTGCCGGCCAACGTCCGCCTCCAGCACGCCGACGCCCTCGGCGTCGATCTCGCGGCCCTGCTGCGCGAGATCGGGGCTCCGGCGCGCGTGGTCGCGAACCTGCCGTACTCGGTGGCCACCCCCTTGCTGCGCCGTTTTCTCGATCTCGGGACGGGGATTCGCGGGGTGGCGGTGATGGTCCAGCGCGAGCTCGCCGCGCGGATTCGCGCGCGGCCGGGCAGCGCGGACTATGGGTCGCTGGCCGTCCTGCATGCCTGGGCCGTTTCGCGGGGAGAGGCCATCGACTTGCCGGCGAGCTGCTTTCACCCTGCGCCGAAGGTGACCTCGACCTTTCTGTGCATGTCGCCGCTCGATGGTGCGCCGGCGCCGGCCGAGCTGCGCAGCCTCGAGAGGGTGGTACGTGCGGGCTTCGCCCATCGGCGAAAGACGCTGATCAACTCGCTCGCCCGAGCAGCCGATATCCAAGCCAGCCGGACGGCCGCGGCTCTCCGGGAGATCGGGCTCGACGCGCGAGTGCGCGCGGAGCAGCTCGACCCGGGGCAGTGGCTCGTGCTCGCCCGGCGCTTGCTCGGGAACAGGAGCGAGACCCCTTGAGCCAGGACCCCCGCCGAGACCTGTCCGTCCCCTTGCCGGCCGTCATTCGCCATCCCGATGGCTCGCTCCGCAACGAGTATCTCGTGAATGTCTCCATCGGTGGACTCTGCCTCCACATGCGCGCCCCGGTCTCCATCGGCGAGGCGCTCTCGGTTGCGTTCCGACTGCCGTCGCAGGCCGACGAGATCCACGCCAGCTGCAAGGTGGTCTGGACCAGCCACGAGGGCGAGCTCCATCCGGTGCCGCGCTTCTTCGAGACGGGCCTGTTCGTGCTCGAGCTCAGCGAGGCCGATCGGCAGCGCATCGAAGCCTTCGTCCTCGCGCAGGTGGATCGCCGGTAGCCGCCGCGACGGGTAGGCTCCGCCCCGTGGAGTCGCGCCAGCTGCTCGACACGCTCGTAGGCCTCGCCGAGGAGGCGGGCATCGCGGTTCGCGTCGCGGGAGCCGGCGAGAGCGAGCTGCCGCCGCGCAGCGGCCTGTGCCGAGTGCGCGGGAGCCTGCTGCTGGTGCTCTCGGCCGCCGAGCCGCTCGAGGTGCGCATCGAGGCGGCGGCAGCGGCGCTGGGCGCGCACGGGGGGGCCCTGCTCGAGGGCCGTTTCCTGCCCCCGGCCGTCCGGGAGCGGCTGGAGCGTGCGGTGGCGTCACAGTCACGAGGTTCTCGTTGACAGCTGTGCGCTGCGCCGTTTAGCATCCCCGGGTCGAGACGAGGGGAACCGCAGGTCGCGGTCCCCATCCTGCACTCGAACCCCCTGGGCCTCTGCGCCCCACACAGCGAGGATCCCGCCAGACCGACCCGATCCGCTTGCATCCGCCGCGTAGAGCGATCCTCGAGGTGGAGCGAGACAAGGGCGGAAGGCGACCATCGGCGCGAGCCCGGCGCTGCCTCGCGGCAGCGGGGCGCTCCGAGATCCGCCCCGCGCCCACCGGGCATGAACGCTGGCGTTCTCCTCCGACGGCCACCGCCCAGGGCACGGAGACGTCCCCAATGTCCACCGTGACCGCCGCCTCGCGGCGCGAGCACCGGGTCAGCGCCCGGTCCCTCGGCGCCCGGAAGGGCCACGAGCCCTTCTCGATGCTCACCGCCTACGACTTCACCTTCGCACGCCTGTTCGACCAGGCGGGCATCGACGTGCTGCTGGTCGGAGACTCGGTCGGGAACACGGCGCAGGGCCTCGACACGACCCTGCCCGTGACGCTCGACGAGATGGTCTACCACTGCCGCCTGGTGAGTCGCGCTGCCGCGCGTGCGCTGGTGGTCGGCGACATGCCCTTCGGCTCCTACCAGGTGTCGCCCGAAGACGCGGTGCGCAGCGCCATCCGGATGGTGAAGGAGGGCGGTGTTGCGGCGGTGAAGCTCGAGGGAGGCCGGAACGCACGCGCGGCGATCGAGCGCATCGTGGCCGCCGAGATCCCGGTGATGGGCCACGTCGGTCTCACGCCGCAGTCGGTACACCGCATGGGTGGCTATCGCGTGCAGGGGCGCGGCGAGGCCGGCCGCCAGCGCGTGCTCGAGGACGCGCTCGCGGTCGAGGCCGCCGGCGCCTTCGCCGTGGTGCTCGAGGGCATACCGGCCGAGCTGGCGCGCGAGATCACCGCCACGCTTTCGATCCCGACGGTCGGCATCGGCGCGGGTGTGGAGTGCGACGGCCAGGTGCTCGTGCTCCACGACCTGCTCGGTCTCGGCGAGTGGACGCCGTCCTTCGCCAAGCAGTACGCAGGGCTCGGCGCCCTGGCCTCGCAGGCCGCCCGCGCCTTCGCGGACGAGGTAGCGCAGCGCAAGTTCCCGGCCCGCGAGCACGAGTACCGCTAGGAGCGGGCGATGGAAGTCGTCGAGACCGTCCGCGATCTCCAGGCCTGTGCAACGGCCGACCGGCGAGCCGGCCGCCGCAGCGCGCTCGTGCCGACCATGGGCGCGCTCCACCGAGGCCATCTCGCGCTGGTGGACGAGGCGCGCCGCCGCGCCGACGTGGTCGCGGTCTCCATCTTCGTGAACCCGGCGCAGTTCGACGCGCGTGCGGATCTCGCCGCCTACCCGCGCACGCTCGACGCAGACCTCGCCGCCTGTCGCGCGCGGGGAGTCGATCGCGTCTTCGTGCCGAGCGAGCGCGAGCTGTACCCGGGCGGCTTCCAGAGCTGGCTCGAGGTGACGGAGCTTTCGAAGCCGCTGTGCGGCGCCTCGCGGCCCGGTCACTTCCGCGGCGTGGCCACCGTGGTGGCGAAGCTGCTGATCGCCGCACAGCCCGAGGTCGCGGTGTTCGGCCGGAAGGACTTCCAGCAGCTCGCCGTGGTGCGCCGGCTCGTGCGGGATCTCGGGCTGCCTGTCGAGATCGTGGGATTGCCGACGGTGCGCGAGAGCGACGGCCTCGCGCTGTCGAGCCGCAACGTGCACCTCTCGGGGGAGGCGCGGCGCCAGGCGCTCTGCCTGGTGGGCGCGCTCGCGGCGGCGGAAGGCTCGCTCTCGGCCGGCGAACGACGCCGCGACGCCGTGCTGGCCGCGGCGCGGGAGGCGATCGCGAAGGCGCCGCTCGCACGCCTCGACTACGCCGAGCTGCGCGACCCCGAGACGCTCGCACCGGCGCCGGCCATGCTCGCCGGACCGACACTGCTCGCGCTCGCCGCCTGCCTGCCGCGCGCAGACGGGCAGGGCGAGGTGCGCCTGATCGACAACCGCGTGCTGCTCGTGCAGCACCGCCGGGAGGGCCGCGCGTGATCCGCACGATGCTCAAGTCGAAGATCCATCGGGCCACCGTGACGGAGGCCAACCTCGAGTACGAGGGCAGCGTGACGATCGACCGGACACTGCTCGACGCCGCCGACCTCTTGCCCTGGGAGCAGGTGCAGATCTACGACTGCACGAACGGCAGCCGGCTCACCACTTATGCCATTCCGGGCGAGCCGGACTCGGGCGAGATCTGCATCAACGGCGCGGCCGCACACCTGATCAAGCCCGGCGACGTCGTGATCATTGCGAGCTACGTGCAGCTCGACGATTCCGAGTGCCGCGGCTGGCAGGCGCGGCGGGTGTTCGTAGACGGCGCCAACCGGCCCCGCGACTAGCCCGGATATCTCACCAGAAGCAGCACACCGCGCTCCCGATTCCTGCTAAGTGGTTGTTGTCTTAAGACAAACACTGTGCGGGAGGGTGAGCGCGGTGCAAACGGACTGTACTTCTGATCAGCTC
>Ga0247727_10011327_pt1 | contig 15585 bp, 11 predicted proteins | sample WisWelCaveWW1625_FD_202498 | JGI IMG/M metagenome (GOLD analysis project Ga0247727, IMG submission 202498) | Biofilm microbial communities from Wishing Well Cave, Virginia, United States - WW16-25 | ecosystem: Environmental > Aquatic > Deep subsurface > Groundwater > Cave microbial mat | place...
ACTCATTTGGACCTCAGGAGGTAAGTGGAATTCCACACCTTGGAACATCTTTGCTGATTTTAACCCTTTTAGGATGTTTTCTTTTTTTATGGAGCATCTTTGAGGTTTCACGACCTCGTAGTACAGCCAATTGATTAGCCTGACTCTGTTACCAAAGCTAAATGCTCTTCTAAACTCAATTACAACTATTTTTCTCATCCTTGGATTTTCACTGATCCGCTTTAAAAGAAAACGTCTCCACAAAATATCAATGGTTTGTGCTTTTGTCTGTTCATCTCTATTTTTGTGTTCCTACTTGACGTATCACTTTAAGATGGGAGTGACGCGTTTTCAGAGAGAGGGTTGGATTCGACCTGTTTATTTTTGGATTTTAACTACGCACACGATTTTAGCCGTTGTTGTCGTTCCACTTGTCTTAACCACATTCTATCGAGCTTTAAAAGAGCAATGGGACTTACACAAAAAAATAGCCAGGTGGACACTTCCAATTTGGCTATATGTATCAGTGACCGGCGTAATCATTTATTGGATACTTTATAATTAGGTGCTGTCGCAAAATGCCCATCTACTTCGTTCTCGCTTGCTCACCGTCCTCACGTACTTTTTAAAGTACGCTCCGGTGGCTCTCTCGCTGCGGCCTCGTATCTGGGACATTTTGCGACAGCGCCAAAAATCGAATACTGCGATAGTGCCAATTAAGGGGACACATAATGGGGACACGTACGCATTACAAGTCGTGACTTTCTCTGATTCGTAATGCGTACGTGTCCCCCTAATTATTTTGAGCGCCTTCTTGTATCCAGCACAAGAGAGTCTTGTAATCTTGATCTGATGTAGATCGGAAAATTTTTCCTCCATCGTGGCTGGGTAGGCCACTTGGTTTTTTCAGAATGAGGCTTCCTTGTGGAGTAGCTTTATCAACTCGTCCACCATTTACAACCGCGTCATAAACTTCTGGAGCACCTTGATTCAAGTTCATATTTCCTCCAGCGATCTGTTGATCATGACATCCAGAGCCTGAGCATCCGCGGTTGGCAAAAATCGGATAAACATCATTTGTAAAAGCACAAGAAGCGGTGGTTGCAATGACCAAGTCATTTTCAGCTCCTGCGCCAATCCAGCAAAGGAGCTTTACGTAATCCGTATCATTTTCGTCTGTAAAGATTTTGCCACCTGTATGGCTTGGTATTCCTAAAGGTTTTTGTAAGATTGTACTTTGGTCTGGATTGGAAGTATCAACGCGGCCATCGAGGAGGGTCTCATGGATTCCGGTGGCGTCGTCAGGGGCTGTTTGATCATCCAAATCTAAGTTTAGATTCCCCGAAGTAGTTCCACCTCCATGGCAACCAGTATTCGTACAAGTGCGATTCTCAAAAATAGGAACGATTTGTGTAGAATAGGTGAAATCAACCCCGGTACATACCGCCAAGGTCGCGCTTCCCCCGAATTTAGATGGGTCAAGATCTGTAACGTTTACGCCTAGGCATCCTGTAAGAGTGCCAAGAATCAAGACGGATAAAGCCTTTTTCATCTTCACCCCAAGGTGATCAATAAAATCATTATGAAGCTACATCTTTTCAAAAACAAGCTCTTCCGATTAAATCTTAGTAATTTTTAAATCTCGAACATTTGATGCGCCAGCGGCGGCAGCATTAATTCCTGCTACCTTCATAATCGTTCCTACCGCATAGTCAGATGGTAAATCTCCAGCCATGAAGTTTCCTGTGTCAGGATTCCACTGCATAGTATCGAGATTTGTATTGTGATTGGCGTAGGTTCCACCCTTAATTCGATTTTCGTGTGCGATAAACGTGACTCTTCGTTGATCGCCATCGCCATTGTCTCCTGAATCTCTTAAAGTTCTGTCAAATTCACTATGGATGACGATGACAATATCCTCGATCATGCGATTCCCAGTAAACAAGGAAGTCATGTTTTCAAAGCGGTTCAAAGCCCCCAGCATGACATCGTTGAAGTATTTTGCGTGTAAGCCCTGGACTGAATTGTCCGCATTTCCGCCATTTGCCATTTCCATGGTGGCATGTGTTCCGTGCCAATCATTGGTGTCAATGACTAAAGAAAATTCTTCGGAGATTCCAAGTTCTGCGGATCTGCCAACAGTGAACAAGAATTCACCCAGATTTAAATTACCACGATTAAACTGATTACCGGGCCTCGCCAAATCCATTCCAAAAGTGGTTCGATCCTGTGCCGTCGGAGTGAGTTGAGTTTGAAGGTCTTTTTCCAACAAACCAATCAGCTGATCCGCCCCCGCTTGAACTTTTGTTTTGTCAGGAAGTTCTTTTAATTTTGAAATGACTTCTGCGTTGAACTCGGAATTTAGAATGCCCATGACTCTGTTGGTTAGAGTGCTGGACAAAGTTGTATTGTTCCGACCTTTGATCTGGAAAGATGTAAACTGACTTCGGAAATTACTGAAACTCTGGTGGTATGCCGGACCAAATTTGGCATCCGTAGTAGACCTTTTCATAGACCAGGTCACGTCAGCCTCTGGTCCAAACGCTTGAGGGTTAGATAGAATTCGCGTTGAAGCTGATTGTGCCGCATGCGCAATGGGAATACTATCACTGCCCCCTATGGACATATCTGCATGGGAATTTGTATGACCTGTAACATTTCTAATTGAACCAATGACTGCAACTCGATTTCTATGGTTACTTTGAGCAATTCCAGCAAGTTGTGGTGAAAAAATCATAGGCGCATTTGGAGAAGAACCTGGGACGTTGACTCGTATAGTTGTACCTGGAGCTGCGTGGAAATTTCGAACGCCTATAACTTGGTTCACATTATCTTGCACATTGGGGAAAAACATTTGTTGAGGCATGCCATTTCTACCACCTAGGCAAACTAACAAAGTCTTGCTTCCTGGAGCAGCGAACGCAGTTGAGCTTCCAAAAATTTTCTTTGAGATTTTTTCCATGGTATCCATACGAATTGTCCAGGGAAGTCCGAACGCTCCAAGAAAGAACCCCACATTTTGGATAAATTTTCTTCGGCCCCAATCATCTTGTTTGTGAAGGGGTGAAACTAGATCTGATTTTTGATTTTTCATGTTGGGTTCCATACGCTTGTTCCTCCTTATTTTAGACATCACTTTGACTGCGAAGGTCATTTAAGACGAGCATGCAAAGCGATGCTTGTTTAAGTTCCAATTGAACAGTTTCAAGTTCAGCCAATGCCTTGGCAAAACCATCCAAAACCCTCTGAGTTGGCGCTGTCCCTGCCATGGCTTTCCATAATGGCTCAGCGTTGAGACTCCCTTGAGGGAATATGGTTACGGGATTGGCCGTGCTACAAGCTGTATTAGCGATATCCATCCAAGCACGCCATCTCGCTACAGAAAAGCTTAGGTTTCTTGGAGTCCCATCTGTTGGCATGGCTCCAAAAAGAAGTCTCTGATTTGCCAGGGACGAACGTGCAGCATTATTCGCCGCCAGCCCCATAACACTAGACAACTGGGAGTCGACCAACTCGAAAGGATGAAAACGAATTGTAGTTGCACTTGCAACAAAAGGTTCTTCAGTTTTAGACCCTTCTCCATTACCGTTTGTTTCCTCTGTGGAACCTGTGCCATCTCCTGTACCTGTAAGAGTCGAGCTTTCCTGTCCAGAAACATCGGAGAGGTTCTGGTCCTCATAATCCGCACTGTCAATGCTATTCCCAGCACAGCTAGCCAAGGACAAGCTCATCAAGCCAAGGACAACTATATTTTGACGAATTTTCATATACCCTCCGTTAATCCAAAACATTGTTCAAGAAGTCGAGACTTTTGAAAAAGTCTACAAAGAATGGTTTCCATTTTCTTTCATAAGCATTTAGTTTGTCAGTCCAACGATCTAAGAGCTGAATCTCTCCTTCATTTTGGTCAAAAGAGTAGGGAAGGATCCCACTTTGCCCAGGAGATCCGGCCTGATGATTCAGAGCGATCGTTAGAGCTCTCCGAGCCACACATCTGTGATATCTGTCGGTTTGGGTAATTTGATAACCGTATTGAGAAGGTTTTTCGATGATATCTAAAAACTTGAATTCTCCATTTGGGGTTAAAGGTTCTCTCACGGGAGAGCCCTCAAAATTCTGTTCGTGGCCATAAATGTTGTCCGCATTTCCTGGATTTGTTCTCCAGGCTCCATTTTGATCAAATCGATAGAAAGCGCTTCTTCGAACGTTCATGGTCCTGTGACAACCGTGACAATTGACTCCATCTCGAACTCGGTATTTGGCTGCAACGGTTTCTAAGTCCCAACTATAAAAGTTATCGTTGTCAGGGTAATGATAGCACTCAAAAAAACGGGCTATTTCTCGCATATAGTTAAAGAGGAAGTTATTCCCAGCCCAGCGAGCTAACCATGGTTTGGACGTCAGAATTCCAGCAAGCCAATCTGTCGGCGCCCCCGTATCCGTATTCGGAACTTGGGCTCCATTTACGATTTTGAAGTTAGCTGTTAAAAGCTCATCCATGCTTCGATTGTTGGTGAAAAGATAGATGGCTAAGTTTCTGGGTTCGTCGTCAGCTGGAACCGAGCTTGCGCCTACCCCAAATTGATCCTTGAAATATTCTCTTAAAATCTCTGCAAATTGCGTGGAGCCTACATAACGATCAATGGCTGCATCATAGGCTGTCTTAGCTGTTTCATAATTAGGGGCGGCATTAATCGCATTCATGTCTGCTGTGTCAGGTTGTAGTCTTCGAATCCTCAAAGAAACGGTCCGTAGAGAAGATGCCATGTGCGCATTACTAAAGCTGGACGGTGTTGGTGTAGCTGTAGGCGTGGGTGAAGGGGTAGGTTGGTTGCCAGCTTCGTTACTGTCCTTATTCTTTAGAGTATCAGTTGACGGATTGTTATCATCAAAAAGGGACTGCGCTTGGGTTCCACCATCCACCTGATTGGAGTTGCTGCATCCTACGGCGAAAAGCAAAATGACTATTCCAGTTACGCGAATGGTTTGATTGAATCGAGCCAACATGGACATCGTATTCAGCAAGAGCCATTCCAGAAAAATGTAAGAAAATAATTAATAGATATAGATAGTTAGATTATTGTCATTTGGGCTGTTATGTAATTTTTTCTATGAGTAAGCTACCTTTGATAAATTTTTCGTAGTTTCAGTTTCCAATTAGAGTTCCCGAAAGGTAACTAATATTTCATACCTGCAACAAGCAGTAATTTTTCTAAATATAAGCTAAAACCTATATGCGTAACCGATTTTGATTCCATGCACTGCCACAAAAGCAGACCCATCAGTGACATTGTTGGTATTCACACGCGAAGCTTGCCCTGAATAGCTGTATTTTTGAATTCTCACCTCATAACCTAGGTCCATATGATGATGGCTAGAGAAGCCATAGCTACCTCCAAACCAAGGAGTGAATCCCAATTTACCTTTTGGATCTATTCCTGTTGCCGATGCAGGGCTTTCAGATACGGAATTAATGAGCAATAAGTCTGTTCCGAATTCAAGGCGGAATTTATTTTCCATACCAAAGGGCAACATGCCATAAAGTCCCAACAAAATACTTTTGGTTGTTTGAGAGGTAAAAAGCTTAATCCCAGTATTCGTGTTGTCCCTAATGTCATCCCCATCAAAATTGAAGTATTGATACCCTGTTGATAATCCGGCACTAAAAGCGCTTTTGCTCTGATTGAAACGGTATTCCAGGCTTGCTTTTGCCATGAGGTCATTGCTAGAGCTTTTGGTTCTTCTATTCTCAAAAGTCGTCCCCGCGGAATCCTTAAGGGCAGTATCAAAATAAAAGAACCCACGTTGATAACCTATTTGCGCTCCAGCACGATACTGCCTACCTTCCCAAACCCAATAGTTGACATTCAATTGAATCCCAAGTCCTGAAAGATTGTACGAGAATACTTCCCCAGGCGAGGCTCCTCCTGTAGAAAGCTCATAAGCGTAAATCAAATATCCGAATCCTACTTGCATTGAGAGTCGGTCGTTCATTAAAGAAGGGGAACTTTCGTTGGGAAATCTTGAAACAGGACGGCTTGTTGTCGATTGTGGACGTGGGGGAGTCAGTGAAGCAGGTCTTTTGGTTGTGGAGCTTGGTTCAAAAAATTGATCAAGGTTGGATGTTTTCTCTGACGAACGCATTGAACCTTTGGGTTGAGAGGCTTTTGGAGTAGATGCTATTTTTCGAGAAAAAGATATGGCACGCACAGGAACCCAGCCGTCAAAATTAAATCCTCCTTGGAGAGTAATTCTAACTTTGTACCAATCTCCTTTTCTTCTGGAAACATGCACTTCCTTGTTCTTGGCCAAGGTGACTAAGATCTCACTTGAAAGGCTAGGTTCTGAACGCACGGTTACTTTATCTGAAACTGTGATTCCAATACCCTGCGCAAAACAGAGTTTGGAGAAAAAAATAAGCAGAATGACAAGCACCAATTTTGAATGAGGGAAGGTCACATCTAATAAAAGTATAACCTATTTCGCCTATACGGAGAAATAGGTTGCTTGAGAGTGGTGGATTACAATGGCCGACACACTTGCTTCAGGTTCCATCATAAAACCTTCTGTGAGCTCGACGCCAATCTCTTGAGGTGAAAGTAAATCAAATAGGACTTTTTGCCCTTCTAAATCTGGGCAGGCTGGATATCCAAAGGAATAACGTTTGCCTGTGTAGTGAGCTTGAAATCTTTCCATCATAGTCAAGGTCGGAGGATCACCAATTCCCCACATCCCTCGAATTTTTGCATGCAACCATTCTGCATAAGCCTCGGCGGATTCGAGAGCCAGGGCAGAAAGAATATGGGATTTTAGATAAGCGCCTTCCTCCTTTAATAGATAAGCACTTTCGCGCACTTTGTGCCCTGTTGTTACAACAAACAAACAGAGATTATCTTTTTGGCCTGACTTAGACCCTACATAATCTGAAATACATAGAAAGGGGGACTTCTTTTGGCGAGGAAAAGAGAGGTGGACAAGAGATCGGGAGGGTTCTTTTGAAAGAATATGGAGAGTTTCGTATTCGCTTTGGCAAGCAAAGAATTGATAAACAGCTTTGGGTATCAAAAGATGATCTTGCAGACATTGCGCTTTAATTTCATCTACGGTCTTCCAAATATTTAGAACTTTTCTGCCTTCTTCTGTTTTATCTAAGTTTGAATAATCTTGATTTTCGACCAAACGAATCAGAGAGTTCGAAATACCGAGATGCCTCCCCAACAACATCCTCAAATTCATATAACTCCAAATATGTTCTAACGGTGTATTGTTGAGAACATGACATTCGTAGTCAGGAGGGCTTGGTGGGTTCGTTAGCGGCTGGATTTGAGAACGAGTCTTTTCTACTTGCACAGGGGATAATTCTGGATGTCCTTCATCAAGAGTCTTTCGGTTGGCAGCTAATTCTTTTTTAAGTTGATCAAATTTAGATGGATCAACCATGATTTTAGCGAGTTCTAATCCATTCATCGCATCCTTGGCATAGGCTACGGTTCCAACGTAAGCCCTAGCAATTTTTTTGTCTACAAAGTTCCGGGTTAAGGCTGCGCCTCCGACCAACATGGGAACGGCCAGACCAGCTTTTGAGAGATCGTCTGCTGTGATGACCATCTGTTGCGCAGATTTTACAAGCAAGCCAGATAGTCCAATAATCTGTGGGCAGTGCTCGCGAACAGCCGCGATTAACTGTTCTGGAGGGACCTTGATCCCCAAATTGAGGACCTGAAAACCGTTATTTGACAGTATGATTTCCACCAAATTTTTACCAATGTCGTGTACATCCCCTTTGACCGTGGCTAAGACTACTTTTCCACGTATAGCAGTCTCTTTTTTCTCCATGAATCTTTCAAGATAGGAGACAGCTGCTTTCATGACCTCTGCACTTTGTAAAACTTCTGCCACAATGAGTTCATTTTTTGCAAATAACCTTCCTACTTCATCCATACCTGTCATGAGAGGCCCATTGATAATTTCTAAGGGCCTTTTGGTTTTAAGGGCCTCTTCGAGATCTTCGATCAACCCCTCCTTTGTTCCCTCCACGACATACCTGGCTAAACGTTCTTCAAGAGGTAGTTTTGGACCTTCCTTCTTGGGGGCTTGTTTTCTTATTCTGTAGAAAGCCGCAAATTGCGCAATTGGATCTTTCCCACGATTCCAAAGTAAATTTTCCGCTAGCCTCTTTTCCTCTTCAGGGATGGAGGGGTATCTCTTGAGTTGCTCAGTATTCACAATGGCAAGATCAAGACCGGCCTGTACACAATGATAGAGGAACACGGAATTTAAGATTTCTCTTCCAGCGGGAGGGAGGCCGAAAGAAACGTTAGAAACTCCTAAGATGGTCTTCGTTTGTGGAAATTCCTCTTTGACCAGTTTAAGGCCTTCGATGGTTTCCACGGCGGATCCTATATATTGGGCATCTCCAGTGGCACATGGAAAAACCAACAAATCCCAATAAATGTCTTCCTGCCTCACTTCATATTTTTCTGTTAAGAGCTGAAAGCTTCTTTTGGCGACTTCGAGCTTTCTTTCTTTTGTAACCGCCATTCCCTGCTGAGGATCTTCGTCGATGGTACCAACCACAAGAGCAGCGCCAAATGTTTTTGCCAAAGGAACAACTTTCTCAAAGCGTTCTTCTCCATCTTCTAAGTTAATGGAATTGATGATGGATTTTCCTTGAGAGTAAGTCAGAGCCATTTCAATCACCTTGGAATCCGTAGAGTCAATCATCATAGGAGCACGGATGATTCGAATGGCACTTTCCAAAAAATGTTTCATATCCTCAAATTCGTTTCGATCGGGGTTAGCTAAACAAATATCTATGATCTGGGCGCCATTTTTGATTTGAGTCCGAGCCATTTCTGCCGAAGCTTCAAACTCATTGTTGGCAATCAAGGCTTTAAATTTTCTACTTCCGATGGAGTTTGTTCGTTCCCCAACAAGAGAGGGACGGCGATCTTCCTCAATTTCTAAATAATCAATTCCCGAAAGGAAGGAGAAAGACTTTTTGTTTAATCTTCTAGGTGAATATTTTTGTGCAATTTTTGCGAATTCTCCAATGTGAGAAGGCGTTGTGCCACAACATCCACCAATCAAGTTGACCCATCCCTCTTGAAGAAAGCGTTCGACCACACCTCTCATCATTTGAGGTGTTTCTAAATAATTGCCGTTTTCATCCGGGAGGCCAGCATTCGGGACACAAGCCACATGAAATTGAGCTAGCTTTGAAAGAGATCTTAAATGATCAGTCATGAATTCTGGTCCTGTGGCACAGTTAAGACCTAAATAAAGAAGATCTAAGTGAGCGAGCGATGCAAAAAAAGCATCAATGGACTGACCAGCCAACATACTTCCTGTTGGTTCAATAGTTCCGGACACAGCAATCGGGATCTTCTGTGCGCCTTCTTCAAATAACTTCATGATTCCAAGGAGGCCGGCTTTCACGTTTCGAGTGTCTTGGCACGTTTCCAGAAGGAAAAAATCAACCCCTCCCGTGTGAAGGCCATTTGCCTGCTCATAATAATGGCGGCTTAAGTCCTCGAAAGTGATTCCACCTGTGACTGAAATTGCTTTTGTTGTTGGACCCATCGAACCAGCTACAAATCTTGGTTTAGTGGAAGTAGAATATTTTTGAACACAATTTCGAGCTAACTGAGCCGCCTTACAATTGATGTCAAAAGCAAGGGTTTCCAGCTTATACTCCGATAAGACAAGGGAAGTGGCTCCAAATGTATTGGTTTCAATGATATCTGCGCCGACTTCTAAAAAGCTTTCATGAATCTGTGTAATGACTTGTGGCTTGCTAAGGACCAAGTTTTCATTACATCCTTCAAGATCTGTTCCTCCAAAATCAGATGCTAATAAGTGTAGCGCTTGTATGGACGTTCCCATGGCTCCATCCAGAACCAAGATCCTATCTTCAAGCTCCTTAAAAAGAAGATCTATGCGATCCAAACGATTCATGGACTAGAGAATGCCAGAGAAAAACAAAGAAAACGAGTGGAATTCGGGGGACACACTGAACAGGAGACTTAACTGGGGACACGCACGAATTACGAATCAGAGAAAGTCACGACTGTAATTCGTACGTGTCCCCGTTATGTTGAGTTTTTGAGGAAGTCGAGAAAAGACATAAGCTGATGAGGGAGATCACGATGGCATGAATAGATATAGCTTGCAAACGGAAAGGATTATCTTCGAACAACCATGGAGAAAAAGTAAGAGTAGAACTTATCATAACGTACCAAATATAAAAAGGAAGATGGAAACGAACCCACTTTAGAATGATTAACCCAAGAAGTAAAAATTTTAAAAAATGATAAAGTAAACTTGGTAGCGACTCTAGATCGTTGGTCATAAACAGAGAGAAAGCCAGACATAAGGTGACAAAAGTGATTTTACTGGGAACCCACTTATAAAAAGATGCCACAATGATCAGTAACCACAGAAAATAGAGCGTGTGTATCCAAACTGAGTCTAAGAATTGTAGAAAAGGAAGTAGAGTTGAAAACATGGATGGGTCAACGGGAAAGAGAACGATCTCCAATTCCGGGTTTACCCAAACGAACAATTTGACGATTAAGATTTGAAAGGCGACTGCAAAAATAGCCCAAAGGACCCCTTCTCTCGTGTGTTTCTGTTTCCAAAGTGGAACTTTAAAGACTGTCTTTATATCTTTTTCTGTAGGAACGTTTGCGAAGACTTTTTTGGGAATCTTCAAAAATAATAAAACACTAATGTAGGCAATGCAGCCCAAAAAGAATGCCTGACCTAGAATAAACAAAGCCTTTCTCAACATAAAAATATGGAGTGGTGAAGTCGTTTCATAGCTTTCAAAGAACGCAGGTAATGCGTTTATGTTTGTTAGGATTTGCAAGGAAAATCCTATCAAAGCTGCTGAAAAGGAAAGAGGGTGACGAATAGATTCTAAATTTTCACGATGGAAGACGGTCAAGACCAATGGAATTCCAATGACCAAGAGGGACAAAAGAATAAGGCCTTGTTGAAATACATGCCAAAAGGTTTTCTGCGTTTTTTCTCTTTCAAACAGTTCTGGAACCTCAAAATATGTATTAAATGAAGAGACTCTGGTTCCTGAAACATTCACTTCAATATATCGACGAAGTTCTTCAATGCTCGCTTTGGGGTCCAGCCATCGATGTAAAACCTCTTTTCGATGAAGATAGGCTTGTTCAATATTTCCAGCATATTGAAGATCAGGTGTCCAAAAATGCTGTGTTTGGAGATATTGTTGTGCAAAAGTTTTGGAGGCCTCTAAAGATAGTAAAGGCGCAGATATTTTTTCATCTTCCTTGCAGGAAAAAGAACCGACGGTTTCTCTTGGTCCGACTTCGACGTTGCATTCAACGGGCTGCTCAGGAAAAGCAAACCGGACCTCCCATACGAAGAGTTCTGGAAGAAATCGGTCTAAGTAACGACGGGCTTCCTTTTTGGATAAATTTTCACGAACATACTCTGCTTCCAGTCCTCTCTCCTTTTGAATAAGAGACACTGAAATCAAAGCGCTATCCATATCATAGCCAGCTTCCATCAATTTTCTTTTAGCTACGATCACAGCTTCGCTTCGGTCGATATCTGATGTGGGAGGAGTTTCGTCTGAAGGAATGACCAAAATTCCTATGATCAAAATAGGAATGAGAAAGAGAGGCAGACGAAGGGGTATTGGAGAAGGGGCTATATTGAAATTCTTAACCTGAGAAACACTTTGCTCCGACAAGGAAGCTGCTTTCCAGGGAGTTGCTTGAAAAGGGATTTTCTGAAGTGGCCTTCCTCGAAGAAATCGAAAAAGGCAGATGAAAAATGGAATCAGTGGCAACGCACAGATGAAAAGAGAGGAAAGACATAAATGCAGATTACCGGAAAACCAAAAGAGTGAAGAAGAGACAGTAACATTATAGAGATAGTGACTTAAAAGTGTAGCCCAAATCCCGTAACGGAGAAATACAATGCCCAAAACGACACCAACGATGGTCAATTCTATTCCTCGTACATAGATAGGAGTGACGTGATAGCCAGAATGTAGAAAACCCCACAATAAGGCTGGAAGAAGGAGAGAAAGCCATTTTCGTCCGGTTACTTTCAACATGAGTGGAATTGCAAAAAGTCGATATAGGGATTCTTCTTGAATTGCCGCAGATAGTCCTTGAAGCATCGGTTCAATCCAAGGAAGCTTAGAGCTTAATAGATCTGAATAAGGTACTTCAGTAGGGCAATACCATTGAAAAAAATGAGTGCCAAAGAGATATAGCCCTACCATAAACCCCAGGTGAATTCCGCATAGGAAAAGTCCGGCGACTGTGGCATGAAAAAAAGGTCGGGAAAGGAAGAAAGATGAACTCGTAACTTCGTTCAAAGAATATTTTGAGCCTTGATATATACATCCCACTGCATCAGCTGAGACAAGTGGGAAAATGAAGAGGGCTGTTGAAACGAGAATGGAAAGACCGGAGAGTCCTATATTTTCTGCCCAGAAAGAGAAGATCGTTTGATCTGTCTCATACTTATGCCAAAGAAGTGGAATAGAATTGAAAAGGTGGAGCCATTCTATGGCTAGGATCAGACCGCATAAAATAAAAGCAGATCTTAAACGCAGTTTTTGATGCTTACGAACCCAAAAGAGAAACCCAATGACCAACAAAAGGAAGAAATGATCAATCCAAGAAGTGAACTCATTTAAAAGGTCCCTTTGGGCCTCAATATTTTGTTCTTTCCGGTAGAAGTCCTCCGGAACCTTGATTTCTTTTCGAAACGATTGAATCTCGTTTCCAGCGATGCTGATTCGGATAAAACTGCGGGTATCGAGCAAGGTTGTTTTGGATTTCCATGTAAAGAAATAGTCCTTGCGTTTCGATTTTTCGTCAAAAGAACTTTCAAGCAGTTCATAGTTTCCAAATTCTTTTTCAAAATGGAGTTTTAAGAAAGTCGTGGCTTTGGAAAGAGCCTCATCTTCGGTGAGGCTCGGCAAATGTTTTTCTCTAAAGAGGTCATGCTGGAACCCCAAAAGGTCACCCTTTGGACTCCACCATACTTGGAATTCATCTTTTTGAAGGGGCCAGAAGAAGCGAATATGCCAACCCCAGATAGGGCTGCCTGTCTCCCTTAGCCAACGGTTGGTCTCTAGCGTTCCAACTTGTTTTTCAAAATAAATGAGAGGGCTATCATATGTCCAGAATGCTACAGATTTCTTTGCATTTTGGAGATTGTACCCTTGATCTTTCAGAAAGTTTTGCGCTTGTTGGGTCGCTTCCTCGCGTGTGAAAGTTAAATCCAGAGCAGCCCAGCGAAAAATGTGATGATGAAAATGAATATAAAAAATCCAACCTATGAGTCCTAAACAAAAAAACGATAAAAGGAGCCAAGGTTTTTGTTTAACCTTTTCGTTCATAAACATTGAAATTCTAATAAAATCCCATCAAAGGAAGTAAAATACTTTTCTTGTTAACACGATTCAAAATCCGCACACACTTGAGCCTTAGGCTTCTTATTGTTTTCCTAAGTTACCATTTAGGGGCTTGGAGCAAAGAACAAATATCAGTTCGACTGTTGCTTTTGGAGACTGGGATGTTGGGTTTCTTTTTCGCTGAAATCGGATCTTGGTTGACCGAAGATTACTATCAATATCGTAGAAATAGGAATCAGGAAGGATCTGTTGAAACACTAACTGAGAAAATTCATCCTCCTCAACTTGTTTTAAAAGGTGCATGGGGGGCTTATTTGGTAGCCTTATTGTTTACGCTTGTTGCTGCTATTCTCATGGCAGAAAGAGGGTGGGTAATACTCTTATTTGCATTTGGCGGCTTTTTTTCAAGTTACTATGCGGGTGCCGAGCCATTTCATTTAAATCAATTTTCTTTGGGAAAACTCATTTCTACACTAGCAAGTACATGGATTCCTTTTTTTTCAGCCAGCTATATCTGTGGGACGTTTCCTAGGGAAGGGACATACTTCATTGTCTTGATCACATATCTTTTATTTGCTGGTTCAAATATTGGGACAAATAAATCTCAATCAAAAATCCATTTCCCATGAGACATGCGGTGGATTTGACGCTATGCAAAAATGTAATAAATGTGCAAACTTTTTTTCCGAAATCTAGGGGTTTCCGATCAAAAAAAGACGCTAACTATCTAAATTAAAATCATAATCTTGTTGGCACGCTCAGTGCTAACTTCGCACCTTGAAAGGGAGTAACGATGAATAGGTTGTATCTGTTATTGGTAACCTTTATGATCTCATGCGCTGGTCTTTCTGACAGCGCTTGGGCGCAACAAGAGAACCCAAATAATGTGAAGATTAAGTCTTTTGAGCGATTTTTGTTTGATTTTGATCGTCAAACTGGAGCAGTAGTTGTCCATGAAGCAAATTCTTTTTGCTTACCCAATGGAATGATCAAAATATTTACCTCCGAAGAAATCATCGATGATCCCATCATCAACGAAATTGAAAAGCATCAATTCCGTGCACCATGGCAGAACGAGCAAAGATTGTGTGTATTCCTAAATGTAGCAAAAGGAGTCCTAGATTTGTTTGAACCCACAGTTCATTGCAAAGGAGGATGTGGTTACGGACAAAAATTTGCGACGTTAGACTTGAGAGAAGCTCAGCAATATAGAATCTTTTCTGAAGTGAAGGCGTATTATACGGAGAAAGCCAAATACCAACGGAGCAAACGTCCCTTTCGTACAAAGTCGCCAACTGCAGTAATAGCCATTCGCGGGTGAAGTTATTCTACTCTTCATAACGTTTAAGGTTATACTTTGCGCGAATTGAAGTCTGTACCTTTGAATTTACCTCGTTATACGCAAAAACCATTTCCCCCCTATCGTTACCTTCCTAGAACGAATCCTCACCCCATTCGGGATCCAGAGGGGCATAGCTACGGGCGTGATGAGGTTTTACTAAATCAATCTGATCTCAAAGATTGGAGGCAAAACAGATCGTATTTATTTGGCGTAGACCTGTTTAACCATGGTTATTATTGGGAAGCCCATGAAGCCTGGGAAACCATATGGAAGGGACTAGACCCTGTTTCTTCTGAAGCGATTTTTATTCAAGGATTAATTCAACTAGCGGCCGCTTGTTTAAAGTATACAATGAAGTCAAAAGAAGGAGTTTTAAAACTTTCCCAAAACGCTCGAGAAAAACTCAAAAAAGTTATCCAAGACGAAGGGATTTTGTTTTGTGGGATCAATTTGAATCAGCTTGATTCACAGGTAAGTTTTGTTATTGAGAGAGTGATGAAAGAGCCATCAAAGGGGTTTCCCTCTTTTACTCCCCCTACCATTACATTGACGATTTGATGGAGTACGTATTTGATGTGAAGACTTATGTCAGCTTATACTTCACAAGTAAAAGTCCAAACCGATGATTTTCAAAAGAATTATGATTACCACCGTGAGCTTTCAGAGCAACTCCGAAGTAGATTAGAAGAGGTGAGGAAAGGAGGAATAGCTCACGCGAGGTCGCTTCATGATCGGCGGGGAAAATGGTTTGTAAGAGATCGCATCAACAAATTAATAGATCCGGAGTCTCCATTTTTGGAGCTTTCTTCTTTGGCTGCCTGGGGAATGTATGAAAATCAGGCACCTTGTG
>Ga0247727_10011328_pt1 | contig 15583 bp, 15 predicted proteins | sample WisWelCaveWW1625_FD_202498 | JGI IMG/M metagenome (GOLD analysis project Ga0247727, IMG submission 202498) | Biofilm microbial communities from Wishing Well Cave, Virginia, United States - WW16-25 | ecosystem: Environmental > Aquatic > Deep subsurface > Groundwater > Cave microbial mat | place...
CATATTCTCGTCACGAACGACGACGGCGTGCCTGCTCCCGGTCTGCTTGCTCTTGCACAGGAGATGCGCAACCTGGGCAAGGTCAGCATCCTCGCACCCGACCGCAACTGGTCGGGCGGCGGACACGAAAACACTCGACCACGCGTTACGCGTCAAAGAAATCCGCCTTGCAGATGGTACACAGGCATTTGCCAGCGATGGAGCTCCTTCCGATTGTGTGGCGCTTGCCACGCTTGGCTACTTCAAGGAGCCGATTGATCTGGTTATCTCGGGGATCAATGCAGGCGCAAACCTAGGACATGATGTCACATATTCTGGAACGGTCACAGCGGCAATGGAAGCCGTCATTGCGGGCGTGCCTGGTATTGCAGTTTCTCTTGAAACTGTGGATGGGCATATTGGCGATATTGATTATGGTCCCGCGGCGCGCATCACTGGAAAAATAATTCAGCAGGTCATCGAAAACGGTCTTGCCCACGAAATCCTGCTCAACGTCAATGTGCCGCTTCTCCCTGAAGAAAAGATCCGCGGCATCAAAATCACCCGTCAAGGCTTGCGCGTTTACCATAGCCGGTTGGATGAAAGAACTGACCCGCGCGGCCGACCTTATTACTGGATCGGCGGCGACGCGCCAACAGGCGTTCCCGAACGCGGCACGGATGTGGGCGCGCTCGCCGAAGGATTTGTCTCGATCACGCCTCTGCAATTAGACCTCACTGCCTATCGCACATTGACTGACCTGAACACGTGGCAGTGGGAGGATGGGTCAAACCCATATCTTGCATCACATATGCTGTTTTCTGATCAAACTTTGGAATCGAAAACAAAAGGATAGGACTGGAGGTCCAAATGCTGCAAACTTGTTTCGGAATTTACATTGTACTTGCCTTGCTTACATTTCTTGGTTTCTGGGGAACCCTTGTTGAAGCCCAACAAAGCAACGAAGAGGCGTAAGGAAGGAATATCATCCTGAGAAAGAATTCAAGTAATTCTATCGAAGGGGATTTGCGTTGCTTTTTGGCTGGTTTTCTGATCCGGGCAATGGCAACGTTCAACCGTTTTCTCCTTATTTGCTGTCCCCCTGCCGGGGATGTTGCCCGCCTGTAGTGAGATGCGGGCAACTTTTATTAAACAGTTAGGGCCCATAACTTTAACAAGTTGTTAACCTGTTCTTCTCTTGACCTTAAACACCGCTTGATAAGATTTCAATGTACAAAATTTTAAGGAGAAAAAAGAAATGACCAAATCAGTTCGTACGCTTATGTTCATGTTCGTTGTAATGAGTTTCATACTCGCCGCGTGTGGCGCGCCCGCCACGGAAGTTCCTGTTGTAGAGCCGACTTCCGCTCCCGCTGAACCGACAACTGCTCCCGAGCCCACCGCGGCTCCAACTGAAGACCCGATGGCAATGTACCTGCCAGACGCCGTTTCTGGAGACATTGTCACTGCTGGCTCTTCCACCGTATTCCCTCTTTCCGAGCGCATGAAACAACGCTTCGAAGAAGAAGGCTTCGCCGGTAACCTCACAGTTGACTCAATTGGCTCAGGTGCTGGTATTGAGCGCTTCTGTGTTGCAGGTGAAACTGATATCGCCAATTCTTCCCGAAAGATCAAGGACAGCGAAATCGAATCCTGCGCAGCGATCGGCCGTACTGTAACTCAGTTCCAGGTTGGTATTGACGCTCTCGCTGTAGTTGTCAGTTCGGAAAATGATTTTGCCACCGATGTAACCAAAGCAGAACTTGCCGCTATTTTCTCGACTGCCACAAATTGGTCCGACGTCCGCCCCGAATGGCCCGCCGAACCCATCCTGCGCTTCAGTCCTGGAACCGACTCTGGCACCTTCGATTACTTCGTTGAATCTGTGATGGCTCCTGCCCACCTGAATGCCGAAGGCAAAGCTGATGTTGCGCTTGGTGAAGCGGCCATCCTCGACTCCGTGGGCACTCAGTTCTCTGAAGATGACAACGTGCTCGTTCAGGGTGTTCAAGGTTCCCCGTATGCCATCGGCTACTTCGGTTACGCTTACTATCAGGAAAATGCATCCTCCCTGAAAGCCCTTTCCGTGGATGGCGTTGCCCCGAGCGCCGAGACGGCCGAATCTGGTGAGTACCCGATTTCCCGCCCGCTCTTCATCTACTCCAGCACTGAAATCATGCAGGAAAAACCCCAAGTGGCCGCCTTCATCCTGTTCTATCTCGAGAACGTCGGCAATGAGATTTTGGATGTGGGCTACTTCCCAGTCAGCGACGCGAAACTTCAGGAAGGTCTCGACGCCTGGCATACAGCAATAGGCGAGTAAGAAAGATTCGAAAGTTAGGTTCGTAAGCTTGATCCTTCCCCCTTCAATCAGGGGGAAGGATAAGTCGTTGTAAGGAGTAGACATTATGGAAGAACAAAAAGAGATAAGCCTTGTCACTACACTTCAAAAAAAAAGCACCAGCTTGCGCGGACGCCGCCGCATAGGTGAGACGATCATCCAGGCATTGCTATTTTTCAGTGGATTTGTATCCATCTTCACCACGATCGGAATTGTCTATGAGTTGGGCAAGGAGGCTCTGTTATTTTTTCAAATGCCTGAGGTCAATATTCTTGACAGTCTCACCAACACAACCTGGCAGCCTCATACAGGGAATTTCGGAATCTGGCCCCTGGTCACTTCCACAATGATGACAACTTTGATCGCAATGTCCATCGCCATTCCGCTGGGATTGGCGGTTGCAATTTATTTGAGCGAATATGCCACACCGAAGGCTCGGAATATTCTCAAGCCAATTTTAGAAGTGCTGGCTGGAGTTCCAACCATTGTATATGGATATTTCGCCCTCATGTTTATGACTCCGCTTCTGCGTTCGATCTTCGGCAAGGACGTAGTGGAAATTTACAACACCGCCTCCGCTGGACTCGTAATGGGAATCTTGATCCTGCCGCTCATCACATCGATGACGGAGGACTCTCTCAGCGCCGTGCCGCGCTCCTTAAGGGAGGCTGCTTACGGCATGGGAGGGACCCGGCTTGAGGTCGCATTGCAGATCGTCCTCCCCGCCGCATTATCAGGCATTGCCGCCGCGATCATTATCGGTCTATCCCGCGCCATCGGTGAGACGATGATTGTTGCAGTCGCGGCAGGCGCAGGACCAAAATTTACGCTTAATCCATTTCAAGGCGCAGAGACGATCACGGGACATATCGTCCGCATTTCAGGTGGAGATCTTTCGTATGACTCGATCGATTACAACAGTATCTTTGCACTTGGATTGTTGTTATTCCTGATCACTCTAACGTTGAACATTATCAGCCAGCGAATCGTGCGGCGCTACCGTGAGGTGTATGAATGAAAGAGAAACTTGTCAACCCAAATTACAACGTGGACATTGACGGACGCAATCGCAGCGGCTCGGTCTGGCGCTGGATATTTCAATTGTCCACCGTCATTGGCATCATCGCGTTGACCGCTCTATTGTTGAACATTTCGAACAGCGCGTTTGGATATGTGGCCCTTGAAGCCAAAGTGGACCCGACCACATTAACAGTGGATGGCAGCGCGCTGGAAGACCAGAATAAAGAGCAACTGATTACGATATTGAAATCGAAGATCTCAGATGGCGCCTATAACAAGCTGGAAAAAGACCAACCGTTCGCACAACGCTCAAAAGCAAACGTCTACCAAATTGTGGTGGAAAGAATTGTCAGATACGAAGTGAAGCAATCCTGGTCTTTATGGGAATCGCTCACACGCGCCAATGAGATTAAAAAAGAGTCTGCTGAAAAATATCCCAGCGCAAAACTTCAATTTATTTCCTGGTTCACCTCAGATTTTGTCTCGCGGCCTCAATCCAGTGAAGCGCTTACAGCGGGCGTTCGCACAGCCATTCTTGGTTCGTTGTGGACCATCCTGTTCACGATCCTGGTCGCCTTCCCGCTCGGCGTTGGCGCGGCGATCTATCTCGAAGAATACGCAACCGATAACTGGCTCAACCGCACCATTCGCACCAACATCAACAATCTCGCAGGCGTGCCTTCCATTGTATATGGAATTTTAGGACTGGCGATCTTCGTGCGGACTCTCGAACCGCTCACCAGCGGAGCAATATTCGGACTCGTTGACCCCACCACTGCCAATGGACGCACCGTCCTCGCCGCAGGCTTGACCTTGGGCCTGCTCGTGCTTCCGATCATCATTATCAACGCCCAGGAAGCTATCCGCGCTGTACCACAATCATTGCGAAAGGCAAGTTACGGACTCGGCGCAACGAAATGGCAGACCGTCTGGTCGCATGTATTACCGAACGCGATGCCAGGGATTCTGACAGGCACGATCCTTGCCATCTCACGCGCGATTGGTGAGACCGCGCCATTGGTGGTTGTGGGTGCATCCACTGCGATCAGTTTTGATCCCGCATCGCCATTTTCAAAGTTCACGACACTACCCATTCAAATCTATCAGTGGACATCGCGTCCACAGGACGAATTTCGCAGTTTGGCCGCTGCGGCAATTCTTGTTCTGCTCATCATCCTGCTTAGTTTGAACGCTTCGGCCATTTTTTTACGAAATCGCTTCAGCAGGAGTTATTAATCATGGCACAACCAATACCGAATAAAGAAAATTCCAAATACGTTCTCGAAACCAAAGACCTTGGCATTTACTACGGAGATTTCCGCGCAGTGACGGGTGTGAATATTCCTGTCAAACGTCACATGATCACAGCCATCATTGGGCCTTCAGGTTGCGGCAAGAGCACGCTCTTGCGCGCCTTCAACCGCATGAATGAGCTGTTCACAGGCACGAGCATTGAAGGTGAAGTGCTGTTCGATGGCGAGAATCTATATGACCCATCTGTGGACCCGGTCGAAGTCCGATATCGAATCGGGATGGTCTTCCAGAAGCCGAATCCGTTCCCCAAGTCCATCTATGAAAATATTGCCTGGGGTGCGAGAATCCACGGCTTCAAAGGTAATATGGGTGAATTAGTCGAATCCTGTTTGCAGCAATCCGCCTTGTGGGATGAGGTCAAGGACAAGTTGAGACAATCCGGGTTGGCTCTCTCAGGCGGCCAGCAGCAACGCCTGTGCATTGCGCGCGCATTGGCAGTTCAACCCGAGGTCATTTTGATGGATGAACCTGCCTCTGCCCTCGACCCAATTGCCACACTCAAGATCGAAGAGTTGATGCAGGAACTGAAGAAAAACTACACCATCGTCATTGTGACGCATAACATGCAGCAAGCCGCGCGTGTTTCTGATTACACCGCCATGATGATGCTCACGAACCGCGAGACCCATACGGGCACGGTCATTGAATTTGATGACACAAAGAAAATATTCACCAACCCCAAAGACAAGCGCACGGAAGATTACGTCACTGGCAGGTTTGGATGACTTCGCTCAAGCCGCCGTCCTCGGCGGCGTCCCCGCCGCCGAGAGCATGAGACCATAATGTATAAAACAAACCAGAGAATAATAGAAGAGGCAGTATAATACGATGAACAACAGAGACGAGGGTACTATGCTTCGTAAAACATTTGAAACAGAAATCCAACAGGTCAAGGATGATGTGCTTGTGCTTGGCAGTATGGTGGAACAAGCCATCCTTAATTCAGTTGAGGCATTGAAGAAGCGCGATATCAAGGCTTCCGAAAGGATCTACCAGGAGGATATGGAGATCAATAAGAAACGCTTCGATATCGAAAACAAGTTAATGGTTCTGATCGCCACGCAACAGCCGATGGCACATGACTTGCGCCTGCTGGCCTCCTGCATGGAAATCATCTCCGAACTGGAACGCATGGGTGATTACGCCAAAGGCATTGCCAACATCAACATCCGTATGGGCGACGCGCCTTTGCTCAAACCGCTGATTGACATCCCGCGTATGGCACAAATTGGCGTGGATATGCTCCATCACGCGCTGACTGCCTTCGTCAACGAAGATGTGGAAGCCGCACAATCCATCCCCGTGCAGGACGATGAAGTGGACGCGCTTTACAATCAGGTCTATCGCGAGTTAATGACCTTCGTCATCCAGGATGCCAAGACCATCGAACGCGCAAATTGGCTCCTGTGGGTGGCGCACAACCTCGAACGCGTCGCAGACCGAGTGACAAACATCTGCGAACGCACAGTTTTCATCGTAACGGGTGAAATGACCGAGATCAAATCCACAGATGATGAGTTCTGGCACAAACAAAATCAGGGCAATTAAAGCAAAAATCCGCTGACCTGTGTCAGCGGATTTTTTATTTACTCCAGTCGCTCAAGCCGCCGTCCTTTGCGACACTTGCACCCGATTAGCTTGGCAAATCGTGCGTTCGGTGCAGTGCAGATGAGCATCCTGTAGACGGCAGCGAAAAATCACCCCATCCTCCCTGTAATATACGCCTCCGTCAATTCCTGTTTTGGTCTTGTGAAAATATCATTCGTATTTGAAAATTCAACCAGTTCGCCCAGCCAGAACAAGCCTGTGGAGTCTGAAACACGAGCGGCTTGTTGCATGTTATGTGTGACGATCACAATCGTATAATCCTTCTTCAACTCTGCGATCAGTTCCTCCACGCGCAAGGTGGCAATCGGGTCAAGCGCAGAAGTAGACTCATCCATTAAGATCACTTCGGGTTGTACTGCAACAACACGGGCAATACACAATCTCTGCTGCTGACCCAGTGAGAGACCGAGCGCATCCGACCTCAGGATATCTTTCACGTCATCCCACAATGCTGCGGCGCGCAGGGATTTCTCCACCACTTCATCCATCTTCACATCCATGCCCATCACGCGCGGACCAAATGCCACATTATCATAAATGGGTTGCGGAAATGGATTCGGTTTCTGGAACACCATGCCCACCCTTTGTCTGAGCGTGACCACATCCATATCTTCGTCGTAGATGTCTTCTCCATCTAATAAGATCTTCCCGTCCACGCGCGTGCTCGCAATTGTATCGTTCATGCGATTCAGGCAACGTAAAAACGTGGACTTGCCGCAGCCCGAAGGCCCGATCAGCGCGGTCACTTTGCGCGGCTCGATCTCGATGTTGATCTGTGAAAGCGCCTTTGAAGCGCCATAGTAAAAATCAAGGTTTTGAACAGAGAAGACTGATGAATTTGTGGTCATGAGTTGATTTTATCAAAGAAGGCTGGGAATCGAAGGCTTAATTTGGTCCCCTTGTCTGCATGTTTCGCTGTTTCCCTGCATCCCTCTTTCGGCTATAATTCCCTCAATGAAACACATTATTATGCTCTTTCTTCTTTCCTCTTTCATCCTTACCTCATGCGGTCCCGGTACATCAGCGGAGGCCGCATCTGATTCTCAAGCGGCTTATATCGAGAACAAAGGCTCGGATACCATTGTCAATCTTGCGCTCGCATGGGCGGAGAAATATCAGGGTGAGAATCCAGATATCCGTATATCGGTAACAGGCGGAGGATCGGGGACTGGAATCGCTTCTCTCATCAACGGCACGGTGGATATCGCCAACGCGTCCCGCCAGATCAAAGAGGAGGAGGTTGATGAGGCGAAAGCCAATGGCATCGAGCCTGTTGAACACGTCATCGCGCGCGATGCGATTGCGGTCATTGTGAATCCTGAAAACCCTGTGAATGAACTGACCTTGAAACAGATCTCTGATATTTACAGCGGCAAGATCAACAATTGGAAGGAAGTGGGAGGCGATGACAGACCAATCGTGCGGCTCTCGCGCGAAACCAATTCAGGCACGCACGTTTATTTTTTGGAAACTGTTTTGCGTTTGGGGAGCAAGGAGGATAAAACTTTATTCTCAACAGATACATTGCTCCTGCCCTCCTCTGAAGGCATCATTGCAGAGGTGCGGCAAAACCCAAACGCGATTGGTTATGACGGTCTTGGTTATGTTCCTGACGACCTAAAGATGATCGCGATTGCAAAAGAGGAAGGCGGCGCGTATGTGTTGCCGGCCATCCAGACGGTGAACGATAAAAGTTATGCGATTGCGCGCGATCTTTACATGTACACTGACGGCGAACCGACGGGCGTTGTCAAGGAATATCTTGATTGGATTCTTGCACCCGAAGCGCAACAGATCGTTGAAGAACTTGGGTTTGTGCCCGCTCTCGCCCTCAGTCCGTCCCCTTAAGGGAGAGGAGGAAAATTTTATATGGAAAAATCTTTAAACTGGCGTGAGTTCATCATCACGCGTCTCATTCAAACATCGGGCTATTCAGCCATCGTTTTTGTCGCGCTGATATTTTTCTTCCTGCTTCGCGAGGGTCTCCCCACACTCGGCGAAGTTGAATCGTCATCACTCCTCAACATTCGCTGGTATCCCATCGAAGATCATTTCGGCATTTTTCCCCTCATTACAGGCTCGCTCATCGTCACACTCGGCGCGGCGCTGATCGCCGTTCCATTTGGGATCGGCACAGCGATTTACATTTCGGAGATCGCCCCGCGCTGGATGCGCGAAATTCTCAAGCCTCTCGTGGAATTACTTGGCGGACTCCCTTCAGTAGTTTTGGGATTTCTTGGGATTCTCGTCCTCTCACCTTTCTTACGCGTCTTTCTGGATCTGCCAACTGGTCTGACTGCATTTACTGGATCCCTGCTTTTAGGTGGGATCGCTGTTCCTACTGTCGTGTCAGTTGCGGAGGACGCGCTCGATGCCGTGCCACGCGCCTATCGTGAAGGCGCGTGGGCATTGGGTGCGACGCGCTGGCAAACCATCTGGCGCGTGACATTACCCGCCGCGCGTTCAGGCGTTCTCACTGCAATCATGCTTGGCGTTGGGCGCGCGATCGGTGAAACCATGACCGTAATGATGGTCACTGGCAACGCTCCCGTGCTTGCAGTCAAACTCGGCAGTTTATTTTCCCCCGTCCGCACGATGACAGCCACCATCGCGGCTGAGATGGGTGAAGTTGCAAGCGGAAGCACTCATTATCATGTGTTGTTTTTCATCGGCATGGTTTTGTTCTTGATCTCATTGGGAGTCAACATCGCGGCTTCATCGGTTGTCTTTCGAGCAAAGAAAAGAGCAGAGAGAATCTTGTCGTAAATACTCCGTTGGTCGAGTAGGCGGCGGTGGTTGAGTAGGGCGAAGCCCGTATCGAAACCCGCCGCCATATCAAGACCAACAAATAACATAAATAATGAAAGATTTCTTGGGTCTCGATACGCCTCTCTATAAGCATTCGGGGCTACTCGACCACCATAGATGATAACTTTATGAAACGTCCCTTCACCCTCAACCGCCATATTGTCCAACGCCTTGGCTTTACTGGCATCACATTAATGGCAGTCGCAACTGTGATCCCAATCGTTGCCACGGTCATTTACATCTTTGCACAAGGCTTTCCCGCAGTCTCGCTTGAATTCCTCTCAGATTTCCCGCATGACGGGATGCGCGCGGGCGGAATTCTCCCCGCGATCATCGGCACGCTCTATCTTACAATTGGCACGGCGATCTTCTCCGTCCCGCTTGGGATTGCCGCCGCCATTTATCTCTCAGAATACGCGGTAGATACGCCGCTCACGCGCACGATCCGCATTGCCATCATCAACCTTGCAGGCATTCCATCTGTTGTCTATGGTTTGTTTGGGCTTGGTTTATTTGTGCTCTTCCTGAAATTCGGAACTTCCATTCTGGCGGCATCATTAACTCTTTCCATTATGACCCTGCCCGTCATCATCAGCACTGCCGAGGAATCATTGCGCGCCGTCCCACAGGCTTTCCGCACCGTGAGCATTTCCCTCGGCGCGACGCGCTGGCAGACCATTCGCCGCATCGTATTGAAAGAAGCCTTACCCGGCATTCTCACGGGGGTCATCCTCGGTCTTGAGCGCGCCGCAGGTGAGACAGCCCCAATCCTCTTCACAGGCGCGGCTTTCTTTTTACCAAGGCTTCCTGGTTCGCCCTTCGACGCGACAATGGCTTTGCCATATCATCTTTTTGTGATCTCAACACAAGTCCCTGAAATGCCCATTCAAATTCAATATGGCACTGCGCTTGTATTATTAGTCTTCGTATTAACCATGAATTTAATTGCCACAGTGATTCGTTCCCGGGCGCGGGCAGGACGACAATGGTAGATAAAATCGTCATCGAAAATCTCTCACTTCAATATTCTGATGGAACCGAGTCGCTTCGCGACGTCAGCTTGAACGTACACGAAAAAGCAGTGACCGTGCTCTTCGGTCCTGCGGGAGGCGGCAAGTCCACGTTGCTGCGATGTTTGAATCGCCTCAACGACCTCACGGAAGTCAGAGCCAGCGCGGGACGCATCCTCATTGATGGCGAGAACGTCCTCGACCCCAAAACAGATGTGATCGCGTTACGCCGCAAAGTTGGGATGGTCTTTGCGCGGCCTGTGGTTTTGCCAATGAGCATCCGCGAGAACCTGACCTACGGATTGGAACTCGCGGGCGAAACGCGCCGGTCCAAATTAGACGAAGCGGTCGAACGAAGCCTGAAATTGGCCGCGTTATGGGACGAGGTCAAGGACCGATTGGATGATCCTGCCATCGCCCTCTCCGGCGGACAGCAGCAACGACTGTGCCTGGCGCGTTCGCTGGCGTTGCAGCCCGAAATCATTTTGCTCGATGAACCAACATCGGGACTCGACCCGATCTCCACGGGCAAAGTGGAAGCCGCCTTGGTAGAATTGAAGAAGGAATTTACGATCATCCTTGTGCCACATTCGGTGCAGCAGGCGGGTCGCACAGCCGATTATGCGGCGTTCTTTTTGCAGGGTGACCTCGTTGAATATAACGAGGGTAAGGCGCTCTTCACCACACCGAAAGAAAAACGCACAGAAGATTACATCACGGGGAGATTTGGGTAATTCTCTTCGTGCTGAGCGGAGGGTCGAAAGACAGTGAGACCCGTAGTCGAAGCGCACGCACCGAGATATACAGAGTTATTACATCACCCCGATGTTCTTCGGGAGCGCGATGATAGTTGATTATGAAAACCGTCCTCTTCCTCTGCACTGGTAACTCATGCCGTTCACAAATGGCGGAAGCCATTGTTAATGCGCGCTACCCCGAATGGAAAGCATATTCAGCAGGGACAAAGCCCGCGGGTTATGTGCATCCAAAAGCGATCAAGGCTCTCGAGGAAATTGACATACCACATTCAGGTCGATCAAAACAGATCGATGAATTACACACCAAAGATTTCGATCTTGTCGTAACAGTCTGTGATTCAGCCGCGGAGGAATGTCCTGTCTGGCCGGGGAGAGCGGGGAAACGCGTCCATCACAGTTTTGTGGACCCGGCTAAAGCAGAGGGGATTGATGAGGAGCAGATGGCAGTTTTCCGCTCGGTAAGAGGCGAGATGTTGGAAGCCATTCCAAAGATATTAAGGTGACAGTCACCCGCTTCGCGAAAGTGACTGTCACCTATTTGACGGGCTGAGTCGTAGAATGGTATTCTTGCCAAAGAAAGGATACCAACATGACCAGCCCGTTTGAGATTCTCTTTGAGCCGATTCAAATCGGACCTGTAACTGCTCCGAACCGTTTTTATCAGGTACCACACTGCAACGGATTTGGCCACCGTATGCCGCAAGGGATGGCGGCGATGCGCGGCATGAAAGCGGAGGGCGGCTGGGGCGTGGTATGCACGGAGGAAACGGAAATCCATCACACGAGCGATCTCTCGCCATATTTTGAGGGGCGTATTTGGGATGATGAGGATATTCCCACTTTGAAATTGATGACCGATGCAGTACATCAACACGGCGCGCTGGCGGGTGTTGAACTTTCTTATAACGGAATCGACGCGCCGAATTTGTATTCGCGTGTGCCGCCGCTTGCGCCGCGCTCGATGGGGACCGTGGGCGGCTCGGGCTATGACCCTGTGCAAACCCGCCGCATGGACAAGGAGGATATCCGCAATGTGCGCAAGTGGCACCATGACGCTGCGTTGCGCGCCAAACGCGCGGGCTTTGATATTATCTATTGTTATGCAGGTCACGGAATGACGGCGGCGATCCAATTTATTTTGAAACGCTATAACGACCGCACTGACGAATACGGTGGCTCGCTTGAGAATCGCGTACGTTTTTTTCGTGAATTGATCGAAGAGACGAAAGAAGCCGTGGGAGATACTTGCGCGGTCGCTGTGAGATTTGCGGTGGATGAATTGCTTGGCGAAGATGGACTCACCCATCAGGGCGAAGGATATGATGTGGTTGCGATGCTCGCGGAGTTGCCTGACTTATGGGATGTGAATGTAAGCGGCTGGAACAATGATTCCATTACGTCGCGGTTTGGAAAAGAGGGTCATCAGGAGAAATATATCTCGTTCGTCAAACAGTTGACGACAAAACCTGTCGTCGGTGTGGGACGATATACGTCGCCTGATTCGATGGTCTCTGTGATCAAGCGCGGCGTGATGGACTTCGTCGGCGCGGCTAGGCCTTCGATTGCCGATCCGTTTCTCCCGAACAAAATTAAAGAAGGGCGCGTGGATGATATCCGTGAATGTATCGGTTGCAACGTCTGCGTGACAGGCGATACGCGCTTTGTGCCGATTCGTTGTACGCAGAATCCGACGATGGGTGAAGAATGGCGGCGCGGTTGGCATTCAGAAAATATTTCACCGAAGAAGAGCGATAAGGAAGTGATGATCGTCGGTGCGGGACCCGCGGGACTCGAAGCGGCGCGGGCGTTGGGTCAGCGTGGGTATCAAGTCACTTTGCTTGAAGCAAGGAAAGAATTGGGCGGGCGCGTGCTGCGCGAATCCGCTTTGCCTGGGTTGAACGAGTGGCGGCGTGTGATGGATTGGCGATTGACTCAGATCAAGAAAATGAAAAATGTTGCGATGTATCCATCCAGCCCGATGACCGCCGAGGAGATTCTAGAATCGGGCGCGCAGAACATTATCCTTGCTACGGGCGCGACGTGGAGACGCGATGGAGTAGGTCGTACATTGTGGAAACCAATTCAAGGGCATGATTTGCCTAATGTTTTTAGTCCAGATGATTTGATGGATGGAAAATTGGTAAATGGTAATTTAGTAATTTACGATGATGATCATTATTACATGGGCGGCGTGTTGGCTGAATTACTTGCGGAGCAAAGCTGCAAGGTTTCGCTCGTCACGCCTGCGCCAATGATTTCGTATTGGTCACAATTTACACTGGAGCAGGAGCGCATTCAATCCAAGTTGATGAAACTGGGCGTGAAGTTGTATCCGCAGACTGTGTTGAGTGAGATCGGAAAAGATTCGGTTCGATTGTCGAATACGATTTCGGGGGATGAAATTGAGTTGCCGCGCGATGGGGCTGTACTGGTGAGTGATAGGACGCCGAATGATTCGCTTTATCAAGCCCTTCACGCTTCGTCTGCGGGTCTCGACGAAACGTCTCGACCCTCCGCTCAGCGCGAAGGGGAGAGGGGAATAAATTCGTTGCGAATCATTGGTGATGCCGAAGCGCCGAACATCATCGCGCAGGCGGTGTTCGCAGGTCATCTCGCGGCGCGGGAGTTTGACGAGAGACCAGTTGAGGGAACGCCGTTCAAGGTGGAGAGAATGCAGGTTTAATTTTTTTAACGCGAAGGCGCGAAGAGCGCAAAGATTCTTTCTTCACGACCTTCTCTCCTTCGCGGTGAAAAAATTTAGTCAATTATCCCTGCACGATACCAAGATTCTTCCAATCCGTATAATTCGGGAAGATTTCGCTCAGACGAGGGTTTTTGAGTCGTTTTTCTACGACTTCTCCCAACACATCTCGATAATCCGTTGTGATGGGCAAGTCACCAGGACCGAATAATTGATCTGGCGCAAGGCTGGGCCATTCGCCATGAACTTTGCCGCCGTTCACGCCTCCGCCAAGGACGAACATGCAGTTGCCATGTCCATGGTCGGTGCCGCTGGATCCGTTTTCGTAGACGCGCCGCCCAAACTCGGACATGGTTACAATCGTCACGCGCTTTGCCCTGTCGCCGAGGTCGTGATACAGGGAAGCCAAGCCTGATGAAAGTTCCTGGAGCAGGGTTGGCAGTTCGCCATCCAATTGTCCCTGCTGGTTGTGAGTATCCCAGCCGCCGATGTCCACACACGCCACCTCGAGGCCGATCTCTGCCTTGGCGATTTGAGCCACCTGTTTCATTGCCATTCCAAACTCAGTTTCAGGATACGCCGCATTTGCCGATGGCGTGTAATTAGTCACATCAATTTTTGCGAGAAGATCCACCGCGTTGAACGTCTCCGCGGCATGATGATCGAGCGTCGAGCCCAGATCATAAAGGGACGAGAGCCGCGCCCGAAGCTCCTCCAACTGGGTGGTGCCGCCCTGCAGGTGAAAATCCGCAATGGATTTTAGCGTGGTGATGGGGATGGGTCCGCGCAGGGCGGCTTGCATCACGCCTCCCATGCCGATGGCACGGAACGGCGAATCGTTCTGCCAGGAGGCGGTTTGCAGGTGACGCCCGATCCAGCCGGTGGGGATGGCTTTTTCGCCGGGCGTACCGCGTTCCATATAATCCATCGCGTCGAAGTGCGAATGAGTCGGGTCGGGCGAACCAACCGCATGGACGATGGCGAGCGTCTTCTCGTCCCACAAATCTTTGAGCGGGCGCAGGGATGGATGCAGACCAAAGAATCCATCCAGGTCAATACCCGTTTGCTCGCTTCCATCTTCGGGTTCCGGGATGGCGAGCCTTCGGCGATGATGATAGTAATCGCCGTCCCCGTGCGGGATGACAGCGCTGATCCCGTCCATGCCGCCGCGTTGAAATACCACGATGAGAATGTCGCCGGGCGGCTCAACTCCCTGCGGGGCAAATGCCATGCGCGGCATCCAGGATGGCAGCGCTGGAGCAACAGCGAAACTGCCTGCGAGTTTTAGAAAATCTCTGCGCGAAATTTTTGTGTCCATGAGTTTTCCTTTAACGAAAAGACATTTATCGAATTATGCTCTCGGCGGAGTCCCCGCCGCCGAGGACGGTGGCTGGAGCAAAAAGATATGCATTTATCTCACCTGAAAATGCGGCGACCCGAGGATCAGCCCAGCCACGGATGGGAGAATTACATCCAGGTTTTCTGAGGAAGCAAGGTCGACCAGGATGGCACGGGCATCATCCGGCAATCGTTCGCCTAGAAAGCGAATGCTCAACACGTCAACCATGTCCTCTGCAGAAGCGGCGTCTTTGGTCAACGCGTTCAAGTTCACTGTTGCGCCTTTGATGACATTCGATGTAAGCAATAAACCAAAATTCCATCTGTCAAGCAAGCCGCTGGTGGTTGCCCAATATTCCGCCACATCGGGGTATCCATCCGGCAGTTGCCATGAAAAGGGGAGCTGCCCAAGTTGGCGCAAATGCTCCAGTAGTTTTCGCGAATTCCCGTCAGTGGTTGTGTTTGTCACTCGCAAGGCGGAGATGAAGAAGTCCAGCGGCTTTTTGAATTTCTGCCCTGCGGAGGTTTTGAAGGATTCAGAATTCAACAACGCACGCAGGATTTGACGCGTATCGCCGTCAGACTGGATAAAGACCTGTGCCAACGCGTCCGCAAGCGCGGGGTCAGGTTGATCGGAAACAAATCGTCTGGCAATTTTTTTGCTGACGAACTGGGCTGTGTTGTCATGGCTCGCGAGCATGTCCAG
>Ga0247727_10011329_pt1 | contig 15582 bp, 10 predicted proteins | sample WisWelCaveWW1625_FD_202498 | JGI IMG/M metagenome (GOLD analysis project Ga0247727, IMG submission 202498) | Biofilm microbial communities from Wishing Well Cave, Virginia, United States - WW16-25 | ecosystem: Environmental > Aquatic > Deep subsurface > Groundwater > Cave microbial mat | place...
AACAAAAATTCTGGCTGCCGCGGACTCCTTTTCATCTCTTTCGTTGTAAAAGTGCACTTCCTGAATTTCCTGATCGGAGTTTGTTGAAAAGGCGTACACCTTACACTGTGGTCTGATACTGCAGTTTCCACTCGCGATTGCCTCGGGTAACAGTGCAGCGCGTGAACTACCTTTGGCGTCGGAGGAGCAACCGAAACTTCCGCAGTAGTTCGAGGCGTAACAGATCCTTCTGTCACCTTTGGGCTGAGAAAGAATCCCACGCGGCGCCGGAATCAACTGCCATCCTTCTTTTTTTGCGGACGTTTTATACCATTCGGCTACAATGTTGTTCGGTAGAGGTGGGTATGGAAAATCCGGTGTGGATCGCGGCTCCTGAAATTTGTGTTCAATCACCTTTCCGGAAACACCCACGATGTTTTCAACCTTTGCGTAGTATGGCTCCAGTTCGTCATACGACAATGGCCAGTCTACCACATTTGCGCCGGGAATTTCTCCAAAAACGGTGCGTAACCTGAAGTCATTCGGCTTCATCCGGTGAAAGTAGGCGCTCATAAAGTTGGATGAACCGCCGACGCAATTCCCGTTCCAGTAGTCCGAACCGCTCTCGTATGTTGATTCAGCATCCCAGGAACCGCCGGACTTCCGGCTTTCGATAACGTGTCGTTCATCTGCGAGATTCGGAACATACGCATCGCGCACGGTGGCGGTCATTTCGTCCTTGCTGAATTCTTCCGTTTTGATCCATGGCCCTTTTTCAAGTACCAGTACCGAGTAGCCTGCTTTGGACAACTCATAAATGATGGGTCCTGCGCCCGCACCGCTTCCTATGACACAGACATCGTACTTCACGGCTTCATTTTCATTTGGCGTTCCATAATCCGTTCGTACCGGTTTGCTTCGGTTGGCCTTGGAAATCCAGCCGTGTGGTTCAGCCATTTCCAACCTGCCTCATTTGTATTTCCGCCGTAGATAGGATCCAAAAGCAAGGCTTCGAAAATAAGTGCGATCATTGCCGCGCACCAGGTCTCTCCCCAGTTGAGCCCTGTGAACAAGTCCACCAGGGCAGATTTTTTTTCCTCGTCACACTCAGTATAGGAACAAAAATAGACTTCTTGAGCAGTCTCCTCGGCCCAGTCCAAACCCTCAATGATAAAATCGTTGTCTTCAGGTTTGCGGTTTAAGGTATCTCGCAGAACCCACATCACGTATCCAAATGCGTTTATGTCCTCTGCACCCGGACCATTGCCATCGGAAGGAAACAGTAGTCCCAGGACCGATTTAAGAATAGTAACTTGCTGCGACGTAAGAATTTCATTGGCTTCTTCTTCGCTCTTGCAGGATTGAAGCCACAGCAATTGCGATGCTGCTCCGGAAACGACAGCGGCCCGTAAAAATCCACGGCGTCGCGTTTGCCAAAGTGCCAGATTCTGGAAAGTATCCGGAATTGTGCGCTCGGCTTGAAATTTTATTAAATCGCTGTCCATCGCTGATCAAAGCTAAGAATTAGCTCGAAGGTTTTTCAAAAATATAACAACGGGATTGCTCCAAAAAAAAAACCGTCCCGACGATGCTGTCAGGACGGTAATTTTTTAGATGAAAAATGCGAGGAATTAATTTCCTCCTTCGCACTCACCACCTTCGCACTCAGCAGCAGCAGCGGTATCACCACCTTCACACTCACCACCTTCACATTCTCCGCCTTCACATTCGGCTGCATCAGCATCCGCTTCGTCACCCTCAGCTGGTTCTTCAGTTTTTTCTTCATCTTTCTTTTCTTCACCGCCACAAGCAGTGAAAGCAAGCATTGAAGTAGCAGCGATAAAAACGATACCGATTTTACGCAAGTTCAGAACTGTCTTTTTCATAAATGGATTTTTAAGTTTTCTTAATTGATTAGAGCCTGAATTTTAAATCTGGTGCAAAGTTAGAAAATTATTTTTGAAACAATTACAGATTATATGGTGCAACATATATCTCTGTAGAATTTTTTTTTAAACTATTGATTATCAAATAATTTCAAGAGACAGCATTTCCCGGTCGCCAATCCAGCCAGTTACTTTGTTTCCTTTGATGACAGGTCCAACACCCTCTGGAGTTCCGGTGTAGATCAGGTCGCCCGTTTTGAGCGTGATAAACCGGGAGACATAGGAAATGAGCGAATCCACGGAGAAGATCATTCGTGAAGTATTGCCCGATTGTTTGATTATATTATTGATTTTCAGTGAAAAATCTAGATTTTTTAGATCCAGCGATTCCTTCGGGAAAAAGTGATTCGAAAGAACGGCGCTATGATCAAAGGCTTTCGCAATTTCCCAGGGCAAGCCTCCTTTTTTGCATTTCGCTTGCAGGTCCCTCGCAGTAAAGTCTATGCCAAGGCCAATTTCATTGTAGTATTTGGGTGCAAATTCCGGAGCGATGTGTTTGCCGGCTTTGGAGATCTTTACCACCACTTCGATTTCGTGGTGCAAATCCTTCGTGAAGTCCGGATAATACCATCTGCTATCCTTGTGAAGTGCGGTATCCGGTTTGAGAAAAAAAACAGGTTCGGTCGGTATATCGGCTGACATCTCCGCAGCGTGTGCTGGGTAATTTCTGGCGACACAAATAATTTTCACAACTTCTTGAATTTATTCTGAAGCTCGTTAAGTTGTTGCGGTGAAATTGCCTCCTGTTTTGGTTTCGGAATTTCTTTTTTTACCTGTTTAACGACCGGCAGCTGTTCGACAAACTTGCGCAGTATTTGTTTTGTTATGAGTGGAAAATCGTTGTCCAGCATCCAGCGGTGATAACCGGGTTCGGACTGAAATATTTCTTTTACCGTTTTTCCGGCGTGTTTACCAAAATTGTACATCAGTTCACCGTTTTCATTCTCGGCTAGTCGTCCGACAAAGTCCACCACTTTATTCTTTCCAGCGCGGGAAAATTCTTCGAGAAAAGCGATGTCGTTTTGCAGATCGGGGTATCGGGCAAGTTGTGCTTCCAGAACTTGCAACGTGGCGTTTGCATCGGAGGCAGCACTGTGGGCATTGTCCAGCTCCTTGTTGCAATAAAACCGATAGGCTGCAGAGAGTGTCCGCTGCTCCATTTTGTGAAAGATGGTCTGCACGTCTACCGTTTTTCTGCCATTCATATCAAGTGTACTGCCCGCGTTAAGCAGCTCTTCTAGCAAGAAAGGAATGTCGAATTTGTTGGAATTGTACCCTGCAAGGTCGGCGTCTCCAATAAAGTCAATTACTTTTTTCGCCAGTTTGGAAAAGATAGGCTTGTCGGCTACATCTTGGTCCGAAATTCCGTGAACCGCGGTGGAGTCAGGTGGAATCGGAATACCGGGGTTGACGCGTTCTAATAGCTCCTCCCGGCTGCCATCAGGGTTCACTTTAACAATCGCAATTTCAACGATGCGATCGCGGGAGATGTTCAGACCGGTTGTTTCAAGATCGAAAAAAGCAATGGAACGGGACAAATGAAGACTCATCGAATGTAAGGTTTGGCCAGAAGCCTTCTCAAAAATATCTTTCCGCCCTTTACTGCGTCTTTTGGCACTAGCCCTCGTCGCCCACCTTGCACAGATTCACTTCGGATATGCGCTGCAGCGGACTCCTTGTCGAATGCCAAAATACTTGCAAATCATCGGAAACCTATTTTAAAGAAGGCTTCGCCTTACAAAGATATATATATGTCACTCAACTCGGGTATTTCCATTTTGATTTCAACGCGCCGGTTCAACTGACGGCCATCCGGATCATCAACTCCCGGTGTTTTTTCGTTGGCCGCAACTGGCGTTCCTTCACCAAACCACTTGTTCACGATGCGATTCGGCGCAATGCCGTGGTCGATGAGATATTTGTGTGCGGAAAGCGATCGGCTCTTTGACAAACCATCGTTGTATACATCGGTTCCAATCCAGTCCGTATGGCCGTCAAGGCGGATGGTTACCGTCGGATTTTTTTCCATAAATGATTTCAGAGTTGCAAGTATGTCAACGCTTCGCTGCCTGAGAAAATGCTTGTCAAAATCGAACAGGAGATTTTCGTACTTATCCAGACCGGAGCCATTTGACCCATCAACGACCAGATCTTTCAGCTCAATGATGTCGATATACTCCGTGTATGCCAATTGGGTATTGTCGGGATCGATGTTGATGATATAGGCCGAATAGACGACTTCGGAATTTCGCAAATCGAGGTTGTACGAGATGGTGGCATTGTCATTGACTTCGGCGACGGCATCGGCATTTTCGGGTGTACTGGTAATTTTGAAATTACCTTTTGCGTCGGAGGCTTTGATATTTACAATTTTTCTTGCTCCATTTGCAAGATAAATCTGCTGGTTCGGCCGTGGTTTCAGAACGCCATTTGCGAAACTATTGATGGTTCCGGAGATTGTGGCATCCATCGCCGTTCCTTCACTCGCTTTGGCATCGTCTTCGTTGATCAGCAATATGTAATTGGCCGGTAGGTCGATTTTTTCAAACGCAAAGCGGCCCTGATCGTCTGTTGATGTTATTCTCAGCACCTGGCTGTACTGGTTGAGCAGCGCAACTTCGACATTTTTGGCAAGCAAGGCGTCGTTGTGCCGAAGAACACCTGAAATTCCTTTCACTGTGTCGCTGGTCGGTTCGGACTCACTCAGTCCTTCGGCATTAAATGTGTTCTTGATTTCGGTATCAATGTCGAACAGCGCATTTTTGAAATGTGCACGTTGAGCGTATTCGGCACCGCTTCCATCCTTCAGGTAATCCACTCGAATTTGCTGAAACAGGTTGTACACAACACACTGTTCCGGAATCGTAAATTCCTCCGTATGTGGCCGTATGGTGTTGTACTTGTTCGATGCAATCATCATTTCGAGAAGATACGTTTTCTCCGGTGGTAAATTCATCGTGTATCTGCCCGTTTTTGGATCAATCGGAAAGGTTCCCATTTCAGTTCCAGTGGTCTTGTCGGTTATTTTGATCACACCGTTGATGGGAAGGTTGTTTTCGGCGTAGATCGCATATCCCTTAATGGTTGTTGCCGGGATATTCCGACAGTCGTAGGTAGCTGTATAAAGATCCAGGAAACCAAATGAACCCGGTCTCATTGAAGCGTAGTACGCCAGTGTGCCTTCGTTGTTCTCGACATAAAAAATATCATTCCCGGCCGAATTAATTGGCGTACCGATGTTCTCTGGGGCCGACCAGTTACCATTCTCGTCTCGTCTTGTACGGAAGATATCAAATCCTCCCATCGAGTTATGGCCTTGGGACGCAAAGTAGAGCGTTTTACCGTCCTTGGATAAATACGGTGCGTCGTCGTCGTAAGGCGTGTTGATCGTTGGACCCAAATTAACTGGTTTCTCCCAGCCGCCCATTTCATTTCGTTTGGTGATGTAAATATCCCTACCACCAAATCCGTCCTTTACACCAATCGAAACCACAAACATTTCCTGTTCGTCTGGTGTGACGTAAATACTTGGATTCGCTGTACCAATATTGATGTTTTGGTTCATCCGAACCGGCGCACCCCATTTGCCTTCGGTATCCTTTGTGCTTTTCCAAATGCTGTTTTCTTTGTAGATGTAAAGCGTATTTCCATCGGCTGACAAACTGATCGGAGCCTCGTGGGCCTTCCCTTCGTTGATTTCTTTTTTCAGATAACCCGAGGACTTATCGATGATTTGCGCTTCGCCCCATTCACCGTCAATCATCTTAACGGTGTAAAAAATGTCTTCGTAATAAAGTCCGTCGGTTCCTTGTTTGTTGTCTGGCGGGCGTCTAGAACAAAACAACAATATCGTCTCATCCATATCGATCACGGGAGTAAAGTCGGGATACTCCGAATTGACCTTTCTGCCAAGGTTCACAAGCCGATCAACTTCATACGCGTGGACATTCCGTAGTGGAATTCCATTGTTGCAATATTCGATATGCCGTGCAACGTCTTGTTTGATGTCGTCGGCCTTTTTGTTGTTCTTTACTTTCGTTAGAAAGGTGTTGAACAGCTCGATGGCCTTTTCAAAATTCCCCACAAAGTGATAGGCTCTGCCTGCGTAATAATACAGCTCAGGAATTATCTCGTCGGATGTGCCATATAATTCCAACGACTTTTCAAAGTATACGAGTGCTTCCTCGCGTTTCACTTCCGAATCAAAATAAACCAGTCCCGCCTCGAACCAGTACAATGGATTTTGTGAATTCGCTTGCGTTACCTTGTCGTAATAGGATTTCGATTTCCAGTATTCGCCCTTGCGATAGGACTGTCTTCCCTTTGCAACAAACTTCTTCTCCTCGTTGGGTTTCAGGTCCTGGGCGTCAGCTCCCATTGGAAATACGACCGACAGAATGAGAAATATGATCGATATTCTTGTGGGCATTCTCAATGGTTAATTCTCACCTCGAATTTGATGTACTGATACCGCGCATAAACGGCCCCATTCTCCATTGCATCGTAATTGTAATCCGGCCCGCCGACCAACACTTCATCGACAACAAATTCAATTTTTGAGATATCAAGTCCATTTGCTTTGAGCACCTTCGACATTGTAGACTCACCGATTTCGTAGCGCCGCTGTGCCAGCTCGTGATTGCTCACGAATCTCGTGGTTGGCACTTTCGAAGCGCTGGCGGTAATAAGAATTTTTACTGTAAGGCCTTTTTCAAGAAGCTCCTTCACGCCGCGGACATATTCGTTCAGAGCCTCGTTTTGTGTGTTGAATTCGTCCTTGTTGTATTCGAAATTGTATTGAAAGACGGGCGTGTTAAGAATTTCAGAAAACTCGCTGACGTGCGGATTTGTAGTACATTCCGTATTAAAGGTATAGACATCCACCACATTGTTTTTACCATCGACAAGATTCAATACAAGGGTTTGACAGAATTCAAAATCCGCTTCATCAATTTTGATCACATAACTTTTGGTTGGATCAAGTTCACGGTACGGAAATTGTCCGTGTTTGTTGATGATCTCTTCGTGAACAAGCGTTTTTCCCTCGTAAATGAGAATCTTTTTTCCATTCAGAACGCCGAAATATTCGCTGTTTTCAAATTCCCACCGGGTTTCTTTTTCGGGCAGATTACTCACCAATACCGAAGCCTCAAAGTTGATCAGGTCAAGTAGTAATTCGTGATTGATTTCCTGATAGGCCGAATTGCAAGGAACATATACTTCTGTCTTATAAAAACTGCTCCCGTCCAGCCGGTAATCCAATTCGTACGTGTGGCAGGGTTTCAGTGTAAGCACATAACCCCCATCTCTGCGTCGGGGAGTGTATATCTGCGGTTTTGTATTGTCGGTTAAATCCGTGACGTGTATGGTAATTCCCGAGGGAATCATCGCGTGATCGGAAGTAAGAATGTATCCTGAAAAAACCGCGATATTCCGAACAAATGATTCCTCGGATTCCACCATATAAATGTCCTTGTCGCCTTTGCCATCGAGTTTGTCCGAGGCGTAGAACCCAAGCAATCCATCGGCAGTGGTCGAATAAAAAATATCGTCGTCAACCGAGTTGAGCGGGTATCCAAGATTTAATGGCTCGCTCCAAACATCACTGTCGTCGACCTGAGAAACGAAGATGTCGAAACCTCCCATACTGCCCGTTCCGTTGGAACTAAAGAAAAGGGTCACGTCGTCCACACCGATGAACGGTGAATCTTCGTCGTGCTCGGTATTGATCGGCGGACCGATATTGGTTGGCAAACTCCAGGAATCATCGGGGAGTTTCTTCACGCGGTAGATATCCCTGCCACCATATCCACCCGGACGGTCGGATACAAAAAACAGGAAATTGCCGTCGGCGCTGATACAGAAATGTGGCTCCCAGTGTTCGGAATTCACATCACCACCCAGAAAAGGTCTCAGCTCGCCAAAAGCCGTGTCAATTAGCTGAGAAAAGTACACGTCGCCACCGTTGATGTCCTGATAAACGTATACCTTGTCACCGTCCGGCGAGGCAGAAATTGACGCATCATTCTGTCGGACGCTGCAAAACGGCAGTACGGTAGGCTCTTCCCATTTCCCGTCCCGGTCCTTGTAGCTGACATAAATGTCTTCGTAATACTGACCGTTGTAAATATTCTTGTACTCTTCGTTGGATTTGTCTTTGCGAAGTCGTTTGGAGGTAAAGAAAAGCGCCGAGCCGTCGATTGTGATTACCGGGGAATATTCTGCAGCAGGTGTATTGACTATGTCTCCCACATTGCGGATGATGAAGTGTTTGGGATGTTTCATCATTTCCTGCGCATTCATCACTTGTTTCAGGCCAAGTTGTGCAGAAGGGTAGTGCTTGTGTTTGGGTTTAACATTCGCCAGGAAAAACTGGTATTGGTTATATGCGGTGTCAATCATCCCGTGGATATGGCTCGACTTGGCGAGAAAGTACAGCAGGTCTGGTGGAGCCGACGTCTCGATTGGAGAGTAAGGATCGTAGGACTTTTCAACGTTGTGTTGTGCCTTTTCAAAATATTTGAGCGCTTCGGTTTCGCGGTTTAGCTCAATGAGGCAAATTCCAGCCCGATAGTTAAGATTCGCATTGGTGTCGTCCGTTTCAAGCATTATTTCCCAGACAAAAAGGGCCTCCGAGAAAACTTTATCGAACTGGAGATTGTTGCCCAATTCAAATTTCTGATTCGCGGTGGCAGTGGCCATAAGAGCGCGCAGTTTTTCTTTGTTCTCCTGCGCCGCGCTGATACCCGAGCAAAACAACGATAGTATCACGAGACTTTTATGGACTGAAAGTCGGATAAGGGCAAGTTTTGGTAAAGAAAAACAGAAAAGCCTCTGGACTGTAGCGTTGGCTGGGATACTTTTTTACGGCCAAATGTTTATAACTGAGACCAGAAAACCAGTTAAGAAATGTTATGGATGTGAATATTAAATCGAGCGGTTGACATCGAATTGTTCAAGGTAGTCTGCAACGCGTCGGACAAACATTCCTCCCAATGCACCATCCACCACACGATGGTCGTAAGAGTGAGAGAGGTACATCTTGTGCCGAACCACAATTGCATCTCCACCCGATGTTTCGATAACCGCTGGTACTTTGCGAATGGCCCCGGTAGCAAGAATGGCAACCTGTGGCTGATTGATGATCGGCGTACCCATCACATTGCCAAATGTTCCAACGTTCGTGATGGTGTAGGTGCCGCCAACAATGTCATCGGATTCAAGTTTTCCATTGCGGGCACGTTCGGCTAAATCATTTACCTTTTTGGTCAGACCAACGAGATTCAGAAAATCCGCATCCCGGATCACCGGAACAATGAGATTTCCTGATTTGAGCGCCGTAGCCATTCCGATGTTGATGTGTTTTCGTTTGATGATGTTCTGACCGCTTACCGAGACATTCACCATCGGAAAATCTTTGATCGCCTTAACGACGGCCTCAATAAAAAGTGGAGTGAAGGTTATTTTTTCACCTTCCGATTTCAGGAACTGGTCCTTGATCTTTTCCCTCCAGAGAACGAGATTGGTCACATCTGCTTCGACGTAGGAGGTTACGTGCGGCGACGTATGAACCGACATCACCATATGATCCGCGATGAGTTTTCGCATTCGGTCCATCTCAATGATTTCGTCTCCCGGGTAGATCTGGATTTCAGGAGCGTGAAACTCAGCTTTTGTAACAGGTTGCATCGATTTGACCGTCGTTGAACTGCTAACTCCGCTGCTTACCGGTTTTTGTGCTCTACTCGTTCCGCTTCCACGCTGATCGAGGTAACTCAGAATGTCCTTTTTTGTAACGCGGTTGCTCTCGCCACTGCCGCTTATCGACTCAAGTTCAGCCACAGAAATGCCTTCTTTTTTAGCAATGCTCCGCACAAGCGGTGAATAAAATTTTCCACCCGATCCGTTGGCGACAACTCCTCCGAGTCCGTGGTTGACCGACTTTGTCAGAGGCTCGGTCACCGAAGCGATAACTTCTTTCGCCGGAATAGCGACCGGTTTAGCTGAATTCACCGGACGGGTTTGAGAATCGTCTCCTCCCGTCGAGATAATGGCAATCACAGTACCCACTTTTACGACATCATTTTTTTCGAAGAGACGTTGAACCAATATACCAGCGACTTCAGAAGGCAGTTCGTTATCTACTTTGTCGGTGGCAACCTCAACCAGCGGTTCATCCAAAGCAACCGAATCACCGACATTTTTTAGCCAATTGGTAATGGTAGCCTCTGTAACGCTTTCGCCCATCTTGGGCAATCTGATCTCAATTTGCGGCATAAGATGAATTTCAGGTCAAAGTTAAATGAAATTTTGCCCTGTTCGCTAGGGACATACCGAAATTCAATCAATTGAAGCGGATGGCTCTGGCGGGCCTTATTTTTCCTGCCACGAGACTGGGAATGATGAGGATAATCCTGCACGTCAAGGCGGTAAGCAGGTTGATCAACAGAATATGAAACAAGTTGATTTTAACGGGTACCGAAGCGAGGTAGTACACTTCCGGATTAAGCGTAACAACGCCGGTGAAATATTGAATGGATATCAAGGATACGCCAAGAATTGTTCCGAATAAAAGTCCCCGGCTGAGCAGAAACATTGCCTGATAGGTAAAAATCCGCCGGATGCTTTTATCCATTGCGCCAGATGCTTTCAGAATGCCAATCATATTGGTTTTTTCGAGTATCAGTACAAGGAGTGATGTAACCATATTCATCAGCGAAACGACAAGGATCAGGCCAATGATAATCGCGATATTGACATCAAGAAAATCCAGCCAGGAAAAAATGCCCGGGTAAATTTCTGTGATTTTGGTCGTGTTCAGCTTACCCGGAATATTCTCGTAAATGATCTGGTCCATCTCGTCGAGATCGTCCCAATCTTCGATGAGAATTTCAAAGCCACCTGTGTACAAGAAGGACGTGCCTTTGCCGTTTTGAATCAAGATTTTTCCAAAGGGCATTTCGATGTCCGTGGCAGAGAGCCTGCTGATCGTTGCCACATTTTCGTCCGTACAACTGCAGACCGAATCGACCTCAACAACAGCCCAGGCCGTATCCGGTACCGAGTTTATATCGATAATCGTTCCGTTGACATTGCGATTGAAATCCGACGAGATGACTTTAATTTTTTCCTCAAGTGAGCCGTTCAGTAGAATCGTATTTTTGGCTTCGAAACCACGTCCCCAGTCGTACTGATAGGTTCCGGTACCGCTGCGACTCCGGGCTTCCAGAACAAATTTTCCATCGATGCAGGTGTCTCGCACCGTGAGAAATGTTTGCACTCCCCAGTTGTTGAGCACTTGAATCTGGTTTATCTGAACAAAGACAAACTGTTTGTCAAATTCTTCGAATCCGGTACTGTAAATGCCTTTTACGACAAAATTTCGTGGAGTCGGTCTTTCCTTAATAAAAAAGACGTTCATTGTGTCTCCCACCTTGTACGAAAGCTTTTGACTGATATACTCCGAAATGAGTACTTCTCCATTTTCGGAATCGAAATCAATCAATCCACCGTCGACCATTTTGTTTTCGAAAAAACTCCAGTCGTAGTTCCTGTCAATACCTTTGAAGAGCACACCCTGTAAATCAATATCAGGCGCTTCTTCCGTTCCACCAATTTTTTGAATGATTCCGGGTTTGAACGCGTAGGGCTGAATTTTCCGCACATTTTCCTCCTCCTCAATCGAGGGATAGAACTCCTGATCGATCAAAATGGGTGTGGATTCCATTGAATTGTTCGTCTCCATCGAGGTCACCTGAATGTGAGAGCCAAAACCAATTACTTTGTTGCGAACTCCTTCCTGAAATCCGGTCACCACTGAAACCGTGATGATCATTATGGCTACACCCAGGGTGATACTGGCCAGCGAAATAAATACAATGGGTTTGGACAACCGGTTTTTGTTTGTGTTGCCCTGAAGCATTCGACGTGCGATGAAAAGCTCAGTATTCAAAATTGCGTTACTTTTATTCCGGATGCGAACGGTAAAACAAAAGTACCCATAATAATGAATCGGACCTGTCTGATTGTATCTCTGCTCTGTTTTATTTCCTGCGGATCTTCGGATGTCGAGGATTCTGAGAACGGACCTGAAACGGATTCCCTTCAGCTGGCAAGCACTATTGAAAGCGCTGATCAGCCGGATTACTGCAATGCCTCGATCCTGACCGGAGCGCAACAAACAGAATTGTACATTCCACTTCTTTCAGGAAAAAATGTGGCTGTAGTCGCGAACCCGTCTTCAATGATTGGAGAAACCCACCTGGTGGATAGTTTGGTTCGATCAGGCATACAGATTACGAAGGTTTTTTCGCCGGAGCACGGATTTCGCGGTGACGCGGATGCTGGGGAAGAGGTCGAGGACGGCATCGATAAAAAAACAGGCCTGAAAGTTTTTTCCTTATACGGCGACGCAAAACGACCAGATCTCGAACTATTGAAAGACATTGATGTGATCGTCTTTGACATTCAGGATGTCGGTGCCCGGTTTTATACTTATATCTCAACACTTACTTACGTGATGGACGCTGCAGCCGAAGCGGGCATTGAGATGTTGGTCCTTGACCGGCCAAACCCAAACGGACACTACGTCGCAGGACCGGTACTCGACAAAAAATTCAGTTCATTCGTAGGGATGCACGCCGTTCCAGTAGTTCACGGAATGACCATTGGCGAATACGCTAAAATGGTCGATACCGAAAAATGGAACCCCTTTCAACTCCGCGACAAGCTTAAAATAATTCCTTGCGTTGGCTGGGATCATACGATGTTTTATGAACTACCGGTAGCACCGTCGCCGAATCTTTCAACGATGCGTGCAATCTATTTATATCCGAGCCTCTGTCTGTTCGAAGGAACCGTGGTCAGTGTCGGGCGCGGCACAGACAAACCGTTTCAGCAAATCGGTCATCCGGCTTATCATCCCTCCAATATAGAATTTTTGATATCGTTTGTACCCGAACCGAATGCTGCAGCTGCCCATCCTTTACTCGAAGGTGAACCGTGTTATGGATTTTCATTCGACCAGCTGAGCCTGGATTCCCTGAGGTCTTTCGGTTTTCAGATTTCGGACCTGATTGAATTCTATACTATACTAAAAAACAAGACGACTTTTTTCCTGAAGTCCGGATTCATCAATCAACTCGCCGGAACGGACCAACTCCGAAAACAAATTGAGGCGGGAAAAACAGCTGGGGAAATCGAAGCCGGATGGCAGGAAGGAATCGAAAACTTCAAATTAATGCGAAAAAAATATTTGCTCTACAAGGACTTTGAATAGATTCAGTCCAGTCCGAGGGCAGTTATCTTTTCTTTTAATACAGTCCTTCTTTGAACAAATTTACTCACCGTTTCTTTGTTCGCGCGCTGTGACCCCATTAAGTCCCAAAAGGTTTTCTTCCACAAATACCAGATCACAAGGGAGAGTGGCACCACAACGAAGTAATAGGCCAGGCCAAGCCAGATACTCGGATAGATGAAGTGGTAAAATCCGAAAATCGCGGGAAGATTCCAGAGGCCAAAAATCACCAGGCCCAGACACAATTTCACACCACTCCAGAAAACCTTTCGCTTGTATCTGCTTTCTACCATTCGTTTTGTGAACAGGTAAGGCAATGCTGAGTGAAAAATACCTGCTATGAAGAATGGAAATCCGAACAAAAGCAGAAGGAGCTTGTTCGCTGTAACGCGCTTTTTTTCGCTTGCCTCATACACCCAGCTTTCGCGAATGCTAGTCTTGTGTAGGTCGGTGAAGTAGGAGCTTAGCTCTTCATTCAGCCGCCGCAGATCGGGATTTTCAAACCCTTCTTTCTCCTCCGATTGTGACGAATTTAGCTTTTGCGCCAAATTTTTTGTGTACTTATAACGTTCCGGGAGTGTCCAGTTCCTGTCGTGATTTTCTTGGTTCATTCCCCTCCGGCTTATCACAGAAACATTCTCAACCAGCGTTGCAATTTGTGGATTGCTGCAGTCGCTAATCAGGTTCCTCATTTTGTCCTCCATCAGCCGGGTGACATCCATTACGGTCTTCGCTGAATTTTCGATGTACGGGATCTTAAATTGGCGCAAATCGACCAATTCGGAATAGGCGTAAAGGAGTTCGGAGCGGAATTTGCCCGGATCGGTATAATTCAATCCCATTGCCTGTAAATACAGCGGCCGTGACCAGTTGTTTTCAACCAGCGTTTCAAAACCGAGGCGAACCGGACCTTTTTTTATGGGTTTCAGCATTCGGACAAAGACGTCGTCTGTATACCCTTCCGCAAAAAAGAGAATGGCCTTGCCTCGGTTTAACAAGTGTTTCGCTTTGTCAAAGGTGGCCTTGTTCTTGTCCATCGACTCACGTCCGTCTTCCTTAGCCCTGAAAATACGGATCATCTGCATCGAGGTAAAAACCGGGGTCAGCCACTTGCTGAAAATATCAGCCCTCACCATATAATGAATGGATAAATTCTGATTCGCGCCGATAAGAATCGGATCGAGGATGGCACTGGGATGATTCGACATCAGAATAATGGGCCCATTGATTCGTTTAGGCCGGTTGAGCATCCTCTGACAGCGGAAAAAAACTCTCGAAAGCAGATAAACGTTTATCTTGAGAAAAATGTAAATGGGCTTCATCGGAAACAAAAGTAAGGAGAGTAAAAGGATTGTTTAGATCCCTTGTTATTTTAAGTCGATTTCTGCGGAAGTCGCGATTCATTTTTCCTGCGGAAGGAATATCCTTTTCAGGGAAAGCAACCGGTACTAAGAGGGCTCACTTTTTCCAACCGCCTGTTCGGCTGTGAGTGTCGGATGCACTTCGTTTCTGTTAAAAAGTGTTAAGCAAAAAATGAGGCCTCTACGAAAGCCTAACTTTGAAACAAGACCAGGGTCCGTTGAACAAAAGCAGGTTTAATACCATTATCGTTTTGATGTCACTGGCATTGGTCGGTCTCTTGCTTTTGCAGTTTTTCTGGATCGCAAATGTTCACGATTTGGCAAAGGATCAATTCGACAAGGATGTGACCCTTGCACTTGAAAAGTCCGTGCTGGATCTTGAGAAAATCGAAGCGGCAAACGTGATGACGCCCGATGCCTTTAAAATGGGCCTTCAGGGCAGTTACGATCATTTTGTACGAAATGAGTTTGGTCACGTGATGAGGCCTCAAGAAGCCATTGAGGTGCGAGATACTACGATTATGCTGGGGCAAGAGCGGTTGAAATTTCTCGTTGTCAGTGGTACAACGATAGATACGGCTACTGGTCTGCGTGCCGAACACCGGGTAATTACCAAAGATCTCGGAGAAATGATGGTGAGTGGGGTTGAAAACTCTGTGCTTGCGCTTCAGGACTCTAATTCCTTTGCCATTCAACTCAACGAATCCTACGAAAGGCAGATAATGAACAAGGCGCGACACTTGAACGATATGATCGTAAATCTCTTTGCAACCAATCTTTTTGACGACATCCGTCTGAGATTGAATCCTGTTTTACTGGATTCGATCATCGTCGCGAATCTGAAGGCAAAAAGTGTTGACACAGTCTACCGCTTCAACGTCGTTCAAAAGGACGAGGGGCCTGTCCAGTTCAAGGACCGCTGTCAGCGTCTGGATACGGCAATGTCCGTCGGCGAATTTCAGGTGATGCTCTATCCGCACGACATTGTGCCGGCAGATTA
>Ga0247727_10011330_pt1 | contig 15582 bp, 14 predicted proteins | sample WisWelCaveWW1625_FD_202498 | JGI IMG/M metagenome (GOLD analysis project Ga0247727, IMG submission 202498) | Biofilm microbial communities from Wishing Well Cave, Virginia, United States - WW16-25 | ecosystem: Environmental > Aquatic > Deep subsurface > Groundwater > Cave microbial mat | place...
CACCGCGAGTGCGAGGGCGCTCGCGGCTCGATCGCCGAGGCTCGCTTCGCGGTCCACCGCGATGGCGGTCTCGCCGAGTGTCGGGCGGACCCGCAGCGCCGCGACGGCCAGGCCCGCGAGGCCGATCAGCGGCAGCAGCGCGGCGATCGCCGGCGCGAGCTCGATCGGCAGGAGCCGCGCGGCCGTCCACAGGATGAGCTCGGCGATGGCCACCAGGGCGACGGCGATCCACGCCCGCCGGACGATCCGGCGGAGCCACAGGCGGCGTCGATGGGGCCGCAGCCCGACGCGCACCGCCTCCAGCTCGGGATCCAGCGTCCCGCTGAGGACGCGGCGCGGATCGGCCGGGATGATGGCCGGCGCAGCCGCTTCGGGGGACGGGCGGCGTCTGATGGCGAGGCGGATCACGGCGTGCTCCTCCGGGCTGGACGACGCAGGATGCCCGGCACGCGTGGGCGCCAGCGACGCGTGGGGCTGACGAGCTGTACGGAACCGAGGATGAAGAAGACTGACGCGACGAGCCATGCGGCGACGCTCTGCGGCCACAGCCGGTCGCGCACGCTCGCGAGCTGGTCGGGTTGCGGCCCGACGATGACGTCGCGGGGGGCACCGCCGATGTCGAGCGCGACGATCTTGTCCCAGTCGTTCACGACGACGCCACCACGGAAGGCCGGGTCGAAGCCCGGCCCGACCGGCACCGGCACGCCGCCGAACGGGCTCCGGTTGGTGACCTTCGAGATGTCGTCGCAGTACGTGCCGAAGCCGTTCTCGACGGCGCACAGCACGTCCGCCTGGGCGAAGTACGGGTTGAGATAGACGAGCGCCTCGGGCGGTCCGGACCGCCGATCGAAGGTCCCGTCCGGGCGGAGCACGCCGGCGCTCCCGCCGACGGCGGTCCAGAAGTCGAAGATGAACGATGAGCCGAGGGTGACGACGAGCACGAAGACGTACGACATGATCGTCGCCGCCTGCGTCCGCCGGACGAGGGCGGAGAAGAACAGCGCCATCGAGCCAAGGCCGAACGCGGTCGCCAGCAGGACGACGTACGCCCGCAGCACGTCGTCCGGGGCGACGCCGCCGAAGACGAATACGAGGGCGGACAACGGGATCGAGGCGAGCACGAGGATGAACACATAGACGAGGGCGGACAGCAGCTTGCCGACGACGATCGCGAGTGACGGCAGCGGCGTCGTGGCGAGCATGTCGAGGGTCTGCTTCTCGCGCTCCATGCTGATCGCGCCGGCGGTGAAGGCCGGCACCAGCACGACGACGAGCAGCGTCTCCAGCAGCACGAGCGCGCCGAAGATCCCGCGTCCGATGGCGGCCGAGGCGAAGGCCGCCTGGCCGGCGTACTGGTTCTCGTACTGGGCGAGCTGGGTGAGCTGCGTCATCCAGGCATAGCCGCCGAGGAAGATCAGGTAGACGGTCAGCACGACGAACGCGCGCCGGCCGCGCATCCGCCCACGGAGCTCCTTCACCCCGATCGCCCCGAGTCCGGACAGCCAGCCGCCGAGCCGGGCGCGGACCGGAGCGAGCGCAGCGGTCATGCGACGAGCCCGCCGGCGGCGATTTCGTCCGCGCCGGTGACCTGCAGGAAGAGCTCCTCGAGGTCGCTCGCGGCGCGGGCGAAGCTAGTCAGGGCGATCCCGGCCGTCACCGCTCGCGACAGGAGCGCGGCGGCCCCGGCGTCGTCGCCCCGGAAGCCGATCTCGATCGTGCCGTCGTCGAGCGTCGCCGCGGACGCGACGTCCGCCTCCGCCGCGAAATGGGCGCGCGCCGCCTCGATGGCGTCGGCGTCGCCGAGCACCCGCGCCCGCAGGACCGCGCCCACCCGGAGCCGTCCCTCGATGTCGGCGATCCGGCCGGCGGCGAGCACCCGCCCCCGGTCGATGATGGCCACGCTCGTGCAGATCTCCTCGAGCTCGGGAAGGATGTGGCTGCTGATGAGGATCGTCTTGCCGAGCCGCCTCAGCTCGCGCAGCAGCTCACGTAGCTCGATCCGGGCCCGCGGGTCGAGGCCGGAGGCCGGCTCGTCGAGCAGCAGGACCGCGGGGTCGTGGACCAGCGCGTGGGCCAGGCACAGCCGCTGCTGCATGCCGCGCGACAGCGCCTGCACATAGGCGTCGCGCTTCGGCCCGAGGTCCACCAGCTCGAGCAGGTCGGCGATGACGCGCCGGCGGCGCGCCGGTGGAAGGCCGTAGCAGCGGCCGAAGAAGTCGAGGTACTCCCAGACCTTCATGTCGTCGTAGACGCCGAACACGTCTGGCATGAACCCGATGACGCGCCGAGCGGCGGCCGGGTTCCGGCGGACCGAGACGCCCGCGATCTCCGCGTCGCCGGCGGTCGGCGCGAGGAGCGTGGCCAGGATCCGCAGCGTCGTCGTCTTGCCGGCGCCGTTCGGTCCGACGAGGCCGAAGATCTCGCCCTCCGCGACGTCGAGGTCGACGCCGGCCACCGCGAGCGTGCCGTTGTAGCGCTTGACGAGGCCCTCCGTGCGGACGATCGTGCTCATCGGACGACGCCGCCGATCGAAACCCCGAACTGGAAGCCGATGCTCGACTCCGGCTGGTCGTTGACGAAGCGGACCAGCACCGTGCCGCTCGACGGGTCGACGTACCGATCTTGCTCCACGACGCTGTAGACGCCGCCGATCGTGAGGTGCGGCAGCCGGACCCAGGCGCCGTCGCCGGTCCGGTCGAACAGCTCCACCTCCGGCAGGCCGTCCTGCGGGCGCGGCGTGCAGCCCTCAGGCTCGCTGTTGGTGACGTCCGTGCAGCTCACCGGGATCTCCGTCAACGGCTCGATCGGCTTGCCCTCGCCGCGCGGCGCGCCCTCGCCGCTGGTGAACGAGAAGCGCAGGTCCTCGACCTGGAGCTGACCGTTGAACGCGATCGGCCGGTAGGCGATGGTGACCGAACCCGCGCCCATGTTGATCCAGGTCGGGTCCTTGCTGAAGAACTGGGCGTCGTTCTCGACGATGGCGCTGCGCAGCAGGTCGCCTTCGAACGTCGTCCGGCCGCTCACGTCCATCGCCACCGGAACGTAATACAGCGTATTGGCGACGCGCCGTGGGACCTGACCCTCGATGCGGACATCGAGCGTGTCGGCGGTGCCCCACGCCAGGATGACCGGCGTCTCGGCATCGAGCCGGCCGCTGTAGCCGAACATCGGGTCATACGTCAGCTGGTTGAGGATCGCCGTCCGGACGAGCAGCCGCGCGGTCGTCTCGCTGAAGCCGCCCGAGCCGTCGTAGAACGCCTGGCCGAGGATCCGCTCGGCAAGGCCGCCGCCGAACGGGTTCGAGGTCGGCGTCAGCTTGACGTCCTTCTGGGCGCCGGCTTCGAGATCGCCGATCAAGGCGACCGAGCTGCCGAGGACGACGGCGACCCTCTCGAGCACGGCCTCCGAGCGGTTCGCGACGGTCCCGACGAGGACGCCGTCCTTGAGCTTGAGGGTCGCCGACAGGCGCGGCACGACGGTCGGCGACTCCGCCCGGATCGTCCGCAGCGAGCCGTAGCCGACCGCGAGGTCGCGCACCACCGCCGGGTCGCCCTGCAGCACGTCCAGCGTGGCGCCTTCGCCGCCGAACCAGTCGCCGGCCAGCGGCGAGGTCAGGAGCGCGCCGCCGGGGACCTCGACCCGATACGTGCCGCGGGTGGGCGAGAACACGCCGAGATAGACCTGCGCTGATCCTTCCGTGGCATCCGGCGCGCCCCGAACGATCGAGATCTCGTTGACGATGACGTCGAGGCCGCGGATCGCCGCGCCGTAGCCGTACGCCGCGACGGCGAACACGGCGATGAGCGCCGGCATGGTCACCCACGCCCACTCGCGCCGATCGAGGCGCCGCAGGATGAGATAGTTCACCGGGCCGACGAGCAGGATGTAGCCGGCCAGCAGCGCGATGAGGCCGCCGGTCGGGGGCAGCGCGAGCGCCGGCAGCTGCTGGACGGCCTGGACGAGCTGGCTGTCGTCGCCGAGGACGACCGGCCCGGCGGTCCGCGCCGGCACGAGCCGGCGCCACAGCGCCCCGGTCTCCTTGAGCGCGGCGATCCACGGCGTCGCGGGATCGAAGCCGAGGACGGTCACCGAGCCGCTGCCGTAGGTCGCCTCGGCGGCCACGACGCGGTCGCCGACCGTGGCGAGCGCGCGTCCACGGACGAGCTCGCCGGCGTAGGCCGGGACGTCCGTCGCATCCTTCGGCGGGCTGCCGAGCAGCGATACGAGCGCGGCCGGCGGCACGTCCACCGTCGAGCTCGGTCGATACGGCAGGATGTCGTCCGGCAGGCCGTTGAGGGTCCCGATGCCGGTCGTCCCGCCGGCCACGATGAGACGGCCGCCGCCCGCGAGCCAGCCCCGCATGGCGGCGAGCTGCGGGCCGGTCAGCTGGTTCGAGTCGACGTCCTGCCAGATCAGCCGGTCGATCGCCGACCAGCCCTCCACCCGCTCCGGCAGGTCGGCCACCCCGAGGGCGACCACGACCGGCGGCAGCCCGTTCTGGCTGGCCGTCGGCAGGTCGAGCTGGCCGATGATGTCGCCGGGCTTCTCGGCGAGGACGCCGACGACCAGCTGGAGCGCGTCGTGGGCGAGGAACGCGACTTCCGCCGTGGCGGCGGTCGAGCCGTTCGCGACCAGCTCGAGCTTCAGGCTCCGACCGAAGGACGGCGGCTGTGCGTGGAGGAGATACGTCTTCGAGGACTGGGTCGGCAGGTCGACGGCGACGCCGAACCGCGTCCGACCCTGCGAGCCGCCCGCGAAGCGGACCTCGCCATCGAGCGCCGGGCCGTCGTTCCGGAGGTGGATCTCGATCGCCATCCAGGAGCCGACGCGCGCGTGACCCTGGAGCAGGACGCGGGCCTCCATCGACAGCTCGCCGGCGGCGGACCCGGGGGCGGCCGCCGGTCCGAGGAGCGCCACGATGGCGAGCGCAGCGACGGCGACGCGGACCATCGCGGTCCAACTGGGCGGCGCGCTGGGCCGGTGGTCGACGGCCGGGGTCGACAAGTCTCGCGGCGCCTCCTGCGCACGTTGAACAGGCCTGGTCTGAGCATCGACGTGGCCGGTCGACGAAAAGTTGCGCCGGCGACCACGCGCGACTGGCGGCGCTGCCGGGAGCCGCCCCGCCGGCGGCGGCGGCGGCTGGGCTATCGTACGATGCGGCCGTCCCGAGGCCGCCCGCCGCGCAGCGCTCACGCGGCCGGGCCCGCGGTCGAGGAGACGGCCCACCGGCATCCCCGCACCCGAGGTCTGCGTGCCCGTCGTCCGCCCGTTCCGTTCCCTCCGCTACGACCCGGACGTGGCCGGCGACCTCGCCGACCTCGTCGCGCCGCCGTACGACGTCGTCGGACCGGCGACGGCGCGCGCGCTCGTGGCACGCGACCCGCGCAACGTCATCCGTCTCGAGCTGCCGGAGGAGCGGCCCGGCGATCCCCCGGATGAGCGCTACCGGCGGGCCGCGAGGACACTCGGCGAGTGGCGCTCCGAGGGTGCCCTGAAGCGCGATCCGCGGCCCGCGTTCTACGTCTACGAACAGGCGTATCGAGTGCCGGGCTCCGACGCCGCCCGGGTGCAGCGCGGCTTCATCGGCCGGCTCAAGCTGGAGCCGTTCGGGCCCGGCTCGGGCGTCCGACCCCACGAGCGGACGCTGGCCGGTCCGCGCGAGGACCGCTATCGGCTGCTCCGCGCGACCGGGCTCAACATCAGCCCGGTCGTTGTGCTGTTCGAGGACGCGGCGGGCGGCGTGACGTCACGGCTGCGGGACGTTTCGATGACGGCCCCCGAGGTGGATCTCGTCGACGACGACGGCGTCCGTCACAGGCTGTGGGTCGTGACCGATCCGGAGCTGCTCGCCGAGCTCGCCGGTCCCGTCGAGTCCGGACCGGTGACGATCGCCGACGGTCACCACCGCTACGAGACGGCACTCCGCTACCGCGACGAGCGCCGGGCCGGCGCGACGGATGGATCCGAGGATCCGGCCTGGGACTTCGTCCTCGCGCTGCTGCTCGACGCCGTGCATGAGCCGCTGACGGTCCTGCCGACGCACCGGATCGTTCGAGGGCTCGGCGGCTCGGCCACCGGACTCGTCGCCGACGCGGCGTCGATGTTCGAGGTCCGAACGGTCGCCTCGTCGGCCGAGCTCGTCGACGCGTTCGGCTCGTCCAAGCCCGGCGGGGGCGGCCGCTTCGGCCTCTGGACGCGCGACGGCGGCGCGATCCTGACCGCCCGCCCGACGGCCTTCGACGCGATCCCGGCGTCCCACGGCGCGGCGGTGCGACGGCTCGACGTGACGCTGCTCAGCCTGGCTCTCCTACGGCTGTGCCGGATCTCGGCGACCGACGTCGCAGCCGGCGACCGGGTCGACTTCAGCCACGACGCCGGGGAGGCGATCCGACGCGTGGACGCCGCCGACGGCGGTGCCGATGCCGCGTTCCTGCTCGAGGCGACGCCGGTGGCCGACGTCATCGCCGTCGCCGCGGACGGGGACGTCATGCCGGAGAAGAGCACCTTCTTCTATCCGAAGGCCCTGACCGGGCTCGTTCTCAGCCCGCATGAGTGGTGACGCGATGCCAGATGTGCCGGACACGATCCTGACGCGGGCCCAGGTCCCCCAGACGAACGGCCGGCCGATCCGCAAGGACGAGATCGAGCTCACGGACCGTGGGATCTACATCGAATCCTGGCTGCCTGAACGACGCTCGCGGCGCCGGCCGCTGCTGTTCGTCCACGGCGAGCTGGGCGGCTCGTGGCTCTGGGAGCGCTTCCTCGGCTACTTCGCCGGTCGTGGCTGGGAGGGCCACGCGCTGAACCTCCGGAACCACTTCTGGAGCCAGACCGCCGACCCGGCGGAGCTGTCGTTCGCAACCTACGTCGAGGACGTCGCGGCGGCGATGCGGCGGATCGGCCCGTCCGCCGTCGTCGTGGGCCACGGGATGGGTGGCCTGCTCGCCCTCAAGGCGGCCGAGCGGGCGCCACTCGGCGCGATCGTGCTCCTGTCGCCGGAGCCACCGGCGGGCCTCCGAGCGATCCCGAAGGCATTCGAACTGCACGACATCCCGGAGGTCTACGGCAAGGGCCTCATCGGCTGGGAGACGCTGCCGGAGAAGCTCCAGCGGGACCAGCGGGACCTGACTCTCGCCGACGTCCTGCGGGTCCAGCACCTGCTCGGCCAGAAGCCGTTCGAGGCCGGCGCGGCGAAGCGGGCGATGATGCGCGGCGTGGTCGTCGATCCGGCTGCGCTCGCCGACGTCCCCCGGCTCGTCATCGGCGCCGGCCTCGACCGGTATGTCCCAGAGCCGGCTGCCGAAGCCGTGGCGCAGTGGCTCGGCGCCGAATACGAGCCGTTCGGCGCCCACTCCCACTACGGCCTTGTCATCGGCGAGCACAGCTTCGGCCAGGTCGCCGACGCCGTCCGGGCGTTCCTCGAGGTGCACCGCCTCTGAGTCTTGCGTTGCGGACCGGGATCGTCGGCGCAGAACGCTGCCTCCACACGTTGACCGTGACCGTCCACAAGTAGACCGTGACCCCTTGACAGAGAGAGAGAGAGAGAGAGAGAGACGATGCTGCCATCCTGGCATCGGATTTCGGCCGGACAGGCTGACCACCGATCCTGGGGGGAAGACATGTCGGGTGTTTCCGCCCAGCGCAGCATCCACACTCGAAGGCCTTCTCGGCTTCGCCGCATGGCGCTGGTCGCCAATGTGGCCGGCGTCCTCGCCTGGTGCATGGCCGGCTTCTCGCCGAGCATGGTGCTCGGGCACAACCCGACCATGGGCGTCGCCCACTATCCGCAGTACTTCGAAGAGAGGTACGACTGGGGCACTGGCGCCACGGATGCATGGCTGCAATCGGCCTTCACGACGGCGGCAGGCACGTATTGGAACAGTGGGAACAACAGCGCGGCCCCGTCCTGGTCCCTTGACACGCAGCTGAATACGAACTTCATTCAGTATCAGGGTCGTGTCGCCTCCGGGTGCGGCGCCGGAGTCGTGTGGTACGCCTGCGTTGCCTTCGACGGTCTCGGCCGCCTGGATCGCATCGTTTTCAGTTCGACGACGAGCGAGGTGAAATGGTGCGAGTCCACAAGCCCACCGCCGGCCGGCTGCTTCTACCTCAAGACCTACGCCCTTCACGAGCTCGGTCACGCCGCTGGGCTTGCCCGAAGCGAGGATGGCTACAACCACTCCAGCGAACCGAAGCCAAATACCGTCATGATGGCGCCCCGCCTGCAGGCTGGAACTCCGGGGCACTCGGGCCGTGTGACGTCATCGAGCTCCAGCGTCGATTCGACACCGCAGTCACCGGGGGTTCCTACAGCTCGTGCGGCGATCACATCTCGGGAGCCGGCTCGCCCGGCGTCGGGATCCTGACCACCGTGACGCAATCAGCACCATCGGCGACGCAGAAATGCGTCGGCCAGAACGTGACGTTCAGCGGCACGGCGAAGCTTCTCAGCAACTCCAACCTCGGTCTCATCAGCGCGAACCCGCTCTTCAACCGCACGGTCACGCTCCAGCGCGCGCCGCTCGGTTCGTCGACCTGGACGAACGTCGCGACCGATTCGGTCGCCTTCGACGGGGTCTGGTCTGTTGTCGCGACGAGCACGACCGGCGGGATCTTCCAGTACCGCGGTCGCTTCGCCGGCGAGACGGGCCTGGCGAGCGGCACTTCGAACGTCTACAACGTTCAATGGATCACGCTGGGGTGCCCGTCGTGAACGGCGGCGGCAGGGTGAGGGCGCGCGCTTCCCTGCCGGCCCTCTCGTTCCTCATCGCGGGCGTCGTCCTCGGCGGCCTGCTGATCGTCGGACCGCAGGATCGGTCGGGGCTGCTGCCCACGACCGAGCCGCCCGTCTCGGCTGGCATCACAACTCCTCTGCCAGCAGCGGGTGGCGCGCCCTCCGATCCACCGCTGACGCCGACCCCGGTGGCGCCGCCGCCGGACCTCCTGGCAGGCCTCGACCGCTGGGTATGGGCGGCCCCCGGTGCCGATGAGCGCTGGTGGATCGGCGCTGCCGGGGCGGCACCCCGGTCGACCGACCTCCGGACCGATAGCGAGCAACTTTTCGCCCTCGGAGAGCGGCTCGTCAGCGTGCCGTCGGCGGGGCGCGAGCGACCAGTCGACGAGATCGACCCGGTCACCGGCGCTCGGACGCGGCTCGGCACGCTCCAGCTGCCGACGAGCACGATCGGCGTCTTCTTCGTCGAAGCGCCGGCAAGCACGGCGATCTTCGCCAACGTCTCGGAGGCCGGGCTTGACGGCGGCGTCGTTGTTCTGACCGCGGACGGCGTGACCCACCAGGTCGTTCCGCCGCGCGAGGCCATCGGCGTGACCGGTAGGGGCTGGCTCGCTTCGTCGGCGTCCGGGGCCACGGTCGTCTCGACCTATTGCGATTTCGAGCAATGTGACGTCGACGTGATCGTTGGGCCCGAGTTCGCCTGGCGCTCAATGCCCGAGAAGTTCAACGTCGTGGCGACGACCGACACCGTCCTCCTCGGCCGAGTGCCCGGCGAGCTGCCAAGCCCGTGGGCTCTGCGTTCGCTGGCCGACGGGACGACCTGGAGATTCGCCGTCGACCTGATCAGCCAGCTCTCCGTGGCCGTCGTCGTCAACGACACGACGTTTGTCGTCGGGACCACGAACCTCCTCGAAAACGGCGGCTATCTCGTTCTGGCGATCGACGCCGCCAGCGGCACCGTTCGCCAGCTCTATCAATCGCTCGAACTCGAGGGCCCGTCCATCGAGCTCTTGAACGTGCGCTTCCCGGACCCCGGCTGGATCGTCCTCGGCCCTCGGTCAGTGTCCGACGTCGTGTTCCGGACCGAGCAGGGCGAAGCCGTGACCCTCAGATTCATCCGGGTCGCCGACGGCTTGACCGTTGACGTTCCATTCCGTGCCCCTGACCCGCGCCCCTGATCCACCAGCCGCGATCAGCGCCCGAGCGACCGTTTGCTATCATCCCGGCGCCGCCGGGCGTGTCCGGCCGGCCCCGAGCCGCATTCGTCTAGAGGCCCAGGACACCGCCCTCTCAAGGCGGAGACCACCGGTTCGAATCCGGTATGCGGTACCAGCCGATCCCACGACGCCCCCGGTCCGCATCGGGGGCGTCGCGCTTTCCGTAGACTCGCGGCCATGCCTCGCGAGTCTCGATCGCTGCCGTCGCGCCCGCCAGGCTCGCGCCGGCTGGTCATCCTGACCGAGGGCCAATGGCACGTCCACAACGCGAAGACCGCGGTGGGCGTCATCCGCTACGGACCGGACCGCGTCGTCGCGCTGCTCGATTCGACGATCGCCGGGCGGAACGTCTCAGAGTGGCTGCCGGGCCACGACATCCCGGCGGTCGGCTCGATCGGAGAGGCGCTCGCCCGGCCGGAGCCGCCGGACACGCTCCTCATCGGCATCGCGCCGACCGGCGGCAAGCTGCCGGAGGCCTGGCGCGCCACGATCCTCGAGGCGATCCGGTCGGGTCTCGACGTCCACTCGGGGCTTCACACCCTCATCGGCGACGACCCGGAGTTCGCCGCCGCGGCCGACGCCGCGGGCGTCGAGCTCGTCGACTATCGGCGTCCGCCGGAGCGCCACGAGACATCCGTGGGCCGTCGCCACCGCCCGGGCTCGCGGGTCATCCTCACCGTCGGCACGGACTGCGCGATCGGCAAGATGTCGGTCGCCCTGGAGCTGCGCCGCGTGGCCGTGGCGGCCGGCGACGGGGCGGTCTTCGTGCCGACGGGCCAGACGGGCATGATGATCGAAGGCTGGGGCGTCGCCGTGGATCGCGTCATCAGCGACTTCGTCCAGGGGACCGTCGAGTGGCTGGTCGAGGAGGCCGAGGCGCGCGGCGACTGGATCATCGTCGAGGGTCAGGGCTCGCTCGATCACCCGGCGTACTCGTCGGTCACGCTCGGCCTCATCCACGGCGCCACGCCGCACGCGATGGTCCTCGTCCACAAGCCGGGACTGGCCGAGCACGATTTCGATCACCTGCCTGACGCATCTTTCCCGATCGCCCGACTGCCCGACTTCATCCGGCTCCACGAGGCGGTCGCCGGGCTCGTCCGGCCGTCGAAGGTCGTCGCCGTGGCGCTGAACACGTCGCTGATCGCCGACGATGCGGAGGCGCGTCGGGTGATCGCGTCGACGGCGGCGGAGACCGGCCTGCCGGCCGACGATCCGGTCCGCTTCGGCGCGGGCCCCCTGTGGTCGTCGATCCGCGAAAGCGTCGACGCCCTGCCGTGGGTCGCGCGGGCTGACGGTCCAACGTGACGCTCCGCCTGCGGACGGAGGTCCTGAGACTCGCCCTGCGAGATCCGTTCGTCATCGCCCGTGCGGACCACGGCGCCGGCCGGTCGATCACGACCGTCGTCGTCGAGCTGGAGGACGACGCCTTCCCGGGCATCGTCGGCCTCGGCGAGGGCTACCCGGACCGCTTCTACGGCGAGACGCCCGAGACGATGGCCGCGGTCTTCCCGTTCTTGCTCGAGGTCGTGGGCCCGCTCGAGCCGACCGTGCGCTGGCTCGGGGAGACGTCCGACCGGATGGCCGCCGCGATCCGCTGGCACGGCGCCGCGAAGTGCGCCCTGGACATCGCGCTCCATGACCTCGTCGGACGCGTCCTCGGCCGTCCGGTCCATGAGTTGCTCGGGCTTCCGGCCGAGGGGCCGCCGACCGACTTCACGCTCGGGCTCGACGCGCCGGCGGTCGTCGCCGAGCGCGCCCGCCGCGCCGCGGACTTCCCCGCGCTGAAGATCAAGGTCGGCGGGCCGGCGGACCTCGAGACGCTGCGCGCCGTCCGCGCCGTCTACGCCGGGCCGCTGCGGGTCGACGCGAACACCGGCTGGAGCGAGGCCGACGCCGTCGCGCTGCTGCCGGTCCTCGTCGAGCTCGGTGTCGAGCTCATCGAGCAGCCGTTCCCGGCCGCTCGGCTCGATCAGCTGCGCCGGCTCCAGGAGCGTTCGCCGCTGCCCATCGTCGCCGACGAGAGCTGCCTGCTGCCGGAGGACCTCGACGGGCTCGTCGGCGTCGTCGCCGGGGTCAACGTGAAGCTCGCCAAGTGCGGCGGCGTCGGGCCTGCGGCACGCATGCTCGCCCGCGCGCAGGCCCTCGGCTTCCGGACCTTCCTCGGCTGCATGGAGGAGACCTCGGTCGGCATCGCCGCCTCCGCCGCGGTCGCGTCGCTCGCCGAGTGGGTCGATCTCGACGGCAACCTGCTCCTGGCAGCCGACCCGTTCGAGGGCCTGGAGCTGGGTTCCGACCACCGTTGGTTGTCGTCGGGGTCGCCCGGGCTGGGCGTCCGACGGTGCCCCTCCTGAGCGTCGTCCACAGGGCCGAGCCGGGCTATCCCGCGAACACCTGTTCGTGTGGAGAAGTTGGTGGACAAGAAGGTGGAGAAGCCACTTCCGGCGGTCCCGGCGGGGGGCCTACCATTCCCGGTGATCGATCCTCCGGCCCGCCCGGAGAGCGGCGACGGATCGATCGCCCAGTCATCGGCCGCCCGTGCCTCGGTCCATCTCGCCGAGCCGCGGTCCGGCTGCCCGCGCCCGGGTCGGAGGAGAGGAGAGTCCCTGATCGTGCCGCGCACAGGCGCCGTCTCGGCGTCCGAATCACCGTCAGCCGAGACCGCCCCGGCCTCGCCCGAGGCGGTCGAGTTCGTCCGCTTCTGCTACGCCCGGCGGCGGGTCGGCTGGCCGGAGCTGTACGACGAGATGTGCGCCGTCGCGGCCCGCGGGCTGTTCCGCGGCTGGGGCGCCGATGAACTTGCCGATCAGGGCATCGGCTTCAGCCTGTTCGACATGCCGGCGCTCGCCCGACTGGCGACGCGGGTCGTGGCCGAGGATCGGGAGGCGGCTCGCCGGGTCGCCGTCGTGGCGGCCGCCCCCGCCTGACGGGGCGCGGCCTGAGGGTGCGCGACGCTCAGGCGCGGATGCGGCGCCGCGCCATTTCGCCCTCGATCTGGCGCTCGGCCTCGACGTAGCGGTCGATCTGCTCGCGGAGCTCGTTCGCCTCGGTCGCGTACAGGTGGACCTGCTGCTGGAGGATGTAGCTCAAGCGCCGGCTCGTCATCCGCACGTGGTCGAGGTTCTTCATGAGCACGAGCGGATCCATCGCCGCAAGGTCCGACGGGTGGTACATCTGCTGCATGGCGTCATTCTAGGGCGGCGCGGGGCCGCGAGCCCCCGCTCTCACCCCGTGTTCAACTGGACGAACGAGCCCGGCTTCCACGACTGACGGCCGTCCGTCGGCTCACCGACTGAGCAGGATCAATGGACGATGCCATCGCGCGCGCCGTTCTGAATATCGGGGTGAGCAGGATCGCGGCACGAGGGCGCCGTGGCCTCAGGCCATCGGTCCAGTTGAACACCTGGCGAGCAGTCGAGCCTGAGACGCTGTTCAGGGACGGCCAGCGCCGTCGCGGTCGACGCTCAGAGCGCGCGGAGGCCGCGCGGCGGCCAGGTCCAGTCCACCGGCAACGCGGCGCCGGTGAGCGCACGGCGCCGGCCGAGCTCGGTCGCACCCAGGACGAGGATCCGGTCGAGCGGCGTCGCCCGGCCGGCCTCATCGCCCCACAGCTTCGTCATCTTGCGATGGGCGTGGACATCGTCGAGCGCGAGGCCGGCGAGGCGGTAGCCCTCCGGCGCCGCGGCCGACTCCCAGACCTGCTCGGCGAGCCCGACGCCGCCATCGATCGCGCGGCCCCGGTCGGTCAGGACGTCGCCGACGACGAGCACGACCACCGCGTCGTCCGTGAGGCCGGGTCGCAGGCCGCGCAGCGCCTCGCGCAGGAAGGCGAGGTACGGTCGGCGGTGGTGGGCGTCGTCGAGCGCCGCGTCGATGGCCCGCGGGTCGAAGCCGAGGAACCAGGCGCGCAGCCAGTTGTAGTAGCCGTACTTCACGACCCGCAGGTACGGCGGCGAGGTCACCACGAGACGCGCCCGGTCGGGCAGCCCGCGCGCCCGCAGCGCGACGCGGACGCGCACGCCGGCATCGCGCACGTCGCCGAGCAGGGCCAGCCCCTCGACCGATGGCGGCGGGTCGCGGAACAGTCGATCGAGCTTGCGGGAAAGCCCGTCGAACACGTCGCGTTCGGGTGACGCGAACGACGTCCGGGCCGCGAAGTCGCGGACGTAGCGCGGCGCCATCGAGAACGTGTTCGGCATGAGCGTCGAGAGGTAGGACGCGCTCTTGCCGTGGAGGATGCCCGAGATCGCGGCCGCCAGGAACCGGTCGGTCCGCTCGTCGAGCCGGAGCGTCGTGCGCACGTACAGCAGCTGGGCGAGCGTCCGCGTGTGGAACGCCAGGCGGACCTCCGGAGGGACGGTCTCGCCCTCCGGCGCGATCGACCCGTCGACGCCCGGCTCGACGCCGGAACCGGCGGCCGGGACGCGGGCCCACAGGTCCGGCCGGGCCGCCGTCAGTCGTCGAGCGAGGACCTCCCAGCGCTCCGCCGAGGCCGCCCAGCCGAGCCGCAGCGCGGTGAGCCTCGTGCGCGCGGCGGCCGGCGTCGGCGGCTCGACCTTCGACGCGGTCAGCAGGTGGGCGAACGGGTTGAGGTCGTTGCCGATCCCGATGCGTCCCTGCGTGCAGGCCTGGAGGGCAGTCGTGCCGCGGCCCGAGAAGGGGTCGAGAACGACATCTCCCGGCCGGCTGTAGCGGCCGATGAACGCGTGCGCGAGGGCTGCCGGGAAGCTCGCCAGGTACGAGCACATCGGGTGGAAGCTGTGACCCCACAGCCGCTGCTGATCCTTCCACTCGGGCGCGAAGCCGATCCGCGGCAGCTCGAGCGGCAGCTCGAGGGCGAGCTGGCTCGCGGCGGCTGCGACACCGGGTGCGGGCACGACCCCGATGCTGGGTTCTGGCGGCATGCGGCGGGTGGGCTCCTCGTCGCTGCCGAGCCGGCATCAGACCGACCCGGGGCGCGGAGGATAGCCGGTGCGGTGCCCGCGCTGTCAATAGGGCGAATGGCCGGGCCAGGGTCGCCGGGCGTCAGTCGCCGTAGTAGATCATCCAGACCTTCTTCACCGGCGAGAGTGCCCGCCACGTCGCCCGGGTCCCCTTCGGCGTGATCAGCAGGTCGCCCGGGCCGACCCGATGGACGGTGCCGTCGGCGTCGGTGACCTCCACCTCGCCCTCGAGGATGAGCGCGATCTCGTGGTACTCGTCAAGGGCCATCGGACCTTCCTCGGGGACGCGTCGCCAGAGGCCGGTCACGAACCTTCCATCGGCGCTCCGGAAGGTGGCGACCTCCTCGCCCGGCGGCGCCTCGTCGCCGGCCGGTCGCGGCACCTGGTGCCAGGCGAGCGCGCCGTGTTCACTTGCCCTGATGACGGTGATGGTTCCCACGTCTCCTCCCAGTCCGATCGATGTCTGCGTAAAGTGAGCGCTGTCGTCCCCGTAGCTCAGTGGACAGAGCAACCGCCTTCTAAGCGGAAGGTCGCAGGTTCGAATCCTGCCGGGGGCGCCACTGTCCTCTCTCGGGACATCGTGGACGCCTGTCTCACGACATCGTGGACGAGTGTAGGCGCGGCTGGTAGTCGCGACCGGCGTCGAGGACGAGCTCCCGGAGGAGCGAGCCGTCCTCGCCCACGACCC
>Ga0247727_10011331_pt1 | contig 15581 bp, 10 predicted proteins | sample WisWelCaveWW1625_FD_202498 | JGI IMG/M metagenome (GOLD analysis project Ga0247727, IMG submission 202498) | Biofilm microbial communities from Wishing Well Cave, Virginia, United States - WW16-25 | ecosystem: Environmental > Aquatic > Deep subsurface > Groundwater > Cave microbial mat | place...
GGCTTGGCCCATGTTCTTCCTTTCTCAGATAGTTCAGACAATGGACTTTGCCTATAAAGTTAACTCAGTAATCGCTAGAATTCAAATAGTTCAATTAAAAATCACGTAATGCACCCGTTGAATACATAAACAGTGCGAAAAGCCAGTTGAAGGAGATTATAATCATGTATCAGATTACTCTTGAACAAGCAAAAGTGCAATTCTTGCGCCTTATCCAAGAAGCCATGCAAGGCAAAGAAATTGTCATCACTCAAAACAGCGTGCCAATGTTGAAATTAGTATCGATTCCAAAATCAAAGCCTCGCGCTCAATTTGGGAGCGCCAAAGGCTTGATCACCATGTCTGATGATTTCGATGCTCCGCTCGAAGATTTAAAGGAATACATGCAATGAAAATTTTAATGGATGCTCATAGCTTCCTTTGGTTTATAAATGGCAGTCCCCAGCTCAGTGCTCGTGCAAAAACTACTATTGAAGATCCTGCTCATGACAAGTTTCTCAGCATGGCGAACATTTGGGAGATGGCCATCAAAAGCAGTCTCGGCAAGCTTCATATAGCTCAGCCTTTTGAACAATTCATACCTCACCAGCTCCAAATCAACGGTTTTGAGATATTCGAAGTAGAATTTGATCACATTGTTAAAGTTATCCACCTACCTTTTCATCATCGAGATCCTTTTGATCGGTTACTTATTGCCCAGAGTTTAGTGGAACAGATTCCGGTCATCAGCGCGGATTCAGTTTTCGATTCTTATTCGGTTCAGCGCGTGTGGTAGAAGCAATTCAGGAAGCTGAGCCCGACTTTGCCTTGTTTGGAACTTAAAAATTAAACCCAAGACTGACATAAACCCGGCGCCGGCTCTTTTCATATTGGCCATAAGCAAGGCTGAGCGGCCCCAGCGGCGTTTCGTAAGCCAGGCTCACGCCGAAAGCATGGCGAAATTTTCGGTAATTGGCGTCGCGTTTGTCAATCCACAAGCCGTTTAAATCATACCGCAAACTCAAATACAACGGCGGCAGCGGTTTGCGGCGCAGGATATAGCGATATTCCAAGCTGCCGATGGCAAAATGGCGGCCGACGAATTCCTGCTCGCGCAAGCCGTAGACCTCGTCCGGGCCGCCGAGGCGAAATTGTTCGCTAAAGGGCGTGATTTGATGCGAGGTGCCGAGATTGATTTTGGGATGCAGCGTGTGCGGGCCGCGCGAGTGAAAAGTTTCCATTTTTAAAAAGAAGCGGAAAAACGACTCCTTGGCGTCCAGATCCGCGGTGGCGTTTTCATAAAAGACATGCGCGAAACGGCCGCGCCGTGGAAACGGCAGGCGGTCGCGCGTATCGACGATCGAGCGCAGCACCAGGGCATTCAGCGTCGCGTTGCCGGGCGTGTAACCGGCGCCGCTCAGAGTTTTGATGTTGACCTCCTCGAAACGCAGTTCGGCGGAAACCGCGCCGAATCGCCGCATCTGCTGGCCGAGCGCCACATTCAATCCCAGCCGCTCTTCCTGGTACTCTCCGATTTTATTTCGCAAATCCTCATAGACAAAATTTTCGCGCACCTGCCGGTAAAGCGTGCTTGAAAAACTGATGTAGGTTTTCAACAAACGATCGTTGCGCAGCGCCAAGCGCGTGAGCAGGTCGCGCGTGCCGATTTCCTGGTAGGCAAAAATTTTGCTGCCGGTGCCGAAAGCGTTCTCGTCGCCGGCTTCGATGAAACCGCGCGTATCGCGCTCCGTATCGTAACGTCCGCCCAGACGCAAAACGGTAAACGGCTTTTCCTGCACCTTGATTTTGACGATCGCGCCGTCGTTTCCGCGCTTGATGTTGAGCGTCACTTGATCGAACAGGCCGGTGCTGTGAATGTTGCGAATGCCGCGGCTGCATAGATTCAAATTGAAGATGTCGCCGTTTTTTTGCGAAAATTCGCGCAACACCACGATTCGGCGCGTGCGCTTGGCGCCTTCGAGGTCGATCGCGCTGATGCGCCCCTCGTCAATCGTGATTTGCAGCGCGCCGTCGAGGGAATCAAAGTACACGTCGCGAATTTCAGCCAGGGCATAACCGTCGCTGCGATAACGCTCGATGATCGCCACCAGATCGCCGGCGCTGCGGTTGTGATTGATCGCCTCGCCGATTTGCGAGCGCATGCACGCCCTCAACGTCGAATCCGAATAAACCGTGTTGCCGGCAAAGCGCACCCGTTGCAGGCGCGGATTTTCTTGCACCATCAGCCGCAGCGAATCCGCGCGCCATTCCGCGCGAACGCCGGCAAACTGGCCGGAGGCGTAAACCGCTTCCACCCAATTTTGAATGGCCGCAGCAGAGAGCGCTTTTCCATCGCTGTTGTCGCCGCCGGCTGGCGCGGCCAACGACGGCAATGAAAAAGACATTTGCGGCTCGCCGTTCGTTAAGTGCTGGCGGTTGTTATTGTACAAAGCAAGATAATGAACCGGAAAGATTTGCTCCGGCAACGACGCTGCCGCCAGGCTGCGCGTCAAATTTTGAATCGCCGCCATTTGCGCCATGGCCTTGCGATAGCCCAAATCGATCAGCGAATCGATGGCGGAATAATCTGACGAGTTGCGGCCAGGCTCGTCGAGCGCGATCACCACGTCGGCCTTGCGGCGCTGCGCTTCATCCTCGTCGCGCTGCATGATCGTGGTAATTTGATCGATAAGCTCCCACAGCGAATTGAGATTTTCTTTGTCGCGCAATTTTGAGGTGGCATCGACGGCGATCACAACATCAACGTGCCGCCGCACCATCTCGACGGGAATATTGTTCAACAGGCCGCCGTCGGCCAGCAGCATGTCGCCGCGCCGCGCTGGCGCAAAAATAAGCGGCACGGCAATCGACGCGCGCATGGCTTCGGCGAGATCGCCGTCGGCAATAACGACTTCTTTGCCGCTATACAAATCCGTGGCGATGGCGCGAAACGGAATGCGCAACCGATCGAACCCGGCGCCGGCGCGATAATTGGCGCGCATCGTGAGATCCGTGAGCACGTCCAACAGTTTTTGTCCGGCAGTGATCGCCGGCGGAATGTAAGGCTTCAAACCGCGAAAGCGCACTTGCAAGAACGCGCGCTCGCGTTCCTGGCGCTGCGCCAAAAACAAATTCGTGCGCGGCGGCGTATCGACCGTAATGTCGTCCCACGGAATGGTCTTGACGATTTCCCGCAATTGTTTGGCGTTGTATCCCGCCGCATACAATCCGCCGATCACACTGCCCATGCTGGTGCCGGCAATAAAATCTATCGCGACGCCCTGCTCCTCGAGCGCCTGCAAGACGCCGATTTGAAAAAGACTGCGGGCGCCGCCGCCGCTCAACGCCAGGCCGACGCGCGGATGCGCGAGCTGGCGATGCGCCAAAAAATAATTCGGCGGTCCGCAACTCCCCCCCAACCGCGGCGTAAACACGTTGGGGCTTGACTCATCCGAACGCGTGATCGCTGGCGAGGTTTCCTTCGGCTCTTGCATCGCCGCAAACCCCCAACCGTCAACGAGTGGAAATAAAATGATGACGATAAGGCAGCGAAAGCCCGGCCCGAGCGTCGTCAAAGACGACAAAAAAACGGCGGCGGAGTGTGGTTTGTACAGCTTTAACACGGCGGTTTCCCGTCCTTATGATGCGAATATCACGGAAAAATCGTGGTGAAGTCAAGCTCGGACGACGCGCACAAAGTCCAAGCGGAATCGTATTTGACTGCGCGATTTTGTAATTTATAACACTGCAACACAAAATGCAAGTCTCGACTTTCGCGCATTGACTTTCGGGGTGAAATTTTGTACCTTAATTTTGCACATACAAAAGTCAAACCCCGATTTTCCTATAGTTGCAAAAATTATAATGCAAAATCGGAGTTGTATCTTGTTTTGCACGCAAGAGGACAAGCGCACCGATGCATGGCTCAAGACGGCTTCTCATTCTCTCCGGCCTTTTTACGGCGTTGACGGTGTTTGGAGCGCAGATAAAAATGCTGTTTCCTTTTGTTCCGTTTACGCTGCAAACATTTTTCGTTTTATTGTCCGGACTCATGCTGGGGCCGATTTACGGCGCGGCCAGCCAACTGGCGTATTTGTTTCTGGGTTTAATCGGCTTGCCGGTTTTCTCCGAGGGCGGCGGCGTTGCCTACATTTTCAAACCGAGCTTCGGTTATCTGGCGGGATTCCCCGTGGCGAGCTTTGCCGCCGGTCTCATCGGCCACCGTCGTTTCGCCTCGCCCAACGTTTTGCCGGCGATCAGTCTTGCGCGTTTGCTGACGGCAAATTTTACGGCGCTGCTCTGCATTTTCATCCCCGGCGTGTTTTATTTATGGTTGAATTTTAATTTTGTGCTGGGCCAGAAATTGAGTCCGGCGCAAGCCGTCTCCATTGGCTTTCTCCGCTTTCTGTTTTGGGATTTAATCAAAATTACCGGCGTCATTTTATTGTATCGCGCCTTGCAGCCGCGGCTAGCCGCCGTTGCTAAGTTCTCAGCAGATGTTCCGGCCTGATAAACAGCAGCGACCACGTCGGCAAAAACAAAACCAAAAAATCTTGATTATGCAAACCTCCGTGCGCACCGGCGTCAGCTATTTCGGCAACCGCAATCCCCGGCATTTTCTCGTCGATCTCGAAGAGATCAAAAGCCATCATTGCAATTTCATCGTCCACACGTTTTCCGAGAATGACCAGCTTTTTTATAAACACACCATCGCGGAATTGATCAAGCTCTCCAAAGCGGCCGGTTTGGAAGTTTATGTCGATCCCTGGGGCGTCTGCCGGATTTTCGGCGGCGAGGCCAGCAGCGATTTTGCTTTCAAAAATCGTGAGGTGTGCCAGATTCTCAACACCGGCGAAACCGCGCCCGGCGCGTGCCTGAATCATCCGCGCGTTCGCGAGTTCATGTTCAAATGGATCGACGACGCCGTCGAGATCGGCGCCGAGGTTTTGTTTTGGGACGAGCCGCATTTTTTTATCGATTGGGAAAATAAAAAAACCGCCGGCGAGCGCTGGTCATGCTGGTGCCGGCGCTGCCGGGAGAAATTCGTGCGCACACGCGGAAAACCGCTTCCAACCTTTGCGCAGTTGCAGGCCAGCTCCGAGTCGTGGGATGAATTTGTTCTTTTTCGCGAACAATCCATCGTTGATTTTCTCACCGCGCTGTGTGATTACGGCCGCAGCAAAGGCCTGCGCAATGCCGTTTGCCTGCTTCCGCACAAAGAACGCCGTTACGGCATTGTGGATTGGGCGAAAGTCGCCGCGATTTCGAGTCTCGATATTTTCGGCACCGATCCGTATTGGCTTTGGTTCGACAAACCCGTCGCCGGCTTCGTCGGCGATTTTGCCCGCGACGTCGTGCGATTGGCGCGGCAATTCAACAAAGAACCGCAAATCTGGATTCAGAATTTCAATATTCCGGCCGGCCGCGAAGACGAAATCCGCCAGGCCGTTGCCGTGGCGCATGCCGAAGGCGTGCGCAATTTTGCGGCGTGGAGTTTTTACGGCACTGGTTATATGTCCTACATCAAACCGGATGATCCGCAAAAAGTCTGGGATACGCTCGGCGAAGTTTACGGGCAATTAGCGAATAAAACGTAAGGCGTAAAAAGTAATTTAAGTGCCTTACGCCTTACGTTTTACGAATTACATTTAACTGCCGATATGAATACAAAATATTTCCTCGGCTTTGACGGCGGCGGAACGCATTTGCGCGGCTGCTTGATTAACGAAACCGGCGAAGTGCTCGCGGTCGCGGCGCATTCGCCGGCCAGTTTTCCCAAGCTGAAAGAAAAAATCGGCGAGCCGGTTGCCGCGCTGGCGCATGAATTGCAAACCCGCGCCGGTTTATCGAACACAACGATGGTCGCGGCGGGGTTTTGTTCCACCGGCGTCGGTCGGCCAGCCGACCGTGAGATTGTTGAGCGGGCATTGAACGAAAAGAAAATCGCGCAAAAAATCATTGCGGAAAGCGATGCGCTGGCGGCGCTCACTGGCGCCTTTGGCGGCGGCCCGGGAATTATCGTGATTGCCGGCACCGGCGTCATCTGTTTCGGACGCGCGCCCAACGGCGAGATCATCCGCGCCGGCGGCTGGGGCTATTTGCTCGGCGACGAAGGCAGCGGCTTTGCGTTGGCGCAAGCGGCTTTAATCGCCGCGCTCAAAGATTGGGATGGCCGCGGGCCGACGACGAGGTTGCGCCCAATTTTTGAAAAGCATTTCAACGTTGCCAGCATCGACTTGATCATCTCACAAATTTACAGCCCGGATTTTGACCGCGGCAAATTTGCCGAATTGGCGCCGCTGGTTTTTGACGCCGCCGGCAATGACGATCTCGTGGCGCAGGAAATTATTCGAAACGCCGGACGCAGCCACGGACATTTAATCCGCGCCGCCGTCAAACGCGGCCAATGGCAAATGCCCATTCCGCTGGCGCTCATCGGCAATCTCTTTCGCCGCCGGGACGTCTTGCTGCCCGGCCTGTGGGAAGTTTTATTCAGTAAATCAAATTTTAATTTGATTACGCCGCGTTTCGAGCCGGTCATCGGCGCCGCGCTGCTGGCGATGATGGCGGCGGGCGCGGCTTTGAGTGAAGAATTTTTGGGAAAACTGGAGCCCTCATGGCAGGCGAATTTTAAATAATGGCGCTACTCAGCCTCCCAACTAACCCAACGCGACGAACCGCAAGCAAGTATAAAAACAATTATCCCAACTGATAGATGAACCCAACTGGTAAGGCTTTTACAATTGGGTTCATCTATCAGTTAGGGAACAAAAATATTTTTGCACACTCATCTCGCTTGGTACTCTCATGCAACGTTTGATTACCCTCTCGCAAAAACTCGAAAAACGCATCGTCGGTTTGATCTCCGGCACCTCGGCGGATGGAATTGATGCGGCGCTGGTTCGCGTTCGCGGCCATGCGCATGACGCGCAGCCGGCGAATGAACGCTTTCAGCTCGAAGCCTTTGCCACTTTTCCCTATCCGCAAGAATTGCGCGAGCAACTGCTGGCCGCTTCATTGCCCGGCGCCGGAACCGTCGATCTCATCTGCCGGCTCAATATCGTCGTCGGTGAATGTTTTGCGCAAGCCGCATTGAAAATTATCTCGCAAGCCGGCGCAAAACCACAGGACATCGATCTCATCGGCTCGCACGGCCAGACTATTCATCATCTGCCGTTTGCCGAGCCGCTCGCCGGCATTCCCGCTTCCGGCACTTTGCAAATCGGCGAACCGAGCGTGATTGCCAAACGCACCGGCATCATCACCATTGCCGATTTTCGCGCCGCCGACATGGCGCTCGGCGGCCAGGGCGCGCCGCTCGTGCCGTTTCTCGATTATATGCTTTTTCGTTCCACCGCGCAAACGCGAGGGGTTTTGAATATCGGCGGCATTGCCAACCTCACCGTTTTAAAAAAAGGCGGCGGGCTTGGCGATGTCGTCGCCTTCGATACCGGCCCCGGCAACATGGTGATGGACGCGCTCACGCAGAATTTTTTTGGCAGGACTTTCGACGATGGCGGCGCGCTCGCGGCGCAAGGAAAAGTTTCTGAAATTCTCCTGGCGGAATTATTACAACATCCATACTTCGCCAAGCCGATTCCCAAATCCACCGGCCGCGAAGAGTTTGGCGCGGTTTATTGCGCAGACCTGATCGAACGCGCCATGCGATTGCAATTGACGCCGCAGGACATGCTCGCGACCGCGACGGCGTTGACCGCCGAGACCATCGCTCGCGAAGCACAGCTTTTGGAAAAACGGTTCGGAAAAATGGACGAGCTGATCGTCAGCGGCGGCGGCATTCACAACCGCACGCTGATGGCGATGCTGCAAGAACGTTTTGCCCCGGCAAAAGTTGCCACGACCACCGATTACAATTTGCCCGGCGACGCCAAAGAAGCCATTCTCTTCGCGGTGCTGGCGAATGAGACCGTTGGCGGATTTGCGGGCAACGTGCCGTCGGTAACCGGGGCGAAAGCCGCAACCGTCTTGGGAAAGATTTGTTTGTAAAAAGCATGGGAGTTTTTGGCCGATTTTGTTGTCTATACTATTGACAGCAAAAGCCGCCGGGCCTCGCGCGTTGCTGTGAATTTTAACGAGGAGGTTTTCATTTATTTGGAGTCATGCCTATGAAGACGCTCGTCTTCCGGCTCTGTTGGGTTTTGGGAATGAATTTCTTTGGCCTCGCCGCCCTTCTCGCCGCCGATGAAAAAGATTGCCCCACCCCTCAAGCGCCGTCGAATTGTTTTTGCCGCGCCCCGGATTCGTTGAAAAACGCCCCGGGGTATGCGGAGGCGCTCAAATACGCGCCGATTCTGTGGTTTGCCGATGAAGAGCAATACTTTCCGACGCTGCCCTTCTTTTCCGCTTTCGACAGCGTTGACAACGATCATGATGGAAAATGGGATTTTGACGATCAAGACGAAATTGCGCCGCTTGACAGCGCTTCCAAAAAATTTTCCCACGCGGCCTGGGATTCGCTCAGGCGCTGGTATGAGGCCCTGAAATCCGAAGCGAAGCGGCGAATGACGACCGTTTTTTACCGGAAGCGCACCACGACGGCGGCGAAGGTGAGAAGTATTTTTTTCAACGACGAGCAGTTCTGGCGCCGCCTCGAGAAAAAAGTCAAAGCGAATCCAGAGTTCAAAAAATATCTCGCTTCCAGGAGCGAAATTCCCGTTTACGAATATTATTTCTACTTTGTGAATGACGAGGGTTTGTTGGGCCATCCGCACGACATGGAGCGCGTCTTCGTTTTCATAGCCGACGATTCGCCGGTGCCGTTCCGCATCGTGGTGGGCGACGGGCACGGCGACGGGACGCCGAACAATGTTTTGATTTATAAGATGAACAACGGGCCGGATTCCTCATATCGCTACGAGAATCATCTTCACATTTTGGTGGAGCTTGGCGGCCATTCGATTGCCCCGGATCTGAAAGGCGACGGCCGGTTTGATCCGGTGGTGGATGCGAATTGGCACCATGAAAACGCCTGGGGCACGCGCGACGTTCAGGCAAAAGTCGGCGGCGGAGCAACCGGCGATTATGAAACGTGGATGACCTTTCAACGCGATCCGCTCAAAAAAGTTTTTCCGCCGGATTCGACGCTGGGTTTGCCGGCCTCGCATTTTTGCTATCGTTTGCTGCCGGCGGACAATTTTAAAAACTTGTATCATCTCTTGTCCAAGGCGCCGCGGGCCTCGGCTTTCCTGAACCGTTCGCAATCTTATCAACCTTCCGATCTGCTCAGCTTCGCGAGGCAGCTTGACAATAAAATGACCCGAAATCAAGAACGCAAAAGTCCGGAAAAATACATTGAAGATGAATTCAATTTTTTAAACGACGTCGCATTTGGCTATAATCCGTCAAATTCCGTTGCCAAGCTGTCAGCATTCCGAGGCGTCTCGCCGCCCACGCTCTGGACAAAGGACTTGATATGGGATTTGAGCAAAACCGGCATTCCCCGCCATCGTCCGTATGGCTTTGCCTTGTGGAATGATTTGGAAAAGAACAGCTATCCCGTGTGGAAACTGGGCGTGTTGTTCGATCCGAAAATATCGTCCGGGGTTTTGGAACTGCAGGTGGGCACGACCGTGTCCAAACTCACGGAGCAAAATCCGGAAATTTCGGCGCTGTATGATTGGCGTTATGGCAAAACCCTTTCAGCCTTTGGAAAAATTTCGTGGCGGCACAATCGCCCGGCCGCTTCCGACGTGACCCTGGGTTTGGGCGTCTCTTTCGTTCCGCCATTTTATATTTCGCAGATTCGCCCGCACGATTTTTTCCGCCACTTTCGCGTACGCGGGGGAATCAATATGGGGCTTGCCAATTCAGCCCGCCTGCGGTTTAAACCCGAATTGCAGATCGGATTGTACGAGGTTCCCATCGCTTTCCCCTCTCCTTATAGTAAACTCAACAGCCGCCGGCATAAAGTCTGGGAACATCCCAGCTACAAGGACGAACCGGTTGCCCTCTTCAAGCCGCATCTTTTCCGTCCGCGTCGTTTCAGAGGCTTGGGCGTCGGCGTTTGGGGGCGGATGGAACTGGAACAAAAGGCAAGGCCCGAGCTCCGGCTCTCCGTGATTTTGCCGGCTTGGGATTTTGTTCCGGTCAAATTGGACGGCATTTTGGAAATACAAGCCTGGTGGAAAGACCCGAATTTTCAGAAACTGAGCCCCAGAAAAGTTATGAACGATTTTGAGCGGCAGCGCTGGACCCTGGCGGTCTATTACGATCGCTTCTACGCGAGCAAAGTATCGTGGTATGCGAATGTTGCCTGGATCAATAATCTCACGGAAGATTCAAGGTACTCATTGGGCGGCGGTGTTTCAATCACGCCTGGCCCTTTATTCAGGCTGCCCTTGGTCCAGAAACTTCGGCTGCACCATTGGCTTAAAATCCGCTTCGGCTTTAGATCCGATTTTGACAGAAAGACCGGCCAGCTCAATCGCCATCGCCTGGAGTTGCAAACGGGTTTGCATTATTAGCTCTCGTCGGCGGATTTACTTTAGTATAAATTTTTAATTTTGAACGATTGAAATCCAAGGCCGGCTTTTATTCGTATTAGCAGATGGAAGGGCGCGGAACTATTTTCAAAAAGCGCAGTTTGAGAATCACGTGCGTTTATCCGCAAAATCGGGCGGTGGATGGTACATTGCAATAGTTGTTTTCGCAAGAAAAAATCGCTTGACAATCTCGCGCTAAATTTTTATCTTATTGTACTTTAGTTCAACACAGAATTTTAGGAGTGTGCTTATAAAACATTCGCTATCGGGTTTTGGCTGTTCGTTGTAATTTTAAAGTCAATGTCTGCCGCGCAAGCGGCGGATAAAAATTCCCTTTAGCGGGTGTTTTTGGCATAAGCTTTTTAAACCGAAACGACGAGTCGTGGCGTTTCATCACGAAACGGCTCGGAGGGCCCTGGACGATGCGCCCCGCAAGGCGGGGCAATGCCAAAGACAAGCCCGCGTTTTCGGTTTTTTTGTTTTAAGGCAAAAATTTTTAGCGGAGATTCTCAGATGAAAAAGTTGATGTGTTCTCTCGTCGCGTTGGCGCTGGCTCTCCCGATGACGCCGGCGTTGGCGCAAGGCCCCGGCAGCAGCGGCGTTCTGTTTCTGTTGATCACGCCCGGCGCGCGCGCCGCCGGCATGGGCGAATCGTTCGTGAGCATCGCGGACGACGCCACCGCGACCTACTGGAACCCGGCCGGTCTGGCGTTTCAGGAAGGCACGGAAATTTCGTTGATGCATTCAAACTGGCTGCCGCAACTGGCTTCCGATCTGTATTATGATTACGCCACGGCCCGGCATAGCTTGGGTCCGATCGGCACCGCCGGCTTGTCGGTCACGTTTATCAATTTGGGCGAGCAAACCATCACCGGCGAGCTTGATCCGACGCCGCTCGGCACCTTCAGCAGCTACGAGCTGGCGGTGGCCGGCAGTTTTGGCAGCAAGCTTTCCGCGAACAGCGCCGCCGGGGTGACGCTGAAATTTATTTACAGCAACCTGGCGCCGCAAGTGAGCAACACCACTCAAAAAGGCGACGGACGCGCCACGGCCTTTGCGGTTGATCTCGGTTACCTGCACAAGAATTTTCTGCTCGACCGCCTGAGCTTCGGCCTCAATTTGACCAACCTCGGCCCGAAGATTACCTACATCGACGCGGCGCAAGCCGATCCGCTGCCGACCAATCTGCGCCTCGGCTTCAGCTATTATCTGCTCAAGCAGGAATACAACAGCTTGATGATCACCACGGAATTTGACCGCCTGCTGGTGTCGATTCCGAAAAAAGGCAAGAAGGCCGATCCGGTTTATAAGGCGTTGTTCACCGCCTGGACCGACGAGAATTTCAAACAAGAAATCAAGCACATTATTTATAACGTCGGCGCCGAGTATTGGTACAACAACCTGCTGGCTCTGCGCGCCGGCTACCATTACGACGAGATCGGCAAGGTCAAGTACATTTCCGCCGGCGCCGGGTTGAAGTATTCGCTCTATCGCCTCGACTTCGGCTACGTTTCCGCCGGCGAAGGCCATCCGCTCAGCGACACCATGCGCTTCTCGCTGACTTTCGGCATCTAAGCCGGATTTTTCGCCCGCTAAATTCGAACTCCCACAGAAAGAGAATTTTAATTATTTTCTTCAGTGGGAGTTCTCATTCAGTGGGCGATTTTCCGTATTGATTTTGCCTCGCTTCCTTATCATAAACTGATGTTCCCGCAGATGATCGCATGTATGCCAAGAAGAATTTTGGGAATTTTTTCGCTCGGGATTTGCGCTTGCCTTTTTCGCGTCTCAACCGTTTCCGCTTTCATTCCGCAGAGTTCTGCTCATAAATCCCTCAAAAGCCAGTATCGTCATTCGCAGCCGGGCGCGCGTCTCCAGCTCCAATCGCGCCTCGAAACGCCGCGTGGAGAGGCCGCCGCCGATACGCTCGATGTTCTCGCCATTCGCGTCGATTTCAAGCGCGACACGATTCCGCAAACCACGGGCGACGGGCGCTTCGTGCTTACCCCTTCGAATAAAAACATCATCGATGCGCCGCCGCATAATCGCGCTTACTTTGAAGCGCAGCTCCTGGCGCTGAAAAATTATTTTGCCAGCGTTTCGGCCGGGAAATTGATTTTGCGCTATCAGGTTTTGCCCGCCGGCAGCGACGACGCCTATCATCTCGACCAATCGATGAATTATTACGCGCCGGGCCGCCGCGATCCGAACAGCGACAAGCGGCTGGCCGAGCTTTTTCAAGACGGCTTTAAAAAAGCGGACGCCGGCGGCGCGATTGACTTTTCCAAATTCGACGGCTTCATTCTTTTTCACGCCGGCGTCGGGGAGGATTTTGCCGACGAGATCGACGCCACGCCGAACGATATTGCGAGCGCGTTTTTGACGCTCGAGGATTTGCGCAAAAATCTCGGCAACGGCGATCCGAATTACAAAGGCGTTCCCGTCCGCAACGGCAGTTTTTTTATTCCCGACGGCATCATTCTGCCGGAAACGCAGAGCCGCGAAATTCCCGGCATTGGACTCGTTGAGTTCGGCTTGTTGGGAACGGCGGCGCTGATGTTCGGCCATCAAATCGGCCTGCCGAATCTTTTCAACACCGACAACGGCACGCCGGGCATCGGCTTCTGGGGCCTCATGGATCAAGGCAGCAACAATTTTCAAGGCCTGCTGCCGGCGCAGCCGGAAGCGTGGTCAAAAGTTTTTCTCGGCTGGGAGAAACCGATTGTGGTGACGCAGGGCGAAAATTTGGACGTTGCCGCGGCGCTGCACGGGAATCCCAACAAAATTTACAAAGTTCCGATTGCCGACACCGAATATTTTTTAATTGAAAACCGGCAGCGCGACGTCGATGGCAACCGCATCGCCATTGGCCGCGATGTCAGCGGCACGCGCGTCGAGTTTAAAGAAACCGGTTTCATTGCCGCTCAACAGATTGGCGTGATCACGCAAGTCGACGAATATGATTTCGGCCTGCCGTATGCGTTCGATGCGAGCACCCGCGTCCAACCGGCGTGCGGCATTTTGATCTGGCATATTGATGAGGACATCATTCGCAGGAATTACGCCAGCAACCGCGTCAACGCCGATCGCGAGCGTCGCGGCGTCGATCTCGAAGAGGCCGACGGCGCGCAGGACATCGGCCGCGTCTACGGTTTTCTCGATCCCGGTTCCGGCAGCGAAAACGGCGTGGCCGAAGATGCGTGGTGGAAGAGCAACCCGGTTATCACGCAATTTTTGCGTCCGAACAAAACCGTTGAGTTCGGTCCGAATACCATGCCGAATACCGCCTCCAATTCCGGCGGCCAAACCGGCATCGTCATCACGAATTTTTCCGAGATTCAGCCGGTGATGACCTTTTCGGTGCGCAACGTGTTGCAGGCCTCGAATTTTCCTCAATACGTGAGCGGCCAGTCCAACACGCTGCCGCCGCTGCTGGCCGATCTCACCGGCGACGGCAAGCTCGACATCGTCGTCGCGACCACCGCCGGCGAAATTCTCGCCTGGCAGGCCGATGGCCGCAAAGTCATCGACAATCTCGATGTCGCCACGATTGTTCAGCCGAACGGCTTATCCGAAACGATTCCGAAAGCCACGTTTGCGATTTTGGGCGATTCGCTTTTTGCGCCGCCGGTGCTCGTCGATTTGAACGGCGATCGCCGCGCCGAAGTTTTGACGGCGGGAAAAGACGGCCGGCTGCGCGCCTGGCAAGCCAGCGATGCGAACCTCGATGGCCGCGCCGATTTGCTGTGGCAATTCGATCTTGGCGCGCCGTGCCGCGCCAACATTGCGGTGCGCGCCGACAGCGGTTATATTTTTTGCGGCGCTGAAAATGGCCGGCTTTTCAATTTTTTTTTCAACGGCGCGCGGCGCTGGTTTGTGCCGACGAATATGCGCATCCGCGGCATTAGTCTGTTTAACCAAAATAATTTTGCAGTCACGTTTGCCAAAGAAGGTTTGCTGTTGTTCACAAATTTCGGCATTCCTCTTACTTCGGGCGCGCCGAATATCGGAAAGGTTGATTTCTCCGAAGCCGTGGCGGTGGCGGATATTGATAACGACGGCAATCGTGAAATCGTTTTCCGCGACGCCAATTCGCTGCTGGCGGCGGACTTGCGAATCTCCCCGCCGAAAGGTTTTCCGATTTCTGTCACCGGTCACGAAAAATCCGGCGTGGCGATTGGCGATATTAACAACGACGGCCGCAAAGAAATTCTGCTGGTCGCCAAAAATCAGCTGCACGCCTACAATTTCAACGGCGTGGTGACGGAGAATTTTCCGCTCGCGCTCAGCCTGGCGCCGAACGCCAAATTGCAAAATCCGCTCACGCCGATCATTGCCGACGCCGACGGTGACGGCGTGCAAGACGTTCTGGTTGCCGGCGTCGACGGCAATGTTTACGCCTATCGCCGCGACGGCGCGCTGGTTGCCGGTTTTCCGCTGGCGATGAGCGGCGCCGGCCTCGGCAGTCTCGCCGCGGCGGATATTGAGGGCGATGGCAAAATCGAGCTTGCCGGCGTTTCGGGCAATGGTTACGTGCATGTTTGGCATTTACCCTCAAGCAGCAACAAAACCGACTGGCCGATGTATCACCACGACGCCGCGCAGACGAGTTTAAATGCGCTAAAAGAAACGCCGATTGTTGTTGCCGAAAATTTGATGCCGGCCAAATCGGTTTATAATTATCCGAATCCAACGGCGGGAAATTTCACGACGATTCGCTATCGTTTGAACGAGGGCGCCGAAGTGAAAATTTCCATTTACGATGCGGCCGGAGATTTGGTTGTAAAGCTGGCGGGACCCGGTTTGGCGCAAGCCGCTAATGAAATCGAATGGAATTTGCAAAACGTGCAAAGCGGCGTCTATCTCGCGCGCGTCGAAGCCAAAGGCCAGAACGAAACTTCCGTGGCCATTATCAAAATCGCCGTTGTGAAATAATTTTTTCGTAGTCGCGCCTTATGAGTTTTGATGATCAAAATCGGTAATCTTTCCCGGATGTCATTGCGAGCGCTTCTCAGCGAAGCAATCTTCTAATGCGCAAAGGATTGCTTCGTCGCTTCGCTCCTCGCAATGACCATATTACCGAACTTGAATGTCAAAATT
>Ga0247727_10011332_pt1 | contig 15579 bp, 18 predicted proteins | sample WisWelCaveWW1625_FD_202498 | JGI IMG/M metagenome (GOLD analysis project Ga0247727, IMG submission 202498) | Biofilm microbial communities from Wishing Well Cave, Virginia, United States - WW16-25 | ecosystem: Environmental > Aquatic > Deep subsurface > Groundwater > Cave microbial mat | place...
CGCGTCGCCCAAGCGCTGTGGATTGGAGTAAAAGCTTTCGTCCAACTCGACCTTGGGGGACGGAATGGGTGTTGGGCTTGGGGCGGAAGTTGGGGATAAAGTAGGCTGAATCGGCGTCGGTGGTGTAGCACATGCTCCCAGTAGGAGCAGGCAGAAATATGCGCGAAGGAAAACGGTAATTTTGTTCATGGGAGCCTTCCTGTGTCTAATTCAGCAATTCTCAACGTGAAGATGTCACGGCGAGCCATCGGCGAAGCAGTCTCCTCGTTGAGACAGGGAGATTGCTTCGGGATTTCGACGCTATCGCGTCTCAACCCTCGCAATGACATACAGAGAATTATTGTGTTTATTCATTTGGCAAAGCCTGCAAAAACGCTAACAGGTCCTTCAATTCATTTTCACTGATCCGGTCGGCAATATTATGTTCATTTCCAATGTGGAACACATCAGCCAGGGTTTGTGCGCTGCCATCGTGGAAGTAAGGCGCGGTCGCCCAGATGCCCAGCAGGCTGGGCGTATCGAACTGTGTGCCGCGGCCGTGCGAGTTATGTTCCAGTTCTGGATCTCCCGTGCCTACATCATGCAATTGCATATCTGTGTAGAAAGGCGGAGTGTGGCATGTATCGCAGCCTATTTGCGTAAATACTTTCTCCCCTCGCTCAAATTCATCCTGTGAAATTGTATACGGCGACCGGGGAACTTTCAGTGAAGCCATGAAAGCCGCCATCGCATCCAATTGTTCCGAAAGCCCGGCGTGCGGCGCGCCCAATGTATCATACGCTTCGCCTTCCACCAGTCCGCTCCCGGCTTGAATGTTGCGGACGGTGAGTTCCACATCCTGAAGTTCATCCAGATCGCCCGACCAGTGGACCGGCGGCGTGTTCCCGACTCCGAAAAGCGACGGTGTGTTGCGCGGACCGTCGGGGAAGCCCAGCCAGGTGCGCGCGTCCATACCGCCGTCAAAGTGGCAGACCGCGCAGGAGATCCAGCGATCAGTCGTCAGGTCCGGGACGCGAGCCGCGTGAAAGAGTTGTTTGCCAAGCAGGATCTGTGGATCGAGCGGAATCTCTGTGATGCGGATGCTTTCGACCACGGCGATCTTTTGCATGTCAATCACGCTGATCGTGCCATCCAGCGCGTTGTTGACATAAGCGCGATTTGCCTGCGCGTCGAACACAATCCCGCGCGGGTTCGCGCCGACCTCCAGCCGCGCCAGTTGTTTGTCGCTTTGCAGGTCAATCACCGAGACGTCGTTACTGCCAGCGTTCGCCACCATCAACACCTGGCGCGCCTCATCCAATGCCACAGCAAACGGCATGTTCACCGAGCGGAATCCCACATCCAGCGAAACGCGTTCTTCGCGAAGGATTTTCTGCGAGGTCAGGTCCAGCACATTGACCATGGGGAATACCGTCGCATCGAAGACCAGTTCCATGTTCGTCGTATTGGAACGCGTTTGCGGCAGGTAGGCCCGTTTCCCCGCGAGGTCGAGGAGCATAAACTGTGAGAGATTCGTGTTATTCCCAGTGGAGATGGACGCCTCGAGAGAGAAATCAGAAAGATTTATCAGGCTCACCTTCCCGCTGAACAAATGCGTGACATAGAGTTTCCCGGCATCCGGGTCGAGCGCCAAGCCAGCGGGAAAATCTTCCAAATCCAATTGAGATCGCAATTCACCTGTTTTCTCGTTATATGCGCTTACCTTGCCCAATGCGTGTTCAGTGACATATAGAATCCCCTTCTGTGCAATGGCGGCATAAGGCATGGGTCCCACAGGGTATTCGGCAGCTTTCGCCTCTTTTCCCACATCCACCACCGTGACCGAGTTTCCGCCAAAATTGGGAACATACAGCAATTTGGAATCAGCGCTGAAGGTCAGTGTGCGCGGGTCAAGCCCGACCTTGATTTCATTCTTCAATTCCAGCTCGGGTAAGGATAGCAAGCTCACCGAACCCGAATCAGGATTCACCGCCGCCAGCGACGCGCCATCTGGCGAGATGGCAATTGCGGAGGCGGATATGCCAGCGCCCTCGAATGCCGGACCTGTTACTGCTTCTGTCGCTGGCGGAGTTGGTTGTTGAGCACAAGCCGACAGCGCCAGCGCTGCGATCATCGTTAGGGAGAAAAAGATTTTTTTCATGTTTCACTCTCCTGTAAGTTACATGGGGCAGTGTGGGTCACGGTCCCCATTTCATCTCTTTACCAAAGGGCGCGAGCCAGACCGGGCTTTTCTGCCCATCTGAGTAATACAATTCCAGGACGCCTCCCTCTCGATTCCAATTCGCTCCCGGCCAGGTTGCCGTGATCGCGAAGCTCGCATCCGGCGCCCAGAGAGCCTCGTTCAGCAGGCGGAAGTTTTCGTCCCTGAGAACAATGCGATCCGTTGCCCCATCAGGTGAGGAGCGAACCATATTAACCACTGGAGGCTCCCAATATCCTGAATCTGGTTGAAACATGCCAAAGAAGAAATACAAGTGACCGTCGGGTGCGAGAAAGATTTCTTTAGGGAGGTATGCCGTCCCAATTCCTGTGCGGAACATCTCTGTTCCGGTGTGGAATAGGTCTGTATGAAGCATTCTCGTGAGCGCGCCGGTCTCGGCGTCGATCCTCCACAACTCACCCATTTGATTGACAGTGTCGTGGACGCTGGCGACGCCGTAGAAACTTGCGCTGTCCGGAGACCATACAGGTCCGCCGTGAAAAAAGCAACAGTAGATATAATCCTGCACTTCATCGTATTTGACCAGGGTGTTTGTATCAAGGTGATAGACCGCGTGCGACGGCGCGGATTCCCAATGACCGAGAGCGACGAGCAATTTCGTTCCATCGGGCGAATAGCGCACGGGTGAATAGGTTTCGATCGGGAACTGCGCGCCATCAGGCACGGGATCTGTCCACTGATCCTCGATCACCAGTTTGGAGACGCCCGATGAAATGTCATACAGATTCAAGCCTTTATAGCCGAAAGCAAGCGTCCGTCCATCTGGAGAAAAGACAGGGCTGGTAATCCACGGATTATTCTCCTGAGGCCAGGCGTCCACCAGCACGCGGGGATTCGAGCCATCTGCATTGACGAGTAACATCTGATTGTATGCCACGTAAGCAACACTTCCATCAACCGGGGAAACATCGAAATCTGTCACATTATCCTCGTTTGAAATTTGTGTTACCGTTTTGCCGTCGCGCTCCATGCGAAAGAGATACCTGCCATCCCCCAGATAGTACAACGGATGCGGAAGCAATTCAGCGGGAGCCTCAGGCGTAACTGCGACAGGCGTATTGGATGGGAATGCCTGCATGGTAGCGGCAACGATGGTCGTCACCTGATCCGAGGATGAGGGTTGAGTTGTGCTAACGTCTGTGGGTGAAGCACAGGCTGATAGAGCCAACACTGCAACCAATACAAATAGGAAAAAGATTTTTTTCATGTTTCACTCTCCTTTGAGTTACAACGGACTGATGGAGCAAATAGTTGCATCGAGTTCTACCGATGCGGTGGCATCAAACTGCCAACAAGTGCAACCGCGAATCAATCAAATGCAGTCTGTAGTCATTGGGCGGCGCATTATTATTTCATCCAAGACTTCTTGTTCTCGCCTCGCATGAACCTGGTAATGTATTCAAGAGCAGGATGATTTACGTCTTGTACGGCTTTGATTACAGCCTCGCGGTCATAATCAACCCGCCTGTGACTTATTTCGTACCCGTTCTCATCTGCTTCCAAAATAGCATAGCTGGCTCGTAAATCCGGGGGAAATGGATTGCTGATACTTCCCGGATTTACGACCCGTATGTTTCCTACAATTCGAACCAATGGCAAATGCGTATGCCCCACCAACACAAGGTCCGCTTCCACATCTGACAAAAGTTTTAGTAGATCATCATCAGAGATGTTGAAACTAATTCCTATTCCATCATCTGTGCCTGGCGCTGCATGGACAGCCAAAACCTTTGACCCATCTGGCAGAGTCAAACGCGCATCCAAAGGTAATTTTTTGAGCCATGATAACCAACCCGTTGCACTGACAGCTCCCGTTGTCCAAGAAAAACTGCGGACAATATCAATATGTAATGGAGCCAAAGCTGGTTCTTTTTCCATGTCAGTGAATTGAGGCCATGGCAGATCGCCCGTATAAATGTAGCGATCCGTATTTCCCTGGATAAAACGCGCACTGGGGAGGTTGGATATTTGCTCCAACACACCTATCGGATCGTGACCGATCGCTACATAGTCTCCCAAAAACCAGTATTCATCAACTCCGCCGATTGACTGAATATCCTCCAGGACCTTTTTCAATGCTATGGAATTGCCGTGTATGTCAGCAAGTATCGCCGCTTTCAAGTAACACTCCATTTCTCTGCACTGGGAAGCCGTTCAGGCTTGAGGTCAATGGTCATTTCCTGGTTCGCTTACGAAATAGGAGCACACTACTTGCGATCAATCCTATCAAAGCGCCGAGAATAAAACCTATGGGTCCACCGGCTTCATAACCTTGCCTGCCGTTGAATTCAAAGCCAAAAATCGCGAAGACCATTGAACCAACAATGAAACCAATTACGGCGAGGACAACTCCACTGAATAGTACGGCAAGAACACGAAGTGCTACGTTAATCATTTGCTTGATCATTTTCGATTCTCCTTCTGTTACGAATAGAAACTGCCTTTACTCAACCAAACGCAGGATGATTGGGTAATCCTTGATAAGGAAATCGCGGATGATCAGGTTTCCATTTTCCATCTCGACGATCAGTTCCTGCTCGAAGCCATGCAGAACATCAATCCCGATCACTTTTTGAGCGGAACTGCCGGGAAAGGTGAGGGTGGATGGCACGCCTGGGTCGTAGTCAACCGCAACATTGTCATTCCACACGGCGAATAATCTGTCGCCGTTTGGCAAAGAGAAACCATAGCTTGTGATATTCTCAGCTTCGGTCTCTATCCTCGCGGTGAGACCATCAGGCCTGGCTCCGGCCATCGTGGTGCTCAAGTTTTGGATTGCCCTCCAAATAGGAGGGATAGTGAGTCCTACACCAATGCCTGCCCAAAAGTCCAATCCTCGGTTGATCAGTATGCCACGGGCATAGTACTTGGCTGCTACGATGGGGGTGTATACCCCGGGTTGATAGGGACTGGGATTGATGGATGTTCTCCAATCCATTTCTTCCGCAAAATACTCCCCGCGAAAGCCATTGGCAGAGGCCACATCCTTGATCTGTTGTATCAGTGATGGATAGTCATCATAGTATTGTCGAGTCTCCTCATATTGTGGAGAAACCCCGTACATAGGGTGGGTCGCAATGCCATCAACCAACGGCATGATGTCGGATTGAAGAACATCGAAGAGGTATTCACGAGGATAGTCATACATCAAATCCGTTGAGCCCCCCACGACGATCTTCGCCTCTGGGTCTTCCGCTCGAATGACCGGGATCGCCCGGAGGATGAGATTGATATAATCCGTTACCTCGGCATAGTGCACCGGTTCATTCAGGATCTCGTAGTATTGGATGCGGCCTTTGAAGTGGCGCACAATCAGGCGGGTGTAATCGAGGAACAGTTGTATCTCCTCCTCGTTCTTATAATTCGGATAATTCTCGGCATGGAGATTCTTATCCCAATAAACAAGCGTGTATAAAATGGTGATGTCATTTTCGGACAGTAAAGTAACAATCTCATCCTGACATTGGTTGATCTCGAACTGGGAATAATTGCCTGTGCTCCAGACTGGTTCCAATTCAATAGTGTCGAGGGACAGCCGCACCCACTTCAATCCCAGTTCACCAACGTGGGTGAAAGACCAATCTCCACTTGCGGGCGGGCAGGGGATCGGATGTCTGTCTAACGGAAACGTATCTCCCATGTGGTTGTCAGCCAGTTCTCCGAAGCTTTTAGGTACGATCCACGTCTTTCGCAGATCGTATCCCGCTTGCAGGCTAAAAGACAGGTTTGGGCCTAATGTTGGCGGTGAGAATGTGCTGGTATTGCCAGCCGCATCGGTGGTGGTGGCAGTCAGATGGGGACCAGTAAAAGCAATACCTCGGTTGAAGGCAAAAGTTCCAGCTCCGTCGGCAATCGCTTGACCTTCATAGATCTTCCCCCCATAGCTGCTGTCGGAAAAGATCTCGACAGTGCACTTGGCACAAGCTAGCCCGGCGATAGTGCCCGCCTGCAGGTCGAAGTCGAAGATTTGGGGAATGGACAGTTCAGTATTGCCGCCTTCGAATAGTTCAATGTCCCTCCCGATATTGTTGTGGATGCTGTTCTGCGTAATGGTGTTGCGCACGGTCTCCGGGTCGTCTACGAGTATTCCAGATCTGTTGTTATAAGCAATGATGTTTCCGGGACCGACGGTGTTGTTGTGAGCGCCATCGGCAATCAAAACCCCGATATCGGCGTTATGGGCAATAACGTTGCCTGGACCGATGGTATTGTTGTTAGCACCCTCGGTAATCCAAACGCCATTTTTGTGATTACCTAATCCGTCCGCACTCTCGGCATTCGTGCCGATCAAGTTACCCGTGACCGTATTGAGAGAAGTACCATTCGTCGACAGAACGATACCGACATCGTTGCTGCTTAACAGATTGCCCTGCCCAAAAGGTCCAGCCCCGATGCTGCGATCTCCGCCAATCGTGTTGTATTGCGCATCACCGCTGATGGCGATCCCCGGACCAGAGAAATTGGAAATCTGCAACCCTCGGATGGTGTTTCCATTAGATGACACAATTTGCAAGCAAGCCAGCCAATCGCCTGCCACATCACTTCCATCCAATACCACTCCGGCATTGCTGGCGTCAATCGTCAGATTTCCCTGACGAATATGAGGCAATTCGCTGGTGGTAAAGATTGTTACTGATGCGTCTGGCGGAAAGACAGATGGATCAAATGCGATCGTGTCGCCGGTCTGTGCCTCCTCCATTGCCCGGCGTAGCGTGCCGGGACCACTGTCCGCGGGGCTGGTGACGATCAGAGTCCTGCCTTGGGGTGTTGGTGTTGGCGGGACCGCTGTTTCCGTTGGTGATGTCGGTGTGGGCGTAGGACTCGTCATGCAAGCCGACAACACTGCGACCGTCAGTAGAAGGGAAAAGATTCTTTTCATGTTTCACTCTCCTGTAAGTTCCAACGGACGGATGGAGCAATAACATCGCATTGAGTTCCATTACCAGAATTACATCACTTATGGGCTGCCAAAACAAGATAAAAAACTGCCAATAACTGCCAATCTCGGGGAAAATAAACGGTATCGCCTTTCCGCCTAATCACTTAAATCGTTTTGCTTCGTCTCTGCCGCGATCAATCGCGCCAACGTATCGTAATACTCTTCCAGTCTCATTTGCTTGAACATGAACCTCGCCAGCGGACGAGTCAACCACTGCGGAAGCGGCATCTTGAGTTTGAAATAAACGTTCATCCGAGTTTCATCCGAATGTTCCTCAAGGCGACACGACATGACCACCATGGATGCGTCGGTTGTGTAACTCTCGAAGGGATGCCAATCCAGAACGGTTTCGACAAAGGTGTTCTTGCCATGCGCGCAATGATTCTGCGCGCCCGCGCTTGTGCGCCCGCCGGGTCGAATCAGCGGGCGGATTTCGTTGAGACCCTCCCACTGCAAGCGTTTCTGGATGTCGTTCATCCACTCCCATACCATAATTGGCGAAGCGTGTATCGCACGCGTGACGATAAAATCTGCTTCTTCAGGTGAGATGGATACGCGGCGAGCCTCGGTCATTTCCTTGTAACGCGCTCGCAGGTTCAGGCTGTACGTTTTGACCTCACCCAGATGTTCATAACGCTCGACTTGTTCGTGCAGGTTTTCCAGTTTCACATTCAACTGGGTCAGCCCCGCCTCGGTGAAAAGAACGTATGCTTTCCAGCCTGTCGCCTCAGCCAAGTTATTTTTCAGGAGGCGATGAACCAGGGTCACGTCTGATCCGACGAGTTCTGTAATCCCCGAAACATTTTGCAGGACATACTCGCCGAAATGCACGATGAATTTCAAATCGAGAGTCGGAATCGCCTTGCACGCGTTACATTGACAGGTGGTGCGGCGGCGGATGCCTTCGACCCGATCCCTGAACGCGAGATAGGTTGACTCCATCATTTCGAGCAATGTCTCGTCGCGCAGGATTTTCGTCTTGGGAACGTGGGCAAAGACCGCGTCGCCTTCGAGTTTGACGATGTTGAGCAGGGGCTTGAAACGCTGGACGATCAGTTCCAGCAGTTCGGTGAGGATGTCGCGCGCGTGAGTCAGTTCCGTCCCAGCCAGATAGGACGTGTATCCTGAAATGTCAGCAAGGACGAGATAGCCGTGCTGGGTTTCGTTATTCATTGATTTCCGACTCGATAAACTGCTTGATGGTTTGAGCGACCTTCTCCATTTCGCTGGTCATCATACCTGTCATTGACTCATCCATATTGGGAATTTCCAAATCCAGCAAGACCTTTGTTTTGCCATCGCCTTCAGCCTCATACACAGCGCGTGTAATCATTTCGATGGGACCATCATGGATGATCATTCCGATAGCCCGATCGGGTTCGAACTCCACGATTTCCATCCTCCCCTCAACAGGCGCGCCGCTGTGGGAGTTAATTCTTTTGATGATTGTCCCGACGCCGATGGGACCGTCCGTTATCTGTTCCAGTTGCATCAACGGATCCCAGCGAGGATGGTTGCGGACGTGCTCGCGCGCGTGGATGCGGAACACCTCCGCTACGGATCGGTCAATGACCTTCGATACCTGAACTTTCACTGACATGGGATCCTCCTTTCAATGTCGCAATTGACCTCGATTAGACCCCCATCACTGCGAATCCAAGCCAAGCGAGTCCAATCCCGAAAATCACGCCGCCGACATTCCGCAGGATGAAGATCGGCTTGAAGAACGCGCCCAGGTTGCTCACGATCATGCCGATGATGAGCAGCCATCCTGCGAGGGCAGTGAACATGCCGCCATTGATCACTGCAATTCCCATCAGAATGTAGCCCGGCACAAACGTGATGAGATATTGAGCTGTGAGCAAAGATAACCACTTCATGGGTCCTGACGGACCGACCAATTCGGTCACGGTTTTGGGAGTTGGCTGTTGCGCATTCAACGGAGGCAGGAGATATGCCATATTGAGATTCGTGGCGAAGGTTAGGGCAGAGCCGAATAACGCCAGGACAAACCCCACCAGTCCTAATGTTCCAACGGATTCCGCCTGCCGCAAGTGCAGTCCGACCATCCCAAGCACGAGAAGCATATACGATATGGCTTGCCCGCCGATGGCTGGTTTCCAAAAGCGGCTGGACGTGGCGTTGGGATCGTAATTGTTGGGATGCAGAATTGAAGTAATTGCCCAGATCACGCCGCCAAGCAGCAATGCGCTGCCGCTGACAAGAAATAGATTGTTCATGGAGATAATTTCCTTTCTACTCCAAGGATGATGGGAGCGCTTGCATATCGAAAGGGTAAATTACATTAGTCGGTCATTTCATCCCGGCTTGAAGCGGATATATCCGCCCATGTGTTTAGGTTTATGATGGAATTCGATCTCGGGAGCGCCGGGCGGTCTTATTCCCGTCATCATCGCCAGTGTCTTCTCGCTCGGCATCCCGTAGAGTTCGCGGCTGACACGCGGTCAAAAGGGTCGCAATGGCAAGCGTAAAGCCCATGTATCGGAAGCACATAACCATCCTCCTTTCAAGATATCCATCATTATTCACTGAACGCCTGTGAAAAACAACGCGCCCCTATGGACGCGGCCACGAACTGCCGCACCCTGCATTACCCATTACCCAATGCCGAACACTCTCTTTTGAACTTCTGCTCGCTTCTCTCCAATAATTCCCATCATCTGCTCCCATTTTTTCTGGAAGGCGATGAATGACTGGAACGGATCGTCTTTCGGGTATGCTAGATAGTGAGCGTGGTAAATATTGTTAAGCGACTCGCGGGCATTCTCCGGCTCGTTCTTCGTCAGGTAATCATTTGCCAAAATCGTACACGCGTGAGTCACGCGCGTCAGGAAATCATCCTGAAAGAAGGTTCCAGGATATGGGAGATAACGCTCGCGGTGGACGGCATGATAACCATCGCCATCTTTGCTATTCGCGATCTTGGCTTGCTGATAGCGAAAACGATAGATGTCCTCCCGCAGGGGCCGCCAGGTGGGGTATGGGCGCGGCGGTGGATCGTGTTTGATAACCAGGTCTGTATCCAGGATGAAGCGCTCGCCGAGGATATGCGAGTTCATCACCCAGTCCATATCTTCGCCGCGTTGCATCGGCGGGTCCAGTGGGACGCGGGTATAAAAGTCCCGGTGTACAGCGATATTGCCCATGATCGCAAAAGGCACTTCCATCATGCCTGGTGACTCGACAATGAACTTCCTGAACGCCTCGTTCATCACTTCGATCACATTCCAGTACACCGTGTGAGGGGCTGTTGGGAGTTCCAGATAGATCGTATCTTTAGCAGTGATGTAGGGTCCGCAATAGGCTCGGATTGGTTTTCCATCGAAATCTGAAAGCATTTTCTCTTTGATTCGCCCCAGGTACTCAGGCTCAATGAACAGGCAATCGTCATCAATGGATACGGCAATGTCCTTGTTCAGAATATGCGCAGCAACCAGACATGCATTTCGCAATGGCGAATAACCGACCAGCGAAACAGTTTCGATCAGATCATCCTTCCCCAGCTCACGCAGATAATCGTGCAGGCGCTGCAGATGAGAGTAGCTAAAGTAATGAAGTTTGACTCCCGCCTGACTCGCATATTTATGCAGCACTTCGCCAGCGCGCTTCTCAACCGCCTCCGCCATCGACGGGTGGTTGGCTCCCGCTATGGCAATGATATCGAACTCCCGATCCTTCAAAACCTTCAGGCTCTCGAAGAGCGGCGGGATTGTCCCTTCATCATCCAGCGCAGTGGGATGATCGTAAAAATAGTCGCCATCTTTGACGACTTCCTTCTTTTCCCTGCCCCAGAACATTGGGAATACGATGGAGAGATCCATGCCAGCCTCCTGTTATTGCTTCATAGCTGTATTATCAAGATGATCAAGAATTTAACGTTGACACAAAGCGAATCAATTCATCATTGAATAATGCCGGGTTGCTCATATATGGTGCATGACTCCCGTTCGGAATCATAACCAATTGACCTCGCTTCACTGACTTTACGAGCAACTCAGCATCACTGATGGGTATGGTCCGGTCATGTTCACCCCAAACGGCAAGAACCGGTGCTGTAATCTGATGAAGACGCTCACGATATGACGGAATGCTGACCGGGGCGACGGCAACAAATCCAGAAATGCGCTTCGGCTGAGAGGTGATGAAGGGCAGCGCATATCCGCCGCTCATGGAGGCAGCCAATAGGACAGGCAACTTGATGTCCAATTGATCAAGGAGCTCGCCTAACCATGCCTCCGGTGATACAGAGGCTTGCTGCGATTGTCCAAAGCCAGGCAGGTCAACGGCGATAGCCTGATAACCGGCTGAGGCAAGTGCTTCAAGCGTACCAATCTGTCCCCAGGTACTCGCTGAAAAACTTGCGCCATGTAACAGCACAATCGTCTGATCCTTTTGTGAGCCAGCAACGAGAGAATGTACTTGTTTGCCAGCTATGGTTGTAAACTGTGAGATGATTTCCATTCAGCATAGCCTTATGTGATAAGGGAGCGCACTCATAATGAACTTGCACGTTGTAAAATTCCTCGCGCTTCCCACCCTTCCCCTTTTGATACATATAACAGTGTGCTATCCGAAAGCAATTCTAGCGAATCAGAATCGGCGTGTCTCCACAAGGTCCCTGCTTATTTTCTGCTTTTAGTTCGAGCGTGTTTGCGCGAATTTCCAAAATCTTAAATTCTCCAGAGCATGGAATCTCAGGGATGGTATATGTTCCTAATATGGAACCAACTTCAGCAGGTCCAGTGATGGAAATGGTAATTTGCATATCCCAGCTATTACTGTTCTGCGCTGTGCCTGCCCAAAGTCCCAACAGAGAATCTGTTTTCATAGAGCTGTCTGCTTCCGTGCTAGCGCCACTGCCAACATGTGCTCAATGAATGATGCAATCACCAGAATCACAATTCCCACAACGGTCATGTTGACTTCAACAAGAACCAGCCAGATGGCCGCGCCGACCGCTTCAACCAAGCTGAAACCAATGGTTCGTGCATCAAGCAGCTTCGAGAAGATATCCCTGCCTTTGAAAACGTTGTCTGATAAGGTGTGCTCGAGGATGAGTAAGACTAACAGCGCGATTGCAGCGATGATGCCATTCAAATCTGCCAGTACAAGCCACACCGCCCAGATGACTGTTTCGATCAAGCTCACAACTGCTTTTTGTGCAATCGGAACTCCCTGCAGATCCAGTAATCCCCGATCATGAATCACATTGTAAGCAATGATATGTTCGATAGTGAACCCGATAGCAAGCACGGCGATGCCTGCCACAAGAGAGCCGGTACTCACCTGATAGATGCCTGCATCGCTGCGCACGAGGGCAAGCCAGAGCACAAGTGCGGCACCCTCAACAATCGTGAAAACAGCTATTCGTAGTTGATCTCTCATGGGTTTCCTATCGGCTAAAAGTTGTCGTCAGTGTACAACAAATCCCTGGCAAAATCAATTCACTTTCCCAACAATGTACTTACTTGTCTCTGAAGCGACTGGCGTTCGGCATAAATAGTCCGTCCTGAACCCACCAGCGGCGAAGGGACATTTTCCCATACTGCATCCGGGCCATAGAGATAATAGATATCCCAGGCAACTCCATCGTAGCCATTCACTTGTTGGGCGAACCATCGCCCTACCTGTAATTCACCGTCCCAGAAATGTGTCACGCGGGCATCGGGCATGGTGCTGCCATCCCACTCTTCACGTGAATCACCTGCGAGCATCGGCAGCCAGACAACATAAACGCGTACCTGTTCAGATGGATATTGCTCTAATAGTTGTTTCTGCACCCAACGGGCGCCAGCGAGGCATTCAATTCAGGTGGGAGATACAAGCATAATAAGGCGGGGCTGCCCAACATCAAGGTTGAATTGTGTGCGTAAAGTCTCAACATTTTGAATGTCCGTCAGCGGCCCTTGTCCCGGTACGAGCTGGGGTTGCGACACAAGGTATATAACGAACAACGCACTGGCTAGGAGCACAATTAATACCAGCATCCCACCCTTTGACAGAGATCGGTTCGGAGCAGACTCTTTAATCGTCATATCAACTCTAATGATATTAGTCACCCAGGACATCATGTCAATTGCTACCAGCAACGTGGTGAGAGCCTGTCTCACTTTCGTTAATTTCTAGCCTTTTCTTTTCAGCCATTCAATTTGAGCAATTTCGGTAATATCTTGAAATTCTGGATCACCTGTCATGATAATGCCATTCAGTTTCTGCGCGGCAACAACCACAAATGCATCTGCGTATGAAATTGGGTGGTTTGCTTTTATGTGTGCAGCGGCAAGAACGGTTTGATTGTCTGCTGGAAGAACCTCAACAGGCATTCTTTGAATTAATGCCAAGGTATCCTGCGCTTTGGCTAGACCATATCTCCGTTCGGTGTTGTAAATTACCTCACCAAGGTTAATAATGGAAACAAATGCACGGGCTTTACCATTATTGACATCCTGAAGTATTTTTTCAACTCTCTCTGCTCCTGATTCATTTTCCAAATACGCCATAAAAGCAAAGGCGTCTAGAACGTATGTTGGCGGGTTAGCCATTCGCAAGTCTCAAATCTCTCTTCTTCTCAAGTTCACGGTCTTTTTTCAGATCTTTAGATAAGGATGGCATTCCTTTCAAAAAGCCTTTGCCTTGCTTGATAGGGTCTTTTATCGCAGGAACAATTGCCAGTACACCTCCATAATCTACGATGACAACCTCGGTGCCTGGAGTGAGGTGATATTTCTTTCGCATCTCAGCTGGGATTACCACCCAGCCTTTATTTGAAATTGTCAACACCATAGGAATCTCCTTTGTTATACTTATCAATCAAAAAGTATAACACAACTCCCAGTCTTTCATTCAATTCTCAAATCAATCCCAACCACCAACGCCGTACGCGCCCAATCGCTCAAAACTTTTCCTTCTTTCCATTCCTGGTATTTCTCCGCCAGCATATAGCGCGCCATCGTATTCTCCTCTTCAGCGCGCACGATACGCGCAATGCCTGCAAAAGTATATTCTGCGATGCGGATAGTTACTAATGGTTCTTTGAGCAGATTCTTCACCCAATCCGATTTCTCTCTGCCGCCAGATAAAAGATAGAGTGAGGCGTCTTTGACCCCGAACCAGATCTCGATCTCATATGGCTTGCCAGTGACACGTCCAGTTGTGGTGAGATAACAATAAGCCTCAGCTGATAAATTCACGAGAAGTTTCGTCAAATCGTCGTTTTTCATTTCAATTTATTTTATCCTCTTAAATATATAATTGCCTCCTGTTTTTATTCAGATTATGTTTACCGCTTCACACGCGCAAAACAGAGAAGGGCTGTCTAACCAATTCTCAAGGATGGATTGGCAACCTCACAGAAAACGTACTTCCTTCGCCAATCCCCCTGCTTTGCGCTTCGACACGACCTGAGTGACTTTCCACGATTGCCTTCGCGATGGCAAGCCCAAGACCATTGCCCGCGTATTCAGATGCGTTCCTGCCGCGATGAAATCTCTCGAACATATGCGGCAGATCTTCCGGCAAAATACCAATGCCCGTGTCTGTGACAGTGAGCATGGCATCTTCGTCCACACGCCGAAGCATCAACGTAACGGAGTGATTTTCAGGAGTGAACTTCAAGGCGTTCTCAAGCAAATTTGCCAGCACCTGTTTGATCTGCATTTCATTCCCGTTCACCATCATCTTTTCGCCCGGCACGTCCAGCGTAAACAGGCGGTTGGTCTGTTCCGCGCGTGAGGCGAACTGCTCGCTGATCTCATTGACAAGTCCATTCAAATCAAGCGGAGCAAAATCATGATTCGAATTGACTGACTCGATGCGCGACAGATCGAGCAGACTCTTCACCAACGCCTCCAGTCTTTGACTTTGTTCCTGCGCGCGCGACAGGTAGAGGGTCCGCGCTGAGGCGGTTTCACCTGCACTCCCCGGCACCTGCGCCCGGGGCAGGTGTGCGCCAGGTGCAAGTGTCTCGTCCTGCGCCAATTCGATGTTGGTTTGCAATGCAGTGAGCGGAGTATGCAATTCGTGTGCGGCATCCGCAATGAACGCGCGCAACGTGGAGACAGTCTGCTCCACTTGTTCCGCCATGCCGTTGAAAGAGTTTGCCAGCGACAAAAATTCCTGTTGTTTTTCGTTTTGTAAGTTAACTCGCACCGAGAGATCGCCACCCTCCATTTGTTGTGTCGCGCGTTCAAGCGCAAGCACAGGACGCGTGACTCTTTTACTCATGAACCAGCCTGTGAGCGCTGCAACTGTAATGGCAAACACACTTGCGATCAACCATGCACTGCTCACAGAGTCGATCACATCTGCGCCATAACTGGGACCATTGGAAAGTTCGAGTTCGCCCAATTTTGTTGCATCGGACGCGGTGAGCAGGATGTTCACGACGTAAGAGGATCGG
>Ga0247727_10011333_pt1 | contig 15579 bp, 16 predicted proteins | sample WisWelCaveWW1625_FD_202498 | JGI IMG/M metagenome (GOLD analysis project Ga0247727, IMG submission 202498) | Biofilm microbial communities from Wishing Well Cave, Virginia, United States - WW16-25 | ecosystem: Environmental > Aquatic > Deep subsurface > Groundwater > Cave microbial mat | place...
CGACGATCGCGAACGAGACGCCCGCTGTGCCCGCAACAGCCCAGCCGAACCACTCGGGCGCACCACGCTCTACGAGGACGAGACCTGCGATGACCGTCGCACCGGCGAGCAGGAGAGCGAAGAGGGTGCCGAGGATCTTCGCTTCGGTCTCGCCGAAGCTCCCGCTCGTGATCGCGCCGATGGCGACCAGGGCGGCGGTGACGAGGATCGCCGCCGCCCCGATCCAGAAGATCCGGGCAAGCCGGAGCCGCGTCATGCCCGGGCGGCTGCCTTCTCCTTCTTCAACGCATTCTTGGTGATGAAGCGCTCGACCAGCTCGCGCGACTCGTCGTCGCGGATCTGCTTCGGCGGCGACTTCATCAGATAGCTGGACGGCGCCTCGAGCGCTCCCGAGATGCCGTTCAAGAGGGCGAGCTTCGCCAGCCGGACGGCGTCGATCACGATGCCGGCCGAGTTGGGCGAGTCCCACACCTCGAGCTTGAGCTCGCAGTTGAGCGGCACGTCGCCGAACGCCGAGCCCTCCATGCGGATGTATGCCCACTTGCGGTCGGTCAGCCACGGCACGTAGTCGGACGGGCCTACGTGGACGTTGCCATCGCCGATCTCGTAGTCGAGCATCGACGTGACGGCGTTCGTCTTCGAGATCTTCTTCGACTCCAGGCGCTCGCGCTCGAGCATGTTGAGGAAGTCGGAGTTGCCGCCGACGTTCAGCTGCATCGTGCGGTCGAGGTGCACGCCGCGGTCGCCGAACAGCGTCGTCAGCACGCGGTGCGTGATCGTGGCGCCGACCTGCGATTTGATGTCGTCGCCGATGATCGGCACGCCCGCCTGCTCGAAGCGCCTCTGCCAATACTGCTCGCGCGCAATGAAGACCGGCATGCAGTTCACCATCGCGACGCCGGCGGTGAGGATCTGCTCGGTGTACCACTTCGTGGCTTCCTCGGAGCCGACCGGGAGGTAGTTGACGACGACGTCCGCGCCTGTCTCCTTGAGGATGCCGACGACGTCGTCGGTCTGGCCCGGCGCCTTCTCGACGACCTCGGACAGGTACTTGCCGATGCCGTCGTGCGTCATCCCGCGCGAGACGGTGATGCCCGTCTTCTTCACGTTGGCGAACTTGATCGTGTCGTTCGGGTGCGCCCAGATGGCGTCGGCGAGGTCGACGCCGACCTTGCCCTTGACGACGTCGAACGCGGCCACGAACTCGATGTCCGAGATGTGGTAGCCGCCGAGTGAGACGTGCATCAGGCCCGGTACTTCCTGGCCGGGGTCGGAGTCCTTGTAGTACTCGACGCCCTGTAGGAGCGAGTTGGCGCAGTTGCCGACGCCGACGAGCGCGACACGAACCTTGTCTTTCTTGCGCGCTCCGTTCTTGGAGCCGTTCTGAGTGGCCATTGGTTCCTTTCTTCCCTTGTTCGATGCGAATGGGACGCCGAGCCCGTCCGCAAGTGCGCGGAGGACGACGTCGTTGACGGTGTGGCCGCTGCGAGTTGCCTCGGCCTCGAGTGAGTGCTTCAGATCCTCCGGCACGCGGAGGAGGACGACCGGGCTCGAGCCCGGAAGCGTGCTGCGCCGGCCGGTGGGCGTGTAGCCGACGCCGAGCTCACCGGCGACGAGGCCCGCAGCGACGTCGTTCAGGCTGACGCCACGGCGCGCCGTCTCCTGGACGAGCGCAGTCTTGATATGCGCGGGCATCCGCACGAGGACGCCCTTCCGAGAAGTGCTAGCAGGCAAAGTGCTAGCACTCTAGCAGTCCTGGAGTCAGGTGGACTGCTCGGCCAACTCGCGTAGCTGCCTGCGGACGAAGAGCATCCGCTGTACGACGGTGAGCCATGCCGTAACCGCAAGGAGGTAGATGGGCCATTCGAGCCATCCCCACGGCGCGAGGCCGAGGGCAATGGAGATGATCACCACCCGCTCCAGCCGCGACCCGAAGCCGACGTCGCCTCGCAGGCCGAGCATCTCCGCCTTCGCCCGCGTGTAGCTGACGAGCAGCGAGCCGATCACGGCGAGGAAGGTCGCGACGAGCGCTGTCTCGTTGGCGTCGCGCATCAACGCGAGCCCGATCGCCGTCAGCATCGCCGCCTCGCCGAGGCGATCGAACGTCGAGTCGAGAAACGCACCGAACACCGTCCCCTTGCCGGCGGCGCGGGCGAGCGCGCCGTCGAGGATGTCCGCGATCGATCCGGCGATGAACAGCGCGCCGCCGAGCCAGAAGAAGAGGTACTCGTTGCGCTCCTCGAAGCCGACCAGCACTGCACCCGCGACGCACAGGGCGAGCCCTGCGATCGAGAGCATGTCCGGCGTCAGCTTCGTCTTCGCGACGCCCTGCATCGAGCGGCGCAGGATCTCTCGCGCGTCGGCCGTCAGCTCCTGCTTGACCCGGTCCAGCTGAGATACGCGCGGCTCGTCGCCGCTCGAGGTCATACGCGTGCGGCCGCGGCCGAACGGCCGAAGAGGCGGTCACGGAACAGCACGGCACCCGTGACGAGCGCGATCGCAGCGCCGGCCGCGCCGTCGAGCCAGTAGTGGTTCCCGGTCGAGAAGACGGTGAAACACAGCCACGGCGTCCACAGCGCCCACAGGATCTTCGCCGTCAGGCTGCGGCACACGAGCACCATGATCACGCTGACGATCAGTGCGTCCATCGCATGCAGGCTGGGCATCGCCGCGTACGGGTTCGCCGCGAACGCGATCACGCTGCTCGAGTGGTTGAGAGCCGAGTTCTCGGCGAGCACGTCGACGAAGCCCCACTCCGGGAACATGCGCGGCGGCGCCGTCGGCACGAGCACGTAGCCGGCGAGCCCGATCAGGTTCGCGACGATCAACCAGTTTCGGAAGTCGGCGAATCGTTCGTGGTGGCGCAGGTAGACCCAGAGGAGCGTGCCCCCGACGACGGCGAACTGCGACAGCCAGTACGTGTAGGAGGTCGCCGTGATGAGGAAGTTCGATCCCTCCACGAGACGCTGCAGCGACAGCTCGACCAGCGACCCGGTCTGGTACTCGAACTCGATGATCTCGCGGCCGTGGTCGAACGCGGCCACAACGCTGCGGTCGGCTGCTCCTCGAGCAACCTGATAGACGACGTAGAAGCCGATCCAGATCGCAAGCTGCAAGCCGAAATGGCTCCAGCCGCGCGGCAGCTGCCGCCCGATTCCCACCGCTAACCGGGTCACGCACCGATTCTAACCTGGCGTCGGGCGGGCAGCCTCCGGTCCGTACGATGACGGCGTGCGCGCCGCCGGTGTCGTCCTCGTTGTCCTGGCCGCCGTTCTTGCCGGCTGCGGCGCCGAGACGTCGGCGCGAGAGGGTGCAGGGCTCTCCGGCGCCGAGCTCGAGTGGGTGGCGGACTACGCCGCCTGGACAGCTGGATTCGACGAGCGTCTGCGCCGTGAGCAGGAGGCCCGCGCGGGGGCTCTCGCCGGAGGTGCGGGGCTCGAGAAGTACCGGCAGGCGGCGGCCTCACTCGTCGGCTGCGCAGAGGACGTCGCCGGGGAGCTCGACTCGCCGCCGACTGCACGGCTCGACCCGACCCTCGACGCCCTGCACGACATGTGCCGGGCGATCGCGCCCGCCGTCCGGCGCCTGGCGGCGGCGCCCTCTGCAGCATCGCTCGTCGATGCGCTCCACACCGTCGAGCAAGGCGTCCTGCGTCGTGAGGAGATCGACGCCGCGCTGGAGACGCTCCTACTGGCCCGAGGCACGTTGCCAGAGCTGACCGGGGACGTGACGGCAAGCCGCATCGAGCCGGCGCTGACCGCTGCCGCCGGCCGCGTCGCAGCCGGCCGGTCGATCCATGTCCGGTGTTGGGCGGCCGCCGACTGGCGCCAGGTGCTGCGGGAGGAAGAGGCCCTCACCAACGGGTATCTCGCAGTCGACACGACCGGAGCGTTTGCGGTGCCGCGGACGAGCACGCTTCACCTGCAACAGGAACAGTGCGAACCGCTGGCGCGACTCGCGACTGACGGGCTGGCCCCCGGGGAAGGCGTCGACCGCAGCGAGCTGTCATACGCGGTGGGCGTTCTCTCGCACGAGATCCAGCACATCGCCGGCCGCGGTACCGAGGCGGAGACCGAGTGCGTGGCCCTCCAGCATCACGCCGAAGTGGCCCGCGAGCTCGGCGCGTCCGAGAGCTATGCACTCAGTCTCGCAAGCACCTACCTGATCGAGCACTACCCGCCCGACGACGAGGAGTACCGGTCGGAGGAGTGCCGTCCGGGCGGCGCCCTCGACCTCGCGCCCGAGACGCCTGCCTGGCCGACCGGCTGACCGCGGTTCTTGTCATGCTCACCTCGCGAGCGACGAGGAGGGACGATGGCCGGAGGGTTCACGATCGCACACGACGAGGAGCTGGAGCGGGCGTTCGACGTCTGGGTGCTCGTGCGCAAGTCCCTCGGCGTGCGGGCGTTCGGCATCAACATGGTGGAGCTGCACCAGGGTGGATCGATCCCGGAGCACGACGAGACGGGACGCGACCAGGAGGAGCTCTTCTTCGTCGTGGCGGGCTCCCCGACGCTCGTCGTCGACGGCGCCGAGCACGCGTTGCGCGCCGGCTCATTCGCGCGGCTCGACCCGGAGCCGATTCGGACGGTGCGTAACGACGCCGACGAGGTGGCGCGCATCCTGATCGTGTCGGCACCGACGACCTCCGGCTACGAGCCGATGGACTGGGCATGACCGGCTACCGCGCGGGCTGCCAAGCGGGCTCGCCGTCATTCCCGGGCAGCCCCGCGAGACGCCGCTGCCCGCTTCCGTCCGCGTTCATCACGTACAGGTCGAAACCGCCACGGCGATTACTGGTGAAGGCGATGCGTCGCCCGTCCGGCGACCAGGTGGGCGGGAAGTCCTGCGCTCTGTTGCGCGTGAGCTGGCGTCGGCCGCTCCCGTCGGCCTTCGCGACCCAGATCGCGGGATCTCCTCCTCCCGAGCTCGCGTAGGCGAGCCGCTTGCCGTCGGGTGACCAGACCGCTCGGCCGGATGGAGCCGGCAGTAGTGGCCGCTGCGCCGAGCCGTCGGCGTCCATCACCCAGACCTGGAACTGTTCGCCCTTCACCCAGCGGGTATACGCGATCAGGCGTCCGTCGGGGGACCAGGTCGGCGCGGTCTCGTCGTCCGGTGTCCCCGCGAGCCTGCGCCGCCCCAAGCCATCGGCGTGCATCACGTAGAGGCTGTAGTCATACGTGGGCCGCTCGAGAACGGCGAACGCGATCTGCTTGCCGTCCGGCGACCAGGCGGGATCGCTCTCATTGACGCCGGTCCGCGTGAGCTGACGCTCACCGCGCCCGTCCGGGCCGATCACTGCTAGCTCACCGTGCCGTCGGCCCGAATCGTGTGGATCTCGGCGGCGCCGTCGCCGTCGCTGTCCCTCGTGAACGCGATCCTCGACTCGGACGCGGCAGTCATCGCTGCCGGATGTGCACGAGAGGCGGCGGCTCCGATCAAGCCGAAAATCGGCAGCGCCGCAGAAACGAGCAGTACAGCCAGCAGACCCCTGCGACCAAGCACCTTGGGTGAACCATAGGCTGGTCGCCCGTATCGAGCAAGAGCGTCGCGGCGGCGGGCTCAACCGCCGATGTAGGACATCTCGACCTTCGGCAGGGCCGCTGTCTGCGCCGTGCGCAGCTCGGAGTAGCGGTCGCCGCGGGCCTGCCACACGCCGGCGATCGCAGCCTGGAGATTGTCGTCGGAGGCGCCCGACCGCAGCAGCTCGCGGAGGTCGGTGCCGCGCACTGCGAACAGGCACGTATAGAGCTTCCCCTCCGCCGAGATGCGAGCACGGGTGCACTCCGAGCAGAAGGGCTGCGTGACGGAGGCGATGAGCCCGATCTCGCCCGCGCCGTCCCGATAACGCCACCGACGCGCCACCTCGCCCCGGTAGGCGGCCGCCACCGGCTCCAGCGGGAAGACGGCGTCGATCGTGTCCACGATCTCGGCGGCCGGGACGACGTCGTCGAGCCGCCAGCCGTTCGTCGCGCCGACGTCCATGAACTCGATGAACCGCACCGTGTGCCCCGTGCCGCGGAAGCGCTCGGCGAGGGCGACGATGCCGCCGTCGTTCACGCCCCGCTTGATCACCGCGTTCACCTTCACCGGCAGGCCGACCGCGGCGGCCGCGTCAATCCCCTCCAGAACGCGCGCGACCGGGAAGTCGACGTCGTTCATGGCGCGGAAGGTCTCCTCGTCGAGGGAGTCGAGCGAGACCGTGATCCTGTGGAGCCCCGCCTCGCGCAGCGCCTGGGCCTTGCGGGGAAGGAGGGCGCCGTTGGTCGTCAGCGTCAGGTCGAGCTCGGGGATCGCGGCGAGCATCGACACCAGCACCTCGAGGTCGGCTCGGAGCAACGGCTCGCCGCCGGTGAGGCGGATCTTCCGCACCCCGAGCGACGCGAAGGTGCGGGCGACGCGCTCGATCTCCTCGAACGTGAGCAGGTCGCGACGCGGCATGAACACGTAGTCGCGGCCGAACACGCTCTTCGGCATGCAGTACGTGCAGCGGAAGTTGCAGCGGTCGGTGACGGAGATGCGCAGGTCGCGCACCGGCCGCTCGAGCGTGTCCCGCACGTCCATGCCTCCAAGGTACTGGTTAGAAACAGCGTCGGTGCCAGACTTCAGTCTGGCTTCGACTCAGTTGTTCATGTGCAGCACATGAATTACTGTGCTGCACATGAAGATGATCCAGGTGCGCAACGTCCCGGACGAGATCCATCGCGAGCTCAAGATCCGTGCCGCCCGGCAGGGCGTGTCGCTCTCCGACTACGTGCTCGAGCTCGCGCGCCGAGACGTCGGGCGGCCGACGATGCAGGAGTGGATGGCTCGCGTCGAGGCTCGGCCGATCATCGAGACGGATGTGTCTGTCGAGGACATCATCCGCGAGTCCCGCGGCCCATTGTGATCGTCGTCGACGCGTCCGCCTTGGTGCGCTATCTCGCGCGTGTCGGGGACGACGCCCGATGGGTCGTCGGCCGCTTGCGTTCGGTGCCGGACTTCCATGCGCCAGAGCTCGTCGATGCGGAGACGCTGCAGGGGCTCCGCCGGCTCGTCCTGACGAGGACAGTGTCGGCGGACTCCGCATCGACGGCTGTCCTCGGCCTCCTGGACGCGCCGATCATCCGCTATCCACACCGCCCGTTCGTCGAGCGGGCGTGGGAGCTCCGCGGGCAGCTGACGGCGTACGACGCGCTCTACGTCGCCCTCGCAGAGGCCCTCGACGCGACGCTCGTGACGACGGACCGCAGGCTCGCCCGGGCGGTGACGACGGTGGACGTCGCCGTGCCGGCCTGACGTGGCCGAGCTCGACCGGCTGCTGCCGTCGTGGGACTGGCGCGAGCGGCATGAGCGGCGGCTGCCCGTTGCTGCCGAGCAGGCGCTGGCCGCGTTTCTCGCCACCCCCGCGGCGCCTGACGGAGTCGTGCGAGCCCTCCTCCGGCTGCGAGGCCTGCGCACCGGCATGTCGATCGAGGACGCGATGGCGCACATGGGCTTCCAGGAGCTCTACCGCTCGCCGACCGAAGTCGTCCTCGGTGCCGTCGGTGCGCCGTGGCGCCCCGGCGGGGCGATCCGACCGTTCGTGGCGGACGAGCCGCAAACGGTGCGCATCGCGATGGACGTCCGGGCCGAGCCGGCGGCGGAGGGGTGCGTGCTCTCGACCGAGACGCGGATCGGGGCGGCCGACGGCGACGCACGGCGAGCGTTCGGTCGGTACTGGCGCCTCGTCGGCCCGTTCTCGGCGCTGATCCGCCGGCGCTGGCTCGCGGCTGCCGAGCGGACCGCGCGCCGACCTCAGTAGCCTGCCCGGATGCGCGCCCGTTCGCCCGCGCCGCTCCTGGCGCTCGTCGCCGTGACCGCGGTGTGGGGGGTCACGTTCGTCCAGGTTCAGGACGCAATTGCGCTCTACCCGCTGTTCGCCTTCCTGGCCGTCCGCTTCGCGATCTCGACGATCGTGCTGGCGCCGTTCGCCTGGGGCTCGCTTCGGTCGCTGCCGCGCAAGGGCGTGCTCGCCGGCGTCGGCGCCGGCGCCCTGCTGGGCCTGGCGTACGGCCTGCAGACGGCCGGCCTCGCGTTGACGACCGTCACCAGCACCGGGTTCATCACGGGGCTCTACGTCGTGTTCACGCCGCTGATCGCGCTGGCGCTGTTCGGCACCTCCGTGCCGCGAGTCCTCTGGGCCGGTGTCGCGCTCGCGGTCGCCGGGCTCCTGCTCCTGAACGGGATGCCCGGAGGCTCGACCGCCGGGAACGCGCTCGTGCTCGCCAGCGCCGTCGCGCAGTCGTTCCAGATCGCGGCCATGGAACGGTTCGCGCCGCGCTACGACCCACGAGCGCTGACGTTCTTGCAGATGGCGACGTCGTTCGTCGGGTTCGCCGCGATCGCCCTCGCGCTCGGCGAGCTCGAGGTGCCGCAGGGCTGGACGGTGTGGGGCGCGCTGATCGTGACCGGCGTCTTCGCGGGCGCGCTCGGCTATCTCGTCGCCACCTGGGTGCAGGCGCGCACCACTGCAGCGCGGGCCGCGCTCCTGTTCACCCTGGAGGCACCGTTCGCGGCCCTCTTCGGCGTCCTGCTCGCCGAGGAGGTGCTCGGCGTCGCCGGGTGGATCGGCTGTGCCGTGATGCTGTCCGGGATCGTCCTCGCCGAGCCGGCTGCGGCGAGAGCGCTGCGGCGGATGGTTCCCGCACTCACCCGCGGCTGATGGACGCAGTCCTCCTCGCCGCTACCTCCGCCTTCCTGTTCGGGCTGATGACCGTCCTCCTCCGCTTCTCGCTTCGAGCACCGGTTGCACCGGAGCTCGGAGCGCTCTTCACCCTGCTGCCCGCGGTGCCGATCACGCTCGTGGCTGCGATCGCCCACGGGAGCCTTGACCTGCCCGCAGCGTGGCCCTTTCTTCTCGCCGGGCTCGTCGCGCCCGCCTGCTCGCAGGTGCTGTTCACGTACGCGATCCGCGAAGCCGGCCCGTCGCGGGCCTCGGTGACCGTTGGCACGGCGCCCCTCGTCGCGGTCGCGATCGCCCTGGTCTTTCTGGACGAGCCGCTCGTCGCCGGTCTCGTTGCCGGCGCACTACTGATCGTCGCCGGCGGGCTCGTCCTGCTCAGCGAGCCAGACCGGCCACAGCACGTCCGGCTGCTCGGCATCGCCCTCGCGTTCCTCGCCACGCTCGCCTTCGCGACACGCGACAGCCTGATTCGCTGGCTCGGCACCGAGGCGACCGATGTCGACGCGGGCGTGGCGGCGTTCGCGACGATGCTCTCCGCGACGACGGCGCTCGCGGTCTTCGCGGGGGTGAGGAGGGCACGACCGTCTGTGGCGGCGGCGCGCGCGTATCTCGCGCCGAGCCTCTGCTACGGCCTCTCCTACGTCTGTGTGTTCGAGGCGTTCTTCCGCGGCAGGGTCTCCGTCGTCTCGCCGATCGTGGCCACCGAATCGCTGTGGGCGGTGGCACTGTCTGCCCTCCTCCTGCGGAAGCACGAGGTCGTCGGGGTGCGGCTCTGGCTCGGCGCGGTGCTGATCGTGACCGGCGGCGCCCTGATCGGCGTCTTCCGCTGACAACCGGCTACCAGCCTCGAATCTGCTACGCTTCGACTGAGATTTACCTGAGTCAGATCGACTAAGAAGGAGCTACCCCGACATCATGGCCAAGACGATCGGCATCGACCTCGGCACGACCAACTCCTGTATGGCCGTGCTCGAGGGCGGCGAGCCAACGGTAATCCCGAACGCGGAGGGCGGTCGCACGACACCATCCGTGGTGGCGTTCACGAAGGACGGGCAGCGGCTCGTCGGCGCGCCCGCCAAGCGCCAGCAGGTCACCAACCCGCAGAACACGGTCTCCTCGATCAAGCGGTTCATGGGCCGCAAGTGGGACGAGGTCTCCGACGAGATGACGATTGTCCCCTACGAGGTCGTCAAGGGCGAGAACGGCGACGCGCGCGTGCGCGCCGACGAGCGGGAGCTCGCACCGCCGGAGATCAGCGCCATGATCCTGCAGAAGCTGAAGGTGGACGCCGAGGCGTACCTCGGCGAGCCGGTCACGGACGCGGTCGTCACCGTCCCCGCGTACTTCAACAACGCGCAGCGCGAGGCGACCAAGGACGCCGGCCGGATCGCCGGTCTCAACGTGCTGCGCATCATCAACGAGCCCACCGCGGCCGCGCTCGCGTACGGCCTCGACAAGGAGGGTGCGGAGCAGGTGATCCTCGTCTTCGACCTCGGCGGCGGCACCTTCGACGTGTCCGTGCTCGAGCTCGGCGACGGCGTGTTCGAGGTGCGCTCGACGAACGGTGACAACCACCTTGGCGGCGACAACTTCGACAAGGCGGTCGTCGACTGGATGGTGGCCGAGTTCAAGCGTGAGCAGGGCATCGACCTGGCGCAGGACAAGATGGCGCTGCAGCGGCTGTACGAGGCGGGCGAGAAGGCGAAGATCGAGCTCTCCTCGACCACTCAGACGCAGATCAACCTTCCCTTCATCACCGCGACGCCCGAGGGGCCGAAGCACCTCGACCTGCAGCTGACGCGCGCGAAGCTGACCGAGCTCACGCACGACCTGCTCGAGCGGACGGTCGGCCCGACGAAGCAGGCGCTTGTCGACGCCGGGCTGCAGGCATCCGACATCGAGCACGTCGTGCTCGTCGGCGGCATGACGCGCATGCCGGCCGTGCAGGAGAAGGTCGCCGAGCTGATCGGCTCCGAGCCGCACAAGGGCGTCAACCCGGACGAGGTCGTCGCCGTCGGCGCCGCCATCCAGGCCGGTGTGCTCAAGGGCGAGGTCAAGGACGTTCTCCTGCTCGACGTGACGCCGCTCTCGCTGGGCATCGAGACGAAGGGCGCCGTCTTCACGAAGCTGATCGAGCGGAACACGACGATTCCGAAGAAGGCTTCGGAGACGTTCACCACGGCAGAGGACAACCAGCCCTCGGTGGAGATCCACGTGCTGCAGGGCGAGTCGGAGATGGCCGCATTCAACAAGACGCTCGGCAAGTTCCAGCTCGTCGGCATTCCGCCGTCGCCGCGCGGCCTGCCGCAGGTACAGGTCACGTTCGACATCGACGCCAACGGCATCATCCACGTCTCCGCGAAGGATCTCGGGACGGGCAACGAGCAGCAGATCCGCATCGAGGGAGGCTCCGGCCTGTCCGAGGAGGAGGTGCAGCGGATGGTGGCGGAGGCCGAGTCACACGCGGAGGAGGCGCACTCGATGCGCGAGCTCGCCGACGCTCGCAACGGCGCCGAGACGCTCGCCTACTCCACCGAGAAGACGCTCGGGGAGCACCGCGAGAAGCTCGAGGAGGAGCAGGCGACGGCGATCGACGCCGCGCTCGAGGAACTGCGCTCCGCCGCCGAGGGCACCGACACGGCGGCGATCCGCGCGAAGACCGAGGCGCTCGCCGTCGCGGCGCAGCCGCTGGCGCAGGCGATCTACGCGGAGGCACACGCCGCCGCGCAGCCGGCTCCGGGCGGCGATGGCGGGCCGGTCTCGGAGGACGAGGTCGTCGAGGACGCCGAGTTCGAGGTCATCGACGAGGACGAGACGGCGAAGGCCTGATGGAGCCGGACGAGGTCGATGTGAGGGGGGCGGAGACGGCCGGGGAGGCCGTCTCCGCCGAGATCCTCACCGAGGAGATCGCGGCCATCGGCCACGACGTCGACGAGCTGCTCGCTCGGACGCTCGATGCAGAGGCGAAGCGGGACGAGTATCTCGCCGACCTGCAGCGGCTCGCGGCCGACTTCGACAACTATCGCAAGCGTGTCCTGCGGGAGCAGGACGCGTTCGCGGCGCGCGCGAGCGCGCGGCTGGTAGAGCGGCTGCTCCCTGTCGTCGACGATCTCGAGCGGGCGCTCGAGGCCGCGGAGCACCACGACGAAGCGAAGGTGATCGAGGGTGTGCGGCTGACCAGGGACTCGTTGCTGCAGACGCTCAAGGCGGAGGGGCTCGAGGAGATTCCCGCCGAGGGAGCGTTCGACCCGCACGTGCACGAAGCGCTGCTGTCGCAGCCCGCGGAGGATGTCGAGCCCGGCTCGATCGTCCAAGTCGTGCAGCGCGGCTACCGGATCGGCGACGCCGTGATCCGGCCGGCGCGCGTGATCGTGGCGGAGTGACCCGGGCGTGGCCGCGCAGACCCGGAATCCCTACGAGGTGCTCGGCGTCGCGAAGACGGCGACCGCCGACGAGATCAAGAAGGCGTACCGCTCGCTCGCGCGGCAGTACCACCCCGACCGGAACCCCGGCGACGCGCAGGCCGAGGAGCGTTTCAAGGAGGTGCAGGACGCCTACGACCTGCTCTCCGACCCGGAAAAGCGCGAGCAGTTCGACCGCTTCGGCTCGCTCGCGGGCCCCGGCTTCGGACCCGGCGGTGTCCGCTTCGAGAACGTAGACCTCGGCGACCTGGGCGACATCTTCGGGCGCTTCGGCGGCATCTTCGGCGGCGGCGCGCAGCGTGGCCGGCCGCGACCGCAGAAGGGCGTCGACCTGGAGGCGCGAGTGCAGATCTCGTTCGACGATGCCCTCGCCGGCGTGCAGGTTCGCGTTCCCGTGGAGGTGGACACGGCCTGCCACGTCTGCGGTGGCACCGGCGCCGAGCCGGGGACGGCGCCGAAGACGTGCCCACACTGCCAGGGCTCCGGCGTGGTCTCCGACAGCCACGGGCTGTTCGCGCTCTCGCAGCCCTGCCCTCGCTGCCGCGGCAACGGCGCGATCGTCGAGAAGCCGTGCCGCTCCTGTCGCGGCGCGTGTCGCGAGCGGGTGACGAAGCGATACCTCGTGAAGGTGCCGCCCGGGGCGAAGGACGGCACGCGCATCCGGGTCAAGGGGAAGGGCGAACCGGGCGCGAACGGCGGGCCCCCCGGCGATCTCTGGGTGCGGGTCGAGGTGGAGGCGTCGCCACTGTACGAGCGTCGCGGCGCCGATCTCCTGCTGGAGGTGCCGGTCACCTATCCAGAAGCCGTGCTCGGAGCCACGGTCGAGATCCCGACCCCTGACGGGCCGGTCGCGCTGAAGGTGCCGGCGGGGACGGAGAGCGGCAAGCTGCTGCGCGTGAAGGGGCGCGGGGCGCCGAAGCTGAAGGGCGGCGGCCGCGGCGACCTGCTCGCCCGCGTGCGCATTGCGGTGCCCGGCAAGCTGACGAAGGCCGAGAAGGAAGCACTCGAGGCATTCCAGAAGGTGTCCCGCGAGAGCCCGAGAGAGAGGTTGTTCTCGCGATGACGGTCTGGCCATTGGGTCTGGCCTTCTGGCCTGACCTGCTCCTCGCACTGCACCGCCGCTGTCAGGCGGGTCGGGCCGGAAGGCCAGACCCTGGGGTGGCGTGGTGACCGACCGGCAGCGCTACATGATCAGCGTCGCGGCCGAGCTGGTCGGCATGCACCCGCAGACGCTTCGGCTCTACGAGGCGAAGGGGCTCGTGCGGCCCGCGCGGACGCCGGGCGGGACTCGTCTCTATTCCGCGGCGGATGTCGAGCGGCTGCAGTTGATCCAGCGGCTCGTCGGAGAGCTCGGCCTCAACCACGCCGGTGTCGAGCACGTGCTGCGGCTCGAGGACGAGCTGCGCCGCCTGCGCTTGCGCATGGACCGGCTCGAACACGAGCTGCGCGACGAGATCCGGCAGACGCACAGGCAGTACCGCCGTGAGATCGTCGTCTACCGCCCTCCGCAACCACCAGCCACCAGACCGTAGGGGCGAGGCCTGCCTCGCCCGGAAGGACGGAGACCGATGGACTTCGACAAGCTGACGATCAAGAGCGGAGAGGCCGTCGCCGCGGCGCAGGAGCTGGCGCGCCGCCTCGGCAACCCGGAGCTCACACCCGACCACCTCACCGTCGCGCTGCTCGACCAGGAGCTGGTTCGCACGCTCTGCGAGCGTGCGAACCACCCATCGGCATCGCTCCGCGCAGAAGCCGAAGCGCGACTCGGGGCGCTCCCGACGATCGCTGGCAGCAACGCGCAACCGCAGGCGTCCGCGGCGTTCCGTCGCGTTCTCGACCAGGCGTTCGAGGAGATGCGGAGCCTCGGCGACGACTACGTGTCCGTCGAGCATCTCCTCCTCGGGCTCGGAGTGTTGGAGCGCAGCAAGCTCCTTGCTGCGCTCCAGGACGTGCGCGGCGGGCAGCGGGTCACCTCGCAGGACCCGGAGGGCTCGTACCAGGCGCTCGAGAAGTACGGTCGGGACCTGACCGCGTTCGCGGAGAGCGGAAAGCTCGACCCGGTGATCGGCCGCGACGAGGAGATCCGCCGCGTGATCCAGGTGCTCTCCCGCCGCACGAAGAACAACCCCGTGCTGATCGGCGAACCGGGGGTTGGCAAGACCGCGATCGCCGAGGGTCTCGCTCAGCGGATCGTCGCCGGTGACGTGCCCGAGGGCCTGAAGGGCAAGCGCGTGTGGGCGCTCGACGTGGGAGCGCTGATCGCGGGAGCGAAGTACCGCGGCGAGTTCGAGGAGCGCCTGAAGGCGGTACTCGAGGAGATCGTGGGCGCGGCGGGCGAGATCGTGCTCTTCATCGACGAGCTGCACACGATCGTCGGCGCCGGCGCCGCGGAGGGCGCCGTCTCGGCGGGCAACATGCTCAAGCCGATGCTTGCCCGTGGCGAGCTCCGCGCCGTGGGGGCGACAACGCTCGACGAGTACCGAAGCCACATCGAGAAGGACGCCGCGCTCGAGCGTCGCTTTCAGCCGGTGCTCGTGGGTGAGCCGTCGGCGGCGGACACGATCGCCATCCTGCGCGGGCTCAAAGAGCGCTACGAGGCGCATCACGGCGTCCGCATCCGCGACGCCGCGCTCGTGGCTGCGGCGCTCCTCTCCGATCGCTACATCTCCGACCGCTTCCTGCCGGACAAGGCGATCGACCTCGTCGACGAGGCCGCCAGCCGGCTGCGGATGGAGATCGACTCGTCGCCGGTCGAGCTCGACGAGGCCGAGAGGCGCGTGCGCCAGCTCGAGATCGAGCTCGCCGCGACGGCGGGGGAACCTGCTGCGCAGGTTCCCCTAAACAGAGATCTGGCGAACGCCAGGGACGTTCGTGATGAGCTCGCCGCTCGCTGGTCGAAAGAGAAAGAGCATCTAGACCGCGTCAAGGAGATCACCAAGAAGATAGACGAGCTCCGAATGGAGGCCGAACGGGAGGAGCGCCTCGGAAACCTGCAGCGTGTCGCCGAGATCCGGTACGGCGAGCTTCCCGCTCTCGAGAAGGAGCTATTGGAGATTCCGACGGAGTCGGAATCTCTGGTGAAGGAGGAGGTCGACGAGGACGACGTCGCTGCGGTCGTCGCCTCGTGGACCGGCATCCCGGTGGACACGCTGCTCGAGGGCGAGGTCGAGAAGCTCGTACACATGGAGGAGCGCCTGCATCGGCGCGTCGTGGGGCAGGACACGGCGATCGAGGCCGTCGCCAACGCGCTCCGTCGCGCCCGTTCCGGCCTGCAGGACCCGAACCGGCCGATCGGCTCGTTCGTCTTTCTCGGCCCGACCGGCGTCGGCAAGACCGAGCTCGCGCGCGCGCTGGCGGAGTTCATGTTCGACGACGAGCGCGCCATGGTGCGCCTCGACATGTCCGAGTACATGGAGAAGCACACCGTGTCGCGGCTGCTCGGGGCGCCTCCGG
>Ga0247727_10011334_pt1 | contig 15579 bp, 18 predicted proteins | sample WisWelCaveWW1625_FD_202498 | JGI IMG/M metagenome (GOLD analysis project Ga0247727, IMG submission 202498) | Biofilm microbial communities from Wishing Well Cave, Virginia, United States - WW16-25 | ecosystem: Environmental > Aquatic > Deep subsurface > Groundwater > Cave microbial mat | place...
CATGACCTTGAGTTTAAAAAATGTGATCCTTCTACAATTTAGCCATTTTTGCGTAAGTCCAGTTAATACAATTACTCTAATAATTTGCCGGCTTATGTAACGTTCTGACCGTTTTCATCCTGAGAAACCCCCTGAGGGTTAGAAAATGCTCTTTCCTACGGAAATAAGTATCTTCATGACATGAGCACACAGTAGTTGCTTTTCATATTTTAAACATCAAATCTACTGCTTATTGAAAGCATTGAAAACCTGCACGAAGGGCGACAATAAAAATAAACTTGAAATCCGATCACAGTTTCTATATCGTAAATCGTACTTTAAAGTCACCTATGAAACTGGAAAAAGATATTATCGCTCCCATTTTTAAGCTTAAGGATATTTATGAGAAAACAATTGATCTTGAGGAATACAAAGACAAGAAAGTGTTCATCGGTTTTTTCAGACATGCGGGCTGCCCTTTTTGTAACTTGAGAGTACACGCCTTGACCAAAGTACACAAGGAGTTGAAAGCCAAAGGGTTAGAGATGATATTCTTCTTCGAATCAAAGGAGAACGTTTTACTCCGGAGTATCTTTCATAAGGAAGTATCGCCTATTCCGCTTATATCTGATCCTGAGAAAAAATGGTATGATGCATACGGATTAGAGAGTTCAGGATATAAATCAGCGGTGAGTCACATCACCACATTTGTTCAAACAGCTTTTAAGGCAAGCGCTGCCGGTGTACCCATTCACATGATGGCCGATGGCGAATCCATCAAAACTATGCCTGCTGAATTTTTGATAGATAAGGGACTGGTTGTGAAGGAGGTTCATTATTCAGAGAGACTCAACGATCGAATGAACATTGAACAGATCAGGGCTTTTGCAGAGCATTCGTAAATATCCTACAGAATACGGAATATAAATTCCTATTTTTGTTGCCATCTTACGGTAGAAATAGCCTGCCCGTTTTGTTATGCAACCTTCAAAAAATTCCCTTAAGACCATTATCCAAACAGGTTTGTTGGCCGGCACCCTTGATGGACTTGCTGCAGCACTTTTGTATTCAATACCAACCGGCAAAGACCCGCTCAATGTTTTTCGCTTCATTGCCAGCGGGGTATTCGGAAAAGAAGCTTTTGCAGGAGGGGTCGCGATGGCGATGTATGGAATTTTCTTTCACTATGTAATTGCTACTGGTTGGACGGTCTTATTCTTTCTTGCCTATCCAAGACTACCGTTACTTTCTAAAAACAAAATTGTTACAGGTCTCCTGTACGGGGTATTCGTTTGGCTAATGATGAATTTAGTTGTTCTGCCGTTAAGCAATGTGCCCATGGGCGGAGAACGAGAAGTTACCGACATCATCAAAGGCATGGTCGTGCTGATGATATGTATCGGAATTCCAATTTCGTGGTTGGTATCCCGCCACTTTAGTAAATTGAAGTAGGATTTTTGTTTGGTAAAATCTTGTAAGTGAGGATGTAATATACCGATTTGAGAATTGCATTTTTAGTCTTGATTTAGCCAATATCAGAAATCTATATTGAACAATCAGATACCTGAAATCGACAGACTTGTTTCGAATTTTTAAGCCACAAACAAGCGACATCGTTTGCACCGATTTTTTAAAACTATTTGATACCCCAAATGGTTAAAATTATTGCAGAAAAGGATACTTTAGCACTACTTTATGGAAGACTCTACGCTCACTCAATACATACCCATTGCGCTTATGTTTATCGTGGCAGTGGGGTTTATCGGAACCACTATGTTGGCCACCCATTTGCTGGGGCCTAAGCGGAATACAAAGACAAAGCTCGAGGCTTTTGAGTCCGGAATTCCATCTATAGGAAACGCCCGTATCCCCTTCAATATCAAGTACTTTCTGGTCGCTATCTTATTTGTTTTATTCGATGTGGAAGTCATCTTTATGTACCCCTGGGCGGTGAATTTCAGGGAACTGGGAGTGCTGGGCTTCGTTGAAATGGTATTGTTTATAGCCACCCTTTTGGTAGGCTTCTTCTATATTGTAAAGAAAGGTGCGCTAACGTGGGAAAAGTAGGTTTATATAAATGAAGGTATAAAGGTATAGGGAATAAGGATATAACCTTTATGCCCTTATTCACTATACCTATAACCGTAAAAAAGGAGTATGGAAACATTAGCGAGCGGTATTAAGATCGGTGAAAAACCAGAAGGAATGGAAGGCCACGGTTTTTTTGCTGCCAGTCTTGAAAAAGTAGTGGGCATGGCCCGAAAAAATTCGATCTGGCCATTGCCGTTTGCTACTTCCTGCTGTGGAATTGAGTTCATGGCTACCATGGGTGCGCATTATGACTTAGCCAGGTTTGGTTCCGAACGTTTAAGTTTTTCTCCGCGTCAGGCAGATCTATTAATGGTGATGGGGACGATTGCCAAAAAAATGGGACCAGTATTGCGGCAAGTTTATGAACAAATGGCCGAACCACGTTGGGTGTTGTCGGTAGGAGCGTGCGCTTCCAGCGGAGGTATTTTTGATACCTACAGCGTATTGCAAGGCATTGACCGGATCATTCCGGTAGATGTCTATGTTCCGGGATGTCCGCCACGTCCTGAACAAATCATTGATGGAGTTATGAAGATTCAGCGCCTGGTTGAAACAGAATCGCTTCGCAGAAGAGATTCACAAGAATATAAAGCCATGCTGAACAGCTATGGAATAGAATAAAAACTTTATCGGTTATCCGTTAATGGTTAATCCTACTTTGTCATGTTTCAGGATTTGACGATTTCTGTTGGTTTAAGACCTCATCCCCAGCCCCTTCTCCCGAGGAGAAGGGGCTAAAAGCCCCTCTCCATTGGAGAGGGATTTTCCCAAAGGGATTCCTTTGGAAAGGGTGAGGTCAAAGGCCGAGAACAAAAAACTAATATGACAAAGTAGGATTAATGGTTAAAGAGAAAAGAGACCGAGTAACAATCAACGAATAACGATTAACGATTAACCGATAACGATTAACCGATAACGATTAACGGATAATGGAATTAGACGATCAGGAAAAAATCATAGCGGTAGTAAATAAGAAGTTTGAAGGAGAGATTCTTCAAACTGAAATGCTATATGATTTTCTGACGGCCACACTTAAAAAGGATAAAATCGTAGAGATCATCAAGCACCTCTACGATCATCCCGATACCAAATTTCAATACCTCACCACTCTGTGCGGTATTCATTTTCCCGATTTAAACCAGATTGCCATTATGTACCAGTTGCATAACATGGTTAGCAATCAACGCATTCGGTTAAAGGTCTATTTACCGATTGAAAATCCAAGTGTTCAAACACTTACTACTGTATTTCCAGCAGCGAATTGGATGGAACGGGAAACGTATGATTTTTATGGAGTGATTTTCGAGGGTCACCCGAATTTAAAACGTATTCTTAATGTGGATGAGATGACCATTTTTCCGATGCGTAAAGAATACCCGTTGGAAGACCAGGTGCGCGAGGATAAGAATGATGTTATGTTTGGACGTTAAGAGAAAAGGAATATAGGGAATAAGGATATAAGGGAAGATACTAAAAATGGACGTAAAGGAACCTGTCACCGATCAATTTTATCAGGCTCAGAAGAAGCAGTACTCGTACTTAAATCTCGGCCCAACACACCCTGCCACACACGGTATCTTCCAAAATGTGTTGAAAATGGATGGGGAAGTTATTGTAGAAGCAACTCCCACGATAGGCTACATTCATCGTGCTTTTGAAAAACTGGCAGAACGGAGACCTTTTTACCAGATCACTCCGTTAACAGACCGCATGAATTACTGTTCAGCACCCATCAACAACATCGGGTGGCAAATGACAGTTGAAAAACTTTTAGGCGTTGAAATCCCAAAACGCGTGCAATACCTGCGTGTGATTATCATGGAGCTTGCTCGGATCACTGACCACTTGATTTGCAATGCAGTTATTGCCGTGGATACCGGTGCCTTGACTGGATTCGTGTACATGTTTCAGCAACGTGAATTGGTGTACGAAATTTATGAAGAGATCTGCGGGGCAAGGTTGACTTCTAATGTGGGTCGCATAGGTGGTTTTGAGCGTGAATTCACCCCAAAAGCATGGGAGAAAATCGACCGCTTCCTGAAAGAATTTCCAGTTGTATTAAAAGAGTTTGAAAACCTTTTGAGCCGCAACAGAATTTTCATGGATCGGACAATCGATGTAGGAGGGATTACAGCCGAGAAGGCATTGAGCTATAGTTTCTCAGGCGTGAACTTGCGCGCAGCAGGAGTGGATTATGATGTGCGTGTAGCATTGCCCTACTCATCATACGAAGATTTTGACTTCATTATTCCGATAGGCAAAAATGGCGATGTGTACGACCGTTTCATGGTTCGTCAGGAAGAAATGTGGCAAAGCTTAAGCATCATTAAACAGGCCATGGCAAAATTGCCTGAAGGATCATTCCATGCCAAGGTGCCTGAGTTTTATTTACCTCCGAAAGAAGAAGTTTATAATAATATGGAGGCGCTCATCTATCACTTTAAAATTGTGATGGGGGAGACGGATGTCCCGAAAGGTGAAGTATACCACTGTGTAGAAGGTGGAAACGGAGAGCTTGGATTTTATTTGATCAGCGATGGAGGCAGAACACCTTTCCGTTTGCATTTCAGAAGGCCGTGTTTTATTTTTTACCAGGCGTACCCTGAAATGATCAAAGGCTCTATGCTTTCGGATGCAATTTTGACGATGAGTAGTATGAATGTAATTGCGGGTGAACTGGATGCTTGAGGTTGACCTCATCCCAACCCTTCTACCAGAGGAGAAGGGCTTAAAGTCCCTCTCCTTTGGAGAGGGATTTAGGGTGAGGTCACAAAAAGAAATTAGAAACACTAACATAACCAAATAGACAAACAACGATTAACGAAGTGGAAGTAAAATTTTCAAATGAAACGCTCGCACTGGTGAACAAAATCATCAAGCGCTATCCGGAAGGAAAGCAGAAGTCGGCCTTGTTGCCAGTACTGCACCTTGCCCAGTCTGAATTTGACGGATGGTTAAGCACCGCTGTGATGGATTATGTGGCTTCGGTGTTGAATATCAAACCGATAGAAGTATACGAAGTGGCATCATTCTATTCGATGTATAATCTCGAACCGGTTGGCAAGTGTTTAATTGAAGTCTGCCAGACAGGCCCCTGCTGGTTACGCGGGTCAGATGATATTATTGAACATCTTGAAAAGAAACTTGGAATTAAAAATGGTGAGACGACTTCAGATGGGATGTTCACCTTAAAAACAGTAGAGTGTTTAGGTTCGTGTGGAACAGCGCCCATGTTACAATGTGGGGCTGACTATTACGAGCATCTGACCAATGAAAAAGTAGACGAGTTGTTGGATAAATTAGGAGTTGAAAATAAAAGAAGTTCATATATGAAATAGTTAATAGTTATCGGTTAATGGTTAACTCTACTTTGTTATGTTTCAAGATTGATGGTTCCTGTTGGCTTAGACCTCATCCCCAACCCCTTCTACAGAGGAGAAGGGGCTAAAAGTCCCTCTCCTCTGGAGAGGGATTTAGGGTGAGGTCTAAAGCCGAGAATAAAAAAGCTCAACATGACAAAGTAGGGTTAATCGGAATAACTGATAACCATTCACGAACAACGATCAACGGACAACGAATACAATGGGCAAGAAATTTTTATTAGAGCACGTTAACGTTCCGCAGATAGAGACCTTAAAAGTCTATCGTGAGAAGGGTGGCTATGCATCTGTTGAAAAGGCATTGAAGACGATGACAATGGATCAAATACTTGAAGAAGTAAAGTTCTCAGATTTGAGAGGTCGTGGCGGTGCCGGCTTCCCATCCGGATTAAAGTGGAGTTTCCTCGATCGCAAATCAGAAAAGCCACGCTACTTAGTGTGCAATGCTGATGAGAGTGAACCCGGCACTTTCAAGGATAGATACTTGATGGAAAAGATACCTCATCTCTTGATTGAGGGGATGATTGTATCGAGTTATACACTCGGTGTAAAAACTGCGTACATCTACATCCGTGGCGAATACATGTATGTGCTTCGTATTTTAGAGAAAGCAATTGATGAAGTATACGCAGCGGGGCTTCTTGGTAAGAATATTTTAGGAACTGATTTTTCGCTCGACCTGTATGTTCATTGTGGTGCTGGTGCTTATATCTGCGGAGAAGAAACTGCACTGCTCGAATCGTTGGAAGGTAAACGCGGCAACCCAAGATTGAAGCCTCCATTCCCGGCAATTGCAGGTTTGTATGCTTGCCCTACCGTGGTGAATAATGTGGAGACGATCGCATCTGTTCCAACCATCATAAATATCACAGCAGATAAATACAATGATGTGGGTATTGGCAAAAGCGCTGGTACCAAACTGATATCTGCCAGCGGGCATATCAACAAGCCCGGTGTTTATGAGATTGAGTTGGGTTTACCGGTAGAAGAATTTATTTACTCCGCTGAATTCTGTGGCGGAATTTGGAAAGGCAGAAAACTAAAGGCAGTCGTTGCCGGTGGTTCTTCTGTTCCTATTCTTCCGGCTGACTTAATCTTAAAGACTGCAAAGGGAGAGCCTCGTTTGATGACCTACGAATCGATGGCCGATGGTGGCTTTGTCAGTGGTACGATGTTGGGCTCGGGAGGATTTATTGTGATGGATGAAACAGCCTGTATCGTTCGCAACCTCTGGACCTTCGCACGATTCTATCACCACGAATCTTGCGGCCAATGCAGCCCGTGCCGTGAAGGAACAGGTTGGATGGAAAAAGTATTACACCGCATTGAGCACGGTCATGGCCACATGGGTGACATTGATCTTTTAGTTGACGTTGCTAAGAAGATAGAAGGAAATACCATTTGCCCGTTGGGTGATGCAGCAGCATGGCCAGTTGCCAGCGCGATTCGTCACTTCAGGGAAGAGTTTGAATATCACGTGAAGTATCCGGAGAAGGTGAAGGATCCGAAGCATTTTGAAATTGAACCATTTGTTTCGGAGAAGAACGTAATGGCAATGGCTTGAATTCCGAATTCCACTCCTCGGTCTGTGTCCGCACAGACCGAAACGGATGGTGGTCTGTGAGGACACAGACCACAGTTAAGGGATCCGAAGCATTTTGAGTTGGAGCCGTTTGTTTCAGAACGAATGGCAGTGTTAGTGTAATTATTGAATATGAAAAATAGTTGTTCGTTGTTGGTTTGTTCATTATTCGTGTTTGAATACTACTAACCAGCAACTAACAACCAACAATGAATAACGAATCAAGAATGGCGAAAGTAACAATAGATGGTGTAGAGGTTGAAGTTTCGGATGGAACAACAATTCTTAATGCAGCACGACAAATCGGGGGTGATGTAGTGCCTCCGGCTATGTGTTACTACACGAGCCTGAAAGATAGTGGTGGAAAGTGTCGGGTATGTTTGGTGAAAGTGGCGCAAGGCTCGGCAAAAGATCCGCGCCCCATGCCGAAGCTTATGGCATCGTGCCGTACTCCGGTGATGGACGGAATGGTCGTGCAAGGCATTACCTCACCTGAAGTATTGGAAGCCAGAAAAGGAGTTGTTGAGTTCTTGTTGATCAATCACCCGTTGGATTGTCCGGTGTGTGACCAGGCCGGTGAATGTGATTTACAAAATTTAGCGTACGAGCACGGAGCTGTTGCTACACGATATGAAGAGGGTAGAAGAACATTTGAAAAAATTGACATCGGTGATAAGATTAAGCTACACATGACCCGGTGCATACTTTGTTACCGCTGCACCTATGTGGCCGATCAACTTACCGACAACCGTGTACATGGAATATTGAACCGTGGAGATGCATCGGAGATCAGTACGCATATTCAAAAAGCAGTCGACAATGATTTTTCGGGTAACATGATTGATGTTTGTCCGGTAGGAGCGTTGACCGATAAAACCTTCCGCTTTAAAAGCAGGGTGTGGTTTACCAATCCGTTGGATGCGCACCGCGATTGTAAGAAATGTTCAGGCAAAGTAGTACTCTGGGCTAAAGGAGAGGAAGTGTTGCGTGTTTCGGCACGAAAAGATCAATACGGTGAAGTAAAAGAATTCATTTGCAACGAATGCCGGTACGATCACAAAGAAATGAAAGACTGGATGGTGGAAGGACCGAGGCACATAGATCGGAATTCAGTAATTGCACAGAATCACTACGAGCGTACTGACCTTGTAAAATTGCAGAAGGAGATTAACCGGCAAATAGAATTTGAGAAGGGAAAACAATTGCCACAAAATAATTCATCACTAAACTCATGATGTCTTTTCTCTTATATAAACTCATCCTGGTTGTTGTGATCTTCACGATCACGCTACTGGTGGCGGCATACTCTACGTATGCAGAGCGAAAAGTAGCAGCGTTTCTTCAGGATAGGATTGGACCCGATCGTGCCGGTCCGTTTGGTATTCTTCAGCCCTTAGCCGATGGATTGAAATTCATCATGAAAGAAGAAATCATTCCAAATGTTTCGAATAAGCTTTTGTTTGTACTTGGCCCTTGTATCGCCATGCTCACCGCATTAATGGCAGGGGTGATCATACCCTGGGGAGACACTCTGATCATCAACGGAACAGAGTACTCCCTTCAAATCGCAGATCTGAATATTGGTATACTCTATGTATTTGGAGTTGTGTCCTTTGGGGTTTACGGAATCATGATCGGGGGTTGGGCTTCTAACAATAAATTTTCATTGTTAGGCGCTGTTCGTGCATCTGCACAAATGATCAGCTACGAAATTTCTATGGGTTTATCCATCATTGCATTTGTTATCACTACGGGTACGTTGAGTCTGGGTGAAATCAGTGCGATGCAGGCGGGGGGACAAGGAGGCGATTGGAATTTTTGGAATATAGTGTATCAGCCGCTAGGCTTTATGATTTTCATCATCTGTGCTTTCGCAGAATGCAATAGAACACCTTTTGATTTACCAGAATGTGAAACCGAATTGGTGGGAGGATATCACACCGAGTACAGCAGTATGAAACTTGGATTCTACCTGTTTGCTGAATACATCAATATGTTTATTTCGGCCGCGGTAATCTCGACCTTATATTTTGGCGGATATAATTTTCCGTTCATGAATAACCTGGGGCTTGATCACAACACGCTAACCATTTTAGGTACCATTGTATTCTTTGGGAAAGTGGTATTCTTTATTTTCTTTTTCATGTGGATACGCTGGACAATCCCACGTTTCCGCTATGATCAACTGATGCACCTGGGGTGGAGAGTGCTGATACCATTAGCCGTTATTAACATATTTATTACAGGATTGGTCATGATTCTTACTGGAAGTTAAAACGTTAATCCTACTTTGTTATGTTCAAGATTTTGACGGTTCCTGTTGGCTTAGACCTCATCCCCAACCCCTTCTCCAGAGGAGAAGGGGCTAAAAAGTCCCTCTCCTCTGGAGAGGGATTTAGGGTGAGGTCTAAAGCCCAGAATAAAAAAGTTCAACATGACAAAGTAGGATTAATGCTTATCCGTTAATAGTAGGGCGGAAAACCATCAACGAATAACGAATAACGAATAACGAACAAGGAATGCTCACGAATCGATCAAAAGTAGTTGTCAAGAAGGAAATGAATTTCTGGGAGAGGATTTACCTCCCGGCCATTCTGAGCGGTGTTATGATTACGATCAAGCATTTGTTCAGGAGAAGTGCTACGGTTCGTTATCCGGAAAAGAAGAGAGAGATCAGTGCGATTTGGAGAGGTCAGCATGTGTTGAAGCGTGATGACAACGGAGCAGAGCGTTGTACTGCTTGTGGATTGTGCGCAGTAGCGTGCCCTGCAGAAGCCATTACCATGGTAGCGGCCGAACGAAACAAAGGTGAAGAGAATTTATACCGGGAAGAGAAATATGCATCCACCTACGAGATCAACATGTTGCGTTGCATCTTTTGTGGGTTGTGCGAAGAAGCGTGCCCCAAGGAAGCTATCTTTCTTACCGATAGAATTATTGAAACAGATTATGTACGAGAGGGATTTATTTTTGGGAAAGACAAATTGGTAGAGCCGGTGAATGACCGGATTGATGTTTCAAAAAGACAAACTGCAGAAGTGCTGGAGTTTAAACAACAAAAACAATTGAGTCATAACAAATAACGATATCCCGAAGTGACCCTAAACCTGTTCTATTTTCTTTCGTTCGTAGCGGTTTTCTCTGCCGTATTGGTGGTGTTCTCAAAGAGCCCAGTGTACAGTGTATTGTACCTGATCATCACGTTCTTTTCAATAGCCGGTCACTATGTAATCTTAAACGCGCAGTTTCTTGCCATTGTACACATCATTGTATATGCGGGTGCCATCATGGTGTTATTCCTGTATGTTATCATGCTGCTAAACTTGAATAAGGAATCAGAACCGCATAAGAGTAATATGATAAAATTTGCTGCCGCGATTTGCGCAGGGTTGTTGATGATTGTATTGGTAGGTTCATTAAAGGGAACTGAAATGCTGGTTCAACAAAGCCCTACTGATATCGGTTTGGTGAAGAATTTAGGAAAAGTACTGTTCACCGACTTCCTTCTTCCATTTGAAATTGCTTCTATCTTGCTGTTGGCAGCGATGGTGGGAGCGGTAATGCTTGGGAAAGCGGAGAAACATTAGACGATATCGGTTAATAGGTTAATAGTTGAAAGTAACGCCACATTTAAGGATTGGAGCATGAACAATAAGTTAACTTTAAAGAAAGCGGAGAAATTTTTACTAAAAGACCATCCCGACTTCGATGAGCAATGGCTAAGAAAAGTTATTGAAGACGACCCATCAATTATTGGACTTGGTGACCTCGAATTAAAAGAAGCCGAGAGAATCCAACCAAAGGCTGGCAGACTTGACCTGTTACTATATGATAGAGAAAATGAAAAAAGATATGAAGTTGAGCTAATGCTGGGAAAAATAGATGAAAGTCATATAATCCGGTCAATCGAGTACTGGGACAATGAACGAAAAAGACTTCCAAACTACGAACACTGTGCAGTTATCATTGCCGAAGACATTACGACAAGGTTTCTAAATATAATCGGACTGTTTAACAGTCAAATACCAATTATTGCAATACAACTAAATGCATTGGCAATTAATGAAAATGTAATTTTGGACTTTGTAAAAGTGTTGGACGAAGTAACAGTTGGAGAAGAGGAGGACGAAATTGCAGCTAAGAAAGACAGGACCTACTGGGATAATAAAGCAAATAAAGAAAGTCTTAAGACTGTTGACGAATGTTGTGAAATATTAAAAGAAGTTGACTCAGAATTATCACTTGGATATACACAAAACTATATCGGACTTGTTAAACGCAACCGACCGATGAATTTTGTGTTTTTTTACCTAAACAGAAATTTGTTAGGGTTGAGGTGAAAATAAATGACAGAGAGACTTGGGCAAATAGAATTGAAGAAAATGATTTTGAGATTGTTCCTATTGGAAAGAGGTCAAGAAGAATAAAATTCAGACTTGGAAAATCTGACATTTCAAAAAAGAGAGATTTTTTAAAAGAACTATTTCAAGTTTCTTACAACGAAAGGACGAGTTAGTGGCACTATGTAATAGTTGATAATGGACAAATAGGCAATAGTGATTTACTAACAGCAAGTGAAGATTAACGAATAGCGATTAACTATTAACGATTAACGATTAACGATTAACGAATAACGAATAACGAATAACGAATAACGATTAATGATACCAATAGATTACTACCTCTGGCTTAGCGTAACGCTCTTTACTATTGGAGTGCTGGGAGTTCTTTTCCGAAGGAATGCCATTATCATCTTCATGTGCATTGAACTCATGTTAAATGCAGTAAACCTGATCATGGTGGCGTTCTCTAATTATTTGAATGACGCGGCAGGGCAGGTGTTTGTCTTTTTTATTATGGCTGTAGCCGCTGCCGAAGTTGCCGTTGGGTTGGCAATCCTCATCATGATGTATCGCAATACCCAAACCACTGACATTAACGTTCTGAATCGCTTAAAATGGTAGACATCAAGATTCTCATAGCGCTCGTTCCGATATTACCTCTTGTTGGGTTTCTGCTTGTATCATTAAACAACAAGCGGTTTGTTCACGGAGTAACATCCATCATTGCTTGCGGTTCTGTTTTTGCTTCGTTTGGTATTTCTGTGTCGCTATTCATTCAACTGCTAATCGCTCCGGAAGGCACTGAATTTAACGTTACACTTTTTAACTGGATCAGTGCAGGAGGTTTTTCAGCGAGCTTCAGTTTCCTGATTGATCCGCTTTCATCATTAATGTTGCTGATCATAACAGGCGTAGGCTTCTTAATTCATGTGTACTCTATCGGTTACATGCATGGTGATGAAGGCTACAACCGGTTCTTCGCGTATTTGAATTTGTTTGTTTTCTTCATGCTCGTACTTGTAATGGGCTCGAACTATTTGTTGATGTTCATAGGCTGGGAAGGAGTTGGATTGTGTTCTTATTTGTTGATCGGGTTCTGGTTTAAAAATCAGGATTACAATGATGCGGCAAACAAGGCATTTATCATGAACAGGGTAGGCGACCTTGGATTAGTTCTGGGAGTCATCCTCATCTTTGTTCATTTCGGAAGTGTTAACTATAGCGATGTATTTGCAAATGCTTCATCAATTGATTCTCAGACGCTCACACTCATTACCGTATTGCTTTTCATCGGTGCGATGGGAAAGAGCGCACAAATTCCACTATATACCTGGTTGCCCGATGCCATGGCCGGCCCAACTCCGGTATCCGCATTGATCCACGCAGCTACGATGGTAACAGCCGGTATCTACATGGTGGCTCGGAATAATGTTTTATACACGTTATCGCCAGTTGCACTTGAGCTGGTGCTCTACACAGGGTTGATTACAGCAGTATTTGCCGCCACGATCGCTGTTGCACAAAACGATATCAAGAAAGTGTTGGCATACTCAACTGTGAGTCAGTTAGGATTAATGTTCGTTGCATTAGGACTTGGTGCTTATGCCAGCGGAATATTCCACATGGCCACGCACGCTTTCTTCAAAGCATTGTTATTCTTATGTGCGGGAAGTGTAATCCATGCCTTACAAAATGAGCAAGACATCCGAAACATGGGAGGCTTGAGAAAATATCTTCCGATAACGTTCTTTACATTTTTAGTGGGCGTACTTGCTATCTCGGGTATTCCACCGTTTGCCGGATTCTTCTCGAAAGATGAAATTTTAGCGAATGCTTTTTCACATAGTTATTTAGTTTGGGGTGTTGCCGCATTTGCTTCACTGCTCACATCATTTTATATGTTCCGGTTATTTTTCCTCACGTTCTACGGAACAGAACGGGCAGGTGAAAAGGCGATGTCGCACATTCATGAATCACCCGCTAGCATTACCATTCCATTATCCATACTCGCGGTGCTCTCTTTTGCCGGAGGATTTATGGGCGTACCGGAAGCATTGGGTGGTTCGCATGGGCTTAGTGAATTCTTAGCTCCGGTCTTTGCAACATCTTTATCATTAGTACAGCATCACCACCTTGATCACGCTACGGAGTATATGCTCATGGGTACAATCGTTGGACTTACGATCGTCATGATCATGATTGCCTATGTTGTGTATGTGGGCAAGAAAACTGTTCCGGTTGCTGAAAGTCAAAGACTTGGCGCGGTTCACAACACGGTGTACAATAAATACTTTGTCGATGAAGTTTATAATGCCATCGTGGTGAAACCATTGTACTGGCTCTCTGAAACATTTGATGCTGTAGTCGAACGACTGGGCATTGATCGGTTGGTAAACGGAGTTGGAGGTTCTGTGGTATGGGGAGGAAAAACATTCCGACTCTTGCAGAACGGGGGTATTGGATTTTACATTTTTGCTATGGTCATTGGTGTCATAGTCTTGTTAACATTAACTGTTCTTATTTAACCTGCCTGCCGGAAAGGCAGGTCTCGAAAATGCTGACACTGTTCCTCATATTCTTTCCGCTGCTTGCATCACTGGTGTTATTGTTGTTGCGTCCGCAAAACGCAAAAATGTGGGCATTAGTTGCTTCCCTTATTGAACTGATCGTTTCGCTTGTAGTAGCATTTCTATTCGAGAAAAATGAAACCACGCAATTCGCCTTCAATACACCCTGGATCGCATCGTTGGGATTGAGTTTATCTGTTGGCATCGATGGTATCAGTTTACTGTTGGTATTATTAACAACCGTGCTGGTTCCGTTCATCATTTTTTCCTCCTTTAACAATACGTACGATAAGCCTGCAACTTTTTATGGACTCATCCTGATGATGCAAATGGCATTGGTGGGTGTATTTGTGGCCCTTGACGGACTGTTGTTTTACTTGTTCTGGGAAATGGCACTCATACCGATTTATTTCATTTGTTTGATTTGGGGTGGTGAGTCACGCGGGAGAATTACGTTTAAATTCTTTATCTATACGCTAGCAGGAAGTTTATTCATGCTGGTAGCCTTGGTGTACTTGTATTTTCAAACTCCTGGCTCACATTCATTTGATATTCAGGCTTTGTATGAAGCCGGCCGTGCATTACCATTGACAGAACAGGGTTGGATCTTCTGGGCGATGTTTGTTGCCTTTGCCATTAAGATGCCCGTGTTTCCATTTCACACCTGGCAGCCTGATACGTACACCGTTGCCCCGACTCAGGGCACCATGCTCTTATCTGGTATCATGCTGAAGATGGGTATTTATGGATTAATTCGCTGGCTGGTGCCTTTGGTTCCTGCAGGAGTGCAGGAGTGGGGTTACACTGCGATCATCCTTTCTGTGATCGGAATCATTTATGCTTCATGTATCACGATCATTCAAAAAGACATGAAGCGATTAATCGCGTACTCTTCCATTGCGCACGTAGGCTTGATCTCTGCTGGCCTACTAACACTGAATCCAATTGGGATGCAAGGTGCCATGATTCAGATGATCAGTCATGGCGTTATTGTGTTCGCGTTATTCTACATTGTCGATATTATTTTTCAACGCACCAAAACACATACACTTTCTGAACTTGGCGGAATAAAAAATGTAGCACCCCTGTTAGCTACTGTTTTTACTGTAGTGATGTTGGGAAGCGTGGCGTTGCCGCTGACCAGTGGTTTTGTCGGAGAGTTTTTATTGCTGAATTCCCTTTTCCAGTATCAGGCTATCGTGGGTTCAGTCGCTGGCTTAACCATTATTTTGGGAGCCGTGTACATGCTGAGAACATTTCAGAAATCAATGGCTGGCGAAACAAATGGTGTCACCAAGACTTTTATTGACTTAACCGATCATGAAAAAATGGTGCTGTACCCGATCGTAATTATCATTGTTGTTATGGGAGTTTATCCGGATCCAATTCTGAGCATATCGGAATCGGCTGTGGCTAATCTTTTGACTTTATTTTCCGACTCTACTGCATCGCTAAAATAATATGAATTCACTGTACGTCATTTGTGGTTTGGGAATTGTCGCGCTGATGGCTGAAATTGTTAGCCTCAAAAAGTGGCTTACTGCAGTGATGATTGCAGGGTTGGTGGTAGCGGCCGGACTTGTGTTAGTGGACTGGGGAACAGATATAACATACTTCAGTGGTATGATTGTGTTCGA
>Ga0247727_10011335_pt1 | contig 15579 bp, 11 predicted proteins | sample WisWelCaveWW1625_FD_202498 | JGI IMG/M metagenome (GOLD analysis project Ga0247727, IMG submission 202498) | Biofilm microbial communities from Wishing Well Cave, Virginia, United States - WW16-25 | ecosystem: Environmental > Aquatic > Deep subsurface > Groundwater > Cave microbial mat | place...
GTGCATGACGACTATCTTGTCCTCCAGACCCAGTTTTCTCCTAATCGATTCTCCGCTGACCTTTCTCGGGTCGAAAACTTTCTCGTCTGAGACCTGATATATTATTTCCCCGCCATAGATCTTCTGCAGGTTTCTGGAGCAGACCGTGACCCTGTCGGCGTCCTTGTACACAGACTCCGAGCGTTTCAAAACGAACCTCTTAATCGGATTCTTCGGGGATGCCGGATCGTAATCGTCTATAGTAAGTACGAACTTCTTCCCGAATTTTTTCTTTATCGCGGCCGCTACTGGTGCGGTGTGAGGCAGGAGTTTGTGAGCATGAATAATGTCGTATTCGTCCCTCGTTTTTGAGAGCACTCTTAGGTTGTCGAAAAACAGAGTTGTCATTCCAACCTGTATCGGCCTTTGGATTTTTGGGTTCACGATTTTTAGTTTTATGTCACTGTGCTCCGCAAAGTGCTTCATGCCGAAGTCCGGTCCGATGAAAGTGACTTCGTGTTCCTTCGACAGAATCTTCCCGTACTGATACGAGACGAGGAACGAACTGTTACTGACCTGCGGGCACAGGAAAACTATCCTCACATTATCGCCTCGTAGACCTCTAGAGAGTCCTCAGCCGTTCTCTTCCAAGTCATAGCCCTCGACCTCTTTAGTCCAGCAACAGACAATTTTTTCCTTAGTTTTGCGTCTTCGACTAGCCTTTTAAGATTTCTGTAGAAAGCTGAGAATGTCGGCTCTGAAACAATTCCTGATTCTCCTACCACCTCTGGCATGGAAGTCGCGTTACTTGCTAGGACAGGAACTGCGCATGCCATCGCCTCTAGGGGTCCGAGACCGAAACCCTCGCCGAGTGTTGGATAAACATAGATATCGAGGGAGTTTAGGAAGTTATTTTCCTGCTCAGTTGGTATGTACCCGTAGAATTTTGCGTTGGGTATTTTCATGTTTCTGAAAACGTCCAGGTTTGTTCCGGTGCCCGCTACGTGAAGCTCTATGTCGTCCCTCTCATACACCATGTGCCTGAAAACCTCTACGAGAAGACGCACGTTCTTTCTCCCGTCGAGGCCGCCCTTATATCCGATTCTTATTTTTTCGTGGGACTTTTTTTTCATCGGATAGAAAAATTCGGGGTCGACTCCTCCGGACACAACGAATACTTTATCTTCGTCCACGTCAACTTGGTTCAACAGGTCCTCCCTCGCATTCTCGGACCTCATGACTATGGCGTCGGCGCGGTCCCTCACCTTTCCGAAGCAGTATTTAAAAAATTTCACAAACATCCTGCTTTTTATGTCGTTAACTTTGTAGTCCTTGTGAAATGGAAGTGCGTCGTGCAACGTCACTACGAGCGGTTTTTTTCCCAAAGCTGCCAGCGGCACCCCCGTAACTACATAATCGGAATTGTAGATGTCTGCTTCTTTGTTTTTCAGCTGTCCTTTCAGAAAGAAGGGGTACGGATACCATCCCATTTTTGGGGCGTACGCGGTCTTGATCCAAGATTCCTTCGGTTTGAAGTCGTCTCTCACAATTAGTTCCACGTCTTGACCCATTTTCCCGAGCTCCCTGCCCAGATAATAGATGTATCTGCCGATTCCCAGTCCCATACCTCGGACGCCGCTGTTTGGGACCGTGTACCCTACGAGGAGGATCTTCATAATCTACAAATACATTTCCTATTCTTTTAATGCTTCCTCGTATATTCTTCTCAGGTTCTCGTTCCTCGACTCCACCGATATCTTGCCCCTCTCGATTAGCTCGCGTCCTCTCCTCGCCATCTTCTTCCTCATTGAGTCATCCTCGAGTATTTTTATCATGCTCTTTGAGAGCTTGTCGACGAACTCCGGGAACTGGTGCCTCTTTATGTAGTCTCCGAACTCCTCCCAGCTCTTCCAGTTGAACTGGTACTTGTCGTTATAGTAAGAGACCGGCGTCTTCAAGGTTATGCCACCATCCTCGATGATTTCCGGTATCGCGAAAACATCCGTCGCTATCGGCGGCGTCATGGTGTTCATTGCCTCCTCATAGACTACTCCAAATGTGTCGTGGTATGAGGGCAGAACAAAAACGTCGGATTTAGCATAGAACTCGTCAATAATCTTCTGCCTCGGTATCTTCGGCTCATGAAACTCCACCTGCTTCCCGTACTTTTCGAGATATTCACGCGGCGTGTTCGAGACGATGATCAATTTCAGGTCGATCTTCTTCTTCACTCTATCGAAAGCCTGAAGCAGCTCCCTGGCGCCCTTCTCATAAAAATTGTTCCCTATGTACAGAACGGTCGGCTTGTCGTGTTTTATTTTCTTTACCTTCTTTATCGGGGCCATCGCCGGGTAAACTACCTCTATTTTATGTTTAAAATTCTTCGTGTCCAATCCGTGAAGCAACGACTGTTTGCCTGCTTCGGACCATGGAAGTATCTTCTTGCAGTTGCTGGAGGAGAGGCGGCTCTCGACCTCGGTCTTTACATTGCTGAGATGCCTGCCAGGCTGAAACCCGACGAAGGAATTGACGTGTTCTATGTCCAGAACCCAAGGGGAATTATTAAGTGGGATTACCCCGCTACATGCGTGAATCAGCTGCGAATTGCTCTTATGTGGTACGTAAATTGAGTGCGGCTTGTTCGTGACGCGCGTGTAGAACCTGAATAGCTTCCTCTTGATGTCCGTTATCGTCTTGCTCTTCGAGGTGGTGACCAGTTTCGGTATGTCATACCTCACCCCCCTTGGTGGATACTTCACCAAATCATCAAATGCGCTGTGATAGCCCCTTCTCAAAGTGACGTTGATCATTTTTGCACCTGGAATAAACTAATCATGATTGGATAATATTTAAACTGTTTTTTAACGTTGGTCGAGAGACAGTATGTTGTCTACTATCTTCTTCGTAGGACTCCCGCCGGTGATTACGTTTCTATTCTTGATTTTCCAGCCGCCATATCTGATTTTTCTCAGGCAACTTAATACTGCTATGTAATTACAACCGGCCCTCTTCAAGATTCCCGATTGCTCCAGTTCCGGTATTTGCACGAAGTCGTTAGTCACTATGCACGGCTTCCCTAGGACAGCGCACTCTTCCTCTACGCCGGTGCTGTCCGTGACCGCGCCGCGGGATTTTTTCAACAGATGCAGGAAATCGGGATATTCCATTGCAGGCGTCTGGATGATCCTTTCCGATTTAATCAACCCTTCCAGACCGAAGTTTCTTATTCTCTTCTTTATCACGGGGTTCATTATCAGAATGATGTCGATTGGTGAGTCTGATAGGGCGTGCAGGAGTTGCTTCGCGTCGTGCCTGTCTACAACTGACCTTGTTATGTTTGCTACCAGGTAGTCTCCTTTTGGTTTCCTGTTTTTGGGTTTTATTTTGAGTGTCTCCCTTACCACGTCCTTCATCACGTCTCCAGATAATATCACTTTTCCCCTTATGTCCCCAGACTTTAGATTTTTCTCCGTGCTCTTGAACGGAGTGAATAGCATGTCTGATCGCCTGTCTGCGAACCTATAGATGAAGTCTAAGAGCCTGGCGTTCTTCGTGTTCCCCCTGAAGCCGGACTCCATGTGAACAAGCTTCGGCCTCTTAGACGAGAACCTGGTTGCGTATATTGCGAGGGGAACGCCCATCGCGTTGCCGTGTGTTACCACGACGTCTCCATGTGAGAGGATGTGCGCGAGCTTGACAAAAACCCCGAGTCCCCATATCAAAGCAAGCAGAGATGCCATTGGATAAGTGACAAACGACGCCTCCAGATTCGACCATTTTGACCTGTAAGATTTGCCTAGATGGAAGTCCGGTTTTGGCAGCCTCAGTGATTTCCTCAGGGCCTCGTTTTCGTGCTGGCCCGTGTCGACGGTCCTGAAATCGGCTTTCCTTCTCTTCAGTTCTCTTATCAAAGGGGAGAATTTTATCAGCTCCGCCCTGGTGCCGTAGACGATGAATATCATAACTAATGATAAGCTAGTCGGAGAATTAAATTAGTTGTCCGCGAGCCTTTTGAGCACACTGTCCACCACGAACCTGGCTGCGGTGTCTATGCATTCCCTGGTCGAGCCCGCTATATGAGGCGTCAGGATGAGATTCTTGTGCGTCCTTGCGTAGTTAATCAGCCTGTGTGACGGTGGCAGTGGTTCCTCTTCAAATGCGTCTAGCGCGGCCCCGGAAAGCGTGCCGTCTTCGAGCGCATCTACCAGATCGGACTCATCAACCAAAAGTCCTCTGGACGCGTTGATCAGTATAGCGCCCTTCTTCATTTTGGAAAACTGTTGCTTACGTATCATCTTAGTCGTATCTTTCGAAAGATAAGTGTGTATCGTGATTATGTCGGATTTTTTTAGGAGCTCGTCTATCGTCTGGACCTGCTCCGCATCCGTGTTTTCCAGTTCGTTCCTGTTTATGTAGGGGTCGTAGAAAATCACCTTGGCCCCGAAACCGCTTGTGTATTTCGCTACCCTGCTGCCAATTTTGCCGAAACCTATTATGCCTACTGTTTTCCCCCCGAGGTCCGAACCTAGAAAATTGTATCTCTCCCATTTCCCGTTCTTGCAGTGTTCGAAGGCCCATGGAAGTTTCCTTAGCATATTCAGGATTAGTGACATCGTGTATTCCGCTGTTGCTGTAGTCGCGTATCCGGGCATACTCACAATCTCTATACCCATTTTTTCCGCGTGCTCCACGTCTATGTGGTCAAGCCCCGTTGTCATTGAGGCAATAATCTTCAGCCTTTTCGCGTTATCCAAAATCTTCTTGTCCACCTTCGTCTGCACTCTAACGATAAGAACGTCCGTGTCCCTGATTTCCTCTAGGAGTTCCTCGTAGCTCGTCCTTTTTTCTACTAGTTTTCCCAATTTTTCCAAAGGCTTCATTATTTCGTGCGGGAAATATTCCGGCTCTGTTATGAGAATCTTCATGTAGAGACCTCCGATTTTACCATGTTTTTGGCATATTCGAAGAGCTCCGTCATCCTGTCCTCTCTCCTGGCCTCGGAATTTATTTTAATTACCGGAAGCGTGTTCGATCCTCTGATAAGCATCCAGTCGCCGTTTTTGTCGAACGCTTTTACCCCGTCTATGTCGATAATTTTGTAGCCTTCTTTCTTGAGCTTCTCTCCTATCCTGCGGACTGCCTCGAATTTTTCGTTGTCATCGCAGAGAATTTCCTCCACTTTTGATGCCGGGTAACGTGGGATTTCGGCGACTATGTCAGAGAATTTCTTGTCCTTAGATGCAACTATCTCGGCCATCTTCAGTCCCGCAAATAACGCATCGTCGAAACCGAATATTTCGGAAAAGTAAAGATGGTTGCTATATTCTCCGCCGAAGACCGCGCCCTCTGTTATCAGGGTGTTCATAATAAATGAGTGGCCGACTTTGCTTGGAACGGGCTTGCCTTCGTGTTTCTTGATGAACTCTTCAACAAAAGATGAGCAGCAAATATCGAATACTATCTTTCCGTTCTTGTTTCTGTTCAAATAATATTCCGAAAGTATTGGTATGGTGATGTTACCCGACGGGACATATTTTCCTGTGTCGTCAACAAATGCTACCCTATCAACATCTCCGTCAAAGGCTATACCCAAATCTGCTTTTTCCTTTAAGACGGTCTCTCTCAATTTACTGACGTTCTCTTCACTTGGATCGGATGGTCTAGATGAAAAGCTTCCGTCCGGCTCTCCGTTAATTACAACGATCTGATGACCTGCTTTTCTGAATAAATCCTCGGCTATGAAACACGCTGCACCGTTTCCTGGGTCGAGGACTATTTTTAGTTTTCTTTGGTTTATTATTTTGGGTAAAATAAACTCCTCATAGTCACTTGTTATTTCTTTCTTCTCCACCTCGCCATTTTCACCTTCATTAAAATCTCTCTTCAAAAAAATATTTTTGATTTCCTCCATTCCAAATCCTTCTGAACACAAAATTCCGCCCTCCCTAGTCATTTTGAATCCGTTCCATTCTGCCGGATTGTGGGAGGCTGTGACTGAAACCCCGCCGTCCAGTCCATATTTCCTAACGGCGAAATACATCATAGGTGTTGTTGTTGTTCCAATGTCAATCACATTACAGCCAACTGAGATTATTCCGGAAATGAAATTTTTCTTTAAGGACTCTCCACTGTTTCTAAAATCTCTGCTAACGGCTATCGTCTTGCCGCTTCCAATGAAGGTACCAAAAGCTTTCCCTATTAGTTCGGCTGTCTCTTCTGTTATGTCTTTGCCGTAAACGCCTCGTACGTCATACGCTCGAAATATTTTCATGTTATCATTTGACAAAACCGGCACCTCGCGTGCTCTTCATCCAAGAAGATACTCTTCTCAAACCGTCTTCCAAGTTAACTTTCGGTGAGTATCCAAGCATCTTGTTTGCCTTGGTTATATCGGGGCACCTTCTCCTTGGGTCGTCCTTGAGGTTGTAGTTTGGCGGTGAGTCCATTAAAATTTTAGAATTTGATCCTGTTATTTTGATGATCATATTGGCCAAATCTAGGACACTGAATTCCTTCTGGTTTCCTAAGTTAAACACTTCTCCATCGACGCCCGGTGTTAGCAAAAGTCTGAATAGTCCCTCTATCTGGTCAGTTACATAACAGAAACTCCTTGATTGTCCCCCGTCACCGTATATTGTAATTGGGCCTCCACTGAGTGCTTGATGCAAGAACTTAATCAGCGCACGGCCGTACTGTGACGTGGATTCCACGTCTAGTCTTGGACCGTATGTGTTGAATGTTCTGGTTATCCTGATTGGTATGTTGAATTTGTGATAGAAAGAATAACAGTACGCCTCTGCCGCCCTCTTTCCCTCGTCGTACATGGACCTCGGCCCGAACGAATTCACTATCCCGTAGAACGTCTCCTTTGTCGGAAACTGGTCGTCCGGTGGGTTGCCGTAGATCTCGCTCGTGCTCATGAATAAAAATCCCTTCGCTTTATTTTTCCTCGCAATCTCCAGGAACTTTTTTGTTCCCATTATGTTGCTGTCAAGCGTCTCTATTGGGAACTTCATGTAGAGCGGTGGTGTTGCTATGCTAGCCATGTGAATCACATAGTCGATTTTTTCCTTCGGATCGTAGCTCAAGATGTCCTCGTTCACGAACGTGAAGTTCTTCTTTCCGATAAGATGCTCTATGTTTTTCTTCGACCCGGAAGCAAGGTTGTCGATACAGATTATCTTTCCTCCGAAGCCGTCTACTACGTCGCAAAACCAACTGCCAAGAAAACCTGACCCTCCAGTTATCAAAAATGTTTTACCCTCTATTTTGTCTCTAAACTCTTCGAGATTGTTGTGAAGAACCTTAAGATCTTCCTCAATTATTTCGTGCATCTGAATCACTTTGGTCCGTTGTTGTTGTAAAAATCGATGAGTTGGTCGAACTTGTTTTTGGTGAATGACTTTAGTTTCTTGTCGAAGAGTGCCGTGGTTATGAAAGCCTCGACGTAGGTCTTGGGATTGCCGATGTCCATGTAGACCTCGTCAGAATTAAGCCTCATCGCAACTACCTTGAATCCCCTTTCTATCAGCCACTCTATGGCATCGGTCAGTTGCTTCTCCCCTCCGACTCCAACTCCGATTTTTTCCAACGCGTGGAATATGGTCGATTTGAACATGTACTTACCGCATATCGCGAGATTCGAGACGAACTCGGTTGGCTTTTCGACGACCCTGTTCAGAGTCATCGTGCCATCGTCCTGTTCCACTCCGAGTACTACACCGTACCTGTGCGGTGTGTCTGTCTCGAAAACTGCTAATGTTGCATCTGCGTTCGTCCTTTCATGGACTTCCTTCATCCTGGTAATGAAGTCTGTCGATGGTCCCTTGTTTAGCGAGTATACAATCGAGTCACCGGACGTAAGGTAGAAGCTGTCTTCGTGCGACACGTATTCTTTTGCAAGGTGTGCAGCTGCACCGAAACCCTCTGGTCTGGGTTGGTTTATGTAGGAAAGTTTTACGTTGTTCAAAGTTTTGTAGAAGTTCTCCGTCGACTCCAGGGCATCTTTGTCAGTCAGCTGCTCAAGTATCCCATAGTTCTGTGTGAAGTGATCCTCTATCGCCCTCTTTTCGCGCCCGGTGATAAGGAACATTTTGCTGATGCCCGCCGCCGCGATCTGTTCTATCACCAAATGGAGTATGGGTTTTATCTCGCCCTGGTCGACTATCGGGAGCATCTCCTTCGGCTGCTCCTTTGTCGACGGCATTAGCCTCGTACCACGACCGGCTGCTGCAATGACCGCGGACTTTATCATTGCGTACCACCGAAGTTGTTTTTCCAGCCTATTCCTCTGTAAACTATGCCGTGTTGCTGGACCTTCTCCGGGTCGAGAGCCCTTCTGCCATCGACTATCGGGACCTTTATCTTGGTCAGATCCATTTTCTTAAATTCATTCCACTCTGTCATAATCATTACCAAATCCGAGTCGATGACGCAACTGTCAATAGAGTCGCAGAAGGTGATCATGTTGTCGAATATTTCCCTCGCCGTCTCCATTGCCTTCGGGTCGTAGGCCTTGATCTTCGCGTGCTTTTGCAACAACGACTGAATAACCGGTACGACTCTGGCGTATCTCATGTCGTCCGTGTCAGGCTTGAAAGCGAGCCCCAGTATCGAAATTTTCTTGTCCGTGAGGTCGCCTATAGTCTTCTCTGCGAGATCCACCATCCTGTGTGGCTGATTGTCATTAACTTCCATGACACTTTCGAGGAGGACCGGTTTTATTCCGACGGATTTTGCGCCGGATATTATCGCTTTCACGTCCTTTGGAAAACAAGAACCGCCGAATCCAGCCCCCGCGTTGAGGAACTTTGGACCGATTCTAGAATCGATTCCTATAGCGCGTGCGATTTCATATATATCTGTCCCGTATTGCTCGCATATGTTCGCCATTTCGTTGACGAATGATATCCTGGTGGCCAAAGCGGCGTTGTTGGCGTATTTTATCATTTCAGCCGTGCTGACGTCTGTGTATATCCTGGGAATTTTTTGGTCAAGACCCGAGTAGAGTTCTGTTAGAGTCTTTTGAGATTTCTCGTCTATGCCTCCTATTACGATCTTGTCCGGATTCACGAAATCGTAAACACCGCACCCCTCTCTGAGGAACTCGGGGTTCATGCAGACTCCGAAGTCCTTCCCGGCCTTCTTTCCAGAATGCTTCTCCAGTAGGGGTACTACAAAATCTTTGGTCGTCTTCGGCAACACCGTGCTCTTCACTACAATCACCTTGTATTTTGCGGACTCTTTCAGCTGTTCCGCTATGGATGTCGTGCACTCCTTCACGCTGGAAAGGTCTATCGAACCGTCATCGTTCGACGGCGTACCGACGCAGATGAAAACGACGTCCGCGTCCTTGACAACTGAGTAATCGGTCGTCGCGCTGAGCCTGCCTGCCCTTATGTTCCTCTGTAAAACCTCATCGAGGCCCGGCTCGTATATTGGAGACTCTCCCCTGTTGATCATCTCGGCCTTCTCCTTCTTTCTGCCGAGCATGGTCACCTTGTGACCGTAGTCTGCCAGGCAGACCGCAGTTATTCCCACGTATCCGGTTCCAATTACGACTATGTCCATTGTGATTCCTTGAAACTCGTTGGGAAATTCCGGTTATATATCCTACGATAGTAATATAAAGTAATACTACGGTATTACTAGTTATGAAGAGTCGTGTCTCCATAACCCTGGATCCTGGGATACTCAAGGAGCTGGATCGCAGCGTCGACGGCATATTCATCAGATCCAGGTCGGATGCCATAGAGAAGATACTCAAGGAGCACGTCGTAGAGAAGAAGACCGCGGTCATCCTCGCCGGTGGCTCGCCGGAGAGGCTGTTCCTGAAGGAGCTTGGCGTCTACAGACCCCTGGTCGACATCGGTGGGATGAAGCTAATTGAGTACATAATCACGAAGTGCAGGGAGATTGGGTTCGATAACATAATCGTGATAGGTTTCGCGCAGGTCATCTCGAAAATATACGAGGTCACAGGAAACGGAGAAAAGTACAAGGTCGGTATAACTTTCATCGAGGAGAAGAAGGAACTTGGGACGGCGAAGACGCTCGAGCTCGCGAAGAAGTATCTCAACCATGACTTCCTTTTCCTGCCGTGCGACTCGTTTTTCAACTTCGATTTGGAGAAGCTGTGGGAGTTCCACAACACTTACAGGGGGACGATAACGATGGGGATCCACACGAGGACCAGCTACGAATGGAAGAAGGGTATAGTCGAGATGGATGGCTACCACATAACGAGCTACGAGGAGAACCCGAAGAGTCCGAAGACGAAACTATCGGGGGTGTTCATCGGGTTCGTGAGACCGGACATTTTCAACATGATACCACCCGGGGACGTCCAGTGGAGCCTGCAGGAAAACGTCTTCCCTAAGCTGGCGAAAGAGGGGAGGCTAATAGGATATCCTATAGCAGGTGACTGGGTCAACGTGCACTCGAAGGGGGACGTGGAGAATCTCGTCAAACTCAACAAAAAGCACAAATAGAAGAGGGTTGATATGGTTTTATGGAATTGAAATTGCGCAATTTGATATTCATACCGATACTGCTGTTCGCGGTTTCTGCCGGTGTCCTCTTCTGGAACTTCTATCAGACCGGGGATTTCATTATCAAGGATGTCGACCTGAGGGGAGGGACTCTCATAACGGTTAACTCGCCCGAGCCCATAGACTCGAAGCTTCTGGAAACCAAGGTGGTTGAGAGGTTCGGCGGGGGGCTCGTCAGCGGCCTGAGGACCTCCTCGGGATACGGCGCGACTATCCAGGTCGAAAGCGGGACGAGAGCGTCTGATGTCATAGATGTAGTTCGGGACCTTGGGGTTGAGGTGACCGATTTTTCAGAGGAGACAATCGGCCCTGCTCTCGGGAATATTTTCTTCGAACAGGTTAGGAACACTCTGATAGTTGCTTTCGTCCTGATGAGTCTCATTGTTTTTGTTATTTACAGGAATCTTGTCTCTAGCTTCGGGATAGTGTTTGCCAGCCTTGCGAACATACTCACGACGCTCGCCTTCACCAGCCTGCTTGGGATAGAGCTCAGTTTCGCCGGGTTCGCCGGTCTTCTGATGCTCATAGCGTTCACGGTCGATACGAACATAGTCCTCACGAGTAAGGTCATGGCTCATGGGACGGAAGGCTTCACCGCAAGATACAGGAAGGCGCTCGTCACCGGCGTGACTCTGATAGCCACGATAACCGCGACCATGTTCATCGTGCTCTTCCTCTCCACGTCGAAGCTCCTCGTGAACATAGCAGAGGTCCTCGTGATAGGGTTCGTGTCGGACCTTGTTTTCACCTGGATACTGAACGCCGGCCTGCTTGAGATTTACTTCAAGAGGAAGTTCAGACATCTCGGAGGTGCCCAAGCGTGAGCGTGTTGAAGGACATACGGTTCGTGTCGCTGCTGGTGCTCGTCGTGGCGGCAACCGCCATGATTGGCGCGCCTTATTTCGTGAGCGCGAGGGGCGTGACCGTGAGTTTCGTCGAGCCAGGAAGCCTGTGTGAATTGAAAGACGGCGATGTCGTGAACCAAATTTATTCCACGGTTATAAAGAACGCCGAGGATTTTGCGAGGGCGATGAAGAACGTGAAGGCCGGCGACAGGGTGACGATGGTCATCAACGGAAGCCCCTTCGGCTGCACCGCGATTACTGACAACTCTCTTGGGTTCGTTGTGAAGGAGGAGGGGTTCGATACCCTCAGCTTCGGAATCGACATAGAGGGCGGAACGCGCGTGCTATTGAGCCCTACAGAGGAGATAACCAAGGATCAGCTGAGCGAGACCGTTAAGACGTTGGAGAACAGGATCAACTTCTACGGCCTGAAGGAAGTCAAGGTCAACGTTCTCGGGAACAACCTTATCCAAATAGAGATGTCGGGCGCAACTGGCGACGACGTCAGGGACTTCCTGGCGAAGCAGGGGAAGTTCACGGGGAAAATAACTGAGACTATAAGATTTGTTGAGGGGGAGGGGGTTCTTAGAATCGGCAATGCGACTTACGACGCTTCCGTTGATGGGAGCGAGCTTCTGATTGATGGTCGAAACTTTTTGGAGAACGAAACGTTCGCGTTGGGTGGAGAAAATTTTGAGATTGTGTCTCTGAGAAACTCTTCCGCGATTCTTTACGCTGACCTGTTCACGGGGGACGACATAGTCAAGGTCCTCACCGACTCGCAGAACAGCGGTGTCAGGCCCGTCGGCGGTGGCTACGAGTTCAGCTTCGTTGTTCAGGTCAGTAGAGAGGGTGCGGCGAAGTTTGCGAAGCTGACGCAGGGGCAGTCTGCTGTGAGGACGGTTGGGAGCGACAAGTACATTGATTCCAAGCTTCTGCTTTTCTTGGACGACAAGCTGATAAGCGAGCTCAACATCGGGGCTTCGCTCGCTGGCCAGATATTGACAACTCCCGTGATAACCGGTACCGAGACTACGCTTGAGGGCGCAAGTCTAGAGAAACTGAGGCTAGAATCTACGCTGAGGTCGGGGAGCCTCCCCGTGAAGCTCGAGATCGCGAAGGTCGACACAATCACACAGACCGCCGGACGCGATCTGATAAACTCGACTGTCTTCGTCGCAATCGCCAGCATAATCGCGGTCGGCGCCATAATCTCATACAGGTATCGCGACTATAGGGTCGTCGTGCCGATGATCGCGATAAGCCTCAGTGAGATTGTGATTGTGATTGGAATGGCCACGTCCCAGATATTCGCGGGCGTCGTGATTGCGATCGCGGTCCTTATCGGGATACTCAAGAGGGAGGTCTTCGGCGTCGTCGGTTGGATAACCCTCTTCGTCATGGTGATGGCGGCGTCGATCGTGGTGATATCCCCGTGGACCATCGACATACCGGTCATCGCCGGCCTCATCGCGATACTCGGCACCGGCGTCAATCAGATGATCATCATGACGGACCAGCTGTTCAGGGAGAAGGGCAAGGCGTTCTCGGACAGACACAAGTCCGCGATGCACATAATCTGGAGCTCCGCCGCGATAGTCGTGTTCGCCATGATACCGCTGATACTCGGCGGTATAGGGTCGTTGAAGGGCTTCGCGATAGCGACGATAGTCGGGGTCCTCGTCGGGATACTGGTGACGAGGCCGGCGTACGTCGCGATAATCGAGAGGGTCAAGCGCGTCCAGCTAGAGTCTGTTTAAAATTCACATCAAGGCGAGCTTCGCCCTCTCGTCGCCGGAATAAAACAAGAGCTGCCCGCCGCACGCCTCGCACTTCCCGATCATAGGCGGCCTCCTGAACGACTGATTGCACTTCTCGCACACGACGCCGTCGAACGAGTCGAGCGACTTCTTCTCCGTCCTCTTCGCGTTCGAGTTCCTCATCGCCTCCATTATCGTCATGAGCTTCCCCGCGCCGAGGACCTCCGACTTCGATATCCCTATCGCCTCGAACACCCTCTCGAGCGGCGGCAGTATCTGGTTCTCGATGTAGTATCTGGAGTCGATCTTCAGGTTGTTGTTCTTCGCGAACTCAGGGTCCTCCGCGCGCATCGACATCATCTGCGTCCCGTGTATGATCACGTAGCCAATCCTGTCCCCGACGCCGGGCGCCGTTGCTATGTCCCTCTTCCGCATCTTCTTCATCACCTCGATGTGCGGCTGCACCCCCTTGTACTCCTTCAGGGACTTCGATATCGACTTCGTCACCACGAGCTTCTCGACGGGGATCTCATTCTTGCCCAACTTGATGATTATCTCCTTGATGTATGCGAGCGCCTTCTTCGGGTTCTGCTCGCGCAAGACTATCTCCAGGACGTTGTTGAGCGTCTCCCCCGTGAGGTCGCACCAGTCCCTCCTCACGGTCTCTATACCCTTCATGACCGTCTTCTCCTCCCACTCGTTGCCCCTGGGTTCTATGCTGATTCCAGCGTACCTCTTCTTCGAGAGTATGAGCAGCGACCTGAACACGCTCTCGATTTTTATCTCCACGAGCCCCTCGAGAACCTTGTTGATTTCTTTTTCTAGTCCCTGGCCGACCACGAAGGCCTTCTCTGCTGTATCCGTGTCCATCTGGACCATTATGGAATCCGTGTCCCCGTACACCACTTTCATGTTGTCGTGTTTCGAGACCGCGTCGCGCGTCCTCTCGATTAGCATCCTCCCGCATCCCGTGATCGCCGTGGCCACCTGCAACGAGTATATCCTGGCGCGCATGTAGCCTGTGTATCCGTAGAAGGAGTTCGTCATGTACTTGACCGCGATCTGCTTCGATTCCAGGATCTTTCTCAGCCTATCATCGCTCGTCTCCTTCGCCTCCTTCCTCAGGCGGTCCCTCTCCGATATCAGGTGCTCTACTATCTGCGGGATTATTCCTATCCTCGTCTTCTTAGAGACGAACTTCGCCCCCTCAGGGGTCTCTATGACGTCGCCCTTGTAGCCGGAGCCCTCCGTCACGAGGGTCGTCGGGCAGATGTTGAACGATATGAAAATTGTCGGGTACATCGACTTGAAGTCCAGATACACCACCGGTTTCGTGTGGAGGCCGACCTCGGGGTCGAGGACGAGAGCTCCCTTGAAGCCGAGTGTGTCCCTCTCGTCCAGCCTCTTCATCATCTCGTTCGAGCTGGGTCTGAGCGGCATCACGTATCCCCTGCTGTTGAACTCCCTCAGGATTATGTTCTCCACCCTAGTAGCCTCTCCGCCGTCGAGGACGTCCTGCATCAGCACGCCGGACACCTTCGATATCTCGATGAACTTGTCGATGAGGTTCCTCGTTATGAGCAGCCTCATCGCTAGCTCCGCGTCCTTCCTCGAATATTCAGCCAGCCTCAGCACGTCGTCGCCGCTCCCGTTCCACAAAATCGGTATCTCCTTGTGCGACACGTCCATCTTCGTGTCGCCGAGCAGCTCCTTCGACACGTCGCCGAGCCCGTACCTCTTCAGCTTCGGGAAACCCTTGTCGGCGAGCTGCGTCTTGACTTGCATCTCCTTGATCAGCTCGTAGTCGTCCGCGATGATCCTCCCGGGTATCGAGTTCTTCGTCCTTCCCGCGATGTTCTTCGTCATCGCGTACTTGTCGTTGCTCCTGCCGATCGTCCTCGGTATGTTGTTGAGCGTCAGCCTCTCGATTATGTACGGAAGGTCGAAGTTGTTTATGTTGTAGCCGGTTATCACGTCCGGGTTGTAGTTGTCCATGATCCTCGCGAACTCCTTCAGCATCTCCTCCTCGTTCTTGAACGACATCACGCCGTCCGCCTGCTTCGTGGGCTTCGCCACAAGGACGAGCGTGCTCTTCCCAGAGTAGTCGGGGAGGAACGCCATGCTCAACATTATTATCTGGTCCTTCTTCGCGTTCGGGAGGCCCTCTGCCGTGGCGATCTCGATGTCGACGCTGAGCGTCCTGAAGCTGAACGGCCTCTCGTCGGCCGGCTCTATGCTCGTCATGTCGACGACCCTGTCCACCTTTACGGTCGTCGTGCTGACCGGGTTTCCGGAGACCTTGTACCACCTCATCCCGTGGAGGTTCCTGTCCGCCATGAACCTGTACTTGAAAAGTATGTCGGCCTCGAATATTTTCTTCGCGAGCCCCTCCTTCCAGACCTCGTCCCTGAGTATCGGGACCTGCGACGGGTCCTTGCACGTGAC
>Ga0247727_10011336_pt1 | contig 15577 bp, 15 predicted proteins | sample WisWelCaveWW1625_FD_202498 | JGI IMG/M metagenome (GOLD analysis project Ga0247727, IMG submission 202498) | Biofilm microbial communities from Wishing Well Cave, Virginia, United States - WW16-25 | ecosystem: Environmental > Aquatic > Deep subsurface > Groundwater > Cave microbial mat | place...
TCTTCCAGATTGCGCAACAAAATACAATCGACTAAAATCAATTGCGCGAGACGGTTCGGATATTTCAGCGCATATTTCATGGCGATGAAGCCGCCGTGCGCGTGGCCGAGCAAGACGATCCGGTTCAAGCCGAGATGCTGGCGCAACGCGTCGAGATCGTCCGCCATCAGATCGCTCGTCAGTTGCGACGGATCGGCAATCGGCGCGACGTCACCCGTGCCGCGCGGATCGATGTAAACGAGCGTGTAATTCGTTTCAAGAAATTTGAGCGTGTTTTGATAAAGCCGCGAGTCCAGTCCCCAGCCGACGCCCTGCACGAGCATCACCGGGCCGCTGCCGCCGACGGTGTAAGCGATTTCAACATTGTTGAGCCGCGCTTTAAACGTGCCGTTCCGTAATGCTGCCGGCGCGCGCAACGCGGGCGCGGATGAAACAGCCGCATTGACCAGTGTCAACACGGCTGCAAAAATGAGGAATCTCTCCTGAATCATTATGCCTCCTTGCAACCTCGGAAAATGTTGGCCAGTTGACCAGTTTGCCGGTTAGCCTGTTACCCGGCAAACATCCATTTAAACTAATCTGCCGCGTTCGTGCCGCTCAAGGCGCGTTGGGCATTGACGCGGCCACCGGTGGCTATTTTGCCCTGCAGACCCGCGGATGTTTCAACGGTTGACAACAGACGCGCTTTCACCTGCAAATGCGTCCACGTGGGAAATTGCGCGAACAACAATCCCGCCACGCCGGCGACATGCGGCGTCGCCATTGAAGTTCCGGACAGCTTCCTGTAACCATTGTTGGGCGCGGTGCTCAAAATATCTTTGCCGGGCGCGGCGAGATCGACGGTCGTAGCGCCGAAATTCGATCCGGGCAGGCCGATCACACTGCCACCGCAGCCGCAAATGCCGCCGCCACCGCCAGTACCGAAAACCGCGAGATCGCCTTTGTGATCAATAGCAGCAACGGCCACGACATTCGGCACTTCATAATTGGAAGGATAATTGGCCGAAGCATCGTTATCCGTGCCGTCATTGCCCGCGGCCGCGACGAAAAGCGCGTCGGCATTATTGGCGTGGTTAATCGCATCCTGCAGCGCCTGCGAAAAACCGCCCCCGCCCCAACTGTTATTCATGACCCGCGCTTTTTTATTGGCGCCGTAGATAATCGCCGCAATGGCATTCGCCAGCGTTCCCGAGCCGTCGCCGCCCAAAAATTTCAACGGCATAATTTTCACGCGCCAGTTCACGCCGGCCACGCCGACGCCGTTGTTCCCTATTGCTCCGATGGTACCTGCAACGTGGGTGCCGTGCAGATTGTCATCCATCGGATCGTTGTCGCTATTCGCAAAATCCCAGCCGCGCACGTCGTCGACGTAGCCGTTGTTATCGTCGTCGATATTGTTGCCGGCAATTTCATTGGGGTTCGCCCAGATATTGGCCGCGAGATCAGGATGGTTATAATCAACGCCGGTGTCGATCACGGCGATGAGAGTGGAATCGCTGCCGGTTTGCGTGTCCCATGCTTCGGGCGCGTCCAGATCGGCATCGTTCGTGCCGCCGGTCTGCCCCGTGTTATTCATGCCCCACAACTCGCCATACTGCGGGTCATCGGGAACGACACTGGCGCGGTAAATATAGTTCGGCTCGATGTATTCGACATTCGGATTGCTCTTGATTTGATCGGTCAGGACGGTCACATTACCGGTGGCTGGCATGCGCATCAGCGACAGCCCGATTTCCGGAAACGTCTGCACCTGCGTGGTCGACATGCTGCGCAATAACGTATCCGCGGCCAACGTGACGACGCCGGTTTTCCATTTCACGATAAACTCGCCCGGCACGGCTTCGGGCTTTTTGTCCTGTTGCACCTGCGCGCTAAAAATCAGCGTCAGCAGGCAGAGCACAACGAGAGTCCAGCGGCTTTTCATAATCTTCATCCTCAGATTAAATTGGGGGTAATTGGATTAGAGCGTATTGGGAAAGTCACTGACCGGTCACTTTTACGCACAGATTTTCTAAAATTCAACAACTTTAAGTGACCGGTCAGTCTGCTTTTCAAACACCCTCCTGGTTTTTCTCGGGAATTTTCACGGTGCTGTTCGGCTCGGCATACTCGATGCAGGTATCCGCCTTGCAGGCGCGCAGAACCTGCTCGGTGGTAAACCGTGAGGTGGTGCGAAAAACCCGCACCCCGATGTCGCGCAGATCGCGAACGTGCTCCAGACCCAGCCGCGTGGCGTGAGCGCGCACGGAATCTTCCGGCACTCCGGGCTTGAATTTAATGAGCACTTCGTTCGCAAGCGGGGCGGTCAGGGCCGGCTTTTTTTGCACAGGCTCTTTGCTGCAGGCCAGCCACAAATTTGCAACACTGATAAAAATCAACCCGAGAACGGCGGCGCGTTTGATTTTGGGGAGATCAGGTAATCGATGCATCATAAGCCAAGATAGTGAAGATTTCCGCATGATGCAAGCTTAAAATCTGACGTGATGGGCAACGGGAGGCGAAATAAAAAAGGAACCATCACGCTGTTAAAACAGCATCGACAGCTCCTTTCAGGGTCGGGGCGAGAGGATTTGAACCTCCGACCCCTTGACCCCCAGTCAAGTGCGCTAACCGGACTGCGCTACGCCCCGACGTGCTTACAAAACAATTTAAGCACAAATGCGGTTTTTTGCAAGACATTTATCAAGAAACTTCTTGCACTTTCGCCCGTGGCGTTTTACATTGTAAACCGGATAATTCGATAAACCTTTTATTTTTTATGAAAGGACTCTGCCATGCCGGCCATGCCCGCGTTCGATATCGTCAGCAAAGTCGAGATGCAGGAAATCGACAATGCGATCAACAACACGAAAAAAGAGCTGCAGGGGCGTTACGATTTTCGCGGCTCCAAAACTACTATCGAGCTGAACAAGAAAGACGGCTTGATCACGCTGCACACCGAGGACGAGATGAAAGTGCGCGCGCTGCGCGAGATGCTGTCGAATCATCTGGCCAAGCGCAAAATCGATCCGCGCGCGCTGGAGTTCGGCGAGGTGCAACCCGCGCTCGGCAGCACGATCAAAGTCGAGGTGAAAATCAATCAGGGCGTCTCCGCGGAAATTGCGCGCGAGATCGTTAAAATGATCAAAGATTCCAGGCTCAAAGTGCAGGCCGCGATTCAGGACGACCAGGTGCGCGTCAGCGGCAAGCAGATCGACGACCTGCAGGCCGTCATCAAATTGCTGCGCGACAGCGCGATCAAAATTCCGCTGCAGTTTGTGAATATGAAGAGCTGAGGGTGGAGGGCATGGCGCGGAGCGCAAAGAGCATAGCGCATAGCGTTGAACATCTCCATTACACGCTCTGCGCTAGGCGCTCTGCTCTATGCTCTAAGCGCTATGCCCCGGTTACCGCTTGCCAGTCAGGGTTTCCCATTCGCCGGCAGTTAAGATCGCCTCTTCAGAGGCCGGGCTGCGGGCGGCTTGCTGCAAAAAAGCAATTCGATCTTCCGTCGCGGGATGGGTGGCGAGAAAGGTCAGCCATCGCGAGTCCCCTTCTTCCTTTTTGATTTTCTCAAATAATGTCGCCAGCCCGCGCGGGTCCATTCCGGCTTTGCCAAGCGCCACCACGGCATACTCGTCGGCGGCATGCTCCTCCTGGCGATCGTATGCCAGATTCAGGAGCAAGGCGCTATTGTCCAAAAGAATGGCGGAAATCCCGCCGGCGTCGCCCAGCAGAACAGAGGCGACGAAACCGATTATCGCGGTGCGGGCGATGCGGCGCAGGCCGTGCCGCGAATAAATGTGCCCGGCCTCATGCGCCAAAAGTCCGAACAGCTCGCTTTCGTTCTGCATGATTTCCAGAATGCCCCGGTAGATAACGATGTAGCCGCCGGGAAGCGCAAAGGCGTTCCTGGTTTTCTTATCTTCGACGACCGCGATCACGATTTTCCAACGGCCGGTGGTATCAAAAGCCTGGATCACCGCGGCGCACTTTTCCAGGACCCGACGCGTCGTGTCGTCTGCCGCCTCCGGCCGGCTCCCCAACAATTCATCGAAGACCGCCCGTCCCAATTTCGCTTCCGTTTCGGCGGAGACGAGAACAAGCCCGCGATCAATGATGGCGTCAATTCCGTAAGTGAACAGAAAGGCCAACAGCAGCGCCAGCGCACTCGCCAACAGCACGAGTTTCGTTTTTTTCGGCATGGCGGACAATACCTGCGACCGCAAAAAACCATTGGTCTCCAAAGCCGCTTCCGCCTCCCGGTTGTGCAGGATAATTTCTCCTGCTGCAAAGCGTTCGGTTTTGAGGCGCAAATAGCCGTCTTCCCCGCGTTGCGCGACGCGAAATTCGCCCAGCGGCAGGAAATCTTCGCTCCCTTCCCGACGGATAGCAACGCCACCGGCGTTGATCATAATTGCGACGCGTTCGCGGCGGGAAGTCTGCCCATCAAAAAACGCCCCTTCGCCATGCCATTCACGCATATTAAAATCCTAAATTGACGTCCATATCCAGAGCTTCGACCAGTCCTTCGCCGCCGGCAGAAACAGCTTGTTGCTCCACCTGCACGACGCGATCGACGTCGAAAGCGCCCCGCAGTTGGAGATGCGCGAGGAAAAATTTCGCCGTCCGCACTTGCACCCACGGCATACCGATTCCCAGCGTCAACACGGTAATGAGAAGATTCACCAGCACGAGCGCGCAATAATCGCCCGGCTGAATCTCGGCATGAAACTTCCCGGCGCCGACTTCAAGATGCTGGACGTAATAATTGTACATCTTCGGATACCACCAAAAGTAATAAATCCCCAAAGTGAGCAAGGTCAGAAAAAATCCCGGCAGGGCGATCTTATAAAACTCTTTTTCATCGCCGGTATAGCGAAACGGCGCATTGCCGAAATAAAGGCGATTGTAAATATACTCGAATTGCCGGTGAAAATAAATCGGCAGGTAAAACCCCAGCGTGATGATCGAGAGCATCAGATTCTTGAAGGATTCATTGGCAAATTCCGTCGCCACGCCGCCCAGACGAAAACGGATATTCCGATAATTGGTGCGCGAAAAACGATACCGCCGCGAGCTGAACATGGCGTATTGAATCAGATAAATGAACGCCAGATACCACCCGATGACGGCGACCATGGTGGCGGCCGAATGGATTTGCGCCGCGATCATCATAGCCACAAAGAGCACGATATAGAGCCCGATGAAAATCGCGAAGGCCTTGAGATAGCCGAAGAATATCTCCTTGCCCTCTCCGGTAAAAGAGAAGTGGCCACCCGCAAATTCGGTGTTGTCATAAAAAAACTGATACACTTTCACTTTACCCCAGGCCGCATAAATGCCCAAGGTCAGGATGGTGAGAATGGCATTCACCAGGATCGTGCCGAACAACTCGAAGCCGTCGCCGCGAAACGCGCCAGTATAGGTCCGGATTGCCGGCGTGGATGGCCAGCCGCCAAAAGATGAAGCCGACCCCTTTTCGTTCGTCAAGGGCGCCTCGACTAACGACAAAGATTCGCGGCAGTTTGGGCAAATAAGGTCATTTTCCTGAACTTCTTTGCCGCACGCCGAGCAGGTCCAGAACTGCCGGCCATCGGAAAACCCAAATGAATTTTTGTGAGCCATGTCACACCTTCCTCGCTATTTCAGTGTACATAAACCCCGCCTGGTGAATTGACCGGGCAGGCTAGCGCCCCGGTTTAGGCGAAGGGGTAAACTCGCCGGCGGCGCCTCGATCGTTTTCTTTTTTTGCCTGCCCCAATATATAAGACACATTTAATCGTAATTTTCTCTCGCTGGAAAAAAAAAAATCCTACAGGCTCAGTCGCTGAAAAGTTGATTGCTTTTCGGTGGGCTGCGCTTGCAGGAATTTTTTTACTTTGCTGCTTCGCAAAACTAAAGTTTTGCACGCCGCTTATAAAAATGCGTAGCTCAAGCCAATCGCCAGCGTTTGTTTCGCCTGAATCCTGCCGCGGCTCACCGGCGGCTCTTTGAGCAATTGCACGTTGAAATTCACCGTGACATACCTGCTCACCTTCGCGGCAAGCGTATTATCGGAACGCATGATGATGAGGTCAGGATTTTTAAACGCGTCAAAGAGTTCCACTTTTCCGGTAAACAGCAGATTGGATTGCAATTGCCAGGTCACTTCGGTGACCGACTCTAAGCCGCCCTCGACTTTGGTTTTCTCGATGGTCTGCGTGGCCGGATTGTCGGCGTAAATATTAAACTCCGAGGTAATCACCTCGCGCAACGCCACGCCGAGCCGCGTTTTAATCTGCGGAATCGGCTGATACCCGAGACCGGCGCTTTGCGTCAGATAGCCGGGATCCAAAAATTTTGAAACCTGCTGAAATTTTCCGGTTTTCGCATCCTTCAGCGAATAGTCAAATCCCTTCGCAAACTGCGTCTTCAGCGTCGCCGCCACATATGGATTGACGTAAGTTCCCACCCTGTAGGTTAAATTGCTTTCCACGTCGATTTTATCATCAGTTTTGCGAACGCCCTGGCTGCCAAGTTTCGTCTGGCCGAAGCCGAATTTATACGAAGTCGCCCAGTTGGTTTTCGGCAGATCATTGACGGACTTGCCGTTGAGCGTCGTGGCATAGGCGAGCGCATTCTCGCCGCCCTGCGCCCAGTTGTCATTAAACGACACCTGCGTCAAATTAAAGCCGCCGACCAGATTATGCGTCCACGGTTTTTTCACTTTCGCCGTATCGGCCGGCTGCGCGCTGGCATTAACGGCGAATAAAGCAATGACAATAAAAAATAGTTTCCTCATGCGTTTTTCCTTTTACAAATTATGCGTAACGGAAATATTGAACACGATCATTAATACGCGACGGCACGCGGCAATTTTTTGGCCTGTTTGACCCAGTTGCTCACCTGCGTCTGGTTGGGCAATTTGCGCACAAGTTTTTTTTCCTCATTCGCCGCGATGAGATGTTTGTGCAGATTTTCCGCGTTCCGCTGCGCCAGTTCGGCGACGGTATCGACGCCGGCAATTTCCAGCAATTCCGCGTATTGCCCGCCAATTCCTTTGATGCGCGACAGATCGGCATGATTGACCCAGCGGAGAACAAGCGGTTCGCCGATTCCCGCCTGCGCGGCTATTTCCCGGCGCCCCTGCGGCGTGGCGCCTTTTTCCAGCAGTGCCTGCACAGACTTGATGCCGAGGTCCTGCAGTTTTTGTGCATAAGCCCTGCCGGCGCCTTCAATTTTTAATAGGCTCATCATCTTTGCGTCACCTCCAAAAAACTTTACGGCCAGCCCGTTGAATTTTTTTAGAAAGCAACCGGAATGCCCCGATTTGCTTTGATAGCTTTTAAAGGAACTCGGGGCACTCCGTTTCGACAGAAAAAAGGCTCGGCAAAAAAATCTTGCCGAGCCCGAAGTCTTCCTGAGATCAGAGCTCGAATTACCGGAATCCGCGCGCCGATCAGGTCGTTGCTTTCGCGGGAATTTTCAGCTTCTGCCCGACTTTGATCAAATCGGGATTCGTCAAAATATCTTTATTGAGATTGAAAATTTCCATGTAGCGTTTGGCGTCGCCGAAATGGCCCTTGGCAATTTTCGACAGCGTATCGCCGGCCTTCACCGTGTAAATGCCGTAGATATCGGTCTTCTCGACTTTGATGTCGGCGGCGATTTCGTTTTCCCAGCCGGAGTACGATTTGATTTTGTCCCACAACTGGTCTTTGTCGTGTTGATAAATGGCCGTGCCTTTAATGTGAAGCTTGCCGCCTTCTTCCTTCACGTCGCCGTTTTTGACCTGCAGCCTGACGCCGAGGTCGAGCAGATCCTTGTACTTGTCTTTCAACATTGTCCTTGCTCCTTTCGGTTAAAATAAGATGAAACATGGCAAAAATAAAATGGCGCGAAATTGCGTGACGCATCAAAAAAAATGTGGCTTTTTTAATATAATCGTGTAAATTTTAAAAACAAGTTTCTTTTTAATCAACCTTTATGGCGTTCAAATTAACCTCGTGAGTCTCACTATGCCCAACTTTATTGAAGAACTGCTGGGAGCCGTCGGCCCCGAAGTCACCAAAAATCTTTCGGCGACACTCGGTCTGGATAAGAACACGGCCAGCCAGATTTTACCGCAGGTCGCGCCGATGATTCTCGGCGGCTTGAAGCGCCAGATGGAGCAACGCGGCGGCGCGCCGCGCGTCGATCACATTTTAAATAAATACGGCAACGCCGGCGTGCTGGATGACATCGGCGGCCTGTTCGGCATGCACGCGCAAAATCAAAATGCCGACCCGCGTCTCGGCGGCCTGCTCGGCGATTCCGGCGTCAATGCGGCCGGCCTGCTGTCGCAGCAATTCAACCTCGACAAAAACACCGCGATGAAAATCATCCCGATGCTCGCGCCGATCATTCTCGGTTTTCTCACACAGCGCCGTGACGCCGGCAGCACGGGTTCGCAGGGCATTGCGGCTTTGATCGATCAGGACGGCGACGGCAATATTCTGGACGACGTCGCCGGATTTTTCATGCGCGGTCTCGGCGGCGCGCCGGGTTCGCAACAGGGCAGCGGCGATGTGCTCGGCGGTTTGCTCGGCGCCGTGCTGGGCGGCGGTGGAAATCGCCGCTAATTTTCAAAGAGCGATAAAAAAACGGTGGCCCGAATTTAGTGACGAGAGATGGGGAGCGTCACTGTTTGGGCACGAGGTTATCGGGCCACCGTTGCTTCAATACACCCGTAAAAAAAAATCCCAATGACTCTGGCAGTTATTGGGATTTTTTCATTCAATGCGCTCTTTGTGGTGATAGAACGGCTTTCCGTTAATTGGGGTTAACCAAGCCGCTTCTCAAGTTCGGCCAGGCGCGTCTGCTGCTCCTGGATCGTGGTGTTCTGGCCGATCACATAGAGGGTCAGCTCTTCAACCTTTTGCAACAAACTCATGGCAAATTCGGTCAGATTCAACCCTTTCGCCTTCATAGTTGCGCCGGAGGGCAGGTTGGGCAAATGACCATGGCTGCGGATAAAGGCGTGTACCGCGTCGATGACGGGCAACGGATAATCCGCGGCCAACACAAAATCCGCGGGTTTCAACGACGCCCCATTCACGACGATGTCGCCATTGCCGCCGTCGAAGTGAATGGTTTCTTTGCCTTGTACATCCAACAATGTAATGTCGCCCTGATGTCCCTGGCCGCCCAGAGTAAGGTTGCCGCCACCGCCATCGAGGTGAACCGTCTGTTTGCCCTCCGCATCCCGCAAGGCAATATCGCCTTCCGAGCCGTTGCCGCCGATCGTGAAGTTGCCTTCGCCGCCATCGAGGTGAATCGTCTCTTTGCCCTGTTTATTCAACAAGCCGATGTCACCCTGCGCGTCGTTGCCGCCGAGGGTGAGGTTGCCGCCACCGCCATCGAGGTGAATCGTCTGCCTGCCTTCCGCATCCCGCAAGGCAATATCACCTTCCGAGCCGTTGCCGCCGAGCAAGAGGTTGCCCCTGCCGCCATCAATGTGAATCGTCTCTTTGCCCTCGTGATTCATCATGGCGATGTCACCCTTTGCGCCGTTGCCGCCGAGGATGATGTTGGCCTCGCCGCCATCAATGTGAATCGTCTCTTTGCCCTGTTTATTCAACAAGCCGATGTCTCCCTGCGCGTCGTTGCCGCCGAGGGTGAGGTTGCCGCCACCGCCATCGAGGTGAATCGTCTGTTTGCCTTCTGCATCCCGCAAGGCAAGATCGCCTTCCGAGCCGTTGCCGCCGAGCAAGAGGTTGCCCCTGCCGCCATCAATGTGAATCGTCTCTTTGCCCTCTTTATTCATCATGGCGATGTCACCCTTTGCGCCGCTGCCGCCGAGGATGATGTTGGCCTCGCCGCCATCAATGTGAATCGTCTCTTTGCCCTGTTTATTCAACAAGCCGATGTCACCCTGCGCGTCGTTGCCGCCGAGGGTGAGGTTGCCGCCACCGCCGTCGAGGTAAATCGTCTGTTTGCCTTCTGCATCCCGCAAGGCAAGATCGCCTTCCGAGCCGTTGCCGCCGATCGTGAGGTTGCCTTCGCCGCCATCGAGGTGAATTGTCTGTTTGCCTTCTGCATCCTGCAAGGTAAGATCGCCCTGTGCGCCGTTGCCGCCGAGGGTGAGGTTGCCGCCACCGCCATCGAGGTGAATCGTCTGTTTGCCCGCTTTATTCAACAAGCCGATGTCACCCTCGTGTCCTTGACCGCCGAGAGTGAGATTGCCGCCACCGCCGTCGAGATGAATCGTCTGTTTGCCCTCCGCATCCCGCAAGGCAAGATCGCCTTCCGAGCCGTTGCCGCCGAGCAAGAGGTTGTCCCTGCCGCCATCAACGTGAATCGTCTCTTTGCCCTCTTTATTCATCATGGCGATATCACCCTTTGCGCCGTTGCCGCCGAGGATGATGTTGGCCTCGCCGCCGTCAATGTGAATCGTCTTTTTGCCCGCTTTATTCAACAAGCCGATGTCACCCTGCGCGTCGTTGCCACCGAGGGTGAGATTGCCGCCGCCGCCGTCGAGGTGAATCGTCTGTTTGCCCTTTGCATCCCGCAAGGCAAGATCGCCTTCCGCGCCGTTGCCGCCGAGAGCAAGGTTGCCATTCTCGCCATTGAGATCGATCGTGGCCTTGCTGCTTTTGTTCTTGAGCAGGATTTGATTGGATTCGGTTTTCATCGTGCTGCCTCCTCGTGGGTAATGTGATTGTAAGAAACTAAAGAAACTAAGGTTTGAAAACTATTTTTTTGTCCCTAAGAAACTTGCTTTCATGCTTCTGCCGCTGCCACGCGGCTGAGAGCGTTGACGGATTGCGCGACGAGATCCAGAAAGCGTTGTCGCTGAAAAGCCAGGTTTTTGAGCTTGGCCCAATTGCTGAGCGGCTCGTATTCACCGGAGATTTTTATTTGCGTCTGGCCGTCGGATTTTTCTGCGAGATCGATGACGATTTGGAAGAGCCGGATATCCTCAAAGACGCCGGAATTGCCCAGCGGCGTGAGCGCCAATCGCTCGCCTTCCAGCCATTCGGTTATCTCCATCTCCAACTGCCAAAGTCCGGCGCGCGTGATGACGTGGAATCGCCACACACTGCCGAGTTCCTGGGGCTTGCCGCTGAGACATTCCACTTTTTCAAGCCAATCCCAATATCGCCGGTTCTGGAAAACTCCGGCGACGAGGGGCCAGAGCTTCCGCCGCGAGAAATTGACGGCGTAGGAGTAATTTAAAACAGTCATGGTTTTGTGCTAAGTCCCAAATAAATTTATGGGCTATTCTCACAAACCCCTACTCTTTATCATACTCTTACTCGCTGTTGCAAATTTCTTCAAAGCGAGTAAGAGTATGAGTACGAGAAAGAGCACGAGTCCGCAATCGACTTTGGACAAACCGACCTCGGACTTCGGACTTTTACTTCACAAACGCCATCCGCTTCGTCGCGCTAAATTTCACCGCGCCGTTTTCGCCGGTGGCGATGAGTTTATTCCTCGCTTCTAAGAAACTCCTGTCTTCGTTCTTTCGACAAGCACAGATATTGACCGGTCGCTTACACCGTTTGTCCACCGAAAAGTGGCGGAATGATAGCGACCGGTCAATGAGTTGCCCAAAAAGCGCAAAGCCGAAACTAGAATTAGTCTGGTTTCTCTACCCTAATGAAATTTTTGCTATTATTGTAAGTCAAAAGAGTGTCTGTTAGATCAGTTACGCCATCACAGTTGAAATCTGTCGAAGGTTTTGTCGCGAAATTTGAAGAGTCATTAGAAACAGCTATAATATCGTTCAGGTCAATGATTCCATCCTGATTTGTATCACCCTGATAAATAGAGGGGATGCCATTTGATGATATCTGATTGCCTCCGTATGCCTGGCTTGTTGCGGTTGTGAAATCATAGCTTGCTGCATGTGATGTCGAATCGAACGTTACTTTCGTTGCGCTCCATGTCTCTATTGAGTTCACGCTCTTGACAACAACGTAATAAGGCTCTCCGTCGGCTGCCTTTCCGAAAGAGAAAACAGCGGCGACATTTCCACCGCCGGTTCCGTTTACGGACTCAACCAGATCGTAAGGACTCGTTCCGCTTCTTAATTCCACCGTTACCGGACCTGGCTTAGAACAAGCTTGCATGTTGAATTTCAATGTCAACTTGCTTTCAACCGGACTCACGGTGTTGCCGGCGACGTCAAGCACCGAAACCGTGTTATCTTCGATATTCGCCACGTTGGCAAAGGGCTGGGCCTGCGCCGGCAGCACACCGAGGCCAACCGCGAACAGCGCCGCCATCAGCGACACCAGCAGGGATTTTTGCGAAAACAGTTTTGGGTAATTCATGGGACTCCTTCTTTCTTGGTTAAATGGTTAAAACGTGATTTGTAAAACGTGACTCGTAAAACGTAATTAAGTGCAGCCGGACTTTCGCGATCTCGCTCGCGTGACCTCGTCATAATGTTGGTGCGAAAGTCCGGCTTCGTATTTCAATCCATCCTAAAGCGTCGGGCGAAGAATGCAGGCGGCGCTCTACACCCTTCGCCTTTCGCTCATCGCCCTTCAAGCTCTAACCTTCGCCCTCTGCGCTATGCCCTCTGCTACTTCAGGTTTGGAAGAATCACCATCGTTAGGACGGTAGTTGAAAAGCAACCACTCAGCGAAGAATATATCTGCGATTTTCTCTTGATGATGTTCTGCAATAACTTTCCTCACCTTTTGATCTTTGTACAGTCGCATACATGCCTGGCATTGGTGTGTGTACATGTCTTCCCATTTGATCTCCGGATCATGGGTCGATGCCCAGGCCAGGATCTTCTCCGGCCCCTCCACTCTGATCCAACGTTTCAAAAAATCGTCTGCGGCTGATCGGTCAGCTTCAGCCAGATTGGTTTCGCCAATATTGCCTAGTTGGAGTTCAGGGATCAATCGGATTCCAAGACCACAGCACGGGCTGATTTTTCCATCCGCCTGGATTGTCGTCGTAGATAGAATACTGGTGCAACCCTTACGCATTGCCAAATTCGATCGATTGACGGCCATACCTTCCGGGTATTGGTTTATCATAGAAGGTGTTAGGGGCGTCCAGGGACTTTCGTATATCATAATAAGGGCTCGAGGAAAAATAGCCCGGGGAAAGTCCTCGCGGATTCGCCTAAACTCTGAATGGTTTTCTACTAATTCTTTTGTAATCGTGCGTTCTTTGAGAGTTTCGATCAGAATCGTTGCCGGTAGTCCCGCCTGTAATACCGCTCGGGTTGCACGAAAGACGTTCTCCAGGGGAATGAATCGCGCATGTTGGTCTCCGGTGCTGAAGTTAATCTGAGTCAAACCGGCAAAAACTAATTCTTCAATTCGGTGTTTTGCCGCCTTGTCGCTGTTCGCCCAGTAGGCATTCGTGACAAGACGAGCAACAAGGCCGTGGGACACCGCCTTCTTAATTCCCAACAATAAGTTCTTGCCGGTTAAAGTTGCCTCTCCACCAGTAAAAGTCACAATTTTATACCCGTTCTCAGCAGCCTGGTCGATTGCGGCTAACATATCATCAAGAGGAAGCCACGTTTTTTCCCGCGGGCTGGAGATGGTTCCGCAGTGCTCGCACTCAGCCGTACATTGGAAAGTGGGCATAATTGAGAGCATACGGTTTTTCGGCTGCCGTAAGTCTTCCCTTGATAGTTTTTCTATTGTGGTCGCCGGAGAGCCAACACCAAGGACTGTTACAGCGACGGCAGCAACAGCGGCGGCAGCAACAGCGTAGACCAAGGTTTCACTTTCGCCAGCCACCTCAGCGAATTCACCGCCTAAAGGATCTGGTCCTGGCATGAGGTGGTCAGGTTGGAGAGCTAAATCAATGCTGTCAGGGTCTATAATCCGTCCGGAATGGATAATCGCCAGGTCAATAAATTCCAATGAGGCTTGGGCAATCCCTTTATATACCTGGCTTCGATCTCGTCTTGCGATCAATCGCCTGGCAGCCTCTGCCGGGTTCTCCTTTTCGCCAGCTTCCTTAACCTGTTCCTGAATCTTTTCCTCAAACCTCTTGCGCCATTCCATAAATTTCGGATTGCTTAACAGAGAGAAAAGCAATCGGTTTCCCTGATTAATCTGCCCTGGGGATAGATTGTGTTCAGGAAACGCCTCTTTGGCAAATACACCCGCCGGGTCTTTTACAAAGATTTCTCGAAATGATGGCGCAGTATGTAGTTTTTGGAACAATCCCTCCAGACGCGGTGAATATCCCCGGTAATTGAGAATCAGAAGTTCTTCTGCTCGCATAACCAACCTCCTTGTGATGGTTGTTGAATCTTCCCGACACCCATGTTTTGAACGTCGAGCTCAGCCAACGCGAGATCCGAGGTGATCTCGAACCTACCCGCGGCGACGCGATTTGTCACTGCGGCGGCGGGAAGGCGACCAGGTTCTTTGAACACGGCGAAACATTAAAGCCGCGCCACCTGCCGATTCGCGAAGCGACTCACGCGACTTCGTGTCGCACCCTAACGCCAACCTCGGCGGAACTTCGCTAAGTTGATCGGCAAAAAATAATCTGCCATAAAGAACCAAGCCGCTTTCCTCGCTACGGAGCGAGGAAAGCGGCGCCAGATTTATTTTGCCGACCAACTTACAGCGCTTTTTGTTTGACTGAATAGGTTGTCATCCCGAGTCCCGAGCACGGGACGAGGGATCCGACGGACGCAGTCTGCTGCTAAAAGGATTCCCTGCGGGCGTAGCCTCTTCGCTTCGCTCATCGGAATGACATATTCATGCCTTTAAAAAGCGCTGTAGGTTCCGCTATTCCACCATCTAAATGAAATTTTGTAAAAGTTCCTTGGTCTCCTTCCCTGTGGGTGTCAACCTTTCCCCTTTACCGTCACAATCATCACACGGAATGATAAGTACACCTGGAAAGTTAATGGTGCCAGGATTAGGAGTAGGGGGAGGAGTATAGGGGATACCACCGCATGTCTTACAGGTCTCAATCAGTTCAGCGCGATTCGCTACCATATTTCACCTCGTTATGGGTTTAGTTGGGTTAATTGATGCAGGACTTACGCAAAGCAGGAAGGCTAAACATAAATCCTGTAGAATTGCAGGTTTTAGGCGCATTCATTTCGCAACCTGTTTCTTGCTGAGACTTACAATTCGCTTTTAAGCGGACTCATGGCGGTATCGATCACCGAGACGTCGCCGGAGCCATTATTCGCCACGAAGGTAAAGGGCTGCCGGCAGCGCGCCGAGGAAAACCGCGAACAGCGCCGCCGGCAGCCACGTCAACAGGGATTTTTGTAAAAACAGTTTGGGGTCATGCATGGTACTTCTCCTTACCTGGTTAAATGGTTAAAACGTGGTTTGTAATTCGTAAAACGTAATGCATAAAACGTAACGCAATGAAGCTTTGATACTCATCTCCTTTTATGGTCAAATCGTAAAACGTGATTTGTGACCGGCGGCGCTCTACACTTTTTAAAAGGACTTTATATTACCCTAAAAAAACTATCCTTGCCCTGCTGCAGGCCAGAGATTTTTTCACCACAAAGATACTATGTCAAAAGTCAAGAGAAAAATTCAGGATGATAAAGATTTTTTGGCTTGAAACGGTTGTTGCTTTTTGAGCATGGTGTAAACGATCACCACCAATTTCCGCA
>Ga0247727_10011337_pt1 | contig 15576 bp, 16 predicted proteins | sample WisWelCaveWW1625_FD_202498 | JGI IMG/M metagenome (GOLD analysis project Ga0247727, IMG submission 202498) | Biofilm microbial communities from Wishing Well Cave, Virginia, United States - WW16-25 | ecosystem: Environmental > Aquatic > Deep subsurface > Groundwater > Cave microbial mat | place...
CAGAACATATGTCTCAATATCGAAACATAAAGCTTTCCTTGGAGGGAGGCGGCCCGGGGGCCAAGGCGTGATTCGGCCTCTCTCCGGCACGTGACGCGCGCCCCGGTCGGAAGGTGGTTCTCGCGTAGATTCGAAAGGTGGTGAGGAAGCCGGGGCGGCATTTCGCGCAAACTCCAAGGGCCAGGCGCGCCTCGCATGAGCCTGTGCGCGCCTTTATCCCCGCCCCCGCTCCCTCGCTCGCGGGTCTTCCCCCTATGCAAATTTCCCGCCTCGATCCCCGCGGCCCCGACCCCTTCGAGGGGTCCCGCACGATGGCCTTCTCCTGCCACGGGTGCGGCGACTGCTGCAGGGGCTCGGCGATCATCCTCTCGCCATTTGACGTGGCGCGCCTCGCGGCCTTCGCGCGCCTCACCCCCAAGGCGCTCATCAAGGACCGGTGCGTGATGCTGAAGCACCCCCAGACCAACCTGCCCTCCGCGCTCCTTGAGACCGTCCCTCAATGCTCCTTCCTCGACGAGGCGAACCGCTGCACGGTTTACGCGGCTCGGCCCCTCGTATGCCGCGGCTATCCCCTCGGCGTGCTCACCGACCTCAACGAGCCCGGATGGCGGGCCGCCCTTCAGCGGTTCTCCGTCCGCGCCAACCCCTGCCCGCCGCCGAGGTTCCCGGGCGCGCCGCTTCCGATGGTCCGCACCCTGCACGAGATGGCGACCGGCGCGGGGATGGAGGCGTACGCGGAAGCCTACCGCGTGTGGGCCCGCCTCACCTGGGACATCGCGACGGAGTCGCGCTACCCCAGCATGTCCCCCGCGGAGGAGCTCGACTTCGACCTCGAATTCCGGCGATTGTTCTATGAGGAGGTCGAGGCGCCCGCCGACGAGGGCCAGGCGCTCGCTTCGTTCGTGGGCCGCGTCCGCGCCTTCCGCCAGCGCCACCGCCTGCTGCGCGCGCCTGGCTCCGAAGTCAGTAGCCCGCCGGAAGCGACGACGGCCTGAACGTCTCGATGGCCGCCTGGGTGGCCGGGCCCTGCGCGGCGGTCTTGATCTCCTCGATGATTTCCGCGAGCCAGGTTTCCATGGTGGTGAAATCCCAGCCGACCTGCTTGCGGGCCTTCTCGCTCGAGAATTTGTACTGCGCGTCGACAATGTAGGGCAGGAGTTCCTTGGGGAGTTGCGACGAGCCGCCCGTAAGCCCGATCATGCTCTCCTTGATCCACCCGTCTTTCGGCGAGGCCCCCGACACTTTCTCGAGCTTCCGGAAAAAGTCTTCCCAGGTGACGGCCTCATTTGCGAAAATGTAGAGCCCCACCGGCGCCCGCCGGTCCATGATCTGGAAAATTCCCCGCACGATGTCGTCGATGTAGGTGAAGGTCATCGACGACTGGCTCGCGACCGCCCATCCGCGCCTCCCCGTCACATAATCCTCCACGACCTTGGTGAACATCCCCTCCGCGCGCGGGCCGAGGATCGGCCCGGGCAGCACGCACGCGATCTGCGCGCCCTCGTCAATCTTGACCTTCGTGCGGAAGAGCGCGTCGTACATCGTCTTCTCGTAGTACGACCGGAAGTCGCGCCGGTGGTCGAACGCCTCGTCCGCCGTGCGGCCGCGGTGGTCCCCGATCGCGAGCGTCGAAGAGAGCGTCATCACCTTCGGCACATCCACCGCGATGCAGGTGTCCAGGAAGTTCACCGCCCCCTCCACGTTGATCGCACTCATCGTCTTCATCGCGCGCTCGCGCTCCTCCGCCTTTGCCCGCTGGAAGCGCGCGGCCAACTTCGAGATCCCCTTCGGCGCCCCCGCGGCCACCGTAAAGTCGATGTTCCGGTGGAGGTTGATTGCCCAGTCGCAGCGCTTCAGCACATCCTTGAAGCTGTCCGGCTCTAGAATCGACCCCCGCACGACCTCCACGCCGATCGCGTGGAGCCCGTAGGTCTCCTGGTTCTCGTGCGCGAGGCACACCACATTGAAGTCGCGCTCTTGGCACACGGCCGCGACGCGCGCGCCGAGGTAGGTGTGCGCGCCGGCGATGAAGACACGCGGGCCGCCGGCCATTTCCCTTGCTCCATCCGAGCCAGAGAGGGAGGGGTAAATAAGGGCTACCCGTCGGGCCAGTCGCCCTGTATCTCCGCATTTGTCGATAATCGGCCCGGCCTGGTTCTCCGTGCGCTTGGCCGCGCCTCAACCCGGAATGGCAAACGCTCATTGCCCACGCCCGGGGTTTGGGAGCGCGATGATCCGCAGCCTGCTCCTCGACGGCGGAAAGCTCACCGACGGCGTCGACCCCAAGGACTGGAAATCCGCGTCCTTACGGCCTGGGGCCGTGCTCTGGGTCGACGTCGAGGCGCCCAAACGCAAGACCACCAAGATGCTGAAGGACGCGTTCGGCTTTGACGACATCTCCCTCCAGGACACCCTCACCTTCTCGCTCCTCCCGAAATTCGACGCGTTCACCGACTACGGCTTCATCGTCATCCACGCGCTCGCCTACGACGAAGCCTCCGGCGCCATCACCAGCCGCGAACTCGACATGTTCCTCGGGAGAGGTTTCATCGTCACCGTCCATGCCGACCCGATCGCCGCCGTCGACAAGGTGTTCAAGGAGGCCCAGCGCGCCGACGCCGTGCTTGCCCGCGGCGCGGCACTCGTCGCCCACATCCTCATGGACCGGCTCATCGACCTCGCGTACTCGATGGTTTCCAGCTTCGACGACGACATCGAGCAGATGGAGGAGCGCATTTCCACCGGCCAGCTCGACGGGATTGTCGAGTGGACGCTGCGCGTCCGCCGCCAGCTCCTCCTCATGAAGAAGTCCATCGGGCCGCAGCGCGACGTCCTCAACGAACTCGCCCGCGGCGACTCGCCGCTCATCTCGCGGGACGCCGCCATCCACTTCCGCGACGACTACGACCGTCTCGCCCGCGTCTACGACCAGGTCGACACCAACCGCGAACTCGTCGCGGCCGCCGCCGAGGGGTACCGCTCGATGGTCTCGCTCCGCGTCGCCGAGGTCACCCTCCGCATGAACGCGGTCATCGAGCGCCTCACGCTCCTTGCGACCGTGCTTGGCGTCCTCACCGTCGTCGTCGGGATCTACGGCACGAACTTTGCGGGCGTGTGGGAGTACACCGTCCCCGGATTCCTTTACGCGTTGCTCGCGTTCATGCTCGTTCTCACCTACTTCCTCTGGTGGTTCTTCCGGAAGAAGGGCTGGCTGCAACAGCTGGAACAGGCCGAGCGCCAGGACTTCGCGCGCGGCGCACTCGACGATCCGAAGCGCCCCCGCGGCGCCCCCTGAGCGGCGCGGAATGTTTTTCTCCAAGCGCAAGTCTGCGAAGCCCCTTCAAGCGGGCGTACCCGAGTGGCCAAAGGGGACAGATTCAGGGTCTGTTGTCGAAGGACTTCGCAGGTTCAAATCCTGTCGCCCGCACTTTTCCCCCACCCGAGCGGCGGCGCTGACGCTGCTTTGGCGTTGGGAAAGTGCGGGGGCAAAGGACGCGGCCGCCCACCCCCCAAAGGGGCGGCCGCACAAGGGCCTCGCTACTTCTTGCCCTTCTTCATGATCTTCATCCAGCCGCCCGACTCGTACACCGCGAGCCGGTGCTTGTCCAGCGTGGTCTGGAACTCGTCCCAGTCGATCGTCTGCAGGCGCGGGTTGTCGCCCTTCGTAAACTGGACCCCGTTCGTTCCCTTTACCTTTCCGGGTTTCAAGCCCTTTTTCGAGGCGATGTTTTTCGCCTTCTCCACCGAGATTTCCTGCATGGCCATTCGCTTACCCCTTGGGTTTTGCCCGCTTCTGGCGAGCAGGCCAGCATCCATTTTTCCGGTATAAGTGCGTTCCGAGCGCTCCTGGCTACTTGCCCGCGATGATGCTGGCTCGCCGTGGGAACGCTCAAATACAGGTGCTAATTTTATCGCGCGGCGCCAAAGAAACTGCTGGCTCGAAGTTGCCCCGTCCTGTCGGGGGATAGCGCCGCTCCTGCTGGCCACCGCCGCCGACCGCTGACCTCATTTTGCCCCAACTGCCTGGGTGGCCGAGGAGAGCGGCGTGCGCGCGATCATTCTGGCCGCCGGTGCGGGGCGCCGGATGGAGCCGCTCACCCTGACGCGGCCGAAAGCGTTGATGGAGCTTGCGGGCGCGACCCTCATCGACCATGGGATCCGCGCGCTTCGGGGCGCGGGCGCCCGCGAAGTGTGTGTTGTGGTCGGCCACATGGCCGAGCCGCTCATCGCGCACCTCGAAAAATCGGGCGACGGGCCCTTCGACATCGTGCGCCAGGAGCGCCCCCTCGGCACCGGCGACGCGCTCCGGTCGGCGGCGCGCCACCTCGACAAGGGTGCCGTCGTGGTGAACGGGGACGTGCTCGTCGACTCCGCCGACATCGCGCGCGTGGCGACCGCGGAGGCCCGAGACGCCGAGGTCACGATGCTCACCGCCGAAGTTGCCGATGCTTCGCGGTACGGAGTCGTCGAAGCGGACGCCGCGCCGGAGGGCCTCGGCCGCGTCCGCGCGCTGGCCGAGAAGCCCCAGCGGCCGACCTCCCACCGCGTCAACGCCGGCGTGTACAAATTCGGGCCGGAAATCGTAGGCGCGCTCGAGCGCCTGGAGGAAAGCCCGCGCGGCGAGTACGAACTCACCTCCGCGCTCCACCCATTCATCGCGGCCGGCCGTGCGGTTGCCGTCGCCGCCCGCAAGCCCTGGACCGAGGTCGGGCGACCGTGGGACCTGCTGCTCGCCCAAGAGCGGCTGCTCTCGTCGCTGCGAGGGCGCTCCGACGGCCGCGTCGAAGGCGGCGCGGTGCTCGAGGGTCCGGTGTTCGTGAGCAAGGGCGCCATCGTGAAGAGCGGCGCGTACATCGAAGGGCCCGTGTTCATCGGCGAGGACTGCCGCATCGGGCCGAACTGCTACATCCGCGGCTCCACGCACATCGGCGCGGGGTGCCACGTTGGCGCGGGCACCGAAGTCAAGAACTCCATCCTGTTTGGCCACTCCAGCGCTCCGCACCTGAACTACGTGGGAGATTCGATCGTGGGCGCGCAGGTAAACCTCGGCGCGGGCACGAAGATCGCCAACCTCCGCCTCGACGAGCGCGAAGTGTCCGTGACGGTCGGAGGTGCCCGCGTGGGCACGGGGCTCCGCAAGTTCGGTGCGATCATCGCCGACGGCGTGAAGACCGGGATCAACGCATCGATCGACGTGGGCACCGTCATCGGGCCGGGCGCGTTTGTCGGGCCTTCCGCGCGCGCGTCGGGCGCCATCGAAGCCGGCGCAAGGGTCTTGTGAGGGCGCCCGCATCCTGCCCCAGGCGCTTTCGTGCGGGTTGCCCAGGTCACTTCCTACTTCGAGCCCCACGTGGGCGGCGTCGAGACCCACGTGCGCGAGCTCTCCCGCGCGCTTACCCGCCGCGGTCACGAAGTCACGGTCATCGCCGCCGACACCGAGGGCGCCGGGCCCGCATCCGAGTTGGGGGGCGTGCGTGTCGTCCGCGTGCCCCCGCGCTCCGTCTGGTTCCAGACCCCGTCGATGCCCGCAGCGGTCGAGGCGATTGCTTCCGGCGGCTTCGACCTCGTGCACTCCCACACGCCGCCGCCGATCGCCGCCTGGCGCGCCGCACGCGGCTCTCGCCGCGCGAGGATCCCGCATGTCCTCACCTTCCATTGCGATCCCGAGATCCCCCGTGCCCTCGGCGGCATCGTTGTGGAGGCCTGGCGCCTGACCATCGGACGCGCGACGCTCCGCCGCACCGACCACCTCATCTCCACCACCGCGTCGTACGCCTCGACCTCGCGCACGATCTGGAATTACTCGCCGTCCGTGATCCCGAACGCCGTCGACCCCGGGTTCTTTCGGCCGGGGGCAAGCGCCCCGCGCACCGCCGGCGCGCTGCCGGGCACTCCTGGGTTCCGCGTGCTCTGCGTCGGCCGCCTCGTCGAACACAAAGGCCTCGAGCAGCTCGTCGACGCGATGGCGTTCCTCCCGCGCCCCACGCAACTCATCATCGTGGGCGATGGCGCGCTGCGCGCCACGATCGAAGCCCGCGCGCGCGCATCCCCCGCCTCCGACCGCATCCGCCTGCTCGGCCGCGTGCCGCTTGAAGACCTGCCGGAGGTCTACCGAGCGTGCGACGTGTTCGCGCTCCCGTCCGTCTCCCGCCTCGAAGCGTTTGGCATCGTCGCCCTGGAGGCGATGGCCTCGGGCCTCCCGGTCGTCGCCTCCGACATCCCCGGGGTCCGCGAGGTGGTCACCGACGGCGCCGAAGGCTACCTCGCCAACCCGCTCGACCCCCGGAGCTTCGCCAAGTCCATCGACGCGCTCCTTTCTGACCCCCTCACACGCGCGCGGTTCGGGCGCAACGGCCGTTCGCGCGTGCTGCGCGAGTTCACTTGGGAGCGCGTCGCGGAGCGCGTCGAGCAAGTCTACAACCAAGTGCTCGGCCGCGCCGAGGGCGCATCCCCGCCGGCGGCCACGCCTGCCGCGGCCGCTTGAGCGTTGCGCTCACGCGCGCACGAGTTTGACGACGAGCAGGTACAGCCCCGCCACGATGAGCATCGAAGGCAGGATGAGTTCGCCGAATTTCGGGCCGAGGTTGATGACCTCCGCCGTGTTGAGGAACCAGAGCATCCCGAAGATCAGCGAGATCAGTCCGGCGAATACTCCGTCGCGGCGCGTGAGTACCCCTGCGGAAGGCTCGGGGCGCGTTCGGGTCGACGAGAGGTGCATCTCTTGCGTGGTGGTTGCCATCGGTGCCAATCCTAGCGCCCCGCGTATTTGAGAATGCGCCCAAGGTTATTCCGTGGGTTCGAGGGCGCCCGCCGCGGGGCCAAAAACCGTCCGCGTCCAGCGCCGGCGAATCGTGCCAGTCTCCGCTTTCTCGCGCGCCGGTTACGTTCATAAAGGGGAACCCGTATGCGCGCCATCCCCCGCCCTGCTGGCTGGGCTAGAAATGGAGGCACAACCGTGAAGAAAGGCGACATCATCCGCCTCGACTACAACTGCTACTACGCCGCTTCGGGCGAGCTTTTCGAAACCACCGACGAGGCCAAAGCCAAGGAAAAGAACCTGTGGCACGAAGGCCACATCTTCGCCCCACGCGTGCTCATCATCGGTTCCGGGTCCTCGGATTTCCCGACGGGGCTCGAACTCGACCTCCTCCACGCCAAGGTGGACGAGAAGCGTGAGGTCACCCTCGAGGCCAAGGACGCCTACGGCGCCCACAACCCGCTGCTTGTCGAGACGCTCTCAGCACGCGAACTCCTGCGGCTCGGCATCGACCCCGAGGTCGGCGCGCCGGTCAACCGCCGCAACCGCACGGGCTTCATCAGTGGCATCTTCGGCGGGCGTGTCCGCGTCGACTACAACCACAAGCTCGCGGGCAAGTCGCTAAAGTACGAGTACAAAGTCACGGGCGCCGCCGAGAAGCCCCAGGAAAAGGTCACGGCCGTGCTCGACCTCCACTACGGCCGCGGCGAGGAGTTCCGCGTGGAGGTCTCGGGAAAGAGCGTCACAATCAAGGTGCCGGACGTCTGCAAGTTCGACCAGTCGTGGGCGACCCAGAAACTGCGCGTCGTCCTTGATGTCCGCGAGCATGCGGGGATCGACACCGTCTCCTTCGTGGAGGAATACGTGAAGAAACAGGCGGAGGAAGACAAGGGCGGGGAGGGCGCTGCCGATGCGGCACCGGCCGAAGAGCCGGCGAAGGCCGAATCGCACGCGGGCCACGACCACGAGCACAGCGAGCACAAGGCACCCGCCGAAGCCAAGCCCCCGAAGGCTCCCAAGCAGAAGGCCAAAGCCGCGGCCAAGTAGCGGCCGGCTTACGGCCGGCTTTATCCGTTTTGAGCGGGTTTGTCCCGCAGAAGGTGGCGCCCCATGGTCTCGCTCCAGCACCGGCGGCGCGTCGCGAGCCTTGCCGAAGGCGACGAAGGGAAGGATGTCGTCATCGCGGGGTGGATCGAGAACCAGAACGACAAGGGCGGCATCGCGTTCGTGCGCCTGCGCGACGCATCCGGGTCGATCCAGGTCACGATCCCGAAAAAGAAGGTCCCACCGGAGGCCACGGCCGCACTACTCGAAGCGCCCCGCGAGTCGGTCGCCGTGATCGAAGGCACCGTCCAGAAGTCCCGCGAAAAGGCCGGGGGCTTTGAGGTCATCCCCAAAGCCGCCGAGGTCCTGACGCGAGCCGAAGTCCCGCTTCCGCTTGGCGTCGTCGACAAGGTCGACGCGGCCTTGGGCACGCGGCTCGACAATCGCTTCCTCGACCTGCGCAAACCCGAGTTGCGCGCGATCTTCAAGATCCGGATGGTGGCCACGGACGCGATCCGCCAGTACCTCTTCCGCAACCACTTCATCGAGATTCAGACGCCCAAGGTCGTGGGTGCCGGCGCCGAGGGCGGCGCGACCCTCTTCCGCGTCGACTACTTCGACCGGGAGGGGTACCTCGCGCAGTCCCCCCAGCTCTACAAACAGATGATGATGGCCGCCGGCTTCGAGCGCGTCTTCGAGATTGCGCCGGCCTTCCGCGCGGAGGCCTCGGACACCGTGCGGCACCTGTCGGAGTTCTCGAGCTTTGACATCGAGATGTCTTTCATCGAATCGAGCGAGGACGTCATGGCGATGCTCGAAGGAATCGTGCACGCCGCACTCGAGGCGGTCGCGCGCGAGTGCAAGGCGGACCTCGAACGGGTGGGCAAGACCGTCCGGGTCCCGGCGCTGCCCTTCCCGCGACTCCCTTACGCCGAGGCCGTCGAGTGGCTGAAGGCGAATGGCGTGCACGCCTCGATGGAGGTCGAGTACGGAACCGAAGAGGAGAAGCAAGTCGCGAAGATGGTCGCCGAGAAGCACGGCGGCGCCGAGCTGTATTTCCTCACGGAGTTCCCGACCGTGATCAAGCGCGCGACCTTCTACGCGAAGCGGCAGGACGCGAACCCGGCGCTGACCGGCTACTTCGACCTGGAGTTCAAGGGCCAGGAGCTCACGAGCGGCGGGCAGCGCGAGCACCGCATCGAGCGGCTGCTTGCCCAGATGAAGGAAAACAACCTCGACCCCAAGCAGTTCGAGTTCTACCTCAAAGCGTTCCGCTACGGCGTTCCGCCGCACGGCGGGTTTGGGTTCGGGATCGAGCGCTTCGTCCAGTCGATGCTGGATTTGCCGAATATCCGCGAGGCCGTGCTGTTCCCGAGGGACCGTTACCGGCTCGTGCCGTAGCCGGCGTGCTATTTGCCGGTGTACTCGAGCAACAGCCCTTCCGCCCTGCAGCGCTTTGCAAGTTCCAGGACGGCCCTAAGGCCCCCCTCGCCGTCGTCGACCGAGGCTAGCCCCTGTAGGCTTTCGAGGTCCTGAATGAGGGCGTCCAACCGCTCGCCTTCGAACCGCGTGTCGTCGAACGGGTCCACGTCGAGGAGCACGCGGAACGCCCCCGGGCGCCCCTTGCCCAGGACGAGCGCCAACTCGAACGAGACGCCGTGGTCAAACGCGCGGCCCGCCTCGCGGCCGTCGCGCGTCCTTTCCCACCAGCCCAACTTCGTGCCCCCGCCTTGGCCGGATGCACCCTCGGCCCCAAATACCGACCGCTCGATCCTCCCGGCGTGCGTGCCTCTTCGGCCAATGTGCTGCTCATTGTCCTGCTCAGTGTGATCTGGGGCACGGCCTTCCTCTTCATCACCCTCGGCCTCGACGATTTCTCCCCGTTCCTTTTCGCGGCGCTGCGTTTTGACATCGCGGGACCCGTCCTCCTCGTTGCCGCTTTCCTCATGGTCCGCGGGCAAGCCGTGCCCCGCGGCGGCGCGCAGTGGAAAGCGATCGGCGCCACGAGCACGCTCAACATCCTCGGCTACCACGCGCTGCTCTACTGGGGCCAGCAGCACACCCTCGAGGCGATCGCCGCCGTCATCGTGGGGCTCAACCCGATCCTCGCGACCGTTTTTTCGCGCGCACTCCTCCCGGACGAGCGCGTGGGCCGCCTCGGGGTCGCTGGCCTCGTGCTGGGGCTTTCAGGCATTGCGCTCCTGCAACTCCTCAAGCCCGGCGCAGCCCTCGACCTCCAAGGCCTCGGCGAGCTCGCGGTGGCCGCCGCCGTCGCGTGCTGGGCGCTTGGCACCGTCGTCTCGCGCCGCATCGACCACAAGATGCCGGCGGTCACCTTGACGGCCTGGCAGATGCTGATCGGCGCCGTGCTCCTCCACATCACCGCCTTCGGGCTCGAAGGGGGCGGCCGCATGAGTTGGACCGCGGCGGGAACGGGCTCGCTGCTCTACCTCGCGCTCCTTTCGAGCGCGTTCGGTTACTTCCTGTTCTTTTTCCTCGTGCAGCGCGTCGGGCCGATCCGTACGACCGTCGTGTCGACGCTCACTCCGATCTCCGCGACCATCGCGGGCGTCCTCGTCCTTGCCGACCCGGTCGAGCCCCGGATGCTCATCGCGTTCGGACTGATCGTCGTGAGCTTCGCGCTCGTCACCCAGCCTTGGAACGTCGCGCGCGATGCCGCTCCGCCGCCTTCGCGGGGCCTTCCTCGCCAACCTTGAAATCCGGCTGGCGCCGTCCTTGCAAGCGCCTTGACCCTCCCGCCCCCCGAGAAGATCCAGGAACTGCGGGACAAGCTCTCGCCCGGCGAGCGCAAACTGCTCCACGCGCTCGCGCCCCTCGGGGAGGCTAGCGTCGAGCACCTGGTCGCCAAGGGAGGCTTCGACCAAGTGGTCGAAGTCATGGGCTCCGCGTCGTGGGCGAAGGCCAAGGGCCTCGTCACCCTCTCGGAGCGCCTCTACGACGTCCTTGCCATCGACGACGAGGGGCGCCGCTACCTCAACGCCGGCCTTCCGGAGCGCCGCGCCCTCACCTTCCTCCTCGGGCGCGGCGGGGCGGCTCCGGCTCCCCTGCTCGTCCAAGAGGGCGCCATTGCGGCAGAAGAGCAGAGCATCGCGCTGGGGTGGCTCAAGCGCAAAGGATGGGCCACCTTCTCCAAGGCCGGCGGCGAGACCGTCCTCGAGGTCACCGCCAAGGGCCGTGCGGAGGCCGCCCACACCACGCCCGACGAGGAGGCACTGCGAAAACTCGAGCACAAGCCGCTCCCTGCGGATGACCTCGACAAGACCGGCGCGGAGTGGTTGCGCTCCCGCAAGAGCGTCGTCCGCGTCACCGACCACATCGAGCGCCGCATCGTCATCACCGAACTTGGGAGGGCAGTCGCGGCCGCAGGCCTTGATGCTGGCAAGCCTACGGTCGGCCAACTCACCCACGAGATCCTCGTGTCCGGCAAGTGGAAGGAGGTCGACCTGCGCCCGTACGACATCGGCGCGTTCGCGCCCACCCCCGCCGGCGGGCGCCCCCACCCGCTTAGCGAAATGATCGACGAGACCCGCCGCATCTTCCTCGCGATGGGGTTCACCGAGATCGACGACGACTACATCCAGTCCGCTTTCTGGAACATGGACGCGCTCTTCATCCCGCAGGACCACCCCGCCCGCGACCTGCAGGACACGTTCTACCTCGAGCGGCCCAAGAGAATCTCGGTCGACGACGAGCTGGCCCGCAAGGTCGCGGCCGTCCACGAAAACGGCGGGGGAACCGGCTCGTCCGGCTGGGGGTACACGTGGTCCAAGGACGCCGCAGAGCAGGCGCTCCTCCGCACCCACACCACAGTCGCCACCATCCGCCACCTCGCCGCGAACCCCCACTCCCCGCAGAAGGTCTTCGCCGTGTCCCGCTGCTTCCGCCGCGAGGCCGTCGACGCCACCCACCTCCCCGAATTTCACCAGATCGAGGGGATCGTCGTCGAGCCGACCGCGTCCCTGTCCATGCTCAAAGGGACGCTCACGGAATTCTACCGCCGCCTCGGCTTTCCCAAAGTCCGGCTCGTCCCCTCCTACTTCCCGTACACGGAGCCTTCGATGGAGGTCTCCGTGTGGTACAACGGCGCGTGGATGGAGCTCGGCGGCTCCGGCGTTTTCCGCCCCGAGGTCACGCTCCCCTTCGGCATCAAAGACCCCGTCATCGCGTGGGGGCACGGGCTCGAGCGGCTTGCGATGGTCCGCTACGGCCTCAAGGACATCCGCGACCTCTACATGCCCGACATCGATTGGCTGCGCCACCGGCCGCTCCTCCCGTAGGCGCGGGCGGCCTATCGGCTTATCTTCCCGCAGCCACTTTCCCGTTCCCCCTTGGTGCTTTCCCGTGGCCCGCGTGACCCTCACCCCCATCAAGAAAGACCCCTTCTGGTCGATGCACCTCGGGCGCACGAAGGTCCACCTCCTCATCCAGCGCCAGAGGCACGGGGGCAAGGACGCCGGCGCGATCCTCGAGCGCAACGGCGTCAAGACCTTTGCCGGCTACTACGACGACCACAAGCGCGGCGAGATCATCACCGCCGAGCGCTCGAAGGTGTTCCTGGCGTTCGGAACCGGGTTCGCGCGCGTGGACACCGGCGACACCGCCTACACCATCAAGCGCGGCAAGGACTCGCCCGTGTTTTTCGTGCACAGGGCCGGCAAGGCGATCGCGCGCGGAAAGGTCGCGCCGAACTCGGGGTTCCTCGACACCCACGACGCGGCGCTCATCAAACTCGCCCCGGAGATCCTGATCCTGCTCGCGCTCCACGACCTTCCGGCGCCGCCAGCTTCCTGAACGATGGATGCGTGCACCGCACGCCCCGCGTTTTCGACAATCTTTATCCGCCCTCCGCGAGTTTCTCCAGGATGGGTGCAGGCGTGTCCGCGGCCGATAAGCTAGTCGAAGAAGGAGAGATGAAACTCGCGGAGATGGACTTCAAGGCCGCCTACGCCAGGTTCAAGAAGGCCGTCGAGACCGACCCCAACAACGCGCGCGCCTACTTCGGCCGCGCCGAGTCCTCGCTCGGCGTCGACAAGGTCACTCCTGGGGACATCCTGCGCGACTACCGGAAGGCCGCGGAGCTTGACCCCGCGCAGGCCGGGTTCTACCTGTCGTCGCTCGGCGCCTTCAACCTGTCGCTCGGCCAGCTCACGCCCGCGGAAAACGCCTACAAGGAGGCCGCCGCCAAAGACCCCGAGAACGCCGTCACCTACCTCACGGACTTCGCGACGAGCTTCTACGCCCTCAAGATGGGCGAAAGCGAAGAGATGGACAAGGCGGAGATGGACCACATCCGCTACCAGACGCTCGTGTACCTGTGCAATGCCCTCGGCCTCACGGCCGGAGACGCGGTCGAACTTCTTACGAAAAAGCCCGCGAGGCCCGCGCCGAAGCCCATGGCCGTTGAGGCGGGCGGCGAAGACGAAGAGGCGTGAGCCTTTCCGGGGAACAACCCCTGGCAACCGGCCTTTTACGCCCCACCCACCCGCCCACATGACGCGCGCGTCTAGTTAAGTACTGGACGGGGGTCGCCGAAAGCGACGCTGCGCCCTCTCCGAGCCGTGCCGCCCTACCTCAACCCGCCCCGCGGCCGCCTTTCGATGTCGCGCTCGCTCTTCCGGTGCGACCGCCTCATACACGCGTGGCACATGCCCCCCGGCTCCATGTGCGAGGGGCAAACCGGGTTCCCGCAGATCCTGCACGACACTGTCGTCGGCGCGCCGCAAAGGTGGCAGACGCGCGCGACGATTCCCACGGGAACAAGATTGAAGGCCCCGGCGCTTATACGTTGCCCCATAGGGTGAGAACATCGGCCACGGGGCGTTCGAGGTCAAGCGCGGGCACGCGAAAAACATTGAGGGGGCCAACCTCGGCGCGCTGCTGAAAGAATCGTTTGGCAACGCGAAGGAGCTCGCGCCCGGCAAGTTCGAAGCCACCCTTGGGCCCCTCGTCGTCACGACCTGGGTGGACGGCAAGTCGCTCGTGTTCGACTCCAACAACCCCACCACGATCGACGACAAGACCGCGACCGAAGTTGTTCGCGCGCGCAACCAGTTCCTGCATGCCGCCACCGGCCTCAGCGCCAAGGAGCGCGTGAAGCGCGCCAAGAAGGCCGTCACCGGCGCAGGCGACTAGCGCCCCGCGCCCTTCACTTCTTCTTCGCGCCTTCCATCGGCGTGCTCTGTGCCGCCGCGAGCGCCTCCGGGTGGTCCGAGGTCGCCCCGCCGTGCGGGCTCGACGCCGGCGCGAACTTGTAGGCGTAGTGGATCACGCCCGCCTTCCCGTCCTCCCGCACCTTCCGGAACACATCCTTCACGCGCATGCCGATGTGCACGTCCTTCGGGTCGATGTCCACGATCTGCCCGGTGAGCTTCACGCCTTCGTCCATCTCGATGAGTCCGACCACATATGGGATCTGCATCCCGAATCCCCGCGGCGCCTCGTGCACCACCGAGAACGTGAACACCGTGCCGTTCCCCTTCAGCTGGCACGGTTTCATCTGGCCGATCGACTTGCGCCCGCAGTTGTCGCACACGGCCCGCGGCGGGAAAAACACCTTCTCGCACACGCCGCACTTCGAGCCGAGCCCATTGTAGCGCGACGCCTTCTCGCGCCAGAACCTCGCGCCGGCCACCCTTAGACCCCCCCTTCGAGCACATGGACGACGCAGGTGCCGCCCGTGCCCCCCACATTGTGCGTGAGCCCGACCTTTGCGCCTTTCACCTGGCGCCCCCCCGCTCTTCCCCGCAGCTGCTGCACGATCTCCACGGCCTGCGCAATCCCCGTCGCGCCGAGGGGGTGGCCGCGCGCCTTGAGGCCCCCGGAAGTGTTGATCGGGATCTGACCGCCGAGGGCCGACGCGCCGCTCTCCACGAACTTTCCGCCCTCCCCCTTCTTGCAGAACCCGAGGTCCTCCACCGCGAGGATCTCGCCGATCGAATAGGAGTCGTGCACCTCCGCCACCTGCACGTCAAAGAGGCCCCGGCCCGCCATCTTCAGCGCCGCCCCGCCGGCCGCCCGCGTCGAGGCAAAGGTCGTGATGTCCCGCCGCGCCGAAAGCGACAGCGACGAGCCCGCCTGCGCGGACCCCGTGATCTTGACCGGCTGCTCGCAGATGCGCTTCGCCTTCTCCCACTCGCACAGCACGAGCGCCGCCGCCCCGTCCGAAAAGGGCGCGCAGTCGAACACCCCCAAGGGCTCCGCCACCGGCAGGGCGCCGAGCACCGTCTGCATGTCCACCGCCGACTGGAAGTGCGCATCCGGGTTCATCGCGCCGTGCTTGTGGTTCTTCACCGCCACCGCCGCGAGCTGCTCGCGCGTCGTCCCGTACTGGTACATGTGCCGCCGCGCGATCATCGCGTAGAGCGAGGGCAGCGTGGCCCCGAAGAACGACTCCCACTCCTGGTCGACCGAGGCCGACAGCGTCTCGATGGCCTCCTCGTCGCCCACGTCCGTCATCTTCTCCGCGCCCCCCACGACCACGATGTCGTAGAGCCCCGCACGGATCCCCGCCCACCCCTCGCGGATCGCAAGTCCGCCGGAGGCGTCGGCCGCCTCCACGCGCGTCGCGGGGATGTGCGTGCCGGCCAACCCCACCCAGTCGGCGATGAGGGGCGCGACATGCTCCTGGTTCAGGAACAACCCCGGCGACATGATGCCCACATACAGCGCGTCGATGTCTTCCGACGCGATGTTGGCGTCGTTGATCGCCTTTACGCCAGCCTCGAGGCCGAGGTCACGCAGGCTTCGGTCCCAGA
>Ga0247727_10011338_pt1 | contig 15575 bp, 13 predicted proteins | sample WisWelCaveWW1625_FD_202498 | JGI IMG/M metagenome (GOLD analysis project Ga0247727, IMG submission 202498) | Biofilm microbial communities from Wishing Well Cave, Virginia, United States - WW16-25 | ecosystem: Environmental > Aquatic > Deep subsurface > Groundwater > Cave microbial mat | place...
CCGTCGTCCCAATCGGGACTCCTCACCACATAGTTGCCGTTGCTGAGCGCCGTCACGCCGTTGCCGCCGACCAAATCAAAAGCCGTCGAGCCCACCAGGCTGTTGGTCGCGTCCACCAGGCCTACGGTGCCGCCCAGGCCGTTGCCCCGGGTCACCGCTCCGCGAAAGCCGTTCCAACCCGGGCTGCTCACCACATAGTTGCCGTTGGTGAGCGCGGTCACGCCGCCGTTGCCCACTTGATCGTTCGCCGTCGTACCCACCAGGCTGTTGGTGTCGCTCACCGGGCCGACGGTGCCGCCCAGGCCGTTGCCCCAGGTCGCCGCGCCCACATCCGCCGCGGCGCCTTCCCAATTCGGGCTGCTCACCACGTAGTTGCCGTTGGTGAGCGCCGTCACGACGCCCACAAAGTCACCCAGTGTCGAGCCCACCAGGCTGTTGGTGTCGCTCACCGCGCCGACGGTGCCGCCCGCGCCGTTGCCCCAGGTCACCGCGCCCACACCCGCCGCGGCGCCGCTCCAATCCGGGCTGCGCACCACGTAGTTGCCGTTGGTGAGCGCGGTGACGCCGCCGTTGCCCAGAAAGTCAAACGATGTCGAGCCCACCAGGCTGTTGGCCGCCGAAACCGCGCCACCGCCGCCAATGAAGCCGGTCGTGCCGCTGCCCCAGGTCACCGCGCCCACGTTCGCTGCGGCGCCGTCCCAGAGCGGGCTACTCACCACATAGTTGCCGTTCGTGAGCGCCGTGACGCCACCGGAGCCCACATTGTCATCCGCAGTGCTGCCGCTGAGCGTGCTGATCAGCGCTCCGGTGGTGCCGCTGAAGAGGTAAACGGCTCCCGCATTCGCTGCGGCGAAATCGTCGTTCGGATCGGTCGCGACGACGTTGTCGTTGGGCAAGACGAGAACTTGTTGCGCAAACCCGTCGCTGGTGCCCGGGTTGGGATCCACCAACAGGAACGACGCGAGCCCGCCGCCGCCCGCGCTGTTAATGACGATGAACTTCGGATCGAGCAGCAGCGTTCCCGGTTTGCCGTTGGGCGCACCGGCATCGGCCATGCCGCCGAAGACGAGGTTTTCCTTGCCGGAGACTTCGATGAACCCGCCGTCGCCCGATTGCGCGCCGCCGCGCGCGGAGATGCTGCCGTAGAACTGCGTTTCCTGGTCCGACCAGACGATGACCTTGCCGCCGTTGCCCGCGTTTCGCGCGTCGGCGTTGAGGGTGGTCGAGAAATTTATCCAGTTGGTGGTGGCGTTCTGGGCAAGGGGGTTCCTGCCCTGGAAGTCGCCGCCAACCAGGATCGTCCCGCCACCCGCATCGCCGCTCGCATCGAGCCGCGCGCCGAGCAGCACGATGTCGTTGCCGAGCACTTTGATTTCGCCACCCGTTGACCCCGCGCCTTGCCCGGTCGCCGTCAGAGTGCCCGAGCCGAATACGCGGTCGGCGGCCTGCAGCGTCACCTTGCCGCCGCCCGCCGCGCCGTCGGCCGAGAGATGCGCGGCGGAGGTTTGCAGGATGCGGCCGGAAGCCTGCACATTCACTTCGCCGCCCGCGCCCTCCGAACTGTCCGCGCTGATCCGCCCGGCGGAGAGCACGTTGCGCGCTTCGATGCCGACGCTGCCGCCCTGCGCGCCACCGGCCTGAACGCTCCCGGTGTTGATCAGAACATCGGACCGAAACACGATCCGGCCGGTGGCGTCGCGCGATACCGAGTTCGCGCGCACGATTCCCTGCTGGCTGATCAGCCCCGCGTAGATGCCCGCGGCTCCGCCTTCGGCGAGGATCTGCCCGACGTTGAGCGCTTCGCCGCCTGCCTGCACTTCGACGCGCAACTCGGGCACGTCGGCTTCGACCAGCTTCACTGACTTGCCCGCGGCGAGGAGGGTCTGGCCTTGCGGGGTCTGAATGACGCCGTGGTTCTGGACGTCGGGGGCGATCAAGTACACGAAGCCGCCGTTCGCCGCGGTGATCGCCCCCTGGTTGACGACGGATTTGGCCACCGCTCCCGCCTGAAAGTTGAGCCTGCCGGCGAGGAAATCCTGATCGCTCAGGTTGAGCGTTGTCGCCACCAGCCCGGCGACGTTCACCACCGAGCCGGCGCCGAACACGATGCCGTTGGGATTGAGCAGGAACACGCGGCCGTTCGAGCTCAAGGTACCGAGGATCGCGGAAGGATCCTGCCCCACCACGCGGTTCATCACCGCGCTCGCCGCGCTTTGCTGCTGGAAGCGCGTGGCCTCGCCCGCGCCGATCGAGAACCCCTGCCAGTTGATGATGGCGCTCGGGCTGTTGGTGACCGTGAGCGTCCTGCCCGCGGTGGCGAAGCTGGCCGAGCCCGAAACCACCGCGGGACCGGTGGGATTGGCGAACGAGGCGCTGCTGAAGGCGAGCGCCACCAGCGCGCCCAGGAGCTTGCGGCGCGGCAAGTCTTGCGCACTCCGGGGACTCGGCATCTGCATCCTCCCTCTGTTTGCGACGCTCGCGCTGGATATTAGCCGCGATCGGCCTGCACCGGGACGCTATTCAGGCGGGCGGGTTGCAGGCCACCGTGATGTCGGTTTGCGAAAAATCACTGCCTTTGAACAGCAACGGCAGGCCACGCGCCTTGGCCAGCGCATAGCTGAATACATCCCCAAAATTCAGCGCCGCGGGGTGTCCGCTGCCTTTGCCGAACGCCACGAAGGCGGCATAGGCCGCGTCCATCTCCGCCGCGCCGGGGGCGACGACCTCGAACATCGGCAGCCGAAGCAGGTCATCGACCAGCACCACCCCGCGCTGCCCGCGGCGGCCATGCACCACCATGCGTGCCTCCACCACGGAAACAGAACTGATCAGGGCCTTGTCCGCTTGCTGAATGGCCTGCGTAAAAGCCTCCCGTTCGATCTCCGCGAAGGCGATCGCGACGATGGCTGAAGTGTCGACAACGATCATTTCGGTGCGCCGCGTTCGTCCCATTCAAGAGGATCGAACGCATCGGCACGGTCAGGAATCCGATCGAGCTGCCGGAGCAGGGCCGCCATGCGCTCGGCCGAATCGGACGCGCCTTTGGTTTCACTGAGGAGGCGATCCACCGCTTTTTCAACCACGGCGGTCTTGCTTAGGCCCGTCGCTTTGGCTAACCGTTCAACCTTGCTGACGACTGCGGGATTGGCGATCTGGAGTGCCATGATTTGACCTCTGGATGTTTATTTCAATACGATCAATATACAGTTGCCCGTGGCCCGGTGGCAACTTTGCCGCGAGCGCGGCTGCAAGTGATTGATACCGCAGCCGAACCTCCATTAGTAGGCCCTTACCGAACCCACCACGAAGCGCCAGTGGTTACGCTCGCGCGTACCGCCCTCATCGAGGATCTGGGCGAGGTCCAGGCGCAGCGAGAAGTTCTTGTCCTTCGCCAGCCGCAGGCCCACGCAAAACCAGGCAAGGACGGCAGCGCAAAGCACCGTGCGCCGCAGATTCCCGATCGGCCGCCGGTTCGGATTCATGGCAGGCTCGCCTCCGCCCATGTTAGGCGCTTCAAATAGACATGCTTGCAAAGTATGATTATCATGCTTCTGTGGAAACGATAACCAGCGCGGACCGGGTGTTGCCGCGGGCGGCGGCGGCGGCGCTGGAGCGCGCGGCGAGCGTGGCTCCGGTGGTGGTGCTGCTGGGCGCAAGGCAGACCGGCAAGACGACGCTGATCCGCTCGCTGCCGCGGTTCGCGGACCGTCCCTACCTGACGCTGGATGATTTCGACCTGCGCGCGCAAGCGCAGGCGGACCCCGAGGCGCTGGTCGCGCGCGCCCCGGCGCTGGTGCTGGACGAGGTGCAGCGCGCGCCGGACCTGCTGATCGCGGTGAAACGCGCGGTGGACCGCGACCGGGTGCGCCGGCCCGGGCGGTTCCTGCTGACCGGTTCGGCGAACCTGCTGATGCTGCAGCGCCTCGGCGAGACGCTCGCCGGCAGGGCGGTGTACGTCACGCTCTGGCCGTTCGCGCGCCGCGAGCGCCTCGGGCTGGGCCGCTGCGGGCCCTGGAGCGAGCTGCTCGCCGCGCGCTTCGCGCTCTGGCGCGAGCTGCTCCGGGCGCACGGCGCGCCGCGCGAGGACTGGCGCGCCGCGGCGCGTCTTGGAGGCCTGCCGATTCCCGCGCTTGAGCTGCGCGACGACGAAGCGCGCGCGCTCTGGTTCTCCGGTTACGTGCAGACCTATCTCGAACGCGACCTGCCGGCGCTGCGCGCGGTGGAGAGCCCGCCCAATTTCCGGCGCCTGATGGGCGCGGCCTGCCTGCGCATCGGGGGCCTGCTCAACCATGCCGAACTCGGCCGCGATGCCGGCATCAGCCAGCCGCAGGTGCACCGCTTCATGAACCTCATGGAAGCGAGTTACCAGGCAGTGCGGCTGCCGGCCTACTCGGTGAATCGCACGCGCCGCCTGATCAAGGCGCCGAAGCTCTACTGGAGCGACACCGCGCTCGCGCTGCACCTGGCCGGAGAAACCGAGCCGCGCGGCGCGCACCTGGAGAACCTGGTGCTGGCCGATCTGCTGGTCTGGCGCGACCTGCAGGCGCGCCGCCCGCAGATCCTGTACTGGCGCACCGCCGCCGGGCACGAAGTCGACTTCGTGCTCGAGACCCCGAAACGCCTGCTGCCGGTCGAAGTGAAAGCCGCGGCGCGGGTCGCGCCCGCCGATGCCCGGGGGCTGGAAGCGTTTCTGGACGAATACGCCGGCATGGCCGATGGCGCGCTGCTGCTCTACGGCGGCGCCGAGACCTTCCCGCTCACCCGGCGCGTGCTCGCCGCGCCGTGGTGGCAACTCTGCTGACATTGCGGCGGCGGCCGGCAGCTTACGCCGCATGCGATCCTCCATCAGAAAGCCCATACCGTTCCAAAGGCGAAGCGCCAGTGATGGCGCTCGCGCGTGCCGCCCTCATCGAGGATCTGGGCCAGGTCCAGGCGCAGCGAGAAGCGCTTGTCTTTCGCCAGCCGCAGGCCCACGCCCCAGCTGGCGATGCCGTTGTGCACCCGCTCGCCCGGCAGCGCATCGACGCGCGAAGTGCGCGCGAAGTCGTAGAACGCCAGCAGCCGCGCGTTCCAGTTCTTCCATCCCAGTTGCGTTGACAGTTCGGGCGTGTGCAGCTCGACCGATCCGTGGTGGCCGCGGTCGTCCGCCAGCTCGCGCTCGAGGAACCCGCGCACCGAGTGCGCCCCGCCGATGCCGAACTGCTCGGGCGACACCAGGACGTTTTCCGTGTGCTGCAGATCGAGGCGCCCGCGCAGTTGCCAGTCTCCCGCCAGCGCCTGCGCGAAGCTGCCACCGGCCCGGACCAGCGAATAGCTTGCTTTCGCGCCGAAGCGCGCGCGCCCCAGCGCGTCGGTGCCGCCGCGCGAACCCCCCGGAAGATTGTAGGACGCCGTACCGTAGAACGAAGCGAGTCCAGCCGGGCGCGTCCAGGAGCCGGCGTAGGTCAGCGAGACCGGGGTGAGCGAGAAAGTCGCCCCGGCCGTCCCGCATCCGGCCGCGCCGAACGCCCCGAGCGAACAGGCGTTGCGGTACATGCGGTGGTCCAGGCCCGCCACCAATTTGTGGTCGTAGCCCACGATGCGCTCGAAATGCTGGTTGTAGCGCGCCCCGAGCACGCCGCCGCGCCCGCTGAAAGCGAGATCGCCCACCGGGGTGAGCGTCGTTCCGGCATCGACGTCGGAATATCCGGCGGTGAAGTCCATCGAGGCGCCGCGCCCGTACAGCGGCAGGTGGTAGCCCGCGCTGTAGATCCCGACCTGCTTGGGCTTTTCCACCGAGCTCACGTATTGCAAGGTGAGCGCCCGGTCCCGGTCCTGCAGATTCGAATGCTGGTAACCGATGCCCACCCGGTGATAGCCCGTGACCCCGGTGCCGGAGTTGTCCAGCGTGGCGAACCACTTGCTCGGGTTTTCGTCCCGCACCTCGACGAGCGCGTCCACGTCGCCTTGCTTTTCCCCGGCGCGCAGCGTCACCGCGGTCTGCTTGGCGGGCGACTCGTTCGCGATGCGCAGGTTGCGCGCGATCTCGCCCGACTGGGGCGGGCGCCCGGCGCTGAGCGAGGGCAGGCTCGCGCGTACGTTCGCCTCGCTGAAGAACCGGTTGCCCCGCACTTCGAGGCGGTTGATGCGCGCCTCGATCACCCGCAGCCGCACTTCGCCCTTCTCCATTTCCTGCTCGGGAAGAAGCACCTGCACCGCGCTGAAGCCGCGCGTGCGGTAGGCCGACTCCAGGGTTTCGAGCGCGCGCTGGACGTCGCCGAAATCGCGCTGCCGGCCGGCGAAGCGCGCGACCAGCCCCTCGGCTTCGGCCTGCGGCAGCAGCGTGTTGCCTTCGACGACGAAGCGCTGGATGTCGAAACGCAGTTCCAGCGGGGCAGGCACCGCAGGGGACTGCGGCGGCGCTTGTTGCGCGAATGCACCCTGCCCGGCCCCGATCGCGGCCAGCACCCAGTATCGCAACCACCGTCGCGACCGCATACGCGCAAATGCTACCGTAGAATGATCGCGCCGTGAGGACCGTTTTTCGCCGCATCGCGCTGAGCTTGGCGCTTGCCGCCGCCACCCTGGCGAGCGCGCAGACCCTGCCGGCCGCGGGACGGGACTACCTGCTAATCGAGCCACCGCAGCCTGTTGCGCCGGGCGCGACGATCGAGGTGATCGAGTTCTTCTACTACGGCTGCCCGGTCTGCTACGAATCCCAGCCGCACATCGCGCGCTGGCTGGCAAGCACCGGCGCCGATGTGTCGCTCGCGCGCGTACCGTCCGCTTTCACCGGGGAAAGCGAGAGCTATGCGCTGACCTTCTATGCGCTGCAGGCGCTCGGCAAGCTCGCGCAACTGCACGGACCGGTCTACGAGAATCACCACTTCGATGACCGGCGGCTGAGCGAGGAGAAGAACCTGCTCGACTGGCTCGCCCGCAACGGCCTGGATGCCGAGCGTTTCCGCGAGCTGCGCGACTCAGCCGAAAACCGGGCGCGCGTGGCGCAAGGGCGCAGGATCTTCGAGGCCTACGACGTGAAGGGCGTGCCGGCATTTGCAGTGGACGGCAGGTATCTGACGTCGGCGCGCCTTGCCGGGGGCGTCAGGGAGATGATGGACGTCGTCGAGTACCTGGTCGGCCGCACGCGCGAGGCGCGGCACAAGTAGCGGGGGCGATGCCGCGGATATTTCAGCCGGGCTGAATGCGCGCGCCGGTCAGGGCAAGGTGGTGATCGGTCGACCAAACAGTTGCGATCTTGTTGCGTTCGATGAAGCACAGGCTGGAGGCATCGACGTAAGTGAGCCGCGCGCCGCGCATGCGATCGAGCATTCGAGTGACCTGCCGATGGTGGTCCCGGGTCGCCTCGAACAGTCGCAGCCCCTCCAGGTTGTCGACAAACGCCCGTAACGCGCGCGCCGATTCCTCCCCGTATCGATGCAGAAACCACGAATAGGCTTCCGCCACCACAAGATAGGAACAAAACCAGCGTGGCCGGCGGCCGTTGAACAAAGCTTTCGCTTGGCCGTGCCAGTGGTCGCGTCGATTGAGAAAGGCGATGAAAATGCCGGAGTCGAGAAATGCAGCTTCGCTCACGGCGACGGGCGGCCATAGACGACTTCGTCCACGGTCGCGCTGTCGCCGGATCGGCCATCGATGATTCCTGCGTACGCCATCCAGGGTTTGGCGCCCGGCTGGCGCGCGACCGTCTCGCGCAGGCTCCTGCGGCACAGCTCGGCAACCGAGATGCCCTCGCGCCTGGCGATGCCCTTGGCACGGGCGTACAGTTCGGCATCGACGGAAATCTGCGTGCGAATCATGTTATCAGGATAGCAATAAGTGATAACAAACGCAATTACGACAGCATGATTGGATCGGACGGGTTCGCTACAGCGCGACCTTGAATTCGCAACCGGTCTTCGCGCGCACCTCTTCGAGCGTGACGCCGGGGTGGAGTTCCTTCAGCGTGAGCCCGCCGCCGCCCGCCGCTACCTCGAACACGCACAGGTCGGTAATGATCATGCCGACCACGCCCCTGCCGGTGATCGGCAGCGAGCAGGACTTGAGGATCTTCGGGCTGCCGTCCTTGGCGGCATGCTCCATCAGCACGATCACGCGCTTGACGCCGGAAACCAGGTCCATGGCGCCGCCGGGGCCTTTCACCATCTTGCCCGGCACCATCCAGTTGGCGAGATCGCCGTTCTCGGCGACCTCGAGCCCGCCGAGGATCGAAAGGTCGACGTGCCCGCCGCGGATCATCGCGAAGGAGTCGGCGCTGGAGAAGAAGCTGCTGCCCGGGATCGCGGTGATGGTCTGCTTGCCGGCGTTGATCAGGTCTGGATCGACCTGGTCTTCCGCGGGGAACGGGCCGATGCCGAGCAGGCCGTTCTCCGACTGCAGCGTGACGTTGACGTTGGCGGGGATGAAGTTGGCGACCAGCGTGGGAATGCCGATGCCCAGGTTGACGTAATAACCGTCGCGCAGCTCCTCGGCCGCGCGCTTCGCCATCCGCTCGCGGACCGGCGTATCCTTCTTCGAGGCTGCGCCGCTGACGGTGCGGAACTCGATGCGTTTTTCATAGCGCGGCCCCTGCAGGATGCGCTTGACGTAGATTCCCGGCGTATGCACCTGCTCGGGGTCCAGCGCGCCGACCTCGACCAGTTGCTCGACCTCGGCGACGGTGACCTCGCCGCAGGTGGCGATCATCGGGTTGAAGTTGCGCGCCGTTTTGCGGTAGACGAGATTGCCGGAATGGTCGCCCTGCCAGGCCTTGACGATCGACAGGTCGGCGCGGATGCCCTCTTCCAGCACGTACTCCTTGCCCGCGAAGGTCTTGCTCTCCTTGCCTTGCGCCAGCTTGGTTCCGGCCGCGGTGCGCGTGTAGAAACCCGGAATGCCCGCGCCGCCGGCGCGCAGCTTTTCCGCCAACGTTCCCTGCGGGGTAAGCTGCAGTTCGAGTTCCCCTGCCAGCACCTGGCGCTCGAATTCCTTGTTTTCTCCGACGTAGGAGGCGATGACCTTCTTCACCTGGCGGCTCTTCAGCAGCAAGCCCATGCCGAAATCGTCCACGCCGGCATTGTTGCCGACGATCGTCAGGCCCTTGACGCCGCTTGCCACCAGCGCCTGGATCAGGTTTTCGGGAATTCCGCACAGGCCGAAACCGCCCGCGGCGATCGTCATGTTGTCGCGCAGCAGCCCCTGCAGGGCGGCGGTGGCATTTGCTTGGACTTTTTTCATCTGGGTAGGTCCTCCGGTCTCGTCTCGCGACATTCTATAATCCCCGCATGGCTCGTGAATCGATGCAGTACGACATTGTCGTCGTCGGCGGCGGCCCGGCGGGCCTGGCCGCGGCGATCCGGCTGAAGCAGCTCTCCGCCGGCACCTCGGTCTGCCTGATCGAGAAAGGCTCCGAGATCGGCGCCCACATCCTCTCCGGCGCCGTCATGGACCCGCGCGCGATGGCGGAATTGTTCCCGGACTGGCAGGACAAGGGCGCGCCGTTGAAGGTCCCGGTTTCAGAGGACAGGTTTTTGTTTCTAACCGGCAAAAAATCATTCAAAACACCAAATTTCCTGCTGCCTGCATGCTTCCGGAATCATGGCAACTATGTCATCAGCCTGGGAACCGTGGCGCGCTGGCTCGGCAAGCAAGCGGAGGGGCTCGGCGTGGAAATTTTTCCCGGCTTCGCCGCTGCCGAGGTGCTTTACGACGAGAAGGGTTCGGTGAAGGGCGTCGCCACCGGCGACATGGGCGTGAACCGCAAGGGCGAGCATACCGAAGCGTTCCAGCCCGGCATCGAACTGCACGCGAAATACACGTTCTTCGCCGAAGGCTGCCGCGGCAACCTCGGCAAGCAGCTCGAAACGAAGTTCGAGCTGCGCAAGGGCTCCGACCCGCAGGTCTACGGCATCGGCCTGAAGGAACTCTGGGACCTGAAGCCGGAAAAGCACCAGCCAGGCCTGGTGGTCCACAGCGCCGGCTGGCCGCTCGACAGCGACACCTACGGCGGATCGTTCCTCTATCACCTCGAAAACCACCAGGCCGCAGTGGGATTCGTGGTCGGGCTCGGCTACTCGAACCCCTACCTCAACCCCCACGAGGAGTTCCAGCGCTACAAGACCCATCCGGCCATCCGCAGCTTTCTGGAGGGAGGGAAACGCGTCGCCTACGGCGCCAGGGCGATTGCGGCGGGCGGGCTGCAGTCGCTGCCGGAACTGGTGTTCCCCGGCGGCTGCCTGATCGGCGACGACGCGGGCTTCCTGAACGCGCCGCGCATCAAGGGCAGCCATTGCGCGATCAAGTCCGGCATGCTCGCCGCTGAAGCCGCGCACGCGGCACTCGCCGCCGGCCGCGCCGGCGACGCGCTCGGCGCCTACCCGGAAGCCTTCCGGCAGAGCTGGCTGTTCGACGAGCTCTACCGCGCGCGCAACTTCAAGCCCTGGATGTCGAAGGGCCTCTATACCGGCTCGCTGATGGTGGGCATCGACCAGATCGTCTTTGGCGGCAAGGCGCCCTGGACGCTTCACCACGATCATGCCGACCACGAAACTTTGAGCAAAAAAATTGAAGTAGATCCGATTCAATACCCTAAGCCTGACGGCGTCATCAGCTTCGACCGACTGACCAATGTCGCCTTCTCCAGCACCAACCACGGCGAGGACCAGCCGGTGCACCTGACGCTGAAAGATGCCTCGGTACCGGTGCACGTGAATCTCGAGCTCTACGACGCGCCCGAGCAGCGCTACTGCCCCGCCGGCGTCTACGAGATCGTGACGGAGGCCGCCGGACCGCGCCTCCAGATCAACGCGCAGAACTGCGTGCACTGCAAGACCTGCGACATCAAGGATCCCACGCAAAACATCGTGTGGGTCACGCCGGAAGGCGGCGGCGGTCCCAACTATCCGAACATGTGACCATGGCCACTTACAACAACTTTGCCTCGTTCTATCCGTATTACCTCGGCGAGCATTCGAACCGCACTTGTCGCAGGCTGCACTTCATCGGCACCACGATCGGCCTGCTCTGCTTGCTGCATGCATTCTCCAGCCTGAATTTCTGGTGGCTGCTGGCCGGCGTCGTGCAGGGCTACGCCTGGGCCTGGGCCGGCCACTACTTTTTCGAGCACAACCGGCCCGCCACCTTCACGCACCCGTTCTACAGCTTCGTCGGCGACTGGGCGATGTGGAAGGACATCCTGACAGGAAAGATCAAGTTCTAGAAGGCGGGAAACCGGTCATCTCCGTGCGGACTCGCGGTAGGGCCGGCCGGATTCGTAAAGGCTCAGCCGCTCGCGCCCGGCCTTGCCGGCGAATTTCCCGAATTCCGGGAACTCGAGCGCCTCGTTCTGCCAGCGCACCGCCTCGTCGAAGCGCCCGGTTTCGGCATACGCGGCGGCCAGCGTATCCAGCAGGTTCGGATTTGTCCAAAAAGTGAGCTCGCAGGCCTGGATCGCCAGCTCCACGGCTCGCTTGCCGTCCCGCGCGCGCTCCGACGTCGAGGTGGCGAGCAGCCAGGCCAACTCGTTGAGGGTGTCCGGGCTGCGCGGGTTGTGCCGGAGGGCATCAGCGTAGTCGGCAGAGGCGCGCTCCGGCGCGCCCATGCGGTTGCGCAGGCGAGCGCGGTAATGGTAGGCCTCCGAGAGTTTTTCGGCCGGCGCTTGTCGGGCGGTGATGACGCGCGTACAGGCTTCGATTCTCGCTTCGTTGGCGCCGGCATTGGCTGCGCAGCGCTCGGCATCGTCCAGGGCCGCGAGCGAGCGCTCGATGCGCTTCGCCGTAATCGGGTGAGTGGAGAAGTAGTCCTGCGCGCCGTCGCCGCGCCCGTCCTTCCGGCTCGCCTCGATGCGCGTCAGGATTTCCGCGAACGCCCGCGAAGAAATGCCGGTCTCCTTGAGCCGGGCCAATGCGAAGCCGTCCGCCTCGTCCTCGAATTCCCTCGAGTAGCTGCTCTGCAGGAGCACGGTCGGCAGCACGACGGCGAGGCTCGAGACCGCCGCCGCGTCGCCCGCCAGCGCCGTGATCAGCGCCGCCAGTCCCGCACCCTGCAGCGCCGTGCGCAGCCCGTGGCGCATGTGCACGTGCCCGATCTCGTGCGCCAGCACCGCTTCGGTCTGGGAATAGTTCTGCGCGAGCGCGAACAGCTGGTCGGTGAGAACGATCACGCCCCCGGGCAGCGCGAACGCGTTCGGGCCGATGCCCTGGCAGCTGCGCAGCTCCAGCCGATAGCGGTAGCGGCCATCGAGCCCTCGGATGAGCGCTCCGAAGCGCTGACGCAGCGCTTCCTGCGCCGCCGCCGGCACCGTGCTCGGCCGGCACATCCGGGCGTCTAGCACCGCCAGCGTCTGCTCGCCGATCCTCGATTCCAGGCTCGCGGGGACGGCGGCGGCGGCGGAATTGGCCGCCGCGGGCAAGCCGTACACGACTGCCCACCAGGCGAAGACGATCACGACGGCGAGTGCGCCAGCCGCATACCGCCAGCTTCGCTCCAGCGCATGCACCAGGCGCTCGAATCGCTGTGCGCGCGGAAACAGCGTCTCGATTGCGGCATGGTCGCCGGTTTGCAGCTGGCCGCCGCCCGGCAAGCGCAGCACGCGGTGCGCTCCCGCGATCGGCGCTTCGGCGCGGATTGCGCCCCGGGGCACCGCCACGTTAAGGCTCGGGCCGTGGACGTGCAACTGATCGTCGTCGGCGCGCACGCGCACTTCGAAGCGCGCCGAGCTGCGCCCGTCGTAGTAGACGGCTTCGAACTCGATCGTCACGTCACAACGCGACGTCCAGGTCGAACATCTCGGCGATTTCCTCGCCGGCGGCGCCCGCCTGGCCGGCGTCCGCGCTCGCGAAGCCGTCCAGCGGCGCCACCGCGAACACCTTGAACTTCCTGGCCCGATAGCGCATCGTGCGCATCACCGCCCAGGGAGTGGCGAACCCCAGCGTGCACAGGATCGCCAGGACATTCGAAGAGTACAGCCACATGAAGTCGCGCCCGCGCAGGGTGCAGACGAAGCGCACAGGGCCGATCTGGATCGCGTTCCAGACGGCGTTGGTGGTGCGGGCGCGGATGAAGGCCAAAAAGAGGAGAGGCACGTTCCAGATAACGTAGGTAGCCAGTAACCAGACGCCGGCGGGGGCATCACTCTCTTCCGTCCGCGCGGAGATTCCCAGCAGGAGGAGGACGAACGCGAGCGCGAACGGGACCGCGACCGCGTAGACACGGATGAATGGCTTCTTGAAATCCGCCACCTGGAACGGCGTTGCGCCGTAGGCGTGATTCTCCGCCGCGTACTTGACCAGCTGGTGCTTGAAATACGGATAGAGGATGCCAAGGAACACGAACCAAACGTACTTGATGACGACGCGGAAGCAGCTCCCGTAGGTGCTGATAAAGCGCAGCGAGACGTTGCGGTAGGCCGTGTTGCGCGCGTTGAACTTCAATGAGCGCACGAGCAGCCAGGGCCCAACCGAGACGACGACCACGAACAACACGAGTTTTCCGAGCCACCGGTCCAGGCTCAGTTCGGGAAACACCGTCGCACCGACGATGAGCGCGACCAACAGCCCGACCGCGATCAGCCGTCCCTTCAGGATGGCGAGCGGCCTGCCCCGGTACTCGAAGCACTCGCCGTCGATGCGCGTATGCGCGTAGAAATAGCGGCGCTTGCGCACCTTGGCCCACGCCGAGTAGATGCCCAGCGTGACGATGGTGAGCGCGAGATTGACGATCCAGATGCGGAAGTATTCGCCGGTCCTGCCCGTGAACTCCACCGGATAGGGCCGCCAGGTGACGCCCTGGCTCTCCACTTGTGGCGGCGGACCGGGCTGCGGTGCCGCCTCAGCCGCGACTTCGCGGCCCCGATCGTTAGTGAACGTTGCGCCGCATCCCGCGCATGACAGGGAGGACTTCGAGGCTGAACCGGCGGGAAACGGCCTGTCGCACTTCGAGCACCACAGCACCGGCATCCAGCTTGCGCCGCCGGAAAACGAGGCGCCGCATTTCCCGCATCCCGCGGCCCCTATTGCGACCAGATTGTCGCAATTCGGGCAGCGGGCAGTCATGGGCCCTCCGGACTAGGCGGCGAGGAACTGGTCGTCGGCGAGCGCCATCACGGCGCCGGATCCGCTGCTGACCGTGGCCGCGAGGCCCGGCGCCTGCGACAGGACGTGATCGCCGTAGAACCGCGCGCTCTTGATTTTCGCTTCGAGGAAGGGTTTGTCCGGGGACGCTGAAAGTCTGTGTTCTGCGATCAGAGCCGCCCTTGCCATCTGCCAGCCGCCCGCCGTGATGCCCATCAGCTTAAGGAACGGCACGGCGCCGGCGAACGCCGCGTTCGGGTCCTTGCCCGCGGTGGCGAGGATGAAATCGACGCTATCCGAAACCGCCTGCACCCCCGCCGAAAGACGGCTTCGCATTGCCTGGATATCCGGATTTCCCGATCTGGAAAGTTCCAGATCAAACTTCCTCAGAACGGCAATCCACTCCTTGACGGTCACGCCGCCGTCGCGCGCGATTTTGCGGCCGACCAGGTCGTTGGCCTGGATGCCGGTGGTGCCTTCATAGATAGTGGTGATGCGCGCATCGCGCAGGTGCTGCGCGGCGCCGGTCTCCTCGATGAAGCCCATGCCGCCGTGCACCTGCACCCCGAGCGAAGCCACCTCGATGCCGGTCTCGGTGCTCCAGCCCTTGATCACCGGGATCATCAGGTCGACAAACGCCTGATGCCGCTTTCGGTCTTCTTTGTTTTGACTTCGATGAGAAATATCAACCGAAGCGGCAACCACGTACGCAAGCGCGCGCATGGCTTCGGTCTGCGATTTCATCAGCATCAGCATGCGCCGCACGTCCGGGTGGCGGATGATCGGCACGGCTTTCGCCCCCTCGACCAGATCGCGCCCTTGCACGCGGTCCTTGGCATAGGCAAGCGCCCGCTGGAACGCACGCTCGGCGATCGCCACGCCCTCCAGGCCGACGCCAAAGCGCGCCGCATTCATCATGATGAACATGTAGGAAAGGCCCTTGTTTTCCTCTCCCACCAGGTAGCCGATCGCATTCTCGAACACCATCACCGCGGTCGGGCTGGCATGGATGCCGAGCTTGTGTTCGATCGAAGCGCAGGTCGCCGCGTTGCGCTCGCCGAGCGAGCCATCCGGCTTTACCAGGAACTTCGGCACGATGAACAGCGAGATCCCTTTCACGCCTTCCGGCGCATCAGGGGCGCGAGCAAGAACCAGGTGCACGATGTTCTCGGTCATGTCGTGCTCGCCGAAGGTGATGAAGATCTTCTGGCCGCTGATGCGGTAGTGGCCGCCTTCGCGCACCGCCCTGGTTCGCACCAGCGCCAGGTCCGAGCCCGCCTGCGGCTCGGTGAGATTCATCGTCCCGGTCCAGCTGCCGTCGAACATCTTCGGCAGGAAGGTCTTCTTCAGCTGCTCGGTGCCCGAGAGGAGCATCGCCTCGATCGCGCCCTGGGTGAGCATCGGGCACAGCGAAAACGACATGTTTGCCGAAGTGATCATTTCGGTCACCGGGGTCGAAACCAGCTTGGGCAAGCCTTGGCCGCCCCACTCCGGGTCGAGCGACAGCGCACTCCAGCCACCTTCGCA
>Ga0247727_10011339_pt1 | contig 15575 bp, 13 predicted proteins | sample WisWelCaveWW1625_FD_202498 | JGI IMG/M metagenome (GOLD analysis project Ga0247727, IMG submission 202498) | Biofilm microbial communities from Wishing Well Cave, Virginia, United States - WW16-25 | ecosystem: Environmental > Aquatic > Deep subsurface > Groundwater > Cave microbial mat | place...
CTTAACCGCCCGGTCAAAGTAAGGAGGACTGGACATTCAGCATAAAACTCTCCGTGATGCAGGCTGGAAGCCCGCGGTCCATCCAGAGAACCCCAAACCGTTAAGGCTTGTGTTCTTTCCAGAGAATCAGTATATTGAATTTTAAGGCGGGAAGGAGATTACATGCCAGGAAAACAAAATGAAAAAAGTATCATTCCCGCGATTGAACAAATCATTCTGGAAGTCGTGAAGCAGAATATTCTCGCGGGCCAACGCATGGACGCTGTCGGCCAACGCATGGACGCAGTTGGACAAAGGTTGGACGCGATGGGACAGCGAATGGATGCCAGTATGGAAAGACAAGACAAAAAATTCGATGAAATCCGGTCGCTGTTCTTGAAGGTAATCGAACGGCTCCATGCTGTGGAGCAGACACTCGGACGATTGCCTGACGCCGTCAATGAGAAAATCGGGTTTACTCCCGTGAGCCAGCCCTGATTCGTTCTGCAGCTTTTGAAGACCAAGTATGGCCGTTTTCCTTGAACAACTTTATGATAGGAATGAGACGCGCTATTTCGGTTCGAAGTTCGTTCCAGAGTGGACCGAGACAGGAAAGATCTCCGGAACGTGCGGTCAGTTCCAGACGTTTAGCCGCTTCCCGGGCGGGACGGGCGGAAAAGTTGCCCACTGCGCCTTTCAAGGCGTGCGCCGCAGAGGAAATCGCTGCAGCATCTTTGAGCACCACTGCATTTTCCAACTGTTCCATGAGTTGACCATATTCAGCCAGAAACAATTCGGAGATCTCCCGCAAAAGTTCCGGCATCGCTCCCAATCTGTCTTCAAGGTCGACACGGTCCAACACATCATCTACTTTTTCTGAGTCCAAGTTCTATCCTCGATTTGCGCACTTTCCGGTTCAGGACGTCTCATCCAGGAGCTCACGAATCTTAGAATGGAGTGTTTGTGCGCCGACGGGTTTGGAAAGGAAGGCAACATCTTTTCCCAGTATAACGTGACCCGCAAAATCCTCCGGCGCGTAACCTGACATAAACAGGACCTTCATTCCGGGACGATCCATGCTTATCCGCCGGACCATCTCACCGCCGCTCATTTCCGGCATGACCACGTCCGTAATTACAAGATCAATAGACGCAGATTCACCCCTGACTATCTGTAATGCCGCGTGTCCGTTTTCGGCTTGCAAAACCTTATACCCTTTTATTTCCAGTAAGGCAGCAAGACTTTTGCGGATCGAAGCATTGTCATCGACAAGAAGAATCGTTTCGCCTCTACTCAATCCTCCGAAATCTGGTTCAAAATGAATCCGTGTCTCCTGCGGATCCTCCACCCTGGGAAAATAAATGTAGAATTTCGTTCCTGCTCCCGGCTGACTTTCTACGAAAATGTGGCCGCCGCTTTGATTGACGATGCCATATACTGTAGACAAACCAAGGCCTGTCCCTTTCCCCGCCTCTTTGGTTGTGTAAAATGGCTCAAAAATGTGAGACACGGTATCTTCGTCCATTCCGGTTCCCGTATCGCTGAAAATCAGCATCACGTAGGGACCAGGCTTAACTTCAGGATGGTTGGACGCATACGCTTTATCCAACAGGATATTGCCCGTCTCAATACTGAACCGGCCTCCTTGCGGCATTGCGTCTTTGGAATTAACAGCAAGGTTCAAAATAACCTGTTCCACCTGACCGGGATCAGCGACAATGAAACCCGGAGAGTCCGCCAGCATTGTGGAAAACTTAATATCTTCTCCAATCAACCTCCTGAGCATGTTCTCCATATGTGTGATCGACGCATTTAAATCTAATACTTTAGGAGACAGTACCTGTTTTCGACTGAAGGCGAGCAGTTGTTGTGTGAGTCCGGCGCCCTGTGAAACGGCTTTCTGCATTTCGCTTATGATCCCCGTAAGAGGATCATCGTCCCGTATTTTCAAAAGCAGCAGCTCCGAATATCCGCTTAAGGCCATAAGAATGTTGTTGAAATCATGCGCTACACCGCCCGCGAGCCGGCCGACAGCTTCCATTTTCTGCGATTGAAGCAATTCATGTTGCAGTTCCTTTACGTGAGTGATGTCCCGTAAAATCCCCCTGTAAAACACTATTTTTCCTTCTTCATTCCTGACAGCGTTCGAAGTTTCAAGAACGACCAGTTTCTTTCCGTCCCTTCTCTTTAGCTCGATTTCATGGTCCTTCATGAATCCCTTTTCGGCCATAAGTTTACGAGTTGCATCGTGCTCAGCCTTATACACATACAATTCCTCCATATGCTTGATTCCTAAAGCTTCCTCCTTAGAAGAGAATCCGAAAAGATCCACTCCTGCCTGATTGATATCCACCAGTTTTCCTTCGGGCGTGCTGATGAAGACCACGTCCTTAGATTCTTCGAACAGCGTACGATATCGCTCTTCACTGTTTCGCAAAGACTGTTCGCTCAGCTTCCGTTGAGTGATATCGCGTGTGACACCCAGAACTCCCGTGACTGCTCCTTTTTCGTCCACCAGCGGAGCAACATAAGTTTCCAGCCAGCGTGATGTTCCCTTCAATCCCGTGATTTCAAATTCGAGCGCTCCGCGTTCCCCATCTACTGCACGTTGTGTCAGATCGGCAAACGACTTGCGATACTCCGGCTTTAAAAGTTGAAGAATCGATTGGCCGATGACTTGCTCTGCATTGTCGGCTTCAATCATTACGAGTCCGGCGGCGTTTATTTCTAAGAGTTTCCCGTCAATTGAGAGAACTTTAACGCATTCGGGCTCTGTTTCTATCATGGTCCGAAGGCGTCTTTCACTATGAGCAAGTTCCAATTGAGCTGTCTCGAGATCCGTGAGTGCCTTCTGTTTTAGCTGTTGGTTCCGATGCGACTGTATTAGATTACCGCTGGTAGCGAGTAGAGGTTGGAGATACTGGACCACTTTTTCATCGTATCCACCGGGTCGATTAGCGATTCCTACCATTCCGATGAGGCTTCCTCCGTGGAATAAGGGCAAACCAAGGAAGTGTTTTAGGACGGGATGCCCGGCCGGTAGTCCCCCCTGGCGGGAGTCTGTGGACGGATCGTTGGATATGACAGGCTGTTGGGTTGTCATAACGTGCCCCAGTAGAGAATTCAAGTTATGGAATTCAAGATTGGGAGCATACTTCTCGTAAAGTGCCCTGGACTCTTCATTCCATGCGATATTTGTTATCGCATGTGTTTTCAGGTACGGGGCCCCATCACAACTCCGGAAGATTTCGCCGATGAAGCCATATTCGCTGGAAGTAAGGGTGAGCAGGCCATTGAGCAATCCGTTAAAGACGCTCTCCGATAATCCATCAGCAATGAACTGGGATTGTGCGGTCTGGATGGCCCCCAGTAAACTTAAGTAAGCTTTCGTCTCCAATTCAAGACGCTTTTTTTCTGTGATATCCAGGAGAAATCCCAGACAGTGTCTGCTGCCGTATGAGGCTGATCCTTCGTCGCGGACCCACACTTCACTACCGCTGCGGGAAAACATGCGAAGCTCGCAAGAGAAGGACCCTTTTTTCTGCGCCTCCAATTCTGCGGCATGATAGAGGCTGCGATCTTCCGGATGCATCTGACGAAGCCAGAGAGTCGGATCTGCCAGCCATTCCTGTGCACGAAATCCAAGCAAGGTTTCAATCCGGGAACTTACGTAAAGCCATCGACCGTTTGTTCCAAGCTCAGCGATGTAGGTAACAGCGGGAATCTGCTCCGCCAAAACCCGGTAACGTACGCTGGTATCGTCCAGTTTTTCGTCATGGATTTTCTTATCCACGACTGGAATTCGTTCTGAGCTCATATCTCGTTCAGAGAAGCAGGCACACGGCCTTCAAATTCTACGCAGTTTCGCCCGTGCGGAAACATTCGCGCGCGCCTGCAAACCTCCGGACCATCCATTCCCGGCATCGTCCAATCCAGTATGGCAAGATCAGGAGGGTCATAACTTTCCAGTATTTCAAGAGCCTTGATTCCGTCCGGTACGCTGATGGTCTTATGACCCCAATCCTGTAAAACACGGCACAATAACCGGTTCGAAATTACTTCATCATCGGCAACCAGAATATTCATCAGACGTCTCCTTATTCGGCAAGAACAGAAGTTTCCAGATGTCGATGAATCACATCAAGAAGCCTGTTCCTGTCAATGGGTTTCGAAAGGTACTCCGTACAGCCGGCATTCAAACAGCGGCGAGTATCTGAATCTTGATCGTTTGCCGTTATTGCGATGATTGGAATCCCGGCGCCGGCACGTAAATTTCGAATAATACGCGTTGCCGTATATCCATTCATCACCGGCATCTCTATATCCATAAGAATCATTGATACAGGTCGGGACATAAAAACTGTCACGGCGTCCATTCCGTTCTCAGAGGAAATTACCTTGAAGTCCGTGTTCGTTTCAATCAGGAACTTTACGACGCTCCTGTTGCAGCTCATATCGTCAACTACAAGAATCACTTTTTCATGTTTCGGTTCAATCGACATCGGCCCCTCATTGCAGATCTCGTTTCTGATTCGATTTCCGCTCAGTTGATTGCTTTTGCCGAAGGAGCGTAATCGGGAAAAAGATCAGGCGTCTCGAGCAAACGATGAAACTTAGTTACAGGGAGAGGCGGACTGAACAGGTAACCCTGGGCCTCATCGCATTCCTGTGCCTGCAAAAAGGACAGTTCGTCGCCCACTTCGATTCCTTCGGCAATCACTTTCAGGTTCAGGTTATGCGCCACCTGTATCATCGCACTGGCGATGGCTCCATTTTTTTCGTCGCGGTGAACATTCCGTATAAAGGACCGATCAATTTTCAAAACATCAAACGGGAATTGTTTTAAATAGTTAAAAGAGGAATAGCCTGTACCGAAATCATCCAGCGAAAGTTGCACGCCCAGGTGCTTGAGTTCATTCATTCTTGCCAGGGCTGCATCCGGGCTTTGAATCAATGCGCTTTCGGTTACCTCTAATTCGATATCACGAGGATTCACGCCCGTTCGGTCGAAAATCTGATTGAGCCGGTTGACAAGATCCGGTCTTCGGAATTGATACGGAGAGAGATTGACTGCCATTCTAAGACCTGAATGATTCAAAGTCTGCAGTGATTTCAATTCAAGACAGGCTCTTTCCAACACCCATTCGCCGATCGGTACGATCAAACCGCTTTCCTCTGCAATCGGAATGAAGATGGCCGGGGACATCAGTCCGCGAGTCGGGTGATTCCATCGTAGCAGAGCCTCAGCACCCGTAATCCGGCCGGTGGTTAGATTAATCTGTGGTTGATAGAACACTTCCAGTTCATCACCGGCTATCGCTGTTCGGAGATTACTTTCAAGAATCAGGTCGTCCGTGTCAGTTGATACCCAGGCGCTGCAGTAAAACAAATACTGGTTGCCGCCCTGTTGTCGGGCCTGCAAGACCGCCATCTGCGCTTTTTTCAACAAAACATCGATTTGATCACCGTCGGTTCCGTAACGAGATATTCCGACACTTCCCGTGATGTAAACTTCCTGGGAATCGAGAAGAAACGGCTTAGCAGCGCATTGTACAAGTCTGTGGGCCAGATCTTCTGTGTTCTCCGGAGTTCCGTTGACAAGGACAACAAATTCATCTTCCGAAAGGCGAACTAAGCCGGTTTCGGAATGGAGTGATTTCCGGAGCCTTTCCGCAAGCACTGTCAACAAGAAATCCCCCTGGAAATATCCGAGGCTTCCGTTAACCCTTTTGAAACGATCCAACATTAAGCAGAGCACTGAAACTTCTCCAGAGCCGGATTTTAAGGCTTCATCAAACATTTCCCCGATCATTAACCGGTTGGGAAGTTCGGTCAGCGTGTCATAGTAGACAAGCCTTTTCAACTTTTCTTCGGTGTGATGGAGTTCCTCTGTATAGGGCTGAACAATCTCTTCCTGACGATGCAGACGAACGGAAATTGCATTTCGGAGCTCCGCGGCGGAAACTGGTTTGGTAAGATAATCATCTGCACCCAGATTCATTCCTTTTCTGAGATCATCCTTATCTCCCCTTCCGGTTAGAAAGATGAAGGGTATTGCGCTGGTTGCATTGTCTTCGCGAAGTTTTTGCAATACCGTATGGCCGTCCATTTCAGGCATTCCGACATCACATAGCACAAGGTCCGGTCTTGTTTCCCGAATGAGTTTCAACCCGGCATCACCGTTTTCGGCCGCAATCGTCTGGTAATCCATACAGCGAAGCAGTTCCGACAGGGCCATTCGGATCGGCTCTTCATCCTCAATCAACACAATCTTTTTCATTTTGTTGTCCTCTGAATCAGATTATGGCAAGAAGCGTGCCATCCAAATGAGGGCAAGCCATCTCGAGAAACTTCGGCTTTTTGAAATTTGTAGCGGGGGAAATGTTAGACAGTGTTGAAGAATTAAGCACAAAGCGGGATAGGTGTACCCGGGACCTTCACTCGTCGACGGTTTGGTTCTCGCGCAACCGGTTGTAAAGCGTATTCCGGTTAACTCCGAGGATTTGTGCAGCCTTCCGGTAGTTATTCTTCGTGCTTGCCAGAACTCGACGGATGTGATTCAACTCGACTTCCCTCAGGGGCAAAAAATTCGTAGTTTCAGGCGCTTCAAGAACCAGCCGTTTTTGAATTGGAAAGAGATCCGGAGTGATGAGGTCCTTCTGACACAGCAAGTAAGCCCTTTCCATCAGATTCTTGAGCTCCCGAAGATTGCCTGGCCAGTCGTAACCCAGTAATAACGCTTTCGTCTCGTCAGTTAGTACGGGCCGGCGAGATATTCGTTGCCTCGCAATCTGATTCAGAAAAAAATCTGCGAGTGGAGCAATCTCCTGCCGCCTTTCCCTCAACGGAGGAATCTCCATCGGCATAACATTCAATCTGTAGAAAAGATCTTCTCGAAATGTTCCGTCCTTCACGAGTTTTTCAAGGCTCCGATTTGTAGCAGCAATTAAACGCACGTCCACGTGACGTTCCTGGACTGATCCCAATCTTCTAAACTTCTTTTCTTCCAGGACTTTCAGAACTTTGGATTGTACCGCCAGTTCCATCTCCCCGATTTCATCGAGAAACACCGTTCCACTATGGGCGATTTCCAGCAGACCGGCTTTGTTTCCCACAGCACCCGTAAACGCCCCTTTCTCGTAGCCAAACAACTCTGATTCCAGGAGCTCCCTTGAAAGTCCCGCACAATTTACTTCTACAATCGGTTTGTTGGAACGATCACCATGACGATGGATCCATTGCGCCCACATGCCTTTCCCGGTTCCCGTTTCTCCTTGAATCAAGACAGTGACCAGGTCCCGGCTGATGATTTGAGCCAGCTCATATAACTTCAACATCTTCGGGCTCTGTCCAATGAAATGATCGTCGTCGAACCCTCTTTTGCTTAGTTCTGTGAGAACTTCCTGCTTCCGAAGACTGTGAATCTTCATGGCATGCTCGATGACAATCAAAAGGGACTCAGGATCGAAAGGTTTCGTCAAGAAATTCTCTGCCCCCAGTTTTAGAGCACGAACAGCCTTTTCAATAGTTCCATAGGCCGTAATCATAATGACGACCATGAATTCGTTCTCGGTTTTTAACTCACGCAGGAGATCCAACCCGTCAACATCAGGAAGCTTCATATCAAGGAGGATGAGATCGGGCGATTGAGTCCTGGCCTGGCTCAAGCCCTTCGCGCCATTAGCCGCCTCGAGAAACACATAACCTTTCGACTCAAGAAGTCCACCAAAGCCGAAACGAATGGAGTCTTCGTCATCGATAATGAGAATTCGACCCTTCTCTTTCATACTAAAACGGCAATTTGACTTTGACTTCCGTACCCATCCCCTGAGTTGATTGAATCGTGACGGCACCGTTATGCAGACCGACTACGCGATCAACAATGCATAATCCAATCCCTGTCTTACGGGGACGTGTACTGACAAATGGGTCAAAAACACGCGGTAGAAGATTTTTCGCAATTCCTTCACCATTATCCCGAATTTCAACCGCCACGAAGGAGTCTTCTGTTGTCAGTATAACATCGATCGCTACATCCGCCTTCCCGGATTCCACAGCATTCGTCAATATTTCCCGAAAAGCGAGTCCCAGCATGTGAATGTCCATGCGAATCAGAGGAACCTGGTCCGCCTGAAAGCGGATCGATACGTCTCTCCGCTCACTCATGATACGAATCGAATCTTCTAATAGCTTGGTAACATCATAGGTTGAATCGCTGACCTGCACCGGCTGAATCAGCTGCAATAACTGGTTGATGACGTCATCGATTCTGGCCGTATCACGAAGCATCATTTCCAGGAATGGACCGGCGCCGCCGTTGCCCTCAAGACGCAGCTTCAGTACCGCTGCAGTGGCCATCAATCCCTGAATAGGATTTCGCAACTCGTGTGCGATACCCTGCAGAATCGGCACCAGGTGGGAGTATTTGTCTTCGCTGTTCAATTGTAAAATCATTGTCTCACCCCTCAAAAATACAGTCAATCTGTTCGCGCTTAGAAATAGAAATAGCAATCAAATAGCGTGCCATGACATTGAACCTGAGTCATTCGACGAGACAAGACGAATATTCCACTTCATTTCCGTGGTTTCCGGTTGCTGATATTTTTTGCATGCGAAAACGCCTCATCGCACATTGCGGTATTGTGCAATTTCAACTATCGACGAGACTCCGGTGGATGGCGAACTGGCACGCGAATTGCTGAACACAAAACAGAGACAAGTAAGGAGGACGAGCCGATGTCTGGAATTGAAAAAAGAAAAGACGCAAGAATACCTGTCATGTTGGGCGCTCGAGTTCGAAAAGGCCCACGCTGGTTTCTGGGAACCGTTCTCAATCTGTCAGTAAGCGGAATGTTTGTAAAAGTGCCGACACTGTTTGACGATGGTGATGAACTGGAAATTGCTTTTCGACTTCCCCTCAGGGACAGTCAAGTTGAGGTGCTTGCCAGAGTTGTGTGGAAAACCAGAATCGGAGCTGTTGAGCGACCTGTTTTCGGTATCGGTGTCCTGTTTCTCGAAATGCCGATTCTCCAGAAGGAAGCTCTAAACTTTTTTGTTTACCGTTCCATCAAGAGCTGCGCCTGAGGCTGTGGAATTCGTCCTGGAGAATAATGTACAAAACTTCAATCTCTAAAACCCCGAAAGTGTTAAGCACCCGGGAACTGGAATTCGATTGTCTGCGTCACCGGGAAAGGTCATAATGGATGCTATGTCCGGATCCGCAAAACCGCAAACCGGGGAGAAACAAAAGCCGGAACAAAAGCGACCTGCAAGTTCCGGCGCCACGAGCGCGCGAGAAGTCAGCTTGTATCAGGTCAGGGTTCGCTCTGGAAAAGGAACCGGCGAAGAACAAGAACTGTACGTTCAAGCCTATTCAAGTGAACAGATTCGCGGCCAGTACGAAACGAAAGGTTACGTTGTGCTGGGAATCAAGGAGCTTGTCAGCAAGGGCCCCGTCACGTTCGCTTCCATTACCCTGGAAGAAAAGGCGGAATTCTGCTATCTGCTGGCGCAACTGGTCAAAGCCGGGATTCCGTTCAAGAATGCCTTAAACATCATTTTATCTGAAACAGGTAGACCGATAGCCAGAGCAATACCCGCCATTATCAAGGATCTGGATGAAGGCAAGACCGTAATTGAAGCTTTTCACAGACATCCCGGTATATTTGACGATGTGATGATTGCGGTGCTGCGGACAGGAGAAAAAAGCGGCGAATGGTCCACTCCGCTATTGATTCTTGCGGAAAGTTTTGAAAAGCAATCGACGTTAAAGAATGCGGTGAAGCTGGCATTACTGTATCCTGCGATCGTAGTGGGCCTGGCCATAGGAATTGTAGCGGCACTCTCCCTGTACGTTTTTCCGAATTTTATCGTGCTGTACAGGGAGTTTGGTGTTCCTTTACCTGTGACAACTAAAATTACGATTGCAGTCGTTTCCATCTTTACAGGGAAATCCGGCATTCTTTTTTTTCTTGCACTCGCGCTCTTCGCTCTGGGAGTGTGGCGATACTATAAAACCGATAAAGGAAGACTGGCAATTCAGTTTCTTCTATTGCACGTTGGTCCGGTTGCAAAAATTCTGGAAGGCGGATCGATCGCTATCTTCAGTCGAACACTTTCCATTCTCGTGGGAGCGGGGGGGCTGTTGCATGAATGTCTCGGTATAGCGGCAGAGAGCACCACTCTGGAAAAGCACAGGGTTGCCCTGCTTGGAATGGTGGCGCCAATCCGCAAAGGGGAAGATCCGGCAACGGCCCTGGAGATGAACTATGCTTTTACGCAGCCGTTCAAACACCAGTTTGTTGTTGGCGCAACGACCGGCCGGCTGGACAGTTCATTGACTCACATCGCGGAGTTTTATGAAAAGGAAGTGGCCAGGCAAATCGGCAAGATCAACAAAACGATTGAACCGGTCATGATCGTTTTGCTTGGTGGCATGATTGCATGGCTGGTGATTTCGATGTATATGCCTCTGTTCAGCATACTCAGTGCTCTTGGAGATTAACGGAATCATCCTCCCCCGTGTCGGGGCCATCTTCTGTTTTCGTATCCACTCTTTGATAGCGTAATGAAGCATCTTCCTGCTTTCCCGTCGCCGCAACGACTTCTTCGATGGAAGTCAGACCTACAAGAATTTTCTGGAGTCCTTCCGATTTCAACGTGATCATCCCATCCCGAATGGCCTGTTTTCGAATTTCATATTCGGGTGCTTTCTGCAGGATTAGTTCTGCAATTACCGGCGTAATCTCCAGAGCTTCTGTGATGGTGGTTCTGCCCCAGTATCCCGTCCCCCTGCAACGGCCGCACCCGTTCGGGTCCGCTTCATAAACAGCCGGTTCATAGGGGAATCTGTAATCGAAACCGGCTGCCTGAAACACTTCAACCGGCACCTTTTTTTCGATTCGACAGGTCAGACACAACACTCTCACTAGTCGCTGGCTGAGAATCAGAATCGTTGAGGCCGCAATCTGGTAGGGTTCGATTCCGAGATTCATGAAGCGACTGATGACTCCCGGCGAATCGTTCGCATGGACGGAAGTGAATACAAGTTTACCGATCAGAGCAAGGCGGTATACGTTTTCTGCAGAAACTCTGTCGCGAGTCTCTCCCACCAGAACAATATCAGGGTCAATACGCAGGATTCCGGGAAGGATTGCTTCATACATCAGATGTTCCCGTTTGGAGTCGATTGGAATCTGGGTGATGTTGGGAAGGATAAATTCGACCGGTTCTTCCATGCTGACAACGGCAATCGAATCATCCATCGATTTCGAATAAATCAACGAATACAGAGTCGTGGTTTTTCCTGAACCCATCGGACCTGCAAGAACCACCAGGCCGTGTGGACATTCCGAAGCATCCTTCAATAAACGTGTGGACCGCTCACTCAAACCCAGTTGTCCCAGGTCTTTGACCAGCTCCTGCCGGTACAGAATTCGTATCACACATAGCTGTTCGTAAATCGAGGGCATGAAGCAAGCTCTCAAATTGTATGTTCGCTCACCCAGAGTGATCGGAAAAGATCCGTCAGCCCGTTCGTCTTTTCTACGAATGACATCCACCTTTGACTCCAGCCGGATCTTGTTCAACATGTATTTCCCGAGCGATTTTGGATAGGATTCAAAGGTAGTCAACTTTCCATCAATACGAAATCGTACACGAAAAACTTTGTCCGTAAACTCATAGCGAATATCCGAAGCCCGCGAACGGATCGCTTCGCGTAACACCCGCAAAAACTGTTCATGAATGAAAGCGTCATCCTGCTGATATTTGGATTCTTCGACATCCAGGATTTCGCCCTGCGCTTCCATAGAATCCCTTCTTTCAAGATCATGCAGATCCAACGCCTTTGTTTCTTTTCCGATCAACGCGCCCCAGTGGTTCAGGGAGATCAGGAAGGGAGTAATGTTCACGGTTTTCCTTCCAAAAGCGCGGGCTATCGCAACGAGCGCCTCATCGTTGAGATGGTCGGTCATTCCCAGAGAGTACGTTTGATAGTGCTTGTCGAAACAAATAACCTGATATTGCTTGTAAAGAGTTTCCGGGTATCCGTCCTTAAATCCTTCTTTCGGAAAACCCTTGAGCGCCATCGGATTTAATTTTTCGGGCGTCAGGTCGATGTATTCGATGTCGTATTGAGAAGCAAATACCGCAAGGATCTGGCCCGGCGTAAACATCCTTAATTCGATCAGAATCTCTCCAAACAACTTGTTTGGATATTGATCTCTTTTGGCCTTGATGACGGTATTCACCTGCTCCTGTGTAATGACGCCGGCATCCCGGAGAAGGTCGCCGATTCTCGGTGGCCTTACCCGCAGATGGATGTCTTTGTACAGGATGCAGGAGAGACATTTCGGAACCCTTCTGTGTACTTCGCCTGTCTCGTCTACTTCAAGAAGGGTTTCGCGTTCCTGACACTTCACGCATGTTTTCTTTTGCTTCACAGGAAAAAGCGTGATGGCCGCCTGCGATTTTTTGGGAAGAATCAGATTGATGACTTCAAGAGGAGCGAAATGAGGCGTTGTGAATTCTGATTCGCCCAACGCAATTTCGAATCCTGAGTTCACCGAAGAAGACGCGGGTATCTCTTCAGAAGATTTTGCTTCTTTTTCGGTTGAAGGGCCTGAGGCCGGTGCTTTTGAATCCATATTGTTTCCCCCTCTCACTATTGTAAGTATAAACGATAACGCCCGCCTCCGGCCGGCATGCGGACTGGAAGTCCGCGGCCCCTAATGCAGGCTGGAAGCCACGGCTGGAAGCCTGCGCTCCCTATGGAGCGCGGACATCCTGTCCGCATTATGGGCCGCAGGCATCTTGCCTGCTTGACACGAAATGTAGAAAATTGATTTTCATTTTGCAGATGTGCTCTCCTGCCATGAATCTAACCGGAGCTTGATTCGATTTCTTATGGTGAGTTTTTCCAATCCGGCAAATTCAAAACCGTTATTGATTTGACCGGAGTAAGATTGGATCAATAACACTTTTAGACCGAGTTTGTTAAATTCGATTTGCGGGAACGGAACAAGCGCTGCGCCGGACGACTCTACGCCGGCAACCGCTTTTTGATTGAGCAGGTCATCAGCCTCAATCCTGTTATCACCGTCCACATCCGTATTTGGATTTCCGGAGAACCCGGGATTTCCCGTTTGGGCTACATGCCACAGAACTGTTTTGCCTGAAGGCGCTGTGCATGGAGTGCCTTCTTCTATTTTAGGATCCATGGTTGCAAAGAGCGTCCCGTCGGAAAGAAGTAAAGCAGGCGTCACGAATTTGTGCTGGTCAGGAAGCTTTACAGCGTAGCCTTTGTCTGCGGTTACGTCCAGGAGTAAAGATAACTGAACGAAGCGCCGCGGATTTTGCGCCGGTCCATCTATCCATGAGCTTTCAAACTGATCCAGGGTGGAAAGAGTAACAACAGAGGCATTCTCTTCAAATGCCGCAAAATATTGCTGCGTGGTATCATCGATGTCTTGAGTGGATAACAGACGGCCGGTTCCGGCATAAATGCGAGTTTTGCCTGCGGTTCGAGTGATTCGAGGCGAGGCAGTAATGTTCAACGGAGAAAAATCTGCAATCAAAACAGGCGCAGACCACGAAGCCGGATCAGATCCGGGGGTGCTGATTCGAAAGATTTGTCCCTGATAGGTCCCTACATAAATGGCGTCCGTCATTCCGTCGGTGTTCGAGTCGAACGCAGTAATCGACATGCTTCCATTGTCCGCTGCAGGTTGATCGGTGTCATTCGGAAGTTGAACTGTGGTTACAACATTACCGCTCGCATCAAAAGCAATTAAGTACGCCCTGTGGTCCGTGTTTTCAAAGCCGCCTGCTGTAAGAAAATAAAATTTTTTACCGGGTGTTGAAGATAAAAGAAAACCACCGGCGACAACGGGCGAATAAGTGTATCCAAGGTTCGCATGACTGAATTCAAATTTGAATACGGGATTGGCAGGATCTGTAATATCAAGTGCGGTGATTGTTTTGCCGCCGTGATTCAATGTTGCTATCAGAATGGTTTTCCATTGCGAGCCGTCATACACGTCAAATGCCTCCATCGCACCATCCACAAAGCCTCTTCGAGTGTAATCCGGACGCGTGTATCCACCGAGTTGTGGCACAATCGCGGAAGGGAGGAGCGCATAGACCTGGCGACCCTCCATGGCGGCATCCGTGCCGTCATAATAAATGGCATGGATCATACCGTCGCCAGCGCCGAAAAACATCACAGTCGTACGGTTGGCGTTGTCCACTTTAAATTGTCCGTAACCGAGCTCCGTATACGGCATTTTCGGTGGAGGTACCACAACGACTTTTCCATAGACCTCTCCCAGCGCCCACGAAGGGGTGCTCAGATCGGTTTTTCTGTAATTTCTGTTTCTAAAGGGACCTCCGAACTGCTCTTCCAGATTGTGTTTTCCCCGGATGTAGTTGATTGCATCTTTCACGCGTTGTGTTTGCTCATCCGGATCCGTTATGTTCCAAACCTGCTGTTCAACGAACCATTGTTCTTTCAGGTAATCAATCACTGTCGTGTTCGTATCGACAAAAACCTGCTCTCCACTTCCGGGTACATGAATCGCGAACTCTAAATTGGATGCGTTCGCATCGATGTCCTGTTGCAGTGTGGCGCCCACTTTGAAAATCTCATTCGTGACTGGATCCGATGGAATTGTTGCGCTGGATGCCTGCATGACGGTGATATCACCGAGATAACCGGAAAGGAATAATTCCGGGACGACGAGCCGGGCAGAAGGAGCGTTCAGGCTGGAAACGGAGGCTGCCATTGTCGGGAACGAATACGTCGCTCCGCATGTTGTGCCGCGAAGCAAGAAAGAGGGAGATTCCGTCAGAGGGATACTCTGGCCCCGGGCGTTGATTGAGACCACGAAAATCATCAGGAAGCCGGAAAGAATCTGTTTATTGTTCATCGGAGAATTCAATAGAAAAATTTGGTTACACGTCGTTTATGTTCGACCACAGTATTGCCGGCAAAGGTGCTGCGGCTGATCACCAGATACGAATGCTCAACGCCACAACCGGGATCGTATCCGGCCCCGCAGTCCGAAGGCACACGGGTATTCTCCGGCAGGATCAGGAGTCCTGCGTCATCGTTGCCGTCGTTGTTAAAAGAAAACCAGTAGAAATCGCTTCCTGCAATGTTGCTCTCAGATATGCTTTTCACCATTTGATCAACAGTGGTGTTATGGCCGCGAATCGTTGTTGCACCGGATAGATTAAGCTCCGGGGGATTCTGTTGGGCCGCAAGCCAGGAACATACGATATCCATGGTTGCAGCGCTTTTCTGAGATGCATTCAAATAGCTTTCATGGGCCTTCCGCGCCTTTGTATGACTGTAAAAAAAATTGAACAGGAAGTTGGCAAGAATCGTAAGAGCAGTTACGATAACCAGAACGATCAAATAAGCAGATCCACTCTGCTTGAATCTTGATGTTTGTGGAATCATGGCTGAGCATTCCTTAAAGGAAAATCAATACAGGAAACAATCCGCAGGCGGCCATCATTGAACGACAAAATCCGCCGTCCTACTAAATAAGTGTTGCTTCCCGTTGTGCCGAACACCTTCTTACTGTTCACCA
>Ga0247727_10011340_pt1 | contig 15575 bp, 14 predicted proteins | sample WisWelCaveWW1625_FD_202498 | JGI IMG/M metagenome (GOLD analysis project Ga0247727, IMG submission 202498) | Biofilm microbial communities from Wishing Well Cave, Virginia, United States - WW16-25 | ecosystem: Environmental > Aquatic > Deep subsurface > Groundwater > Cave microbial mat | place...
TCGCTCCGTAGTCGAGAGGGACCACCCGACCGCGCCCGCGTTCTCCTCGGCCTGTGCGGCCCGCTTGACCCCGGGGATCGGCACGACGGTCGGGTGGGTACGAAGCCAGGCGAGGGCCACTTGGGCCGGGGTCTTGCCGTGCGCCCGGGCGGTCCGTCGAAGAAGCGAGACTAGGGGCCTCGCACGCCGCAGGTTCTCCGCCCGGAAGAGGTCCTCTTCGGACCGCACACGGTCCTTCGGTCGTCGCGAGGGGCCGTACTTCCCCGTCAGGACTCCCTTCCCGAGCGGGCTCCACGCGAGGACGCCGATCCCTTCGTGCTTGCAGTAGGGTAGGACCTCCGACTCGATCTCCCGCTGAAGCAGGTTGTACCGTACCTGGTTCGACACGATGTCCGTTCGCGAGAGGTAGGAGCGTGCGGCCTCGAGGTCCCGGACCGCAAAGTTGCTCACGCCGATGTAACGGATGAGACCCCGGCGTTCGAGGCGCTCGAGAGCCTTCATCGTCTCCCGGAGCGGGACCTGGTCCCACGGGTCCGGCCAGTGGACCTGGTACAGGTCGATCTCGCGCAACCCGAGGCGCGACAGGCTGCCCCGGCACGCACGCTCGACGTCCCGCGCGCGGCCGTGATGGCCGGCGACCTTCGTCGCGACGAAAACCGCCTCGCGGCCGACCTCCTTCGTCGCCTTTCCGACGACTTCCTCGGAATGCCCGCTCCCGTATACTTCTGCGGTGTCGACGAGGTTCATCCCGAGCTCGACGCCGCGCCGCATCGCGGCGATGGAATCCTTGTCACGGACGTCCTTGCCCCAGGCGTCCCCGCCGGCCTGCCACATCCCGATTCCGATCGCGGAAACCCGTGGACCGTCGCGGCCGAGTCGCACGCTCTCCATGAAAGTCCCTCGCCGCGGACCGGGCGGGAGCGATAAAAGGCTATCGCGGGGCGAGGTCGAGCCAGTCCGGCGGGCGGTCCGGGAGGCGGAAGCGGATGAACCCTTTGTCGTACTTGTCGTGGTACGTGTCGGAGGCCTTCACGGCGTCTCGATAGGCTGCGTCGAAGGCGGACCAATCCTTCGACTCGATCGCGGATGCGATCGGCCGGAACCGCTCGCGTAGGAACACCTCGACGTCCTGCGCGTACTTCGGACGCACGACCGAAGCGATTCCAAGGAGCTTCTCGGACTCCTTCTCCATGTACCTCGCGAGGTCCCAGTTCCCCGCCTTCGCCGCGTAATACAGCGCCCAGAACCGCCGTGAGAGCTCGTCCATGAGCCGCGCCATCCCGGGCTGCATCTCCGCGAGGTCGTCGACGCTGAGCGTGCCGTGCTTCGTCGTCGCGCGCACGCGGGACCCCGGGATCGGCGCCTCGTCCATTGTCGACCGGTCCCCCGTCAGCGCTCCCTCGAGGCGTTCGCCTTCTCGACCGCATCCCCAGCGATCGCGGCCACGATCTCCAGACCGCGAGCCAGGCCAACGACCGCCCAGGCAGGGCCGGGAGACACGAGGGATGATCGCACGGTCGTGTTTCAACCATCGCACGAGACGTCCCGTGCGAGACTCGGCAAGGCGTCGACAACCTCGGACGGGGCGAGATTACCGAGTCGAGCGTGGGCCATCCGAGAGATTTAAGTAGTCCGCCCCGATGCTTCAGCCGGGGTCGCATGATCAAGCCGCTTTCCCTCCTGAACCAGAGCATCAACTCGAACGTGATGGTTGAGCTCAAGGGCGGTCGCGGCTACCGCGGCATCCTGGACGGCTTCGATCCCCACATGAACCTCGTCCTCCGGAACGCGGAGGAGACGCAGGACAGCCAGTCCCAGCGGAAGATGGACGTCGCGATCGTTCGAGGGGACAACGTCATCTACATCTCTCCCTAGGCGGGTCGGGTGAATGACGAAGGGGACCGCGTCGCTCGGCAAGATGGGGAAGCGCAGCGTGCATATCCGCTGCCGGCGCTGTGGACGCCACGCGTACCACAAGCGCAAGGGCGTGTGCGCGAGCTGTGGCTTCGGCCAGACCGCGCGGCTCCGGCGGCCCACGTGGGCGAAGAGGCACTGATGTCCGCCGACGGCAGGTCGGAGTACGACGACCTCCGCCCGCGCGAGAAGTGCGGGATCATCGGCTGCGCCGGCACGGAGCCCGTCGCCTCGGACCTCTATTACGGGTTGAGGATCCTCCAGCACCGCGGCCAGGAGTCCGCCGGCCTGGCGGTCTTCGAGGGCGAGGTCAAATCGAAGCGCGGGATGGGGCTTGTCCACGAGGTCTTCACGAAGGAGGACCTCCAGTCGTTCCGCGGGCTCGCAGGGATCGGGCACGTCCGGTACTCGACGAGCGGTTCGTCCGTCCTCGAGAACGCGCAGCCGATCGTCGCGCGTACGGCGTACGGAGACATCGCGCTCGCCCACAACGGGGAAATCTCGAACGAGGCCGAACTTCGGGAGGAGTTGAGCAAGAAGGGCTGGGCCTTCATGACGACCTCGGACAGCGAGGTCATCGTCCGGCTCCTCGCGAACGAGCTCGCGAGCACGGGGGACGTGCACCGCGCGCTGAAGGAGTTCACGAACCGCCTCGTCGGGGCGTACAGCCTCGCCCTCCTGATCCGCGACACGGTGTACGCGGTCCGCGACCCCCTCGCCGTGCGGCCGCTCTGCATCGGCGAGCGGGACGGCGCGTGGATGATCGCCTCGGAGAGCGTCGTGTTCGACGCCCTCGGCTACAAGTTCGTGCGCGACCTGAAGCCGGGCGAGATCGTCGAGCTGCGGCCGGACGGCTTCGAGTCGTTCCGCCTCCCGCACCCCACGCACACGGCGCACTGTATGTTCGAATGGGTGTACTTCGCGCGGCCGGACAGCATCCTCGACGGACGGCTCGTGTACGACGCCCGCGTCAAGATCGGGGAGCAGCTCGCGCGGGAGCACCCCGTCGACGCGGACATCATCATCCCCGTGCCGGAATCCGGGCGCGCGCAGGCCCAGGGGTATTCGCAAGTCGCCGGCATGCCCGTCGTCGAGGGCCTCATCAAGAACCGCTACATCGAGCGAACGTTCATCATGCCGGAGCAGACGGACCGCGAGGTCGGCGTGCTCCTCAAGCTCAACCCCATCTCGAGCGCCGTGAAGCACAAGCGCGTCGTCCTCGTCGACGACTCGATCGTCCGAGGCACGACAATCCGGAAGATCGTCCAGATGCTCCGGCGCGCGGGTGCGCGGGAGGTCCACGTGCGGATCGGCTGCCCGCCAATCCGGTCCCCGTGCTACCTCGGCATCGACATGAAGACGCGGGACCAGTTCATCGCGAACGAGCGGTCCGTCGACGAGATCGCCGCGTTCATCACGGCCGACAGCCTCGGCTATCTGTCGCTCAAGGGTCTCATCGGCGCCCTGAAACAGCCGAAGAACGACGTCTGCCTCGGCTGCCTCACGGGCGAGTACCCCATCCCGATCCCAGGCGAGCGCGTGCGGAAGGAGCGCCCGCTCGAGGTATTCAACGAGGTCCCTCCGGCCGCGGCGGTCAAGAAGCCGAAGTCCCGAGTCCGCTAGCCGTCCGAGGGTCGTCGCCACTTTTGCGAACGGGGCCGAAATATCTAAGCCCGAAACGCCCCCCCTGCCGTGCGTGAGGGTCGCGATTCTCGGCGTCGGCGGACTAGGGCGCACGGTCGCCCTGGAGCTCGCCTCGGACCCGAGCATCACGGAGATCCTGCTCGTGGACCATCGGGGGGAGCGCGCGAAGGCCCTGCAGTCGATCGGTCGCACGGCCGCCGTGTCCGCGTACGCGGCGGACGTGAAGGACCCCGTCGCCCTGCGGCGCATCCTGTCCCGCGTCGACGTCGCGGTGAACACGACCCTGCCGGAGTTCAATCTCCTGATCATGCGCGCATGCCTCGACGCGGGGTGCGGCTACGTCGACACGTCGGGCTGGCATCCCGGCCCCGGGGGCGGGCCGCGAGAGGGGAAGGGGGACGTCCTCGAGCAACTCCGACAGGACGTCGTGTGGCGGGACAAGGGCCTCGCCGCGATCGTGTGCATGGGCTCCGAACCCGGCCTGACGAACGTCATGGCGCGGATGGCGTCGGACCGCCTCGCCACGATCGAGGCCATCCGGATCCGCGTCGCGTCGACCGCGGACCCGAAGACGGAAGGCTACCCGTTCTACTCGCGGGAGACGTTCCTCGACGACATCCTCGCGACGCCCGTCGTGTGGGACGGGGCGGCCCACGTCGAGCGGGACCCTACGAGCGGGGAGGAGATCTTCGAGTTCCCATCGCCGATCGGGCCGCGCCCCGTGCACCTCGTGCGTCACAGCGAGGTCCTGAGCCTGCCTCTGCGGCTCGACAAGCCCGTCGGGCACGCGGATTACAAGGGCGCGTTCTCGATCCATTTGATCCGCGCCGTCCATTCCCTCCACGCGCTCGGCCTCCTGACGAAGGACCACGTCGTCAAGCTCACGGGCCAGCGCGCTCCGTTCCGCGAGGTCTTCCTCTCGTCGTGGCCCGAGCCGTCGACGATCATCGGCCCGATGCCCGGCGCGATGGCCGTCGTCACGGAGGTCGATGGCACGACGTCCGAGGGCACACGGACGACGATCCGGAGCTGGGTCGAGCTCGAACACAAGGAGGCGAACCGGCGTCGTGGGACGACGGCGGAACCGTACCTGAGCGCGGTCGCCGGGGCGACGGCGTGCTTCCTCGTCGGGCTCAAGAAAACGCCGCGCCTTGGGGTCCTCGCACCCGAGGAGCTATCGCCGGATATCGTGCGAACGGAACTCGAAGCCCGCGGCATCGAGTTCCAGTCCGTCGAGACGTCGCGCGAGAAGCCCGTCGAAGTGCCTGCGGCGTGAGCGGTCCTTCCGGGAAACCTTAATACGAAACTCCAACTTACTGCGCCTTCGCGGGCCGGTAGATCAGCTGGAAGATCGCTATCTTGGCATGGTAGAGGCCGTGGGTTCAAATCCCACCCGGTCCACTTTTCCCTGGAGCAGGACGGCGTCCGGACCCGAGGGTCTCTCATAAGGCAGAGCACGCATCCGCGAAGTGATTGCCGTCACACGGCGCTCAGGGGGAATCGACCGCCTCGTCGTGCGCCAGGTCATCTTCGAAACGCAGGGAATCCAGTGGCTCAAGGCGACCCGGCGCACGCGGGCGGAAAGCGGTCCGCTTTACGTTGGGCGCCGAATCCCCATGATCCAGCGAGCTTCGTCACGCCTTCTTGCGCTTGGCTCGGGCCTCGTTCTCAGCCACCCGGGCCTTGACGATGCGCTTGACGAGCGCGGCGGGCAGCGGTTTCTCGGTCGTGAAGCGGATGGTCCCCGTGGACTGTTCGAAATCCTCCAATTCCTTCGCGAACTGGCGCCGGAGGTCCGAGTTGGCACCGAAGAAACTGAGGTGGTTCTCGAACGCAGCGAAGCACACAAGCACGCCCTGCTGCTTGTAGGTCGGCATCTGGTAGCTGATGCCTTCAGTGGCCTTCGGGGCGGCCGACTTGATCGCACGCCGCAAGGACTCCAGCGCCCTCCGCTGCTTCGCCGGCAGCGCCGCCAAGTAGCCGTCAACGCTCTCCGCAGTGGGGCCTCGCTTTCCGGCCATGAACGCGCAAGGAACCGATTCCGTATAAAGAAGCCGCAGCCGCCGTCCCTTCGAAGCGCCGTCATGTAGGGGTTCTCGAAGGGGTTGACGTCGGCTGCAAGCGGGTCCCACCCGGTCCACTTCCTCATCGCCTTCCTCGCAGAGCTCGAGCGTTCGGTCGAAGGCTGTTTCCCGTCCGGGCCGCCAGAGTTTCAAACCGGATTGACGCACTCGGGAACGTTGAAATACGGACCACCCAATGGCTCGGCCCAGGGAGGCCACCACGATGCCGTGGAACCTGACAGGACGGATGGTGGAGAGTTGTAGCTGCAACGTGATGAGCCCGTGTTGGCTGCCAGTCGAGCGGGTGAAGATGGACCGCGGATGGTGCGACAGAGCGTTCCTGTTTCGAATCGATGCGGGAAAATCGAACCGCGTGGACCTCGCCGCCCGGACCGTCACGGTCGCGATGGAATTCCCTGGACCTACGCTCGGCGACGGCAACGCGATGGCGCGGGTCTACATCGACGAGGACGCGGGCGCCACCCAGAGGCGCGAGCTGGAGCGGATCTTCCAGGGGAAACAAGGCGGCGGAATGAAAGGGCTCGGAGGCCTCGGATCGAAGTGGCTCTCCACCCGCTATCCTCTGATCTCTGTCCGGGAGACGAAAGGGGAGCTCGTCGCGACCGTTGGCTCGTTCGGCACCGTCCGATCCCGACGGATGAAGAACGCAGCGGGCCGCGTGGTCCGGCTGCATAACGTGACGTTGCTTGGGGCGACCCCAATTGACTTGGCGCCCAGCGGTTCCGAATGGCGTGATCCGGATTTGCCCCGAACCTTCCGAACGGAATCGGGCGGCGTGGGCAAGGTCTCGTGGAAGGGCTGAGAGGGAACAGCTCACTGTTCATGCGCAAGTGCGACAGGGAATCCAGGGGATTGGGGCGGATGATGCAGAGGAAGTCCGAACGGATCCACCCGGTCCTCGTTTCGATGGAACGACGGTCATGCGAGAGATAACGTGACCGGAGGGTCAGGTGGCTGTCACCGGTGCTGCGCGTAGTAATCGTCGGGGACAAGAATTCGGGAAGGACAACGTTCCTCGGCCTCCTGTACACCGCCCAAGTGAAATCAGGCTCAGATAAAGCCGATGACTTCCGGTTTCACGCCGCATTCGAATCCCTAGATGAAATTACCAACGTCTTCCAGCGGCTGATGTCAGGGAGCTTTCCGGATTCGGCGACGAAGGAAGGGATTCACGAGATTACCTTCCGTCTCGGCTACCGGAGGCCCGTCCGCGGGATCTTATGGCGGCAACGATCGCAGGGCTGGGCTTCCGATGCCTTCGTCTCCTTCCACTTGGTCGTGCTGAAGGCCTTCGAGGACGAAATGGCTCGACCGGCAGAACGGAGCTCCATCGCCGATGCCACGTTAAGAGATGCACTCAGCAGCGATGCGATGGTGGTCATAGTGGACGCCCGGAAACTTGCCACGGCCGACGAGGATCCCCCGCTCGTGCCCCTGGGGAAATACGACGCGGCCGTGGAGTCGCTCTTGAGCGCAATCCAACGCTCCCGGGCACACGGCGTACGCGCATTGTTCCACCCAATCTTCGTGTTCTCCAAGTTTGACCGGGTTGACCCCGAGGCCCTGCGCCTTGCGACTCTTGAAAACGCGCCTCCGGCAGTCAGCAAGAAACGTCTGCGTGCGGCCTATGCGAAGGCGCTCCTGGACCGCAATCTGCCGAAGACGATGGCCAAACTCGTGGCTCGGGAACGTCGGGGACTGGAATTCGCAGTGCCCTCGTACTTCTTCAGTTGGGTCCGGACGCACGAGGCCGTGTCGGGGGGAGCGGAACGAGTTCGGCTTCGCCGGAGCGGGTCCATGGGCTGGGAGCCGGACTATTCGAGCGACGAATACCTTGCCTTCTTGGAGTGTCTTTGGGACATCGCCGCACACACCAAGGACTAGACTTCACCCGTCGTCTCTGTAGCATTGTCGCACCCCTGATAACGTTGAAGCTAGGATTAAGTAGGGATAGCGGGGCTGCACCCCGATATGCCCTGCGCGCTCTTAGGAGATCGAGCTTCCGGGAAGACGACGTTCTTGGGGCTCCTCTACGCCGCCCAGGTGAAGTATGGAACGGGGGTCCAGGACGACTTCCGTTTCCATGCCCCGATCGGATCCCTCAACATCATGTCCGCGGTTTACGAAGGAATGAAGGACGGACGATTCCCGAGCGCCACCCTGAAAGAAGAGATCACGGAACTCGGGTTTATCTTCGGATACCTCCGCAAGCTCGTAGGAAAGCTCCCGTACTACATCCGCCAGCAAAACTGGGTCCGCCCGTTCTCGACCCTCCGGTTCTCCGCCTACGACGTCTCGGGCGAGGATATCGAGGAGTTCATCGAGACCGGGATTGCGTCGAGGCCGTTGATCCAACAGCTCCTGAAGAGCGTCGTCGTCGCGGTGTTGGTCGACTGCAGCAAGATGACGACCGAGATCGACACGCCCGCGTACAAGAGAATGCTCCGATACGACAGCACGGTCGCGAAGTTGCTCGTTTCCTTCCAGACCTACAAGAAGCAGGAATACGACCGGCTGAAGGATTCGGGGGTCAGTGCCGATACGCCGCGAATTTACCCCGTCTTCGTCCTCTCAAAATTCGACACTCTTCGGGATGACGTCCTTGCACGACTCGGCTTGCATCGGGGGTTCCCCGAGGACAAGCGTTCGCGGAAGGAATACGCGGAAGCCCTGCTCCGGGTCTTCGTCCCTCAAACCCTCTCCCAGATTCGGGGCGGCAAGGTCGCCGGTGTCAGTATGGACAAGTCGGCGTACTTCCTCAGCTGGGTCCACACGGAAACGCAGGAAGGCATGGATCCGGTCGGGCAGCCGCGGATCGTGCGCACCGGCTTCTCGCCGGAAGGCGGAGGTGAACCCGACTTCTCATACGACGAATACGTGACGTTCATCGAGCACTTCCGAGAAATCGCGCACAAGATCCCCGACGAGATTCTCGAAGCGGAGAAATTTCAGGCTCAGGCTATGCTTCGGGCGGCCCAGTAGGCTGCGCCATGGCGCCCGCGGAATCCGGTCGAGGCGCAACTGACGGGGACACCGTCGAATTCGACCACTGGATCTATGGGGTGGTCCCGGAGGTCGGGTACGCCACGAAAGCCGTTTCGCGAGGTCTCGACGCGGGCCTCTACGACCCATACCTCCGTGGACATTACACCCCGATCCGAGCGGCGGCGGCCCAAACTGCGGAGGACGAAGTCGATCTGCACATGATTCACCCCCTTCGGACTGGGCGGGAAATCCTCCTCTCTAGAATCGGCCGAGGACCTCCGGATGAGGCAGGGCGACCGACGTTCACAAATCATACGGTGGTCGCACGCACCGATCTCCTGCGGTCGGGCCGGATCACCCTCGATGCGACCTATCGCTCCGTGAGCGAGTTCGACAGGAAGGCTGCCGACGTCCATGGCGAGATGGCCCTCCTCGAAGTCTCGACCCGACCCGATGCGGAAGGGCCGCTGCATTTCGGCCAAGGGGTCCACAAACACCTCACGTTCCCTGCGCTCGAGACCCTTGCGACCCGCATCATGACCGATCCGAGCAGCCGGACCCTTCTTCTGTGCAGGAACACGACGCCCGAGGCTCGCAAGACCACTCTGAACCTCGTATTCGAGCTCTTGGCATGGGGGTGTGGCCTTCCCCTGCCCACGGCCATCAGCGAAGCCCCGAGGTCCTCTGCGCTGAACTTTTTCAACCTGGTTGTCGCGCCGAGGGGCGTCCGGGCCAACTCGAGTTGGGCCATCCTTGAAAGCGCCCTGAGCGAATCCGTGTTGCCTCGCGTGCTCGATCGGGACGAAGTGTATCACGTGTTGACGGCGACCGTTCGTCAGTCCGCCGACTTGCCGTTGGCCCGATAGGTCCGTACGTTGCCTTCCGCGACTTCGCGGACCACCGTCCACCCGTGGCCGAGTTTCCATCGACCGTCCTTGGACCGATGCTCCGCGTGGCTGTGATCGAGATGATCTAGCTCGGCCTCGAGATAGTCTCCGTCCGTCTCGACTTCCGGCGTAAATTGGCCGGCGGAGAGGAGCTGACATAAGAGGGCGAGTCCACTCGGTCTCCCCTTCCAGTGGACCGCCAGAAAGGCCCGGCGCACCGGAGCGTCGGCCAATAGGAGGTCCCTGAGCCCTTGGTAGGATTCGCGATCGCGAGAATTTTCGCGGGGAGGCGGCCCGAGCCTTTCCTTCCGCTTCTCGAGCGACCGGAACAGCCCGAGCCAGTCTTTCTTCGTCATGTCCGATCGTTCCCAAGGGGAGGCGGGAGTCGCCTCGGTCGTCGCGTCGTCCGGGGGACCGGATTCACGTACCGAGCGGACTCCGCCGGGGACCAGGTCGTAGGTAGCCGCATCTTCAGGGGTCTTCGGAGGCACCACCCGGATCGCGACGGGGTCCATCCCCGGATGGAACCGTGAGTCCAGGACAATTAGGGTTCCGGTGCCCTCCTGGAGAAATAGCTCAACCAGTGTTATGTTCACTTCCGCGGATCCGTTCCGTCGGGCGACCTCGCTCAGGTGTTCCAACGGAAGCGGTTGATTGCCGACGCGGCGGTTCGCCGCTAGGTCGTCGAGATATGCCTGGGCAACTTGTTGCGTGTAACGGGGTCGCTTCGAACTGAGTCCGAACTGCACCATCTTCGCCATCATGGCCGAGCCACGAAAGAGACCGGTAACTCCCGCGCGGAGAAACGCGACGGCACCGCTCGCCTCCACGCACTGCGTGATGAGGCTTGCCAATCGGGTGGAGAGCTTCCGGCACAGCCTGCCCCCGGGGACCCTCGACTCGTGAAAAAACCCGCCCCAGCGAAGCGGCATGGATTCCGTCCAACTCGAATCGGACGGGCTGCGACGATACCAGTCGAGTGTCTTGCTACGGAGGATGGCGCTGACCAGGATCGGGTCCTCCGTTTCGGCGCGGACGCGAGGCATCAAGGCCTCCGCCGTTCGCAGCACCTCCCGCAAGACCCTTTTGTCTCCTCGGGTCTCCTCGAGGAGCACCTGCGCGTCAATCGAATTCGTGGCCTCAAGATCGAACTTCTCCTCCGGGTTCAACTGAAGGAACGCCTCGAGTTCACTGGATCTGCGAGCTGCGGTTCCCCAGGCCTGGGCGGCCGCCTTCGTGGCCGCGGGCGCCTTACCGCCTTCCTCAGGCGCAGGCGACACAAGCGCCAGGAGCACCGCCGACGGTACGAGGGGCACGCCACCCATAGCGACGTCGAGCCAACGCGCGCCGGGTTCGATAAACCCGTCGCCGGTAATTATCGGCTGTGATAGGCGGCCGGGCGTTCCTTCGTGGCTCTCCGGGTTTCGGCGCCTCGCTTGGTTGGGAATCGCTTGGCGCGTCGAGGCGCGGTCCTCCCCTCGAATGTTCAGGCTGCCGAACTTCCATCCGGCCCGTCCTGCATCCGGGGAGGATCACACGCCCTCGTACGGCGTACCATGCGATGCACGTACATTCCAAGAGGGTCGTCGATCATCGCCAAGCCGATTTCTGGAGTCCGCGGCCTCGGTTGCGGGCTATTCGGGAATCGCTTGCTTCGTTGCGTCGGTGAATTCCCTCGAGGTCGGGACTCGCGGTTCAAATCCCACCGGGTCCACTCGCGGTCGCATGACTGTAGGAGGACCGCCCGAAGGCGTTCCGCCGAAGGATTTATGAGGGTGAATATGTTATACTATTTCGTAACCTATGAATACGCAACTCGCGGCGCATCTCATGTCCCTGGTAGCGACCGGTGCGTATCCAACCCGGGAACTCATCCGGATTGCGAGATACTCCCCGAACACGGCGCTGAAGTATCTAGGCCAGCTCGAGGAGGAGGGGCTAGTCGAACGGATCGAGGCTCGCAGGTTCGGCCGAGGACGTCCGCCGATCGTTCACGGATTGACACCCTCGGGACTCGACCAGCTCCGTCGTTTCGAGATCTCTTCGTTCACGCAACTTCGAAAGGGCACAGGGGTCGTTTGGGGGCCTCGGCGCAGCTTTGCGTACTGGGGAGTGCCACTCTTCGGACGGCCGGACATCTTCTCGAGGACGGAGCTGGCCTCCACATGGTTTGAGGTCGTCGTGGAGGGGAGACCCGGAGTCTACACGCGCCCGATCGACGGGCCGGACGGTGCCTTTCCTCGGCTCGAGGCTCTCCTGGCCTGGGCCGCCACCAGCGGGAACCCCAGGTACCTTGCCGCCGTGTCGGTCCTTTTGTCTCGTCGGGACCTGAGCGTTGATGATCTGGCGACTCTCACCTGTCAATACCGAAGCGTCAACCGCGTAGGCTTCCTCGCCGCGATAGGCGGTGCGAATCGGGTTGCGAAGCGGTTTCGATCGACACGTTCCTGGGAAGTCATGCTGGAGGATCCCCTGCCGGGGGACGATGCCACCGCGAAGCTCGCGACCCGGTGGCGAGTCAGAGGCCCGCTCTCCCAAGCTGTCGTGAAGGAGATGCGAAGACTCTATGGCAGCCCCCCGTAGCGGATTCCGGCTCAAGAGCGTCGCGGACCTGCAGATTTGGCTTCAGCGGGACATCGGATCCCGACTCCAGGACGAGACAGAACTGATTGCCCACGGGGGGACCGCGCTCACCTTGCTCGGGCTCAAGGAATCCAGCAAGGACGTTGACTTCGGCTTTCGGACGAAGGTGGACTTCGACCGTTTCGTCGCGCTTCTGAGACAAATCGGATACCGCGCGACGATGGATCTGCGACCGAGCCCAGGGGAAGTCTTGCTCCGACTCGAGAATCCTTCCAGCCAAGTCGATGTTGTCGATCTGAGGTTCCCGACATGGAACAACTGGCGCCTTACTCAGCGAGTTCTCGAGGCGGCCCGAATCATCCCACGTGGAAAGGCGCAGCTCGTGCTGCCGGATCGCGACGCGGTCTTCCTTTTCAAGACGTATCCACTACGTGAGACGGATCTTGACGATCTGAAGACGATCATCGACCGGTCTCGACCGAATCAACGGAGGGTCATCCGGCTGTTCGATGAGCAGGACGAACTCAATCGGGCCGAACTGAACCAAACCAACGTGACCTACGAGCCACTCTTCAACATCCTGAATCTTCGCGCAAGGTTCGCCGGCTCCCTTAGCCTGCTTGGCGATCGCCACCGTGGCAAAGTCAAGCAACTTGCGGTGTTCTCCCGAAGAAAATTCAAGGAACTCGGCCTTTCCATTACGTTGGGAGCGCTCGTGAAACGGCTTCGGGATGCCGAGCGCGTCGTGGATTGGGACGACATCATGGGAGTCGATGGAGATGCGCTCCGGAAACGGCTCATGCCGCACCCGAGGTAGAGGTCACGTGTGTTCGAATCCCTCCCGGTCCGCTTCCCGATCGCGCGCACTCTCGAGGATGCATGTCGCGTCCGGGGTTAATATGGAAAAGGGTCCGACTTAGCCGATATACCATATATCCTTATTTAGTTAATATGTTTTATACTCGATGATATGGACCAAGCCATACTAGAGCTCCTTTGGCAGGCACTCCTCACACGGGCACCTCTTGATGGGATCCCGCAGGGCGTTTGGAAACGCGCAGGCGCTCTCAATACATGGGGCACAAACGCAATCGAGGGCAATACACTCAGCCGCGAGGACGTCGAGCGGATCCTCCTAGAGCAGAAGAGCGTTCCAAATCGGCCGCTCTACGACGTGATGGAAACGGTTCAGCACGCCAGAGCGTTCGAGGACCTTCTCACCCGGAAGACGGGACCCATTCGTCTGCTTACGGTCCTCCAACTCCACGAGGCCGTTTTCCGTGGAATCAAAGTCGACGCGGGCCAATGGCGGAGGGTGAACGTTCGAATCGCAGGAACGCGCCATGTGCCGCCCCGCATGGAGAAAGTCGTCCCGATGATAACCGAATGGGAGGAGGCGTACGCAAAGAGGGACATGCAGGGGGAGGACGTGTTCACTCTTGCGGCTTGGATGCACTTTGTGTTCGAATCAGTTCATCCGTTCAGCGATGGGAACGGTCGAGTGGGCAGGTTGCTCCTCAATCTGCACTTCCTGAAACACAACTGGCCGCCGGTCCACATTCTGCCGCCAGATCGGAATCGCTATGTCAACTGTCTCGATCGTGGCCATGACGGAAACCTTGCGGACATGGAGAAATTCTTCCGAGTCACGATGGGACGGTCACTCTTGGATTTTCTCGACCAAGTCGGCACCCGTGAGGATGAGCTGAGGCCGCTGAAGGAGCTGGCGGGAAAGAGCCCATACTCCGCCAAGTATCTGGGGCTGCGCGCGAGTCAGGAACGGCTTCCCGCTCTGAAAGTCTCCGGCGATTGGCACACAAGCGAGCGAGCGATCCGATTGTACCGGAAGATCGTCGCACGCTGAGTGTTCGCCATCGTCCCGGTAGCTTCCGTCAACTTCTTGGTCGCGACTTGAGTTCAATCATACCCGGTCCCCGTTTCTAGGGAGTGGCCTCCGGACCTGAGGATTTATCGAAGGACTCTTCTGCGGGTCCGTGCGCAGGACTGATAGACCTAGCCGTGGCCGGTCCGAATCTACGGCTCAATCCCACCTTGTTCGACGAGACTCCGACCCTAGGTCATGCACGACTACTCCATTCGGTCCTCTGGGATTCATTCAGTCCGGTAAGAGTTCGAATGCGCGAATGCTCTGCGTGGGGCATCCTTCGCACGGCCGATTTCCTCGACCAACCGTTTAAATACCAAGGACGACGCCTGCGAATTCCACCACGTGCGCGAGGTACACTGAAATGTCGAGCGACTCGTCCGCGCCTCCCCTCGTCGACGCCCTCAAGGCCTCGGCCTCTAAGCTCAAGGAAACGAAGGCCGTCCTCGAGGCGCGCGCTAGGGAGCTTGACGCCCTGAAGGTGCAGCTCGACGGCCAGCGCAACGAGCTCGAGAGGCAGGCAGCGAAGCTCGCGGCCGATCGCGAGGGCCTCGAAAAGGACCGCGCGGCTCTCCAAGAGGCCCGTGCGTCCGTTGACAAGGACCTAGCAGCGATCGCGGACAGCCAGGCGGAGCTCGAGAGCGGGGAGATGCGCCTCCGAGAGGGGGCGAAGGCCCTCGACGCGCGCGCGGGGGCGATCCGGGAGGACGAGGGGCGCGTCGAACGGCTTGGAAAAGCGTTCACCGACCGGATGGGAGAGTCCGAGGCAAGGCTCCAGGCTCTCGTTGAGCGCGAGGGAGAACTCGTCAAGATGCAGGACGAATGGTTGGCCAGCTTCGAGGCCGGCGGGAAGGCCCTCCTGACGATTACCGGCGAGATCCACACCCGGCAAAAGGAGTCCGTAAAGCAACACGCGTCTCTCGTGGAGCTTCAGAACGCCTTACGGGACGAGCTGGGTCAACTCGCCTCGGAGCTCGAAAAGCTCGAAGAGAAGGAAAAGAGCCTCCTCGAAGCGCAGAGCTACCTCGCTTCGGCCCTCGAAACCGCGGAGACCGCTGCCCCAGAAGGACACGTAGAGGCTCCGATGCCGGCACAGGAACCTCCGGAGCCGCCGGAACCCCCTGAAACTCCGCCGCCCGTGGCGTACGAGGCGGAGGTGGAGCCGGTAGCGAAGCCGAAGCCGACGAAATCCGAGGCCCTGAGCCACCTGACGCGGGCCATCGAGAGCTGGAAGCGCGCCCGCGACGCCGGATGGGACGTCGGCGACATGCGGAAAAGGCTCTTACATGCGAAGGACCTAATCGAGGCGGGCGACTACGAGACCGCTCTCCGTATTGCCGATGAGACTCTCCAGAAGACCCAGGCGACGCCTCTCGCGAGATGATCCGACCTTCGGTTCATCCACGAGCTCATCGTGATCCCAACGGCTTGTCGTCGAACTCCACGACGGCAGACCGCGGAACGAAATTGAATGTGATCAGGAAGGAGCTGGCCGTAGGCGAACGGAGCCGGGGGGTGTCGCGCGGGACTTGATCCATGCGCGCGATCCGTCCCCAAACCTTGCCGGGCGCGGGCCGATAGGCTCGCGTCGTC
>Ga0247727_10011341_pt1 | contig 15574 bp, 14 predicted proteins | sample WisWelCaveWW1625_FD_202498 | JGI IMG/M metagenome (GOLD analysis project Ga0247727, IMG submission 202498) | Biofilm microbial communities from Wishing Well Cave, Virginia, United States - WW16-25 | ecosystem: Environmental > Aquatic > Deep subsurface > Groundwater > Cave microbial mat | place...
TAGGGATGATCCGCGTCAGCGGGCTGCTCGGCCACGACCATGCCGCGCCACACGATGATCGAACTCGCGATGTCCGCAAAGGATTCCACGGCATCCGCAATCAACGCGTACGAGTGACCGAGCACGCCAGCCACAAATTTGGCACACGCCAGCACCGCGTTGGTGGACAAGCCCAGCGCCGTCGCGCGCACGCTGCGTTGAAGTCGGGTGTCGTTCAACCGTTCGCCAACAACGTCATGATCGCCTTCTGGGCGTGCAACCGGTTCTCCGCTTGATCGAAGATCGTCCTCTGATGCGCCTCGAACACATCGCCGGTAATCTCTTTGCCGACGTAGGCCGGCAAGCAATGCATCACCAGCGCGCCCGGCCGCGCGAGCTTCAGTAAGCCGGCATTGAGCTGATACGGCGCGAGCGCCTTGAGCCGGTCAGCGGCCTCCGCTTCCTTTCCCATCGAGACCCACACGTCCGTGTATAAAACGTCCGCGCCCTGAACTGCCTTGCGAACGTCCTCCGTGACGCGCGCGCCGGCAATCCGTGGTTGAAATTGCCGCGGCGCGGCGACCCAGAGTTCCATGTCCGTCTTCTGGGCGCCGTACACCCACGAGTTGCAGACGTTGCACGCGCCGTCGCCGAGAAACACGACCTTCTTCCCTTTCAACGTGCCGAGATTCTCCTGCACCGTCAGCAGATCACTGAGAATCTGGCACGGATGCTCGTCGTCGGTCAGCGCGTTGATCACCGGTATCGAGCCATGCCGGGCAAAGTCGTCCACATCCCTCTGCGCGAACGTCCGGATGACAACGCCGTGAAGGTAGCGCGACACCGTTCGCGCTGTGTCGGCGATCGTCTCGCCCCGGCCCATTTGAATATCGTTCTGCGAGAGGTACAGCGATGTGCCGCCGAGTTCGCCGATGCCGACCTCGAAGCTGACGCGCGTCCGCGTGCTGGCCTTGTTAAAGATGAGCGCCCACGTCTGACCGCGCAACGGCAATGTCTTCGTCGCCTTGCCGCGCGCCTTCTTCAACTTGCCGGCGAGCTTCAGAATTTCGGCGATCTCCGCACCGCTCAATTGTTCCACTGTCAGTAAATGCTTCATCAGGCTACAAATGCTTTCCGCTAATTCCGCTTTGACGAAACTGCCCGTCTTCCGTTTTCTGCAGCCAATGGTTGATCAAATCGCGAATCTTCTCCGCCGGCTGATCCATCAAACCCCACCGGACCGTGACCGTCATACCCTTCTCGTCGAGTTCCTCAACGAACAGGCTGTTCGGCTCCATGTACTGATTCCACGTCATCAAGAACTCCGGCGACGGCATCTGCTCCCACTCGAAGCGCATCAACTTCTCCTTGCTCGTCGAAATCGGAAGCACGCGCTCCACGTCCGTCACCTCGAGGCAATTGCCTACGCGTCCGGTCATGCTAGTGCCCGCTTCAATTTGGAAATCGCCTCATCCACTTCCCCTCGCGTTGTGTTCAACGCCGGCAAGAAACGCACGACATGCGTACCGGCCACGACTCCGAGTAATCCGTGCTCGGCCATCTTCGCAAGAATCGGTTTGGCCTCACAATCAAATTCCACGCCGATCATCAGCCCGAGCCCACGGACTTCCTTCACCGGCAGCGTCCGAAGCCTTTCCATGAAATACCGGCCGACCTCCCGGACATTCGGCAGCAGCTTTTCGACGGCATCCAACACGGACAGCGACACGGCACACGCCAACGGCGTCCCGCCAAACGTGGACGCATGCGTACCGGGCCCGAGCACGTCCGCAAACGGAGCGCGCGCCCAGATCGCGCCAATCGGAAACCCACCGGCCAAACCCTTCGCCCACGACATCGCATCCGGCACGACATCCGGTGCGATCGCCTTGAAGCCGCAGAACTCGCCGGTACGCCCGACCCCGCACTGCACTTCGTCGAACATCAACAGCAACTTGTGCTCGTCGCACAGCCGGCGCAGGCCGCGCAGAAACTCCGGCGTCGCCGGTCGGATGCCGCTCTCGCCTTGTACCGGCTCGAGCAAAATCGCCGCCGTCTTCGGCCCGACCGCCTTCGCGACGGCGTCGAGATCGTTGAACGGTACATGCCGGAACCCGTCCACCATCGGCTCGAAACCTTTTTTCACCTTCTCCTGCCCGGTCGCGCTGATGCCGGCCAACGTCCGGCCATGAAAGCTACCGGCGAACGTCAGAATCTCGTACCGGCCATTCCCAAATTTCCGGGCGAGTTTGTAGAGTGCCTCGTTCGCTTCGCCGCCGGAATTGCAGAAGAAGCATTTCCCATCGATGCCGACGAGTTCGACAAGCTTCTTCGCGAGCAAACCTTGCGGCTCGGTGTGGTACAAATTCGACGAGTGAACAAGGATGTCGGCCTGTTTGCGCAACACATCCGCGAATGCGGCGTGGCCGAGCACGTTGACGGCGATGCCGCCGCCGAAATCGAGATACTCTTTACCCTCGGCGTCCCACACGCGCGCCCCTTTGCCGCGTACGAAGACAAGCGGAGACCGGCCATACGTCGGCATGACGTATTGATCGAATAATGAAATGATCTCCGGCCCGGTCATTGTTAATTACCGGACTGGCAGTAACACGTCGTGGTTGGATGCACGTCCGCCGCGGCCCACGCTTTCGCCACGCGTGCGTCGACGAGCTTGGCGTCGGCATCCTTGCCTTGTTGCCGAAGCGCGTCGCGCAACCCTCGCAACGACCAACCGTTCTCCGGAAATCTTTGCAGGTCTTCCCGGTAAACAGCTTCGGCTTCAGCCGTTTTGCCGGCCCGCAACAAGACCGCACCGAGCGTGTGTCGAACCGGCTGAATCCAGTCAGGCGGCTCGTCGTAAAGCAAATTGTCTTCGAGCTGCGCCGCTTCACGCAGGTTGGCAATCGATTCGTCGAACTTGCCGGCTTTGGCAGAAGTCTCCCCATCGAGAACTTTGCCGGCGATGGCCAACAAGCTCGCGGCGGAATTGTTGCCGAACGCCGAATCTTTCGGCACAAGAGCTACCGCTTGATCGAACACGGCCCGTTCTGCACGAGCTTCGTCAGCACGCCCCAACGCCGTCAGCGCCGACGTGCGCGTGAAATGCCAAAGTGCACGCGACAGAGGCAGCGTGGCCGGTGGCTCCGGTTCACGCAGGATTTCCTCCCACATGCCAAATCGCATCAATGCTTCGGAGGCGAAAATCATGAATCCATCGGCGATGCCGGTGTAGTTCTTGAGAAAGTCGTCCGGCACTTCCGAAACCATTTGCCGGGCCAGACGCACCGTGTCGGCGCGCCGACCTTGCATCATCGAGACGAACGCGAGGAAGTGCGTGTTGTGCGCCATGTACATCGCGTAGAAGCCGGAGCGCGGGTACGCCGCGCGATAAAGCGCGTCGACCTTCATTGCGTCGCGATTGGAAGCGGCCGCGTCCTCCCACCGGCCTACTCGAATATAAATGTGCGCCGGCATGTGAACCATGTGACTTGCGTTGGGAACCAGCGTGCGCAACGCGTCCGCAGCCGGCACTGCTTTCTCCGGCTGCGGCGAAGCTTCCATAATGTGAATGTAGAAATGGTTGGCGCCGGGATGCTTGGGATCAAGCTGAAGAACGCGTTCCACAGTCTGCACGATTTCCGGTGTCCACGCCTGCGGCTGGCCGGCTTTCCAGAGATCCCACGGGTGGAGGTCCATCAACGCTTCCGCGCACAGCGCGCCGATGTCCGCGTTGTTTGGATTCTCACGCCACAATTCGCGCATGGCGTCCGCGTAGGCGGTGTCGAGAGGACTGCGATCGTCAGGCTGCGGATTTGCGTAACGTGTGCCCAAAGCTCTGATCAACGCTTGCTCCAACGGACGCGCGTGCACGGCTAAAGATTGAGCCTTTGTCAACGCTTCCCATGCGACCGCCGCTTTCTCCTGCGGAACGAGGGGATAGTTGATGTGCGGGCCGTTGACTAATGCAATGCCCCAGTACGCCATGGCGCAGTCCGGATCGAGCGACATGGCGCGGCGAAACTCCTGTTCGGCTGCGTAATGGCTGAAACTGTAAGCGAGCATCAGGCCGCGATCAAATGCAGACTGCGCCGCCGGTGACGCAGTGGTGATCTTGAAGCTGTGGTTTCCCAAGTGTTGAAGACCGGCGCTGGTCGCGCGCGGCCGGTTCGCGGTGCAACCAACGAGAACACCGGTGAGCACTAGCAGGAAGCCGATGGAATGAGTGGGTCGTGTCATGCCGGCATCTTGCGAATCTCGGCCTGACGTTGCAAGGATTTTGCGCGCCACCGAACCACAAGCGCCGTGATGAACAGCACGACGCCGAGACCCAGCGTCGCGACGAACGGCGAGAAGCGCGGCTTCAATGCGTCCAATCCAAAGCTCGCGCACGAGCCGTACACAATGACCAAGTGCACCGTGTACGACCACAACGAAAGCTGGCCGAATTGCAGAATCCATTTCGTCCCGCGTACCGGCTGACGCAACCAGCAGCATGTGCCCAGCGCCAATAGGATCCATCCCATCCGGTCGAAGACGAACGGCGCGTCGTAACTCTGCGTTCCGGTCATGAACCGCGACGCGATGACGAAGGCGGCGCCAGCCATCGCCGCGCGCAACGCCTGACGACTGGTGGATTTCTCCGAGAAGATTGCCGGGCCAAGCCACGCGCCGATCAACGGGAATCCAGCCCACGGAATCAGCGGGAACTTTCCCACCCCGGCAGGCCACAGGTAGTTCAGCAGCGGATGCGGCAGCGTCGAGGGTTGCGCCCACACATCCACAAGTCCCGCGCTTGTCGCCATCAGGATACCGAGCACAAGACACACGACGCGATGAATCGCGGGTTTCCGCGTTACCGGCACGAGCGCCAGAATCAGCGCGAGCGAGCCGGCGACGCATTGCAGGATGTCTTGCTTTGTCCAGAGTTCGATGAGATGCGGCCCGCGCGGACCGAAGAATTGCCACAGCAACGGCGTCGGCAGATGGAGCAGATACGCGACAATGAAAACTTGCCCGACGCGCCGCCAGAGTTTGCCGGTGCCCTTGTCCCACCGGCTTTGCAGATTCATGCCCAGCACCGCACCACTCACGAGCAGGAATGCCGGCGCGACGAAGCCGTTGAGCCAGTTGAAGACCGCAAACCAGCGCGAGTCCCGGTATGCCGGCGCCAGCAGCGCATTGAAGACGTGACATTCCACCATCACGAGCACGGCAATGCCGCGCAGCCAGTCGAGCGCGAGCAGCCGGGGACGCGTCGTGTCGGACGGCGCGGTCATTTCACGACTTCGGTGCCGATGCCTTTGTCGGTGAAGATCTCGAGAAGCATCGAATGCGGAACGCGGCCGTCCACGAAGTGAACACGTCGCACCCCGGCGTGAACGGCTTCAACCGCGCTGTCCACTTTCGGAATCATGCCCTTGTCAACGATCCCGGCCCGTTTGAGTTCGAGGACTTCGTTCGTCTGCAGATGCGAGATCAGCGTCTCCGGCTTGTTCGGATCGCGTAACAAGCCCGGCACATCGCTGAGAAACACAAGCCGGCGCGCGCCGATCGCCACCGCGAGTTTCGCGGCAGCGACGTCGGCGTTGATGTTGTAGGCGTGACCGTCCTCGCCGAGTCCGACCGGGCTGATGACTGGCGTGACCGAGCCGTAGAGACATTTGCGGACCTTCTCGACCTCGACGCCGGTCACTTCGCCGACGTAGCCGAGCTTGGAATCGAGCTGCCGGCAACCAAACATATCCTTGCCGGAGAAACCGCGCGCCTTGCCGCCGAGTTTCTGGATCATCTCGACGATGTCGCGATTGATCACGTTGGCGAGCACGTCTTCGACGATCTGCATGGATTGCTCGTCGGTCACACGCATCCCGGCGACGAACTGCGCTTGGATGCCGGCCTTCTCCATCGCTTTCGTGATCGCCTTGCCGCCGCCGTGCACGACGATGGGATTGATGCCGACTGATTCGAGAAACACGATGTCCGCTGCCACGCCGGTCCGCACCTTCTCGTCGGGAGAATCCATGAAGCTGCCGCCGTATTTCACGACGAAGATCGAACTGCGGAACCGCTGGATGTACGGCAGCGCTTCGAGGAGAACATCGGCTTTCTCGATGAGTTCCTTCACCTACTCGCCTTTATTGAATTCGACGTACTTCTCCGTGAGATCGCACGTGTGCATCGTGCAACGGCCGCGACCGAGGTGAAGTTGGATGTCGATCGTGAAGACCGGCTGGGCCACGATCTTCTTGAGTTTGGCTACCGGCGTCTTTGCCGGCATCCCGCGGCGAACCGCCGGCACACCGTCGTAGAAAATATCCACGAGATCTTCTTTCACCCGGGCACGGGAGTAACCGAGCGCGTCGAGAATCCGCCCCCAGTTCGGGTCGCCGCCACACCAACTCGTCTTCACGAGCACCGAGTTGCACACAGAGCGCGCCGCAATCTCCGCGTCCCGGTCGGATGCGGCGTTGTGGATGTTGACGGTGACAAACCGGCTGACGCCCTCGCCGTCTTTCACGATCATTTTGGCGAGTTCGAGGCAGACGAAGTTAAGCGCCTCCTGAAAAGCCGGCATCGAAACCTTGCCGGCTAGGCCGTTGGCCAGGCAGATGACTGTGTCGTTGGTGCTCATGTCGCCGTCCACGGTGATGCGATTGAAACTTTGATCGACCGCCGTGCGCAACGCTCGCTGCAACGCGGCGCGTGGGATGGCGGCGTCGGTGGTGATGAAACTGAGCATCGTCGCCATGTCGGGCTGGATCATGCCGGCGCCTTTGGCGATGCCGCCGACATGGAACTTTCCGACGCGTACCGCGCACTCCTTCGGGACGCTATCGCTGGTCATGATCGCGAGCGCAGCGGCGTGCGCGCCCTGCCGCGAAACGGATTTGACTAATTTCTTGATCCCCGCGCCGATCTTGACGATCGGCATGTTGACGCCGATGCGGCCGGTCGAGCAGACGAGCACCTGTTCGACCGGGCATTTCAATCGGCGCGCGACGCCGGTCGCCATGGCGCGGGCGTGAATCATCCCGTCGTGACCGGTGCAGGCGTTGGCGTTGCCGGAGTTGGCGACGATGGCGCGCGCCTTACCGGATTTGACGTGCTCCATGTCCAGTTTGACCGGAGCGGCTTTGACTTGATTGCGCGTGAACACGGCGGCAACGTTGGCCGGCACGTCAGAGACGATGAGCGCAAGGTCTTTCTTACCGGACGGTTTAATGCCGGCGGCGATGCCGTCGGCGCGGAAACCGTGTGCGGCGGTGACGCTAGAGGAGGCCGAGAGTTTCTTCATAGCCACAGACGAGGTTCATACATTGCACGGCCTGACCGGCCGCGCCCTTCGTGAGATTATCGAGCGCAGTGCAGACGACGAGCCGGTTGGTGCGCGCATCGAACCGCACACTGATGTCGCAGAAGTTTGTCATCAGGACATTCTTCGTGTCCGGCAAGGCGTCGGTGACACGGACAAACCGCTCGCCCCGGTAAAACTCCCGGTAGAGGGCTAGCACGTCGGCTACCTTGCCGGCGGCATCCATATATATAGTGCTCACGATACCGCGATTCAGCGGGATGAGGTGCGGGGTGAAACTGATGGTTGTGCCGAGTTCCTGCTCGATTTCGCTGAGATGCCGGTGTTTCGGGACGCCGTAAGGCCGGGCACTCTCGTTGCACTCGGTGAACAGGTATTCGTCCGCAACCTTCTTACCGGCGCCGCTAATCCCGCTCATGCTGGTGACGATAATGTTCTTCGCCTGCTTCAACACCGGCAAAACGCCGAGAATGATGCTCGTCGGATAGCAGCCCGGGCACGCGATGAGTTGCGCTTTCTTGATTTCGTCCCGGTGAAGCTCCGGCAGGCCGTACACGGACCGCTTCAGCAAATCTGGCGCGGGATGATCGTGTTCGTAGAATTCCTTGTACGTCGCGGCTGATTTGAGTCGGAAGTCGGCGGATAGATCCAGAACCTTCACGCCCTTCTTGAGAAGTGCCGGCGCGAATTCCACCGCGACGCCGTGCGGCAACGCGAGGAACACAACGTCGGCATCAATCGTGGCCGGGTTGGGTTCGACGAACTTGGCGTCGATCTGACCTCGCAAGCGGGGGAACATATCGGCCACCGCTTGACCGGCAAATTGCCGGGAGGTGAAGTGTGTGATCTGCGCGTGCGGATGCCGGAGCAGAAGCCGGACAAGCTCCTGACCGGAGTAGCCGCTGGCACCGACGATGGCGATGTTTGTCTGTTTCACGATTTGTAGCCGCGAATCTCATTCGCGGCCCTCTCTGCTGCCGCGAAAACGTTTCGCGGCTACAAACTCTGCGGCGCGCCCGGCGGTCGCGCCCTACCAACGACTCAGCAACTACAAGGCGCCAGCAAGCTGGCGCACTCCAAAAGCAACGAGCCTCGGATTGTGCAACCCGAGGCTCGCGCGTGCAATCTGTTTTTCGATTAACGTTTCGAGAACTGGAAGCGTTTGCGAGCGCCGGGTTGACCGTACTTCTTGCGCTCGCGCATGCGCGGGTCGCGCGTGAGCAGTCCTTTGTCCCGCAAAATCGGCTTGAGTTCGGGCTGCGCCTTGAGCAACGCGCGGGCGAGGGCGTGACGAATCGCGCCGGCTTGGCCCGACGGGCCACCGCCGTCCACGCTGATGGTGACATCGTACTTGGTGACCGTGTCGGTCGTGGTGAGCGGGAATACTGCGATTGTGCGCTGGTTTGGCACGCCGATGTAGTCGTCGAGGCTGCGGTCGTTGATCGTGAGTTTGCCGCTGCCGGGCGTGAGCTTCGCGCGGGCGACGCTGGTTTTGCGGCGGCCGGTCGCGAGGTATTGAATCGCTGGGACAGGTGCGTGTGCGGATGCTTTGGCCATGTGTTTTACCGGGAAATCGTTAGACGGCGAGCGCTTCGGGTTTCTGCGCGGCGTGCGGATGCGCGGCGCCGCCGTACACTTTGAGTTTGGTGATCATCGCGCGGCCGAGCCGGTTGTGCGGGATCATGCCTTTGACGGCGCGCTCAATGATGGCTTCGGGGTGTTTGGCTCGGAGTTGCTGCGGCGAGAACCGCTTCTCTTTGCCGGGATACTGTGAGTACGTCATGTACTGCTTGTCAGTCTCTTTCCTGCCGGTAAAGACCGCTTTCGAGGCGTTCACCACGACCACGAAGTCGCCGGTGTCCACGTGCGACGTGAACGTCGGCTTAGTCTTGCCGCGCAGCAGATCGGCGGCTTTGACGGCCACCTTGCCGACAACCTTGCCGTTCGCGTCGATGACATACCAACGCGGTTTCTGCTCTTCCTTCTTGGCCATGAATGTACTCATAGAAATCCTGCTAAAACTGTTGCGGAGCGCGGAAATTAGCGGACGCAACAGCTAAAGTCAACGGTGAAGTTTCGAGTACAGTGGCGTCGCTTGAGTCGCTATCCGATCCATAAATTCTCACTTGGACAAGTCCTTTATGGCGAGCCTTTGAAACGTCCCGTACTTCTTCCAGAGATCACCAACCTTGCCCCCGACAAGGAGCTTAAGAAGATTGTCGCCCGATTCGTGAAGCATGATATTCGATCCCCACGTCGTTTGCCAAAACTTGCCATTCGCTTTCTGCCGGGTAATGGCATCCGTAAGTGCATCATAATCTGTTTCCCATATCGTCAGGCTGTTCGTCCCAGATAGTTCATATCGGTAGAACCAATAATATTCCCTAGGCGGCGCTTCCTTCTCCGCGTCGGCAGGAACGCACAAGAACCGAATATTCATAAACTTTTGACCAGCAGAAATCGTTGGAAAAGCATCACATTCTTCCGAGCCGGCAATCGCTCCACTCTGAGTTTGAGGATGATTAACACGAATAAGTTTCATACGGCCAACGGTGTCTACAATGATGTGCAAGTACACGTCGTTGTTTGGATCTTCACGAGACAGCCATAGCCCGGCCACACTTCTGTCGGTTGGAAACGCGCGCGCGTCTGAAAGTGGATTGTCCGACTCGTAGCATCCTGAAGCCATCAGCAAGAGCAAACAGATTAAGTACCGTAACCCGTGCTTCGAACTCATTATTCAGTGCCCGCGATACTCAGCCGCTTGGTTTGATCATCTGTCATCAACGCGTCAATCATTTCGTCGAGGTCGCCTTCCAGGATGGCCGGGAGGTTTTGGATGGTGAGGTTGATGCGGTGGTCGGTGACGCGGTTTTGGGGGAAGTTGTAGGTGCGGATTTTTTCGCTGCGGTCGCCGGAACCGATCTGGCTCTTTCGCGCGGCTGACATCCGGGCTTCTTCCTGTTCCTGTTTGTGGGCGAGAAGCCGGGAACGCAGGACGCGGAGAGCTTTGGCTTTGTTCTTGATCTGCGAACGTTCGTCGGCGCAGCGGACGATGAGGCCGCTGGGTTTGTGGTTGATCTGCACGGCGCTGTCGGTGGTGTTGACGCCTTGGCCGCCGGGACCGCTGGCGCGGCAGACGGTGATTTCCATGTCTTCGGGCCTCAACTGCACGTCCACTTCCTCGGCTTCCGGCAGGACGGCGACGCTGGCGGTGCTGGTGTGGATGCGGCCTTGCGCTTCGGTTTCCGGTACGCGTTGGACGCGGTGGACGCCGGACTCGTACCGCATTTTCTTGTACACATCCTGGCCGAGCACGGAGAAAACGATCTCCTTGAAACCGCCGCGTTCGCTGGGACTGGTGTCCATGACTTCGATCTTCCAGCCCTTCGCGTCGGCGAAATGCGAATACATCCGGTAGAGGTTGGAGGCGAACAGCGCGGCCTCTTCGCCGCCGGTGCCGGCACGAATTTCGATGATGGTATTGCGGGAATCGTTCGGGTCCGGTGGGACGAGGCCGAGTTGGATGTCGTGTTCGAGCTTGGCGAGTTTGCGGTTGAGGTCGTCGAGTTCGCCTTTCGCAAGGTCAGCCATGTCGGCGTCGTCGGAGCCGGTCAGTTCCTTGTTCTCGGCGATTTGCTTTTGAACGGCGTGCCAGGCGTCGCAGTTGCCGAGGAGTTTCTTCACACGCTGGAGTTCCCGACCGAGTTCGCCGGCCCGACGCTGGTCGGAGTACACAACGGGATTGGCGAGTTCGGCTTCGAGATCGGCCGCTCGTTTCGCAAACTTTTCGATGGAGGGGAGGAAGTTCATGGGTTCCGTCGGTAGCACAGGCGTCCCTGCCTGTGGGGCTGGGAAACGCAGGCAGGGACGCCTGCGCCACCAGAGTAAGGGAACAGCTACTGGGTTTTCTTGGCGTAGCGCTTTTGGAAGCGCTCAACGCGGCCGGCGGTGTCCACGAATTTCGCGGTGCCGGTGAAGAACGGATGGCACTTCGAGCAGATGCCGATGCGCATGTCTTTGCGCGTGGAGCGCGTCTTGAAGATGGTGCCGCACGCGCAGTGAATCACTGCTTCGACGTATTCAGGATGACCTTTGGCTTTCATGACTTTCCGTAAGAGCGGCAGAACGTAGCGGAACAGCCGACCGCTTGCAAGCTGATTTTCGGTAACCTTTTGGCCTTGACGTTGTCTGGACGGCTGGAGCGATATGGCTGTTGCGGAGTGTATGTTCGACGAACTGGACAAGCAGGCGGTCGAGGCGATCCGGAAAGGCGACCGGGAACGCTACCGGGAGTTAATCGAGCGTTACGAGCGGCGCGTGTTCGCGGTCGCCTGGAGCCGGCTCGGCAACGCTGACCTCGCCGCCGATGCGACGCAGGAGGCGTTCATCAAGGGTTACCGGCGTCTCGCCTATCTCAACCACGGCGGCAAGTTCGCGCCGTGGATTACGACCATCGCGCGCAACGTGGCGATCAATCTCGGCTTGCGCCAGAGCAACGAATTGAAGAAGCGCAAGCTTTGGGCGCTGGAGCAAGTCGAGCCTGCCAGCAACGCCGCGCAGGACGCGCCGGTCTCAGCCGAGACAATGCGCACGACTCTGGCGGAGTTGCCGGCCCGCCATCGCGAGTGTCTTTCGTTGTTCTACCTCGAAGGCAAGAGCGTTGCGGATGCGGCGGCGGCGTTGGGGCTGTCGGAGAATGCATTCAAGACCCGACTCCATCGAGCGCGCGGCGTACTGCGCCAACAGTTGGAGGACAAGCTGGAGACGTCGCTGAAGAATCTGCGGCCGCCTTCTGCGCTGGCTCCGGCCATCATGGTGTTTGTCACGATGCATCCAGCCGAGGCAGCCGTGACCACAGGAGTTGCCGGCATTGCTGCCAAGATCATGGCCGGGACGGTCCAACTATTGCCGTTCACGTTCTGGTTTGTCTCGGTCTGGTTATTGAGCGTCATCCCCGGCATGAGGCTGGCGCGGCAGATGGAGCGCCTGGAGTTAGCGAACTACCGCGACCCGGAAGGATTTCGCGTGCGCCTGCGCCGGGCCACCGCCAAACGATACCGTGCCTGGTGGCCTATAATGCAGTTTGTATTTTTGGGGATCGCGTATGGCTGCATGTTCTTTGGGCGATTCGACGCGTATTGGCGCATTGTCGGGCCGGTGCTCCTGATTTCGGTCGCAATCCATCTGCGGTCGCTCGTCATCAATCGCGGCCAGAACTTGGTGTGCAGTCTCGCCGCCTTTCTGCTTATCGTCACTGGCTTTTTCGGCTTGTTTCTTTTCGGCTGGCCGGTGTTCCTCGTCTGCTGGGCTGGTTTCTTCGTACTGATGTACTTCGCCGGCCGCGACCGGGCAGAGACTTTGGACTACAATCTATTCTTGCGCGCCGCACAGGACATGATCCCTGCAGTGCGCGCTGAGACCGCCCGGCCATTGCGCCGCGATGAAATCATGGCGTTCGCCCGGTTTCTCGGACGACGCTGGCTGGTGGTGGATTACCGGCACGACAGTCGTGGATCGCGGTTTCGACTCATGCCGGTCGGCGCGTATCCCATGGGTTTGTGGCTTCCGTTCGTCTGGCGAAGGGCCTCGATGCTCGCCATTGGGTTTGATGGCAGCGTGCAAGCCACGTTGGGAAGTAAGGACGAGCAAAGTCTGGCGGAGTTAATGGGCGAATCTGTCCCGAAACGACAGGAATTGGAATCTCGCGTCAACACGGCTGTGCAGGCCGCGTGTCACGCATTCCTCGCCGGTCGTGTGAGTGAGGCCGAACGATATGTGGGACAGCAACCCGAAGAAGCCATCTTCCACGAAAATCCGCGGACCGGTAAAGCTGCGCGTCTTGCCCGGCGCTGGGTGATCGGTTCGTTGCTTGGGATGGCGTTTTTCATAACCCTCATGTTGGTAATGGACAAGTTCGACCTCGACTACGTCGGCTATGATCCGGTGAACATCACCGAGACCGACGTGCGCAACACACTCGCCCGCTTGAGCACGAGCGAGCGCATCGAGTCGGAAATGTGGAAGCAATTGGATGACGGCATTCAGTGGTCGTTCACGCTTCCGCCGAAGGACTTTTTCACCGCCGATGCCTGGCGAAATGTGTGCGACCATTTATGGAGATCGTCCTTGGCACGCGACGGACTCGTGTCCGACAGTCCCAAGTTGATCATCACGGCACTGCTCGACTCCGACCGGCTTCAGAAAGCTTTTCTCAGCGGTCTGATCACCGAATCCGACCTGAACGATGCCGGCGTCACTGCCAGCACGATGCGCGCGTATCTACAGAGGCTTTCACCGCTCGAATTGTCCCACTTGGTTGAGCCGGACGAAATCCCGGAAAGTGAGATGGAGTTCTCGATTCTGGACATCGACCGGCAAACGCTCCGCCTCCAAGTGCTCCAGCGGTTCGACTGCCTTGACCTTGTGAATGTGCGGCCAATCATTGCCCCACTTCGAACTCACCAAGTTTTGGTCGAAAAAGCGCGCGACCACGGGCTGTTCCGGTGTTACTTCTTCAAGCAGCCTCTGCGCGACACGTACCGGGCCTTGGTCATTCTGTCGGTGGTTGGCGGTCTGGATCAAATCGACCGGCCAGCTTGCGTGGACGGCATTTTGCGTTTTCATCGCGGCAAGGGACTTTTTCTCTCAATCCGCAAAGACATTCTTTTCACCGGTGACGCCACCGAAACGTTCTGCGCCTACGAGTCGCTGCGAATGTTAGGCGCGCTGGATCGCGTAAAGGATTTGGATCAATGGAAGTTTCGCCCCATTCCCACGCCTGGTATCGCCGCAGGCTTTCCCCGGACTTGGGCGGAGATCGAAGCGTGGTTATATCAGCAACGGCTGAACCGGTATCTGGCGCAACGCCGGCAAAACCCACAGCTCGCGCCGCCTTCGCTGCTCACACCGGTCGAGTAACGACAATCACTCGTGCCGTTTCACGATCAGCGTGGCGTTGTGGCCGCCGAAACCGAGCGAGTTGTTGACGCAGGCATCGACCTTCATCTCGCGGGCTTTGTTCGGGACGTAATCGAGATCGCACTCGGGGTCGGGGTTCTCGTAATTGATCGTGGGCGGCACGATGTTGTGTTTGATCGCGAGCGCGCAGACGGCGGTTTCGACAGCGCCGGCCGCGCCGAGAAGGTGGCCGGTCATGGATTTCGTCGAGCTGATGGCGAGTTTCCTGGCGTGCGCGCCAAACACGGTCTTGATGGCTTGCGTCTCGCACTTGTCGCCGACCGGTGTGCTCGTGCCGTGAGCGTTGATGTAGGAAATCTGGTCGGGATTAAGATGCGCGTGATGCAACGCCATCGCCATCGAACGCGCGGCGCCTTCGCCTTCGGGGGCCGGGGCGCTCATGTGATACGCGTCGCCGGTAATGCCGTAGCCGGCCACTTCGCAATAAATCTCCGCGCCGCGGCGCTTGGCGTGCTCAAGCGATTCGAGGATGCACACGCCGGCACCTTCGCCCATGACGAAACCATCGCGTTGTGCGTCGAATGGCCGGCTGGCGCGTTGGGGTTCGTCATTGCGGGTGCTCATGGCGCGCATCGCGCAAAAGCCGGCAAAGCCCATCAGCGTGACCGCGGCTTCGCTGCCGCCGGCAATCATGACGTCCGCATCATTGTGAATAATGGCGCGCGCCGCTTCGCCGAGCGAATGCGTGGCCGTGGCGCAGGCGGAAACGACGGCGAGATTCGGACCCTTCGCGCCGAGCAGCATCGAGACGTAGCCGCTGGCCATGTTGACGATGAGCATCGGGATCATGAATGGCGAGACGCGTTGCGGCCCCTTCCTGATCATCGTGCCGACTTGATCCTCGATGGTTTCCATGCCGCCGATACCGGAGCCGACGATGACGCCGACGCGGTTGAGGTCCTGCTTGTCGAGCTCGAGGTGAGCGTTGGCGACCGCCTTCCTTGCGGCGGCACAGGCGAAATGGACAAACCGGTCGGTGCGCCGCGTTTCTTTCGCCGGCATGAACTGCGCGGGATCGAAGTCCTTGACCTCACCACCGATTTTGCAGTCCAATTGAGTCGTGTCGAAGCGCGTGACCGGGCCGATGCCGCTCTTACCGGCCAGCAAGTTCTGCCAGAAGACATCCAGGTCGTTTCCTAACGGCGAGACAAGCCCGATGCCGGTGATGACAACGCGACGCTCACTCATGATGTTGGTCTCGTGCTCCCGGGCAAAATGGGGCACAACGCCCGCGCTTGCAACTGACTTTATGCTCCGAAGCTGCCACGACGAAGCCGGCGCAGGGGGCCAGCTACTTCT
>Ga0247727_10011342_pt1 | contig 15573 bp, 14 predicted proteins | sample WisWelCaveWW1625_FD_202498 | JGI IMG/M metagenome (GOLD analysis project Ga0247727, IMG submission 202498) | Biofilm microbial communities from Wishing Well Cave, Virginia, United States - WW16-25 | ecosystem: Environmental > Aquatic > Deep subsurface > Groundwater > Cave microbial mat | place...
GCCGGTGCAGATGTTCTTCCTGCTGCGCCGGCAGATGATCCGGCCCTACCGCAAGCCGCTCATCATCTTCACGCCCAAGAGCCTGCTGCGGCACAAGGAGTCGGTGTCGCCGCTCGCGGAGTTTGCCGAGAGCAAGTTCAATCCGGTGAACGCCGAGTGGGACGAAAGCGTCAAGCCCGACAAGGTCAAGCGTATCGTGTGCTGCAGCGGCAAGGTGTTCTTCGACCTGATGGCCGCCCGCAAGGAAAAGGGCATCAAGGACATCGCCATCGTGCGCATCGCGCAGCTCTATCCCTTCCCGCACGACGACTTCCAGGCGCAGATCAACCTCTACGCCAACGCGAATGAAGTCCTGTGGTGTCAGGAGGAGCCCGGCAATCAGGGCGCCTGGCACCGCATCCAGCATTACCTGCTGCGCCACATGCGGCCCGACCAGATCCTCGGCTACGCCATGCGCAAGTCCTCGGCATCGCCCGCGGCGGGTTACATGTCGTTGCACACCGAGCAGCAGAAAGAACTGGTGCAGGCCGCGTTCGCGCCGATTACCGACAATGTCGTGGTGCCGCTGCAGGGCGCCGGGCGCAAGGGGAACAAGAATGCTCGTTGAAGTCAAGGTGCCACAGCTCTCCGAGTCCGTCTCCGAGGCCACGCTGCTCGCCTGGCACAAGAAGCAGGGCGAGGCGGTCAAGCGCGACGAGAACCTGATCGACATCGAGACCGACAAGGTGGTGCTCGAGCTGCCCGCGCCGGCCGACGGCGTGCTGGTGAGCATCCTCAAGGGCGACAAGGGTACCGTGGTCGCGGGTGAAGTCATTGCGCGGATTGATACGGAAGGAAAGACGTCGGCTGTTGCTTCTGCTCCTGTTCAGGAAAAACCTCCTGTAGAAAAAGCCAAACCGGTTTCTGCTGTCATGCCTTCAGCACAAAAAATCGCTGCAGAGCAAGGCATCGACACCGCGCAGATACAGGGCACCGGCAGGGACGGCCGGGTCACCAAAGGCGATGTGATTCAACAATCGGTTCCCAAAGCTGCGTTGCAGCAGCCTGCCGCCCCGGTCAATGCAGGCAAGCTGCTCGCCGGCCGGGCGGAGCAGCGCGTGCCGATGTCGCGCCTGCGGCAGCGCGTGGCCGAGCGGCTGGTGCAGTCGCAGTCCACGGCCGCGATCCTCACCACCTTCAACGAAGTGAACATGGCGCCGGCGATGGAGCTGCGCAAGCGCTACCAGGAACGCTTCGAGAAGGAGCACGGGGTCAGGCTCGGCTTCATGTCCTTCTTCGTCAAGGCGGTGGTGCATGCGCTGAAGAAATACCCGGTGGTGAATGCCTCGGTGGACGGCACCGACATCGTCTACCACGGCTATTTCGACATCGGCGTGGCGGTCGGCAGCCCGCGCGGGCTGGTGGTGCCGATCCTGCGCGACGCGGACCAGCTGTCCTTCGCCGCGATCGAGAAGAAGATCGCCGAGTTCGGCAAGAAGGCGCAGGACGGCAAACTTTCGCTCGAGGACCTGACCGGCGGCACCTTCTCCATCTCCAACGGCGGCGTGTTCGGCTCGATGCTCTCCACGCCGATCATCAATCCGCCGCAATCGGCGATCCTCGGCATCCATGCGACCAAGGAGCGCGCGGTGGTGGAAAACGGCCAGGTGGTGGTGCGGCCGATGAACTATTTCGCGATGTCCTACGACCACCGCATCATCGACGGCCGCGAAGCGGTGCTGGCGCTGGTGGCGATGAAGGAAGCGCTCGAAGATCCGGCGCGGCTGACCCTCGAAATATGAAATCCTTCGACGTCGTCGTGATCGGCGGCGGGCCGGGCGGCTACATCGCCGCGATCCGCGCCGCGCAGCTCGGCCTCGCAACGGCCTGCATCGACGAAGCGAAGACCGCCGACGGCAAGCCGGCGCTGGGCGGCACCTGTACCAACGTCGGCTGCATCCCGTCCAAGGCGCTGTTGCAGTCCTCCGAGAACTTCGAGCAGGCCGGCCACCATTTTGCCGACCACGGCGTGCAGGTGAAGGGTCTGGCTCTGGACCTTGCGCAGATGCTCAAGCGCAAGGACAAGATCGTCAAGGCGAGCAACGACGGCATCGCCTACCTTTTCAAGAAGAACAAGGTGACGTTCTTTCACGGGCGTGGCAGTTTTGGCAGTTCCGCCAATGAAATTGTCGTTGCAGGTGAAAAGCTGACGGCGAAAAACGTCATCATCGCCACCGGATCGAATCCACGATCTCTCCCCGGAGCGGAGTTTGACGAGAAGCTGATCCTCAGCAACGACGGGGCGCTCGCCATCCCCGAGGTGCCGAAGCGCCTCGGCGTCATCGGCGCGGGGGTCGTTGGCCTCGAAATGGGCAGCGTCTGGCGGCGGCTCGGTTCGGACGTAACCATCCTGGAAGCCCTGCCAGGCTTCCTTGGCGCGGCGGACGAGCAAATCGCGAGGGAGGCCTCGAAACTGTTCCTGAAGCAGGGCTTGAAAATGGAGTTTGGCGTGAGTATTTCAAAGGTTTTGCAATCAAAAAACTCCGTTAAAATTCAATATAGTGCGTCTGATAATTCATCCAAGACCTTTGAATGCGATCGACTCATCGTTTCCATCGGCAGGAGCGCAAATACGGCCGGCCTGAATGCCGAGGGGATCGGCCTCAAGCTCGACCGAGGCTTCATCACGGTGGAGGAGAACTGCCGCAGCAGCGTGCCGAATGTCTGGGCCATCGGCGACGTGGTGCGCGGCCCGATGCTTGCGCACAAAGCCGAGGAGGAGGGCGTGGCGGTGGCCGAGCGCATCGCCGGCCAGAAGCCGCACGTCAACTTCAATACCATTCCCTGGGTGATCTACACCTCGCCCGAGATCGCCTGGGTGGGCAAGACCGAGCAGCAGCTGAAAGCCGAGGGCGTCGACTACCAGGTCGGGACCTTCCCCTTTTCCGCCAACGCGCGGGCGCGCGCCTTGGGCGACACGAGCGGATTGGTTAAATTCATTGCAAGCAGAAAAACAGATGAAATCCTCGGCGTACACATCATCGGCCCCATGGCCTCCGAGCTGATCTCGGAAGCGGTGGTGGCGATGGAGTTCCGCGGCTCGAGCGAGGACATCGGCATGATCTGCCACGCCCACCCGTCGCTGTCCGAGGCGATCAAGGACGCGGCCCTCGCCGTCGACAAGCGCGCTCTGAACATCTGAGCGCCGAATTGCCCAGGCCGCCGCTGAGCCCCACGGTCCGCGGCATGCTGTGGATGGCCGCCACCGGCGTGCTGTTCACGGTGCTCAACGCCACCATGATGAAGCTCGCGCACGAGCTCGACCCCTGGCTGGTCGGTTTCCTGCGCTACGTTCTTGGCGCGATGGTGATGCTCGTGCCGGCGCTGCGCCTGGGCGTGCGCGCGCTGTGGCCCCGCGCGCCGCGGCTGCAGGTCCTGCGCGGCGTGTTCCATGCGGGCGGCATGGTGCTCTGGTTCGCAGCTTTGCCGTTGGTGACGCTTACCGACCTGACCGCAATCGGCTTCAGCGGCCCGATCTTCATCTGCCTGGGCGCGGTTCTGTTCCTGAACGAGCGCATGACCGGCGCGCGCTGGGCCGCAGTGCTGGTCGGGTTCGGCGGCGTGCTGCTGGTGGTGCAGCCCTTTGGCGCCGGCGGCTTTGCCGGCATCTCGACGGGGATGCTGCTGATGCTGGCCTCCGCGCCGGTGTTCGCCGGCTCCTTCCTGGTGGCCAAGGTGCTGACGCGCCACGAACGCTCCGACATCATGGTCCTGTGGCAGCACCTGCTGGTGTCGCTGTTGCTGCTGCCGCTTGCGTTCGCGTCCTGGGCCGTGCCAGACGCGGCGCAATGGCTGCTGCTCGTTTTTAGCGGCATCGTTGGCGCGGGCGGCCACTACTGCATGACGCGCGCCTTCCGCGTCGCCGACATCTCGGCGGTGCAGTCGGTGAAGTTCGTCGAACTGGTTTGGGCGGCGATGCTGGGCTTCTTCATGTTCGGCACGGTTCCGGCGGGCTGGACCCTGGCCGGCGGCGTCGTCATCCTCGCCAGCACGCTGTGGTTGGCGCGACGCGAGTCGAGGAGCGAGTAACCGGAGTCGTCACTCGCAGAATCGATTCGGGTAAGCTTACGCTCAACATCCGAGATTGGAGAAATTCGGCTCCGATGAGCCCAATGTCACCCGCAATGCGGCGTCCCATTAGTCTGAAGGTCTACAGTATTGCCCTGAGCCTCCTTGCGCTCATGATCATCGTTACCGGTCTCTCCGCGTACAACCTGAAAAACCTCAACAATGAAGTGATGGCGTTGTCCGAGTACTACATCCCGCTTGACCAATCAATTGGGAGCGTGGATACACAGCTCCGCCAGCAGAATGTCTACCTCGAGCGCATCCTCGGACTGCAATTGGCGAAACAGCATGACAGGTCCGCCATCGAAAAAGAGAGCGATTTATTCGACGAGCACGGTGTCAATGCCGACCAATTCATTGATGCGAGCGTACGCCTTGTCGATCAAGGGCTGTCCTCCACCACCGTAGACGTAGACCGAGTCGCGTTCGCTGTTCTGCAGAAGTCGTTGCCGGACATTCAAACCGTGCGCCAGCATTTCCACGCGACCTTTCGTCAGTTTTTGATCGAAGCCGACGCCGGAAATCCACGATCCATCCAGATCATGCGTGATGTCATGAAGAAAGAAATGGATCAGGTCAACAAGCAAATGGAGAAAGTAATCGTCGCGCTGCAGAAAGTCACGCAGGAGTCTGCGACCAGGGCGGAAGCTGAGGAGAAGCAGGCGATTCGGCTCAACTGGGGCATTACCATCATTGCCGGCGTCCTGGGGCTGATATTCGCTGCCATCGTCACCCGGAGTCTGGTACAGCCGGTGCGCAGGCTTCTCAGCGGGACCAAAGCAGTCGAGCTAGGGGACCTCAACGTTCAGATTCATGCAAGCTCTGCCGACGAAATCGCCGCTCTCACGGAATCGTTCAATCGCATGGTCGTTGAATTGAGAGAAAAGGAGAGGATCAAGAGTACGTTCGGCCAGTATGTCGACCCAAGAATAGTCAAAGGGCTACTCGAAAATCGCCTGTCTTCCTCGGGCGGAGAACGAAGAGTCATGACCGTGTTTTTTTCGGATCTTGAGGGGTTCACGAAGATGTGTGAACAGCTTACCCCTGATGGCGTGGTGCGCTTTCTGAACCAGTACTTTACGTTGATGTCCGACTCGATCCGGGAATGCGATGGAATTCTGGACAAGTTCATCGGTGACGCGGTGATGGCTTTTTGGGGACCGCCATTCACGAAGGAGAACGAGCACGCCGTGCTCGCATGCTTCTCCGCGCTCAAGCAGTTGTCCCAGTTAGAGAAATTTCGTAGCTTGCTTCCCGACGTTATGGGACTCAGAAGAGGCGTGCCTGAAGTAAACATCCGCGTGGGCATCGCCACCGGCGACGTTACTGTGGGAAGCATCGGATCCGAGTCTTCAAAGGGATATACGGTAATTGGGGACACCGTTAATCTTGCGTCGCGGCTGGAAGGCGCCAACAAAGAATATGGCACTCGAATCCTGATAAGCGAGGACACCTGGAAGATGGCGAAGGACGCGGTCGAGGTGCGCGAAATGGACACGATCCGTGTGGTGGGCAAGACCGAACCAGTGCGGGTATTCGAGCTGCTGGGGCGCAAAGGAGAACTCGATCCGGCCCTGTCGGAATTGCAGGGGTGGTTCGCCCGCGGTCTCGCCAGTTACCGGAACCGCCAGTGGGATCAGGCGGAAGCCAGCTTCGAATCCTGCTTAAAGCTCAATCCGGCTGACACGGCATCGACGGTATTCATCTCTCGGCTTAAGCACTTCCGCAATCATCCCGCGGAGCAAGATCCGGATAGCACCTGGAATTTCAAAAGAAAGTAGTGCGCGGCTCGAGCAGGGACGCGGTCAGCCGCGCGTCTCGATCAGCGCCCGTCGGCCGGTCTTCCCAACTAGCACTTGCATGAACTAAACGACTTGTCGCAACAGACTATCGTGCCGGCGCGGCAGCCGCATACCCCTTTCTTCCCTTGGCAACAGGATGGCTGAGCCTGAACCTCGCCCGGCGTACCGCTCCTCGCAAATTCCTCGCAGGAGCGAGCTTGGTCAGAATTGAATCTTTCGACCTGCAGCACCGCCCCACTGTCGCCCACCGAAATTAACGATAATGCCGCCCAAAGCAGTACTGTATTTAAGTGCTTCATGGTTCCCTCCGGCTCCGTAACGTATGTTAACGGCCTCAGTGGCTTATCGTTGACATGCTATTACCAGAAATACGCAAGATCAATGTCCTTGGGCGCTCAGTCTCGACTTCGAGCCTTTTTTTCACAACGTCGATGCGCCTTTTCGGCTGTCATTACACTAATCGATGGAGTTGACCCGTTTCCGTGGACGGTTTTCCGCTTGGGTCACAAGCGGTTATCCACAGGGCGCGCGGGATCGCCCGATTCGCAACGCCCGTTACCTCAGGCAGCGGCTTTCGGGCCCAGCGCAACGACACCGGTAGGCGCGAGGCCCGGCGGCGGGCGAGCCGCGGGCCTCGCGCGACGCTACGCGATGTCGGGAAGCGGGTGGTATGTCAGGGGGATGAGCGCATTCGCCGGCCACTCGGGGGCTTGCCCTGGCGGGCCTCGCTCGCCGGCCTCGGGCGCCCACAGTCCCAGGTGCTCGAGGATGCGCCGGATGACCCCCGCATCGTCGATCAGCGCGATGACACGCATCGGGCCCTCGCACTTCGGGCACTGTAGCGGATCGGCCTCGTAGACCTGGCGGATGAGCCGGGCCCAGGCGGCTTTGGCCCGCGCAGTGATCTCGCTCAGCGATTCAGAGTGGTGCCGCGGGGATCGCGTGGGTATCTCGGCCCTTCAGCGCCTTCTTGCGCTCGCCGCGCGAGCGGTTCGAGTACCAGCCCCCATAGCGCACCAGGTGCTCGTAGCGATCCGGCACGTGCCGCAGCAAAAGCTCCAGCCACTGGCCCCCGGGCATGACCTGGAAGTTGCGCTTCAGTCCCAGGTGCATCTTTGAGCGGTAGAAGGCATTCAGCTACACCGACTTACCGCACGAGCTTAGCCATCATGGAGCGGCTCGCGCTGGACTCAGCCGTGGCGATCGACGACGATTTTCGTGCGTTCAGCGTGCAACGCCTACTCTGAATGGTACCTACCGGTTACCGCAGAAAAACCTTGTGTTTTTCAAGCACCTTGCGGAACTCCGAATGGTTGCGAACATTTGCAAGATCCGGGTCTTTACGCAAGCTGTCGTAGTCGGAAAATCCTAGCGCCAGCGCGGAATCGAGCGAATCCAGCGCTCGATCGAGCTGATTTTGCACGGAGTAGAGTGAGGTCAAGTTGTAATGAACAACGGCGTCCTTCGGCGAAAGTTCACGCGCTTTCTGCAGATCGTCTGATGCCTTGTTGTATTTCTTTTGCTGCATGTAGGCGATGGCGCGGTTCGAATATGCGACCGCGTAGCCTGGAAACTTGTCGATCGCGAGCGAGAACTCGCTGATCGCCTGATCGTAACTCCTGTTGTTTATGTAATTCAGTCCCTGCTGGAGATTCAGCTTCGCCTCGACTGGTGGTTCGGCGGCTCGAGTGGGATCGGGCGCTTTTGCGCCGACCGCGGGTGCGGGCATAGTACTCCGCAAGCGCCGCTGCTCGTACGCCGAATAACCAAAATATCCTCCCACCGCTATGGCCACGACGGCGATCGCCCCCGCAACGACCACGATCGCGCTTCTGCCCGATTTTCGATTGGCGGAATCGCCCGATTGCGCTGCCTCGGCACCAGAGGTTGTCTTTGAATCAGCCCCGGCTGAATCTGCAGCAAGCGCCTTGCCGCATCCTCGACAGAATTTTGCGTCTGGCCTGTTTTCAGCTCCACATCCTGCACATTTCATAGATGCTCCTTAACCTGGCAATTTGTCCGAGGGGCCTGAAAGAAACCCAACGTGCGAAAGAGGCTTGTACTAATTCTGCTGCTTCGCGGCTAACTGCCGTCGATTCAAGAATCTCCGCTTTCAGCCGCAACAGTCGGAGCCTGCGCCAGCGCGGCAACGATGATCGCGACGCTAAAGATGATCGTGAGCCACGCTCCGATCGATAGAACATGCCCCGCAATCTCTAGCACCCCATTTGCGACGCTACTTCCGGCTTCACCGGCGATTCTGACCAAACCATACAATATTGCCCCCAATGGAACGATTCCACTGATAGCTCCAATCGTGCGATTGTTGGCGCCGGAGAAGCTGAGGACGATAGTTGCGCCCGCGAGGATTGGGATTATCCACGCGTAGTTACCGTAGGAACCCAAACGGCCAAGGTTGTAACCCGACATTCCAAAGCCAAACAGCTGTACCCATGGCATGAAAAAGGCCAGCATCAGACCAAAGGCACACGCCAAAACTGTTTTGGATGATTTCGGATTGAATTTCACTGCTAGCGCCCGTACTTGAGCGTCTAGTCCCAATGATGGTTGCTCAGATCTAGCCGGGTCCGTCCTCGCTGAATCTAGCCGCGCGGAAGCGGTCTCTTCAGGTGCTGTAGATGATTTACCCGCGGACTGAAGCGCACCAACGCCCGAATCTCCAGGATTGCCTTCCGGCTGCGTGGTAACGGTTTCAGGGGCGACTGATGATCGACCACCAGCCAACTGAGACGCAGCAACGCCCGAATGTCCAGCATTGCCTCCTAGCTGTCCGGTAACAGTTTTCGCAGGAGCCACTGATGATCGACCCACTTGAGACGCTGAAACGCCTGAGTGTCCAGCAGTGCCTTCTAGCTGTGTGGTAACAGGTTTCTCGGAAGCGACTGATGATCGACTAGCCAACTGAGATGCAGCAACGCTGGAATTATCAGCGCTATCTGCTAGTGAGAAACCGCAGCTGCTACAGAACCGATCATTGCGGCCAACAGCCGCCCCGCACTGCGTACAAAACATTGCATTCCCTCCCCCTGACCAATGCGAACGGGCTACATCAGGACCGCTAGCGCCTAGAAATCTGAATTGCCCAGTCTTTGCGATCCGTGACGACCTGCGGCCGCTGAATATGGTCTTTCTCCAAGCGCACCGCTTCCGTGGTTCTGGGACGCGCATAGTCGAAAGCCGGCCTGATATCACCGAACTTTTTCATGCCATCGAGGAAAAAATAGGTGAATACGGAATTCCTCAGGCGGTCGGACTCCCACGATTTTTCACCAGCGTCGCTCGCGCTAATGAGAACCTTTCCCCAACCCTGGTTCGTTTGCGCGCGCGCGCGAGGAGCGGGACTCTCATCGTCAAGCACGAGATCCTTGGCGCCGAGAATGCGCCTCGCCATCTGATTGCGCGAGAGTCCCGACGCTTCGTCATCGTCAGCAAGCAGAGACTTTCCGCCGGCAGGAAGGAATCCGGCGACCTTCTTGTACGCGCCATTGCTGTAGCAGACGTCCATGACCATGATCAGGCGCTTCGATCGGATCCCGCGAACAAACTCGCCGATACGGTCGTCTGACAGGGATGTGCTCCAAACGGCGTGTCGTGGCCTTACCTGGGTGTCATAAGTTACGACATTGACGTTGCCATGAATATGCGGCGGAGTTCCGTGACTGCCTATGTAAACGAACACCAGGTCGTCGATCTCCGCTCTGGATCGAAGTGCGTCGAGCGCCGCCTCAATGTTCGATTTAGTCGCATTTTCGTCAACCATGAGCATGACATCGGATTTCTGGAAACCACCGCCGGCCGGACTGATCAGATACGAGTAGACATCCTGCGCATCTTTTGCCGCAAACTCCAGCGGTGTCACGCTTTTGTCGCGAAAGCTGCCAATTCCGACCACTAGGGCAAGCTTCCTCGTGATTGGACCCGGCGCGCGCTCCTCGACGTTATCCGGGGGCGCGGCAGCAGGTTTGCTAAAGAAGCGCTCCAAGGACCTACCGAATTTTGTTTCCCACGCCTGTACCTTGACGTTCTCAGGCGTTACCGGCGAGACCCAACGTACGCCGACTACAGACTGAGCGAGCGAGAACGCGAGGCTGACCTGCTCTTCATCGCGATAGTTTCCCGAAAGTCGCAACCGCTCTCGCGCATCGATGGTAACCTGAGCCGACGACAGGCCGTTATGGGCAAAGAGGGTGTGAACTTCGCGAACATGCTCGGAGGAAACCTGCGCGGTCGCCGGGCCGGCGACCCCGAGGAGCAAAAGTGCAGCAGTGAAGAGTCGCATGCTTTTGTATCACTCCGCCATTTTCACTGCGAGGCTGCTGATCCAGGCCTTGTTCCCATCATCCAGGCGAATCTGGTGCCAGGTCCTGCCCGAGATTTCCACTGTCTCGAACAACGGATAGCGCTCTCCCTTGGCCACCGACCCGATCACCTTCGCCTTGGCGTCAGGATTACTACGAACATTTGTTCGCTCGGCAGTGATCAGGAGCTCTCGGATGGGTGCCTCGGCCCGGCTTGACGGACTCGCGACTGCCGCGGTCGGGGATGACTCGGCCGGCACGGCCTTTGCGCCGGCCGCATCGCTCTCAGCAACCAATGTCGACTGGGGCTGGGTATCCGCCTTGGCAACAACAATTGCGCGTTGCTGGACTGCGGAATCGCGTTTCTCCCGCTCCTGCTGGTCCCGCGCCGCACCCCGTGCCAATATTTGCTCGTTGCCGGTTACGATGAACTGTTTCTTCGTCTGGCTTTTCTTGTCGCTAACGGCGACTTCGAGCTCAAACTGGCAAAGCGTCCCGGGATTGGCTGGAGCCTGCGAAGGAATCGGCAATTCGCCGATGACTGTACGATAGCCAGGGGACGCTGTCTTGCTCGATGTATCCCGATCAATCTCGACGATCTGCTTCGACCCTGGATCCTGGCATCGGATGACTCGCGTTTCGACCACCTGTACGTCGGAATTGTTCGGCGCCATCACATAATAAGACCCGCTCAATCTGACGGTATTTCCGGGGCGCAATGCCGAGGGTTCCAAATAGAACTCCTCTATTCTCACCATGGTTCCCATATCAGGTGAATAACCACTGAGCTTTGCGGCCTCTTCATAACCTGTGGTGGTCTGACTGGTCACCTTCGTGAATTGCGATGAGCACTTGCTCCAGGCGGTAAGAAATCCCACTATTCCTCCCGCAATTGCACCTTGAACCGCACGATTATCCCGTCGATTACCTCCCAAAAGAAGGCCCAAGACACCCCCGATAATCGCGCCGCCAACAACGTGGCTTGCTATGCAACCATCGACCCCGCTCGACTGCTCCTGCGGCTTCTCCTGTTGCGTAGTCCCGATTCGCGGAAAGGCCATTGCAATTGCGACTGCGGCAACTATTGGAAGGCGCCTCATAACATTCCTCCATTTGAACAGAGAGGCCGATAAACCACTTTGTACTTAAGTCGTATGTTTAAGTTTGACTGTGATCGTAATCACCTTTCCGCCGTCGAGAGAGCGAAGTGGCGCGACCGCATAGTGGGCCGCAGAGCTCCGTGAGGTTCGAAAGTCGTCCTCGATGACGAGATCCTTCGCCCCGCGTTCGTTTGCAAATTCCTGCAACCGCTGGGTCGAGGCTACGTCATACTTTTCTTGTCTGGGCGCAATCTGCGGAGCCAAGTTCGAAAGAGGCTTGCTAGATACGATCACCAGCAGCGTTTCCACCCCGGGATTGTCGTCGAATCGCATGAAGCCGCGCCCCGGAACCGAGTAAGTTTCGTTTGCTATGACCGCGTTCTCCTCCCCCGCACGCGGATACAGCACTGTCGAAGATCCCGTGGAACCGATATTGATCACGTAAAGATATCCGCCCTTGTTCGGCTTGATCTGGAGCCGGACGCGCTCACCAGTTCGAAACTCACGCGATGTCGAGGTCCTGGCGACTTTTCCGTCCGTCGCTTGCCGCTCGATCCAGTATGCGATTCCCATGTATGTTGCTGAGGCACTTGGCGCGGATGCAACTGCTGCGTTCGGTTTGGAAGCAATCGTCGTGCCTTCGCCAGAATGAAAGAGCGCCTTCGCTCCCGTTTGCGCCAGCGCGAGCTGCTGCATGCCGAGAGTCAGCACAAACAGCGCGGACGAAAAAACCCATCTATTCGCGTTCATCGTTTTCTCCTCTTCGAGTCTCGTTTACATTCCCGTTCTAGCGCCGCGACGCTCGCACGCAAGCCTTGCCGTACTCCCGATTGCCGTGCTCAAGCACGTATCCCCAATAGACGAGGCGATTGTCATCACATTTCCTGCGATCCGATGGCTTATTCACTTGAGCACAGATTGATTCCAAGTTTCGACCAAATTCCGCGTCACACGACTCCTGCGATCGTCTTGGTTCCGCGCACTTGGCATAGCAGGCGTCGTGACTCCTGCAGGCGGGGTCAAAGCTGTATCCACGCCCGGCCGTCACAATTTCGTGCGCCTGGGCCGGGACGCGCACCAGCGCTAACCATCCGCTTCCAGGACCACAGGAGTTGAGCGCTACGGCAGACGCTGGGGCGGACGTCGCAGCGGCCGTAGGAGCCGAGCACTCGCTTGTCACGAGTCGCACCGATCCCGCTGCACACTGACTCGTGCGCGTAGGACTAGCGGTTCCGGAAGATGCAGACCGGGGCTGACTCGATCGCACGCACTCTCCGGTCACAAGCGCAATCGACCCCGGCGGGCACGCGGAATATCCGCCTGAGGGGAGTAAGGCGAAAAAAATCGCTATCCCCTTGTACCAGATCCGCAGGTATGCACGGATCACCGCAGATTCCCCCCCGCATAAGGAACTAAAACCACCCCACCCCGATGGTATGTCTACTATACCTTACCTATCGCCAACGCGCTTTCGCGGTTGACAATGGAGCTTTGAACGGCTGAGATGCGCGGGTCATGCGCGACAATGCGTCGGAGCTCGGGAAATTCGGACTCGCAGTAGTCGAGAGGCCCGACGTCCTTTCCTTCTATAGAAATAACCTCACGAAACGCGGATTTGTTTCCGACAGCGCGCAATTGCTTGCTGTCGAGCGCCTGCAGCGGCTCTACGAGGAATGGAGCAGCTACAAGGCGAGGCGCAACAGCGCGCTGAAGCGCCTGCTGGTGAAGCCGCCGCTGCCCAAGGGCGTCTACCTGTGGGGCGCGGTGGGGCGCGGCAAGAGCTTCCTGATGGACAGTTTCTACCTGTGCGTGCCGCTGGTGCGGAAGCGCCGGGTGCACTTCCACCATTTCATGCGCGAGATCCACCGCGAGCTGAACGAGCTCAAGGGTATCGCCGATCCGCTCGCCGCGGCGGCCGAGCGCACTGCGCGCCGCTACCGCCTGGTCTGCTTCGACGAATTTCACGTCTCGGACATCGCCGACGCCATGATCCTCGGCCGCTACCTGGAAAAGGTGATGGACCTCGGCGTGCAGTTCGTCATGACCAGCAACTACCATCCCGACCTGCTGTATCCGAACGGCCTGCAGCGCGAGCGCTTCCTGCCGGCGATCGAACTGCTCAAGGAGCGGCTCGACGTAATCGAGGTGGACAACGGGGTGGATTACCGCCGACTCAAGATGGAACGGCTCAAGGTCTATCATGTGGGCGAGGGAAGCGAGGCGGCCCTGGAGCGCATCTTTCTGGAGTTGCGGGACGTTGAGCAAGAGAAGCACCCGCTGGACGTCGAGGGCAGGTGCATCCCCTATCGCAAGCGGGCCGGCGGGCTGGTATGGTTCGACTTCGCCGCGCTGTGCGGCGGGCCGCGCTCCTATGCCGACTACGTGGACCTGGCGAAGCGCTTTCACACCGTGATCCTGTCCGGGGTGCCGAAGCTGCCGGCCAAAGCCTCGGATGCGGCGCGGCGTTTCACCTGGCTGGTGGATGTGTTCTACGATGACCGGGTAAAAATGGTGGTCGCCGCCGAGGCGCAGCCCGACGAGTTGTTCCCGGAGGGCGAACACAGCGCCGAATTCGCGCGCACCGCGAGCCGGCTGACCGAGATGCAGTCGGCCGGATACCTGCAGGCGGAACGGAGGAGCGACAGTGGCGGCAGCGGAAAAGTTCAGGGCCTACCGGCTTAGCGAGGTCGAGAAGAAAATACGCGCGGAATTCGTCGACTGCACGCTCGATGAGCTCGATCCGGGCGAGCTCGTGGTGCGCGTCGCGTATTCCGACGTCAACTACAAGGACGCGCTCGCCGCCACCGGCAAGGGCCGCATCCTGCTGCGGCCCTCGTGCATCGGCGGCATCGACCTGGCGGGCACCGTGGTGAGCTCGGCCGATCCGCGTTTCGCCAAGGGCGACGCGGTGCTCGCGGCCGGCCACGAGCTGGGCGTGAAGCACCACGGCGGCTACGCCGAATACGCGCGCATCCCCGCCAACTGGGCGGTGAAGCTGCCCAGGGGGCTGACGCTGTGGGAGGCGATGGCCTTCGGCACGGCGGGCTATACCGCGGGCCTCGCGATCGTGAAGATGGAGCACAACGGCCTCAACCCCGGCGGCGGGCCGGTGGTCGTCGATGGCGCGACCGGCGGGGTCGGCTCCATTGCCATCGCCGCGCTGGCGAAGCTGGGTTATCACGTAGTGGCGCTTACAGGGAAGGCGGACGCCGCCGGCTACCTGAAGAAACTGGGTGCGGCGGAAATCAAGTTTCGCAGCGAATTGGATCTGAGCAAAATCAAACCCCTCGACAAGGCTACCTGGCAGGGCGCCGTGGACAACCTGGGCGGCGAGGTGCTGGCCTGGATGGCGAGCACCATGAAATTCAACGGCGTGATCGCCTCGATCGGGCTCGCCGCCGGCTTCGGCCTCAACACGACCGTGATGCCGTTCATCCTGCGCGGCGTAAGCCTGCTCGGCATCAACTCCACCGATGCGCCTGGCCCCGAGCTCGAGCGCCGCGTGTGGGACCGGCTCGCGGGCGACATGAAGCCGGCCGGGCTGAAGGGGATGGCGAAGACCATCCCCTTCGCGGACCTGCCGAAAGTGTTCGACGATTTCATCAACGCCAAAATGACCGGCAGGATCGTGGTGGACCTGAACGCATGACGTCCTATAAAGAGCTGCACCGGCGCTCCATCGCCGAGCGCGAAAAGTTCTGGCGCGAAGAAGCGCGGCGCATCGACTGGCACAAGCCCTTCGGCAGGGTGCTGGACTACTCGCGGCCGCCGTTCGCGAAATGGTTCGTGGGCGGCGAGACCAACCTGTGCCACAACGCCGTCGACCGGCATCTGAAGGACCGCGGCGACCAGAAGGCTTTGGTTTGGATTTCTACTGAAGTTGAAAAAACTGAAACCTATACATACAAACAACTGCATGCGGAAGTGAATCGTGTTGCGGCGATGATGCAGTCCCTGGGTCTGAAGCGCGGCGACCGGGTCATCATCTACATGCCCAACATGCCCGAGGCGGTGTTCGCGATCCTTGCCTGCGCGCGCCTGGGCGCGGTGCACTCGGTGGTGTTCGGCGGTTTCGCGGCTGCGAGCCTCGCGGCACGCATCGACGACGCGAAGCCGGTGCTGATGGTGACCGCCGACGGCGGCAGCCGGGCAGGCAGGGTGATCCCCTACAAGCCGCTGGTGGACGAATCCATCCGGCTGGCGAAGCATCCGCCGTCGAAAGTGCTGATCTTCAACCGCGGCCTC
>Ga0247727_10011343_pt1 | contig 15572 bp, 14 predicted proteins | sample WisWelCaveWW1625_FD_202498 | JGI IMG/M metagenome (GOLD analysis project Ga0247727, IMG submission 202498) | Biofilm microbial communities from Wishing Well Cave, Virginia, United States - WW16-25 | ecosystem: Environmental > Aquatic > Deep subsurface > Groundwater > Cave microbial mat | place...
CTTTCGGTCGGCGACGAGGTCACGGCCAAGGTCATCGATGTCGATGTGTCACGGCGACGGGTGAGCCTCTCCATGCGCCAGGTAGCTACGCCTCCTCCCAAGGAGAAGGAGATCATCACGGAGGAGGAGGCCGAGGCGACTGCCGGGCCCGACATGATGACCTCGATCGAGGTTCCGCAGGAGATCCTGGACGCTGTAGCCGAGGCGGAAGCGAACGCTCCGGAGGGGTCGGCGGTTGCGGTCGAGCCGGAGCCGGAGGCTACCGTGGAGCCCGAGGGCACGGTCGAGCCCGAGCCCGCCGACGAGCCGGTAGCCGAGGCCGAGGTGGCGGCTCCCGACGCCGTCACCGCCGAGGAGTCCGAGCCGGAAGAGGCTGCCGATGAGCCGCCGGCCGCGGCCGAAGCCGAGCCTGAGGAGCCTGCGGCGGATGACGAGGTTTCGCTGGAAGCGATCCTGCAGGATCTGAAACGCCGCGAGGGGCGTTCGGAGTAGGGGCGAACCGCGGGAGCCCGGTGCGGGCCCGCCGTTCACAACCCATCATGCTGCTGGTCGGGCTCACCGGGGGGATCGGATCGGGCAAGTCGACCGTGGCCCGCCATCTCGCGGACCGCGGCGCGGTGGTCCTCGATGCCGACGCCTTCGCCCGCGAGGCGGTCGCCGCCGGCACCGAGGGCTTCGAGCGGGTCGTCCACCGGTTCGGCGATGACATGGTTGGGTCGGATGGCGAGCTCGACCGGCCCAAGCTCGCCGCGATCGTGTTCGCCGAAGAAGGGGCCAGGCGCGACCTAGAGTCGATCGTCCACCCGTTCGTCCGACAGGCGATAGCGGACGGCATCACGGACAACGTATCGACCGACCGGGTGGTGGTGCTCGTGAACCCACTGCTGATCGAGATGGGCACGCACCGCGACTGCGACGTCGTGATCGTCGCGTCCGCTGAGCCGGAGACCCAGGTTGCGCGCTCGGTCGCGCGGGGCATGGAGGAGGCCGACGTGCGCGCGCGGATGGCCGCGCAGCTCCCGTTCGACGAGCGGGCACGTCATGCGGACGTGGTGCTCGACAACGATGGGACCTTCGAGGAGCTGTCGCGTCGGGTCGAGGAGCTCTGGGCCGATCTCGCCTCGAGGGCCGGCTCGCCAGGAGCCTGAAGCTCGCCGCTATCCTTGTCTCCAGTGCGGTACCGAGCGGTGTTCTTCGACGCCGGGGAGACCATCCTTCACCCGGCGCCTTCGTTCCCGGAGCTGTTCGCGAACGTGCTGGCGGGCTTCGGTCACGAGGTCGACGGGGCCACCATCCGCGACGGGCTCTACGCGATCCCGCAGCGGTTCGTCGAAGCGGCGGAGCGCCGCGAGCTCTGGACGACCAGCCCCGAGCGTTCGCGAGCGTTCTGGACATCCGTGTACCACCATTTCCTCGTCCGGGTGGGTCTCCCGACCGGAGACGGTCTGCAGGACGCCCTCTACGGAGCCTTCACCGAGATCCGCAACTACGAGCTGTTCGAAGACGTGCGGCCCGTCTTCGACGTGCTCGCCGGTGCCGGCCTGAAGCTCGGGCTCGTTTCGAACTTCGAGTCGTGGCTTGACGACCTGCTGGTCCATCTGGACGTCCGGGAGATGTTCGACGTCCGCGTGATCTCCGGAGTCGAGGGGGTCGAGAAGCCCGACCCGGCGATCTTCCAGCTCGCCCTGGAGCGCGCCGGCCTGCGACCCGAGGAGGCCGTGTATGTCGGCGACGTGCCGGCGTTCGACGTGGAGCCGCCGCTGGCGCTCGGGATGGGTGCGGTGCTGATCGACCGGCGTGAGCGGTACCCCGCGTTCGTGGGTCCGCGGGTGACGGACCTTCGCGACCTACCGGTGCTCCTGGGGCTCTCCGCATGACGGGCGAACGCCTCTTCACCCGGGAAGAGGCGAACGCGGAGCTCGAGAACCTGCGCGAGCTGCTTCCACGCCTGCGCGACGCCCGCAGGGCCCTCATCGACGCGAGCGAGCGGATCACCGACGCGGTGGCCGCCGACGGGGGAGGGGTGGCCGGCTCGGACTGGTTCCGCGCCCAGCAGATCCTCAAGGCGGACGTCGAGGAGCTCGCGCGCCGAGGGATCATCCTCCGGGATCCGGAGGCGGCTCTGGTCGACTTCCCGTCGGAGCTCGACGGTCGCCGGGTGCTGCTGTGCTGGCGCCTCGACGAGAACGACGTCGGCTGGTATCACGACGAGCACGCCGGGTTCCGCGGGCGGCAGCCTCTGTGAGCGCCAAGCCGGTGGTGGTGGTGCTGGGGGCCGCCGAGGACGATCCGCCGCCGGGCATCGAGGGCGCCACCGAGCACGTGGACCTGCGATTCGCGCCCGACGGTGACGCGTTGCCCGCCGCGCTTGCCGGGGCGAGCGGCCTGTTCTTCTGGCGCGCGGAGCGTGGGTGGCTCGAGGACTCGTGGGCCGAGGCCGGCGACCTCCGGTGGATCCAGTCGGTCTCGGACGGCGTCGACGGGCTGCTGTTCCCGGAGCTCGTCGGCGGCGGCGTCGAGGTGTCGAACACCCGTCGGGTGTTCGACGACGCGATCGCCGAGTGGGTGATCGGTGCGATGCTCGCATTCACGTCGCGGATCCTCGTGCAGCGCGACGCCCAGGTGGCCCGAGAGTGGGCGAACGGGACCACGGAGCGTCTCGGAGGGTCCAGGCTCATGGTGGTGGGGCCCGGGCCGATCGGCCGTGCGGTGGGCGTACGTGCGAAGGCTCTCGGGATGCGGGTGGGTGCCGTCGGCCGATCGGCCCGCCCCGACGAGCTCTTCGGCCCGATCGCGGCCGGCGCGGACCTGCACGCGGCGATGGCCGATGCGGACTTCGTTCTGGATGCCCTGCCGCTCACGCCCGACACGCGCCACCTGTTCGATAGGGCCGCGTTCGCAGCGATGCCCCCGACGGCCCGATTCATCAACGTGGGTCGCGGCTCCACGGTCGACGAGTCCGCCCTGGTGCAGGCGCTACTTGACGGCGTGATCGCTGGGGCTGCGCTCGACGTCTTCGAGACCGAGCCACTCCCGGCGGACTCGCCGCTCTGGGCGATGCCGCAGGTGCTGGTGAGCCCGCACATGTGCGGAGACTTCGACGGATGGGAGCGCGCGGCGGTCGGCGTTTTCGTCGAGAACAGCGCCCGTTTCGCCCGGGGAGAGCCCCTCCGCAACCCCGTGGACAAGGACGCCGGGTTCGGGGTCGGCTGATAGGTTCCGCGGGACATGACCGAGCGCGTGATCGACGTCCAGGGCCTCCGCAAGTCCTACGGCGACGTCGAGGCCGTGAAGGGCATCGACCTCCAGGTCGACCGTGGCGAGGTGTTCGCGATGCTTGGCCCGAACGGCGCCGGCAAGACGACCACGACGGAGATCCTCGAGGGCTACCGGACCCGCTCCGGCGGGGAGGCGCTGGTACTCGGCCAAGATCCGGCGAAGGGGGGCACCGAGCTCAAGCGACGGATCGGGATCGTGCTGCAGTCCACCGGCGTCGACCCGTTCCTCACGGTTCGCGAGACCGTCGAGCTGTACGCTGGGTATTATCCCGCGCCCCGCGACATCGACGAGGTGATCGATCTGGTGGGTCTCGCGGAGAAGCGCACGACCCGCGTGAACAAGCTCTCCGGTGGACAGCAGCGGCGCCTGGACGTGGCGGTGGCGCTCGCCGGCGATCCCGAACTGCTGTTCCTCGACGAGCCGACCACAGGTTTCGATCCGAACGCGCGGCGCAACGCCTGGGAGATCGTGCGGAACCTCACGGCGATCGGCAAGACCGTCTTCCTCACGACCCACTTCATGGACGAGGCGCAGTACCTCGCCAACCGCGTGGCGGTGATCGCGAAGGGTGAGATCGTCGCCGAAGGCCCGCCGGCGACGATAGCCGGTCGCGACAGGATGAAGGCCCGCATCAGCTTCCGGCCGCCGCAGGCGGCTCCTGCGCTGCCCGACTGGGGGCAATCGGTTGGAGCGGACGGGGCCTTCGAGGTTCGCTCGGATGACCCGACGAGGACCGCTCACGAGATCACCGGCTGGGCGCTCGACCACGGCTTCTCCTTCGAGTCGCTCGAGATCGGGGTCCCCAGTCTCGAAGACGTCTACCTCGATCTCACCGGCGATGAGGAGGAGCAGGAGTGAGCCTCCTTGGTCAGGTGGTCCGCCAGTTCGCCTTCACGAACAAGGCGTTCTGGCGGAACCCGGCGTCGGCGTTCTTCACCTTCGCGTTCCCACTGATGTTCCTCGTGATCTTCACCTCCTTGCTTGGGGGCGGTGAGACACCCATCCAGGGAACCGATCTCGCGACGTCCTCCTACTTCGTCGGCGTCATGGCCGCGTTCGGGGTTATCTCCGCGTGCTTCACCAACATCGCCATACAGACGACGTTCAGCAGGGACGAAGGGCTGCTCAAACGTCTGCGAGGGACGCCACTGCCCGCGGGCGCCTACCTGGGCGCCCGGATACTGCACGCGACCGCGGTGGGAGCCCTCCTGATCGTGATCACGCTGGTGTTCGGCAAGCTCGTCTACGACTCGCCGATCCCGACCGGAGGGCCGCTCGTCGAGTTCGTCGTGATGTTCCTGGTGGGATCGCTCACGTTCGCGGCGCTGGCGTTCGCGATCACCGCCATCATCCCGAACGCCGACGCCTCCCCTCCGATCGTGAACGCCGCGATCCTGCCGCTGCTGTTCATCTCCGGGGTCTTCATCCCCCTCGGGGACGAGGCGCCAGCGTGGATGACGACCCTGGCCGATATCTTCCCGGTGAAGCACTTCGCGGACGGGATGCTCACCTCGTTCCTCGGCAACGTGACGGCTCCCGGGCCGGTCGATCTGCCGATCCGCATCTTCGTCTTCGAGTGGGTCGACGTCCTGATCGTGGCGGCTTGGGGCGTGGCGGGCATGCTCCTGGCAACTCGGTTCTTCAGCTGGGAACCCCGCAAGTAAGAGGCCCGTGCTAGGCTCCGCCATTCCAAGGAACTCGAGGGGGCTCACGATGCGGAAGTTGATCATTGTGCTCGCCGTGCTTGCTCTCGTGGCTGCCGCATGCGCACCCGAGCCGACGCCGCCGACGACCCCCCCCACAGGTGAGACCGGCGGCCAGATGACGGCTGCCGAGTGCGCGACCGCTCACGAGGCCGACTTCTTCGCCACCGGTGCGCTCACCATCGGAACGGGCAACCCGGCGTTCCCGCCGTGGTGGGGGGGTGGGGAGACCGACGAGCACCCGGAGTGGGCATTCGACGACCCCTACCTGCTCCAGGGCTTCGAGGGCGCCTTCGTCGGCGCTCTCGCCGAAGCGATGGACTTCACATCCGACCAGATCACGTTCGTACCGGTCAAGTTCAACAAGTCGTTCGCTCCCGGCGACAAGGAGTACGACTTCGTGTTGCAACAGATCTCCTACACGGATGAGCGCGCCCAATCCGTGGACTTCAGCGACAGCTACTACGACGTGAACCAGGCGCTGGTCTCCGTCAAAGGCTCGGCGATCGATGGCGCGACCACGCTGGCGGAGCTGCAGTCGGCGACCCTGGGTGCCCCTGTGGGCACGACCAGCTATGACTACGTGATCGAGAACATCGGACCCACCCCCGATCCGAAGGTGTACGAGGACCTGAATGGGGCCGTGCAGGGCCTCAAGAACGGCCAGGTCGACGGGATCGTCGTGGACCTTCCCTCGGCGTTCTTCATCACCGCCGTGCAGATCCAGAAAGGCATCATCGTCGGACAGTTCCCGACCGTGGGATCCCAGGAGTACTTCGCTGCGGCCTTCGCGAAGGGGAGCGGCGTCCGCGACTGTGTGAACCTGGCGATCGGGGAGCTGAAGGCGGACGGGACGCTGGCGGCTATCCAGCAGGAATGGCTGGCCGACAACGCCTCGGCGCCGGTGATCGAGGGCTAGCGCAGGGAAGGATCCGCCCGTGACGACCGGGGGGAGCCCCCAACCTAGGGACTCCGCCCCCGAGGGACTCGACGTGCGGGCGCCGCTGCCGCCGACGGGGAGCCGCGGGTCGCGGATCTTGGGCGGCGGCAGCGGCGCCCGCAGCGTGTGGGTTGCCGTCGCGAGCACGTTGGTCTTCTTCGGCGTGGCGGCGATCCTCATCGTCACGTCCCCCGGGTGGCTACGGGTGAAGGCGACCTTTTTCGACGCCGCCGTCTTCAAGAAGAGCTTCCCGCTCATCCTTGAGAAGTTCCGCATCAACGTTTTCATCTTCATGGTTGCCGAGGTCATCGTGCTGGCATGGGCGATGTTGCTGGCCGTCCTCAGGAGTCTCCCCGGACCCGTGTTCGCACCGCTCCGGCTCCTGGCGACGGCGTACACGGCCCTGTTCCGCGCGTTGCCCACCATCCTCGTGATCTCCCTCCTCGGGTTCGGGATGCCGGCGCTCGGTCTCCAGGGACTTCCCAAGAGTGAGATCTTCTGGGCGATCGTGGCTCTGGTCCTCGTCTACTCGGCGTACGTGGCCGAGGTCTACCGCGCAGGCATCGAGTCCGTCCATCCCAGTCAGACGGCTGCGGCTCGCTCGCTCGGGCTTGACCGCCGGAAGACCCTGCGGTTCGTCGTTCTTCCGCAGGCGGTACGTCGGGTGATCCCTCCCTTGCTGAACGACTTCATCGGGTTACAGAAGGACTCGGCGCTGGTGGGCGTCATCGGCGTCGTGGACTCGCTGAGCACCGCCGACATCCGCTCGGCCGCCGCCTTCGACTACACGCCCTACCTGGCGCTCGCCCTCATCTACGTCGTTATCACCATCCCGATGACCGTGTGGGTCGACTGGCTCATCAAGAGGGAGAGGGGACGCACACAAGCAGGGGGGCGACTGTGACCGAAGCGCTTCGGGTCGAGGGGCTTCGCAAGACCTTCGGCGATCTGGAGGTTCTCTCTGGTGTCGATCTGGCGCTGGACGAGCACGAGGTGGTGTGCCTGATCGGAGCCTCGGGCTCGGGCAAGTCGACCCTCCTTCGGTGCATCAACCTGCTGGAGCCGATCGACGCAGGCTCCGTGCGGATCCGCGGCGAGGAGGTCACGGCGACAGGCGTGGACGTGGACCGGGTGAGATCGCGCGTTGGGATCGTGTTCCAGGCGTTCAACCTGTTCCCTCACATGACCGTGCTCCGCAACGTCACGTTGGCGCCGACGGAGGTTCGGAGGCTCTCCAAGGCAGCGGCGGACGAACAGGCGCACGGGCTGCTGTCGCGGTTCGGCCTCGACGACAAGGCGGGGGAGTATCCCGATCGGCTGTCCGGGGGCCAGCAGCAGCGCGTGGCGATCGTGCGGGCACTAGCGATGGATCCGGATGTGTTGCTTCTGGACGAGGTGACCAGCGCCCTCGATCCGGTCCTGGTGGCCGAGGTGCTCGATCTTTTGCGCGAGCTCGCGGGGACGGGGATGACCATGGTGATCGCGACCCACGAGATGGGGTTCGCCCGCGACGTGGCCAGCAGGGTGTGCTTCCTCGACGGCGGGCGCATCTTGGAGGAGGGGCCGCCGGAGCGGATGTTCAGCGAGCCGCGCGAGGAGGCGACGAGGCGGTTCCTCGACCGAGTGATCGCCGCGGGCCGGATGTGAGGTCAGGCGAGCTTCGAGGGCGGGTAGAGATCGAGGACGACAGGTGGGATCCGTTCGATGAAGTCACATGTTGCGTCGAGTACTACGTCGATCTGTTCGGCAGCCAGCAGTGCCGTGACGCCAACACCCAATCGCCTACCACCTCGAACGAGAACAACGGGGGACCGGTCGAGTTCTGGCGAGCAACGTGATCGAGCAAGCGCGCATCGAGCAACGCGTTCGCGAACCGCTCATCTTCGCAGAAGACCTGGTGGCTGCGGTTGAACCGTTCGCTCTCGAGGGAGATCTGGTGAGCGCCGAGTTGGTCGGCGACCCGGTGGCCGGGCTGCCGGGGACTTACGAGGAGATCTGGGCAGGTGGCAGGGGATGTGGGCGAGGGCGCACGAAGATTGCGAAGTCTTGACCCTGGAGGAGATCGAACGCGACCAGCTCTCGCCCGCGCCAGATTCCGGCGGCGATTGTGGATCGCACGAACCACGCTCCATTTCGTGTACTCGAATCCAAGCTCGAGCAATTCGGAGGGACCCAGGTCTTCCGGCCAGTACATGAAACCATGGGGGGTGCACCAGGCGCGCACCGCTTCCACTCGCTCCCCCAGGAAACGTTCCCTCTGGCTCGGGGCGAGCGCTTCGATAACACCGGCCGCGGCGTCACCTATCGCGCCGAGGGCTTCCCACATGCTCGACATCTTCCGATCGTCCCACAGCCTCGGTCCCGGTTGAGGGACCTCATGTCTTTCGCAGCACCTAGACTCGGGACACGTGCCCCCGTTCAAGATCCACTCGGAGTTCCAACCCGCCGGCGACCAGCCGGCGGCGGTCGATTCGCTCACCGAAGGAATCCAGGCCGGGGAACAGCACCTGACCCTGCTCGGCGCCACCGGGACCGGCAAGACCTTCACGATCGCGCACGTGGTGGAGCGGATCCAGCGCCCCACCCTGGTGATGGCGCCCAACAAGTCGCTCGGAGCGCAGTTGGCGAACGAGTTCCGCGAATTCTTCCCCGAGAACGCCGTCGAGTACTTCGTGAGCTATTACGACTACTACCAACCCGAGGCCTACATCCCGCAGACCGACACCTACATCGAGAAGGACAGCTCGATCAACGACGAGATCGAGCGCCTGCGGCATTCAGCTACCGCCGCGCTGCTGACACGGCCCGACGTCTTGATCGTGGCCAGCGTCTCGGCGATCTACGGACTCGGCTCCCCGGAGCAATACGAGGGACAGCTGCTGCGCGCGATCAAGGGCGTCGACCTCCCTCAGGAGTTCTCGATGCAGCGCTTGGTCGACATCCAGTACAAGCGGAACAACGTGAGCCGAGCGCGCGGCACGTTCCGGGTGAACGGCGACACGCTCGAGGTCTTCCCGCCGTACGAGACCGCCGGGTACCGCATCGAATGGTGGGGGGACACGATCGAGCGCATCATCCGGTTCGACCCCGTGACCGGCGAGCTCACCGACGAGCACCAGGAGCTGTTCATCTACCCGGCCTCGCACTACGCGGCCTCCGACGATCGCATGACGGAGGCTCTCGTGACGATCGAACAAGAGCTGCACGAGCGGCTTTCGGAGCTGGACTCCCAAGGCAAGCTGCTCGAGGCCGAGCGCCTGCGGATGCGCACGTCCTACGACCTGGAGATGCTCCGCGAGGTGGGGTTCTGTTCGGGGATCGAGAACTACTCACGGCACATCGACGGTCGCGCTCCCGGGACCGCGCCGTTCACGCTGCTCGACTACTTCCCGGAGGACTACCTGGTCGTGCTGGATGAGTCCCATGTGACCGTGCCCCAGCTCCACGGTATGTACGAGGGCGACGTGTCGCGCAAGACGACGCTGGTCGAGTACGGGTTCCGGCTGCCGAGCGCGATCGACAACCGCCCCTTGCGGTTCGAGGAGTTCAACGAACGGGTGCACCAGGTCGTCTACATGTCCGCGACGCCGAGCGCGTACGAGCTGCGCACGTCGAAGCGGGTGGTCGAGCAGATCGTGCGGCCCACCGGGTTGATCGACCCGGAGGTCCAGGTTCGGCCCACCAAGGGCCAGGTGGATGACCTCATCGAGGAGATCCGCCGTCGTGCGGAGAAGCAGCAGCGGATCCTGGTCACGACGCTCACCAAGAAGATGGCAGAGGACCTCACCGACTACCTGATCGAGATGGGCATCCGGGTGCGGTACCTGCATTCGGAGGTCGACACGCTGCAGCGCATCGAGATCATCCGGGACCTCCGCCTGGGGGAGTTCGACGTCCTGGTCGGCATCAACCTGCTGCGAGAGGGCCTCGACCTCCCTGAGGTGTCCCTGGTCGCGATCCTGGACGCCGACAAGGAGGGGTTCCTGCGGTCGAACACCTCGTTGATCCAGACCATCGGTCGAGCGGCTCGCAACGTCGAGGGGACGGTCGTGATGTACGCCGACGACGTCACGGACTCGATGAAGGCGGCGATCTCCGAGACGCAGCGGCGGCGGCAGATACAGATGGCCTACAACCGAGAGCACGGCATCGACCCGCAGACGATCCGCAAGAAGGTCACCGACATCCTGCTGACGCTGCGGGAGGAGCAGGCACCGACGGCGCCGAAGCGAGAGCGCCGCCGCAGGTCCGAGCGACCCGACATGCCGATCGACGACCTCGAGCGGCTCATCATGGAGCTGGAGGAGGAGATGCATCAGGGCGCGAAGGACCTGCGGTTCGAGTACGCGGCTCGGCTCCGCGACGAGGTGCACGAGCTGCGCAGGGAGCTTCGTCAGTTGCGCGAGGCCGGCGTCGGCGCGTGATCGCCCTGTCGATCCGAGCTCCGCTCGCTTGGCTCGGGCCGGGCCGTCTCACGGTCGACGTGCAGGTCGACTGCGCCGGCGGCGAGATCGCTGCGGTCGGGCGCGTGCACCCGGTGCCGGACGACACAGAGGTCATCGCGGTCGACGGATTCCTGATGCCGGCGGCGGCCGATCGACACGTGCACATCGAGCTCTCCGACCCGGGGTCGGTCCTGCTCCGGGGCGTCACGGCCGTCCGCGACCTGGCATGGCCGGCAGATCGGATCTTCCAACTCGCCGATGCGTCTGAGCTGGCGACTTTCAACGGTCCCCTGATCGTCGCCGCGGGCCCGATGCTGACAGGACAGGGAGGCTATCCGACCGCCGATCCGTGGGCGCCGCCCGGCACCGGCCGGGAGATCAAGGGTCCCGACGACGCCCGGGCAGCGGTGCACGAGCTGTCCGGCCTGGGCGCCGCGGCGATCAAGGTGTCCCTGAACGCCGAGGCGGGGCCGACCCCGACCGACGCGGAGCTGGCAGCGATCTGCGAGGCCGCGCGATCCCTGGGGCTCCCCGTCACGGCCCACGCGCAGGGAGCCGGACAGGTGGAACGGGCGCTCGGCGCCGGCATCGACGAGCTCGCGCACACGCCGTGGATGGGGCTGTCCGATGAGGTGATCCAGTCAGCGGCCCAGCGGATGCGCATCGTTTCCACACTCGACATCCTGTCCTTCGGTCGGGACACGCCGGAGATCCGGACCGCGCTGGACAACCTCCGGCGGTTCCACGCGGCGGGGGGCAGCGTGATCTACGGGACGGACCTGGGCAACGGGCCGATCCCGCCGGGCATCCACACCCGTGAGCTCCAACTCCTGGCCGAAGCCGGTCTCGAGTACGAGGAGGTGCTCGAGGCCCTCGTGAGGGCCCCGCTCGACCCCGGAGCTCCGGCCGACCTGATCGCACTCGGGTCCAACCCGCTCGATGACCTCCGCGCGTTCGATGAGGTGCGGCTCGTGATTCGAGGTGGACGGATGGTGTGGATGGCATCATAATGACAGCATGGTACGCACCACTATCGTCGCCGACGACGGAGTGCTCGATCGCTTGAGGGCGCTCGCGCGGGATCGAGGGGTTTCTTTCGCCGAGGTCGTTCGCGAAGCCCTCGAGGCGAAGGCTGCTGAGTTCCGCCCCCAACCCCGAAGTCTGGGCATCGCTCAGTCTGCGCCGAACGACATCGCATCGACCGCAGCGACCGAACCAGCGCCCGGCGAGCCGTGGCGCTGATCCTCGATACGGGCCCGATCTACGCGTCGCTCGATCGGGGCGACAAGGCTCATGCGGCGTCCCGGCGGCTCATCGAGGACGCCGACGAGCTCCTCGTGATCCCATCGCCCGTGATGCCGGAGGTCGATCACTTCGTGCGGCAACGGATGGGCATCGGACCCATGCTGGCGCTTCTCCGCGATATCCAGGACGGCGCCTACGTTGTTGAGGAGCTTCGATCGACGGACTACGAGCGCGTTCACGAACTGATGGACCGGTACGCCGACGCCGATGTCGGGTTCGTCGACTCGGCGGTCCTTGCCATCACCGAGCGCCTGGACGAGCCGAAGCTCGCGACGCTCGACCGTCGACATTTCGGTCTCATGAGACCCCGTCATGTCGACTCCCTGGAGTTGCTCCCGGTCGTCTGAGACGGACTACCGCCCGAGCATCCGGCGTAGTTGCTCGAAGCAGCTGTCCACCTCGTCCTCGGTGTTGAAGAAATGGGGGCTGATGCGCAGCCCGTCGGAGCGGAAGTCGGTGCAGACGTCGCGCTCGAGGAGCGCGTGGCACAGCCTCTCGGCCTCGGGACCGACCCGTACGTTCACGACGCCGCCGCGGCCGCGTCGGTCACGCGGGGTCCGGACCTCCAGACCGAGCTCGTCCGCCAGAGCGATCACGCGTTCCTGAAGCTCCCATTGCCGGGCGCGGATCCGGCCGGGGGTGACCTCGGCGATCACGTCGATGCCTCCCTGCGCGATGAAGAACACTGGAGCGGGCGGCGTGCCGTGCTCCAGCCGGCGGGCGCTCGGGTGGTAGGTGAGGTGCTGCGTGTCGAACGAGAACGGCTCGGCCGTCGCGAACCAGCCGGTGACGGCGGGCTCCAACGAGGAGAGGAGATCGCGGCGCGCGTAGAGCCACACCAGGCCGGGCCCGCCCAGCATCCATTTCAACGAGCCCGCGGCGTACAGGTCGCATCCGAGGTCGTGCAGATCCAGCGGAACGATCCCCAGGCCGTGGTAGTCGTCGATGAACGAGAGCGCGCCGCGCTCGCGTGCCAGGGTGCACACCGCCTTCGCATCTACCAGGGCGCTCGACCGATACAGCACGCGGTTCACCATGACGAGCGCGGTCCGCTCGTCGATCGCGCGGTCGTACTCCTCGAGCGGGATCGTCAGGCCGTCGGGGCTGCGGAGCCAGATGATCTCGGTGCCGGACTTCTTCGACCAGGCGAGCCACACGTGGCCGTCGGTGGGGAAGTCGAGCTCGGAGAGCACGATCCTGTTCCGCTCACCGGAGAGGTCCAGGCACGAGGCGATCGTGGAGAGCGCGATCGAGATGTTGGTCGTGAGCGCGACCTCGTCGGGGTCGCAGCCGGCCAGCGCAGCGAACGAGGCCTTCAGCGCGCGCATCCGAGGGAAGATGTCCTCGAACCAAACGTGGTCGGGTGCGCCCTTCGTAGCCCAGGCATCCATGTACTCGGTCAGGTAGCGCTGCGACCGCACACCCACAGGGCCGAGCGAAGCGCTGATCAGGTACGCCTTGCGTGCGAGCACGGGGAACTCATCTCGGTAGTCGGTGAGCGCGCGCTCCGCCATGGCGCGGATGAGCGTACCGTCAGGCGATCAGCACGCGAACGAGGCCGGCGAGCCCGCACGCCACCGCGACGAGGGCCGGGTGCCGGCCCAACCGGAAGATCGCCAGGAAGGCCGCGACGGCGACGGCGGCGGAGAACGGTCGCACGGATGCGAGCTCCGGGGCGGGGATCGGTGCGCCGAGCGGTTCGATCGTCCGAACCTCACCGAACAGGACGTTCACGCCGAACGTGACCGCCAGGCTCGCGATCACTCCCACCACCGCGGCGGTGACCGAGCCGAACGCCGCGCCCAGCCGCCGGTGCTCCCGCAGGCGCTCCACGTACGGCGCCCCCAGGAAGATCCACAGGAAGCAGGGCGCGAACGTGGCCCACACCGTGACGAGCGAGCCGAGCACGCCCGCGAGGATCGGATCCAGGTCACCGGGGAACCGGTACGCGGCCAGGAACCCGACGAACTGCACCACCATGATGAGAGGGCCGGGCGTTGATTCCGCCAGGCCGAGCCCGGCCACGACGTCGCCGGGGGTGAGCCATCCGTAGCGAACGACCGCCGCCTGGTTGACGAACGCGAGCACGGCATACGCTCCCCCGAACGTCACCACCGCGGCGCCGCTGAAGAACAACGCCTCGGTCGTGAGCGTATCCCCGGGTCCTCGCCAGGCGATCACGGCCAGGAGGGGGAGCCACCAGGTCGCGAGGCCGAACACCAGCACGCGCACCGTGCGGCGGGTGGACGGGCGGTGGTGCTCGGCACCGAGCGCCAGGTCGACCGCCGAGCCGCCTGCCGTCAGCTCCGCCGGGACGGGCACCAGGGAAGGCCGCCCGACGGCGATCACCGCCCCGGCGATCCCGGCTGCGACCACGACGACCGGGAAAGGGATGCCCAGAAGGAGGATCGCTACGAAGGACGCGAGGGCGACCCCGAGCGTGAACGGCGTCCGCAGCGCGCGGCCACCCACGCGCAGGACCGCCACGACCACCAGGCCGAGGACTCCGGCCGCCAGGCCCGCGAAGAGCCCCGCAACCCACCGCACCTCCCCGTGCACCGCGTACGCCCACGACAGGACCAGCATCAGCGCCGCGCTCGGCAGCACGAAGAACACCCCGGCGACGATCCCGCCGAGCGTTCGGTGGAGCAGCCACCCGACGTAGATCGCCAGCTGCTGCGCCTCGGGTCCGGGGAGCAGCATGCAGAAACCCAGGGCGTGCAGGAACCGCTGCTCATCGATCCAACCTCGCCGCTCGACCAGCTCCTCGTGCATCAGGGCGATCTGCCCGCTGGGACCGCCGAAGTTCACGAAGCCCAGGCGGACCCAGAACCTGAGCGCGTCGCGGAACGGGACCAGGTCGTGTTGCTGGCTCACCGTGCGGCCGGCATGAACCGCTCGAACCAGCCGAGGCTCCGCGCCTCCAGGTCGATCGCGGCCGGGAACTTCCGGACCCCGTGACCCTCGCCGGGGTAGACGACAACCTCCGTCGGGACCCCTCGCTCGCGGAGGGCACGGTGGAACTCGATCGCTTGTCCGGGGGGTGTGCATCGATCCTCGGTGCCCGCCGTCAGCAGGGTAGGGGTGTCGACCCTGTCCGCGAAGAACACGGGGCTGCGTTCGCGATACTGGGGGGCTCCCCCCTCGGGGGAGCCCCCCAGGAACCAGGCATCCCACGCTCCGATGTTGCTGTTCCAGTGCTGGCTGATGAAGTCGCTCACGGGGGCGACCGCGACGGCGGCCTTGAACCGCTGGTCCTGCGTCGGGAGCCAACACGACATGAAACCGCCGTACGAACCGCCGGTGACCCCGATCCGATCGGGGTCGGCGATGCCCCGTTCGATCATCGCGTCGACGCCCGCGAGGTCGTCGCGGGCGTCGGCGCCCCCCATGTCGCCGATCACAGCCTCGATGAACGCGCGGCCTCGACCGGTCGAGCCCCGAGGGTTGGGCATCAGGATGGCGTAACCGCGCCCAACCATGAGCGCCACCGTGGCCCCCGGGAACCTCTCCTGGTATGACCACACCGGCCCGCCGTGCACCCACAGGATCAGGGGGAACGGCCCATCGCCCGAGGGTGCCAGCAGGAAGCCCTCGATCTCGGTGCCGTCGAACGAGGCCCACGAGACGCGCTCGGTCCGACCGACGAGCGAGCGGGCGTGATCGTGACCGGCGTGGCGGAACGCCGCAACGGTCCGATCCTCGGTGCCCCGCACCACCGCCACCTCGGGGGGCCGGTCGAACCCCTGCCGGACGAGGGCGAAGCCGTCGGCGCCGAGCGCCGACATCGTCGGCGCCCAGGCGCCGACGGCTTCGCCCGTGGACCAGCGTTCGGTGACCGTGCCGGTCGACGCGTCGATATCACCGAGCACGGTCGTGGTTCCGCGGAGACCGGCGAAG
>Ga0247727_10011344_pt1 | contig 15572 bp, 13 predicted proteins | sample WisWelCaveWW1625_FD_202498 | JGI IMG/M metagenome (GOLD analysis project Ga0247727, IMG submission 202498) | Biofilm microbial communities from Wishing Well Cave, Virginia, United States - WW16-25 | ecosystem: Environmental > Aquatic > Deep subsurface > Groundwater > Cave microbial mat | place...
GGCAAGGCGCGCGACCGAGCCGTAGCGAGAGCTACGGCGCAGGGAGCGCAACGCAGCCAGACGGTCGAAGACGCGTGCCCGGCGACGGGAGTGATTTGTGAGATGGGCTCTAGGCCATTCTGGACTCTGCGCGTGGCGGCCGCGAGACTCGTGCGCGGGGGAGGGGCCGTCGCGGTGACGGGTGTCGAGAAGCGGAATGCGTGGGCGCGCTGGGGCCGGCGCAGCGCTGCGCTGGTGGCGGCGCTTGCGCTCGCCGTCGCGCTCGGCGCGCTGGTGCCCAAGCGCTTGCCCGAGCCGCGCCTGCCGAACCTCGTGCTCGCGCGCCCGCACCGCATCGCGCCCGGCCAGGGCCTCGCGGCGACCCACCTGGTGGACCGCATCGAGCGGCTCGGCTACCGGCGCACGCGCTCGGCCACGCCCGGGCCGGGCGAGTACTTTCGCGGCGAGAGCCGCTTCGTGATCGCGCGCCGCGAGTTCACAGGCCCGAAGGGGTCTGTAGTGGCGGCGCGGATCGAGCTACGCCTCGGCCGCGGCGAGCGCGTTGCGCAGCTTCGCGACGCAGAGGGGCAAGAGCTGCGCGACGCCCAGCTCGACCCCGAGACGCTCGGTGCGCTCGCCGACGACGCGCCCGTGGACCGCGTGCTGGTGCGGCTCGGCGAGCTGCCGCGGCACCTGATCGACGCGGTGCTGGTGGTCGAGGACCGCCGCTTCCACGAGCACCACGGCCTCGACCCGCGCCGGCTCGCGGGCGCTCTGGTCGCGAACCTGCGCGCGAAGCGCGTGAGCCAGGGCGGCAGCACCATCACGCAGCAGCTCGTGAAGAACGTGTTCCTGACGCACGAGCGCAGCGTGGTCCGCAAGCTGCGCGAAGCGTGGCTCGCGCTGCGCGTCGAGCGCGCGCACACGAAGGACGAGATCCTCGAGGCGTACCTCAATACGATCTACCTCGGGCAGCGCGGGCCCGTCTCGGTGGTGGGCGTCGACGCGGCGGCGCGACACTACTTCGGGCACTCCGCGCGCACGCTCGACCTCGGCGAGTCGGCGCTGATCGCCGGGATGATCCGAGGGCCCGGCTACTACTCGCCCTTCACGCATCCGGAGCGTGCGCGGGGGCGCCGCGGGCGCGTGCTGGCGAAGCTGGAGAAGGCAAAGCTCATCTCGGCAAAGGAAGCAGCCGCGGCTGGGAAGCAGCCACTCGGCAAGGTGGCCAAGCCTCCGGCCGCGCCGCGCCCGGCGTGGTTTCTCGCGAAGCTGGAGCGCGACCTCGCCGCCGAGTTGCCGGGCCTCGACCTGCACGAGGATCGCGTGGCGGTGTTCACCGGCCTCGACGCACAGCTCCAGCTCGAGGCAGAGCGCGCGGTGCGGCGCGGCAGCGAGGAGCTCGAGGCTGCCTACCCGCGCCTGCGGCGCAAGGATGCGCCGCTCCAGGCCGCGCTCGTCGCGCTCGACCCAGCGAGCGGCGCCATCCTCGCCTACGTCGGCGGCCGCAGCTTCGGCGACAGCCAGTTCGACCGCGTCGCGCAGGCGCGCCGCCAGCCCGGCAGCGCCTTCAAGCCGGTGGTGCTGCTAGCGGCGCTGCGGCGCGGCGCCGACGGCGCGCCCGCCTTCACGCTCGCCTCGCTGCTCGACGACGCCCCGCTCGAAGTCGAGACGCCGCAGGGCCCGTGGCGGCCGGCCAACTACGAGAAGGAGTTCCGGGGCCCGGTCTCCCTGCGCCACGCGGTCGAGGATTCGCTCAACGTGCCCTTCGTGCGCGTCGGCCTCGTGCTCGGGCCCGACGCGATCGTCGACGTCGCCGAGCGCATGGGCATCGAGTCGCCGCTCGAGCCCGTGCCGAGCCTCGCACTCGGCGCCGGCGAAGTCTCGCCGCTCGAGCTGGCGCGCGCCTACGCGTTGCTCGCGAACGGCGGCGAGCGCATCACGCCGCGCGCCGCCTTCTACGTCACCGACGCAGACGGCGCCCTGCTCTCCGAGACTCCACCCGAGCGCGAGCGCGCCTTCGACCCCGCCGAGGTCGCGCTCGTCACCTCCGCGCTCGAAGGCGCGGTGAACCGCGGCACCGGCTATCCGCTGCGCGCGCTCGGCTACCACGGCCCCGTCGCCGGCAAGACCGGCACCACGAACGACGCGCGCGACGCCTGGTTCGTCGGCTACACGCCGGAGCTGGTGGCGGCCGTGTGGGTCGGCTTCGACGAAGGCAAGCCCCTCGGCCTCACCGGCGCCCGCGCCGCACTCCCCATCTTTGCGCGCTTCCTGATCGGCGCACTCGGCGCCGACGGCGGCCGCGAGTTCGCCGAGCCGCCCGGCCTCGAGAGCGTCGCCATCCACGAAGCCACGGGCCTGCGCGCCGGCTTCCTGTGCTGGGGCGACAGCGAGTGGTTCCTGGCGGGTACCGCGCCCAGCGAGCGCTGCGGGCCGGACTGGCTCGCGCGCGAACGCCGGCCGCCCGAAGACGCCGAGCCCGGCGCCCCGCGCCCGCGTCGACGCGACCCGGTGGCGGGCTTCTTGCGCGCGCTCGGGGATCTGATCGAGGAGGCGGCGCGGGAGCGCTGAGTCAGGCAGCGCCCCTCTTGGGCTTCCGCGATGCGATGACCTTTCGAAGCGCCGCATTCACGGAACGTGCGCTGCGAAACTCCACCGCGACGTCGGGCGCGAGGACGACCGCGACCACTCCCTCGCCGAAGCGCGGCCTCGCCGACCAGCTGCGGCGCATCATCGAGCTCGAAAGTCACGAGCATGCGGAGTCGATGCGGGGACGGCACGTGGGGTTTCACGGGTAGGTCGCCGCGGCGCTGCCTACTTCGCCCCGTACGCCAGCCGCGCGAACAGGCTGGGGCGGCTCGCGAGCACGCCGGCCGCCTGCGGATCCTCGATGCCGAGCTTCTTCCGCGCCTCAGTGAGCGGCTCCGCGAACCACGCTTCGATCGGCTCGGCGATCACGAGCTTCGCGGCGCGGCCCTGCCGCACGCCGACGCGGATGTTGTGCCAGGTGCGGTGTGCCTGCGGCGGCGAGAAGAGGGCGTAGAGGATGCGCATGAACCACAGCATTCCGCGTCCGCCCGGTGCTGCGCCCTGCGCGACCGTGAAGGCGTAGACGCCGGCTTCGCCCGCGAGGCCGGCGTCGAAGCCGAGCAGGCAATGGTGGAGATCGTGCGTCGCGGTGTAGCGGAGCACGAAGGGGTTCTCGCGGAAGCGCTCCTTGATGTGCGGGCTGACCACGAGCGGCGTGATGCCGTTGGCGTCGAGGAAGCGCGCGTACTCGCGGCCGAGGCTGCTGGGCGGCAGGATGCGTAGGGCCGCGAGGTCCTGTGTGGGGGCGTAGCCGCGTACGCGTTCGAGCTTCGCGGCGATGCCGAGCGGCGGGGCGGAGAGCGCGTCGAGCTTGAGGACCGCGACGTCGCCGAGCGGTGCACCGGCGCGGAAGGCGCGGAACATCTCGAGCATCTTCGCGAGGTTCATGCGACCTCCGATGCTGTCAGTGACTAGCACCCCGCAGTCCCGAAGACGAGCGCCTGAAACGCTTCGATGGAATGCTCCGGGGCCACGAGGGGGGAGCAGCCAAAGTGACGCACAGCGCAGTCGGAGCATCCACGGAGGAGCTGGTGCTGCGGCTGCTCTACCAGCTGATCGCGGTCCTGATCGTGAGTCGCACTGTCGCCGTCGCGGCGCGGCGCCTCGGCCAGACGGACGTCTCCGGCGAGATCCTGGCCGGTCTGCTGATGGGCCCGAGCCTGCTCGGCGCGCTCGCGCCCGGCGCGCTGGCCTGGCTCTTCCCGAGCGAGACGGGGGCGATCTTCACCGGCCTTGCCCAGCTCGGGCTCGTGCTGCTGATGTTCCAGATCGGGCTCGAGTTCCAGTTCGGCGAGGCCCTCCGTTCACGGCGGGCGTCGCTGGTCGTGATCAGCGCGATCGGCATCGTGGTGCCCTTCGCGCTCGGCTACTGGACATCGGGCTTCTTCTACGACCGCTTGCCAGAGCCGGCGAAGCCCGATCGCTTCGGCTTCACGCTGTTCTTCGCCGTGGCGATGTCGATCACGGCGATCCCGATCCTGGGCCGCATCTTCATGGAGCTCGGCCTCTCGCACACGCGCCTCGCCGCGCTCACGATCGGTGCGGCGGCTGTGGACGACGTGATCGGCTGGCTGCTGCTCGGCCTGATCGCGCTGATCGTGCGCGGGCAGTTCTCGCTGGAATGGGTGGGCTGGCGCTTCGCAGGCGTCGTGATCTACCTCGCCTTCGTCTTCCTCGCGCTGCGGCCGCTGCTGAAGGCCCGGGTGCGCCGGGCGCTGGCGGGCGGTGAGCCGCTCGGGCCGGGGCTGCTCACCACGCTCCTGGTGGTGCTGTTCGCCTCCGCCGCGATCACCAGCAACTTGAAGGTCTTCGCCATCATCGGCGGTTTCGTGATCGGCGTGGCGCTCCACGACGACCGGGTTTTCGTCGAGGAGTGGAAGCGGCGCATGAGCCCGCTCGTGAACACGCTGCTGCTGCCGCTCTTCTTCACCTACACCGGGCTCCGCACCGACGTCGGCTCGCTCGGAGACCTGCGCGAGCTGGCGCTCTGCCTCGGTGTGATCGGCGTGGCCTTCGCCGGCAAGCTCGGCGGCGTCTACGTAGGCGCCCGGCTGGTGGGCGAGAGCCGGCGCGAGGCTCTCACCATCGCCACCTGCATGAACACTCGCGCGCTGATGGAGCTGGTCGCGCTCAACATCGGCCTCGACCTCGGCGTGCTGCCGCCGTCCATGTTCACGAAGCTGGTGCTGATGGCGATCGTCAGCACCTTCGTGGCGACGCCGCTGATCCGTCGCCTCACGCGGGGTGAGGCACGCTTCGCGCAGCGCGAGGCGGCGTGAGCACGCCGTCGCCGCTCGATGCACGCCGCTTCTTCACCGGGCGCTGGCAGGGGCAGGGCGAGCTGGCGCCGCAGGGGCCGGCACGGCTCGTGCTCGCGCGCGGGCCGGTGCAGCTCGAGGGACGCAGCGAGTGGCTCAGTGAGACGGTCTGGCGCGTGCACGAGCGCTTCACGCTCGGCGCCGGCGCCGGCTTCGAGCGGCACATGTGGATGGAGCAAACCGGACCGGCCCGCGTGCACGCGACCGCCGACGACATGCCGCTCGGCGCCGAGATCGAGCTCGACGCGGGCGGCTTTCGCTTCCGCCGCTTCCGCAGCTGGCTCGTGTACCGCGGCGTGCGCTTCCGCCTCGGCTGCACGAGCGAGACGCGCGTCGCGGCGGACGGCGTGATGCACGCGACGATCCGTCTCGACTTCTGGCGCATCCCGGTGGCGACGCTGCGCCTCACCCTCCGCGTGGTTCGTTAGGCGTAGGACGCCCGAGTTACCGAGAGGCCTCGACGATGTGCCCCCAGAGCGAAAGGTGGCGTGCCGCGATCGGGAACGATCCGAAGCCGAAGCTCTCGAAGCCAGCCTGGCGGAACCGCTCCGAGAGCTGCGCCTCGTCGTAGAGGTTTCCCTGCCACCAGCGGCCGATCAGCGGCCGCGTCAGCCAGTTTCGGCGGGTGATGAAGAGTACGAAGCGACCCTCAGGAGCGAGGAGCCCGCGCAGACCGGCGAGGGCCTCCGCCAATCGATCGGGTGGGATGTACTCCAGCATGGAAGCGGACACCACGAGGTCGTAGCCGTGCCATGACGCGGGCAGCTGACCGAGGTCCAGCACATCCGCCCGTCGGGTCTCGACTCCGCTGATGGCGCGCGCACGCAGCCTGGCGTCGAATCGCTCCAGCATGGCCGGGGTAAGGTCGAAACCGTGCAGGACCAAAGGGGGTAGCCCGCGCTGGACCAGCGCATCCCAGAGCGCCAGCGTGAGCGCCCCAGTCCCGCACCCCGCGTCGAGAATGCGGAGCTGCGGCCGGAGCAGCGGAGAACGCAGGAAGTAGCTGCGGATGCCCGGTGCGTAGCGAACGAAGCGGATGAAGCGCGCGTAGCTGTCGGCCCTTCGGCTGAAGAGCCGGGACGTTCTTTGACTAGGTGACTCGTCCGGGCCCGGCCGCCTCATCTACCATCCTGCCGATGCGATTCATTGTATACGGTGCGGGCGCGATCGGTGGAGTGCTCGGTGGCCGGCTGCACCAGCACGGGTACGAAGTCGTCTTGATCGCGCGGGGCGCACACCTCGACGCGATTCGCACGAGCGGATTGCGGATCGAGTCGCCGCGTGCGGCCGACGTCGTCGTTGTACCCGCCGTGGGGCACCCCTCCGAGATCGCGTGGCGCCCGGACGACGTGGTGATCCTCGCCATGAAGACTCACCACACGGGCGCCGCTCTCGCCGAGCTCGCCCAGCATGCGCCGCCGGAATGCGCGATCGTGAGTGCGCAGAACGGCGTGGAGAACGAGAGGCTCGCCCTCCGGCGCTTCGCGCGCGTGTGCGGCGTCGCGGTGATGTGCCCTGCCTTGCACCTCGCGCCCGGCGTCGTGCAGGCCTACTCGGATCCTGTTACCGGCATCCTCGACATCGGCTGCTGGCCGGAAGGGGTCAGCGAGACCGCGCGTGCGATCGCCGCGGCTTTCGAGCGATCGACCTGCGCGTCGCAACCACGGCCTGACATCGCGCGCTGGAAGTACCGCAAGCTCTTGATGAACCTCGGCAACGCTGTGCAAGCGCTCTGTTCGTCGGGTGGCCGTGAGCTCGTGAAGCGGGCACAGGCGGAAGGTGAGGCCTGCCTGCGCGCCGCCGGGATCGGCTTCGCTTCGGAGGCCGAGGACCGTGAGCGGCGCGGCGACGTTCTCCGGATGCAACCGATCGCCGGACGCCACCGGCCCGGCGGTTCCGCCTGGCAGAGCCTCGCCCGCGCGAGCGGGAGCATCGAGACCGACTACCTCAACGGCGAGATCGTGCTGCTCGGTCGCTTGCACGGGGTGCCCACGCCCGTGAACGCGATGCTTCAGCGCCTCGCCAACGAGGCGGCGCGCGCCCGAAGCACGCCCGGCGGCTTCAGCGAGGACGCGGTGCTTCAGCTTCTCTAGGCGGCGATCTGCTCGCGCGGGACGAGGTGGGGGTTTCGTTTGCCAGCGCGGCGGGCGAGGGTGGTGAGGGCGCGCGCGTAGCCGCGCACGAAGGCGTCGATGCCGCGGTGGAAGGCCTGGAGCAGACGCAGCTCGAGCAGCGTGCGCGGCGTGTAGCGGGTGTGGAGGTGATTCAGGTTGAAGTTGAAGAACAGGATCGAGACCACGTTCAGGAACAGCGAGTACTGCTCGCGCAGGCGGCTGCCGTACCAGAGCACGTCCACCAGGCCGTCGATGGTGCGCACGTGCGAGGTGACCTTGCCGTGGAAGATCTGGCGCCACTTCGGTGAGAGCTCGCTCGCGCCCGCTTCGAGCGCTCTGCCGACGATGTCCGAGGCCAGAAAGCCGGTGCGGAGCGCTGTGGTGAAGCCCGACGACAGGATGCCGTCCACCACCACGAAGGCCTCGCCGGTCGCGATCCAGTTCGGGCCGCTGCTCCCGTCGGCCGTGCCGCACTGGAACACGCAGGTCCACATCGGCGTCTCGGGCGTGACCAGCGGCGGAAGCCAGGCGAGGTCGCGGTGCTTCTTCACCTGGTGCAGCAGCAGCTCCGCGAGCGACTTGTACTGCCGGCGCAGCTTCACGAAGTCATCTTCCGCGATGACGATGCCGATGTCGGTGACGTCGTCCGAGACGTTGATGTCCCACATCCAGGCCGCGCTGCCGAGCGTGTCGTCGGTGCGGATGCGCGTGCCCCAGCCGTCGTAGGCGTGCGGGAAGCGCGCGCGCACCACCACCTTGCGTGGGCCGATCGGCTGATCGCCGATGCCGAAGGCGCGCCGGAACATCGCGACGGAGCCGGTGGCGTCCACGTAGAAGCGCCCCTCGAGGCGGCGCCCGTCATCGAGGAGCACCCCGCTGACGCGCTCGCCCTCGCGCTCGATCTTCTTGACCTTGCCCCGGATCAGCGTGACGCCCGCCTGGGTGGCGCCCTGGATCAAGTCGATGTCGATCAGCTCGCGGTTCGCATGGAGCGTCGGCTGCGCGCGCCCGACCAGCGTCATCAGCGCCCGGAACACGGGATGGAAGCCGAGCGCAGCCTCGACGCCCGGCTGCGCTGACGAGGTGCAGATGGCGCCGCGCTTCACGGTGGCCTTGCCCTCGGCCGGCCACTGCTCGACGGGCAGGCCGAGGCGCTTCAAGTAGACGGGCGCCTCCCAGTCGAGCGACTCGCCGAGCCGGAACTCGGGCGGCGGCCGCTTCTCGACCATCACCACGCGGTAGCCGCGCCGCGCGAGCCGGGTGCCGAGCGCCATGCCGCCCACGCCGCCGCCCGCGATCACGACGTCGTAACGCTCCGCGACCCCGCTCTCCATCTGCGCGAGCTTAGCCAGCGCCCCCCGGTGCGCGGAAGGGGCCGGATGCCGCCCCGGCCGGTAACCTACCGGGCGCTTCGCCCCGAGCGGAGGAGGGCCGATGTCGGCCATCTGGAACGTCGAGCGCACCCAGTCGGCGCGCTTTCCGGTGCGCATCGCGATCGAGCAGGGGGGGCGCGTGCTGTTCGCGGTGCGCGCACAGAGCGAGTGGCCGGCGCCGGGCGGGCAGATCTTCTGCCTGCGCGAGCGCGAGCTGGACCTCGCCGAGCCGCTCGAGCCGCTGGCCCGCATTCCCATCGTCACGCTGAAGCGCGTGGGGCCGAAGATCGCCGTGGTGCTGGACCGACCCACACGCAAGCGCTGCGAGTTCCTGGTGTTGCGCAAGGACAAGAAGGACGGGAGCGGCGCCTACGAGCAGGTGTTCTTTCGTACGGAGACTGCCATTCGCGCGCATCGCTCGCGAGGTCGGGTCGAGCTGAGCGCGCACGCCGAGCTGGACATCGCGATCGACCTGCGCGAGCGCTACCCGTGGCGCTTCCCGGGCGCACGCGTGTCGCGCCGCACACTCCCGGCCGGCGACTATGGGCTCTATCGGGAGGAGACGCTGCTGGCCGTGGCCGAGCGCAAGACGTTCGCCAACCTGCTCCACGACTTCGGCGCACTCCGCGCCTTCCACCAGGGGCTCGCAGAGCTCGAGAGCCAGCCGCGAGCGGCGCTCGTGATCGAGGCCCAGTACGCGGACTTCACCGATCCCACGCGTACGCAGCCCTGGCCGGCGCCGCACGTGGCGCGTGTGCTGGCTGAGATCGCGGCGCTGCACCCGCGCCTGCCCGTCGTCTACGCGGGCAACCGCAAGCTCGCGAACCACTGGACGCTGCGCTGGTTCACGGCCGTGGCCGCCGAGGCCGCGGGCACGCAGCTCTCCTTCGCCGTGTCGGAAGCCGCCGCACGCTACGAGCCCGCGCCTGCCGATGGAGGCATCGACCAGCGCATCCGCGCAGCGGTGCGCGCCCTGCTGCCGGAGAGCTTTCGCGCCGCGGACGTCTGCGCGCGAGTGGCCGGAGCCGACCCACGCCGCGTCGCGCGCGTGCTCCGGGGCCTACGGCGAGAAGGGAAGCTCGTGCTCGAGCGACGCGGCCCCGGCGCGCGCTACTCCGCGACCCGCGGCTCGAGCGTCACGCGCTCCTCCTCACAGCCGTAGGCCGTCGGCGTCAACTGGATCACGCTGTGCAGCGGCATCGCGAGGTGCGGCGTCTCGGCGGGCGGGAGCTGCAAGAAGTACGCGTTGAGCGCGCGCAGCACGGCGCGGTGGGCAATGACGAGCACTGGCGTGCGGTAGCGTTCCAGCTCGATCAGCACGCGATCGACGCGCTGCACCACGTCCTGGTAGGACTCGCCGCGCGGGTAGCGATAGTGGAACTTGTCGCGCCTACGTGCCTCGAACTCGGCGGGCATGTCGCGTGCGATCTCGGCGTAGGTCATGCCGTCGCACACGCCCGCGTGGATCTCGTCGAGCGCCTTCCACGGGCCCGGCTCGATGCCGAGCGGCGCGGCGGTCTCGTGCGTGCGGCGCAGCGTGCTCGTCCACACGTCGAGGTCGCTGCTCGGGCCGAACTGGCTACGCACGTAGGCCGCGAGGTTCTGCGCATACTCGCGCCCGCGCGGCGACAGCTCGGAGTCGCCGCCGATGCGGCCGAGCACGTTCCAGGCGCTCTCGCCGTGGCGCGTCAGCCAGACGGGACGGCGCGTCACCTGCAGGTTGGTCAGAAGGAAGACGATGCGGCCCGGGATCCAGCCGTACACCTCGTGGATCTCGACCTTGCGGCCGCGGTCCACGATGCGCAGCCAGGCGCCTTCGTCCTCTTCGAGCGTCTCGTAGGCGCTCTCGTAGTGCGCGATGCGCGCGCGGAAGTCGCGCAGTGCTTCGCCCTCGGCGACGCCCGCGTAGTCGGGCGAAGACAGCTTCGTCTCGCGCAGGTTGGCCTCGATCACGGTGGGGTCGTGGTTCACGATCTCGACGAAGAGCAGGTCGCGGTCTTCGGCCTGCGCGCGCGCCCGGATCGCGCGGCGGCGCTCGCGCGTGCTGTTGGTGGCGTCGTGGATGGCGACGCGGGCGTCGCCGCGCAGGGAGCCGAGTGCCTCGTCGAGCGCGGCCTCGGCGAGCCGACGGCGCTGCTCGGAAGCGTCACGGTTCGCGGGGTCGAAGAACTCGTGGTGCTGGCCCGCCCCGAGCCGCGTACGGCGCAGCTCGCCCACGTTGAAGACGCGCGTCGGATAGCCGAGCCAGCCGAGGTAGCCGGAGAGCTTCCGAGCCGTGAAGGTCTTGCCGCGCGCGGGCAGGCCCACCAGCGCGATCAAGTGCTTGCGTCCGCGTCTCGGCCGGCCCACCGCGCCCTCCGTTGGGACGGGAACATAGACACTCGTCGCGAAGAGAGGTTACGGTGACCCTGGTGAAGCGAGCCAAGAAGAAGCCGGCGAACGCGGAAGCCCTCGAGCGACTGGCTGCGAGCGGCGTCGTGCAGCTCGGCGTGGGCAAGCCCGGTAGGGCGCCGCGCGTGAAGGCACGCCGCGCGCGGTGTCAGATCTCGGATCTGGTGCGGGAGGATCGCCGCTGACGGCGGCCTCGCTCCCGACACGTCTCACGGTGGCGCGTGGGGTGAGAGGGCTCGTCGATGGGCTCGTCAGCGTCGTGCTGGCGGCGGATCTGTCGCGGCGCGGGCTCACGAGCTTCGAGATCGGCGCGCTGGTGACGCTGGCGCTGCTCGGCTCGGCGCTGCTCACGCTCGCCATCGGCGCTCTCGGGCATCGGCTGCGCGAGACGGCGGCGCTGGCGGCGGCGACGCTGCTGATGCTCGGCACCGGCCTCGGCTTCGCGCTGCTCGAGGGCTTCGCGGCGCTGTGCGTCGTGGCCTTCGCGGGCACGCTGAACCCGTCGGGTGGCGACGTGAGTGTGTTCTTGCCGGCGGAGCAGTCGCTGCTCGCCGGCAGCGTCGCGAGCGAACGCCGCACGGCGAGCTTCGGCCGCTACGCGCTGGTCGGGAGTCTTTGCGGCGCGCTCGGCTCGCTCGGCAGCGGCGTCTGCGAGAGCGCGGGTGCAGCGCTCGGCCTCGCGCCGGGTCAAGAGCTGCGCCTCGCCTACTGGATCTACGCCGCGGCGGGCCTCGGCCTCGCGTTCTGGTACCGCCCCGTGCTGCGCAGGGCTCGCGCGCTGGTGGCAGAGCCCGCCGCCCTGCCGAGTCCCGCGCGCGTGCGGCCCGTGATCTGGAAGCTCGCGGCGCTCTTCTCGCTCGACTCGTTCGGTGGGGGCTTCGCGGTGCAGGCCCTGCTCGCGCTCTGGCTGTTCGAGCGCTTCGCACTCTCGCTCCAAGCGGCGGGCGCGTTCTTCTTCTGCGCGGGCGTGCTCTCCGCGTTCTCCCAGCTGGCCTCGGCGCCGCTCGCGCGGCGCATCGGCCTGGTGCGCACCATGGTCTTCACGCACGTCCCGGCCAACCTCGCGCTGATGGCAACTGCCTTCGCGCCGAACGCACCAATCGCGCTCGGGCTGCTGCTGGTTCGCGCAGCGCTCTCGCAGATGGACGTGCCGGCGCGGCAGGCGCTGGTGATGGGCCTCGTCCCGCCCGAGGAGCGCTCCGCGGCGGCGAGCATCACCAACGTGCCGCGCAGCCTCGCCAGCGCGTTCGCGCCGCTCGTCGCTGGCGCGCTGCTCGGCTCGGGCGCGGGGGCTGCCGCCCTGTTCGCTGCAGGCGCACTCAAGCTCTCCTACGATCTGCTCCTGCTCGCCCTGTTTCGCAGCCTCGACGAAGGATCCGCAGCCGAGCCGGAGCAGCGAAAGACTGGTGGCTGATCCAACTACTTCTGCGAGGGAACCCGCATGGCTCGCCTGCTGAAGATCGGGATCGGCTCGCTCGTCGCCCTCCTCTTGGCGCTGATCGTCGTGCTCCGGTCGGGCCTGCTGACACCAGGCAAGGAGCCCATACCAATCGCCGGCAAGCCGTTCGCCGGAGAGCACTTCGTCAACTACCCGGTCACACCCCAGCCGCTGACCGGTTTCGCAGCACGACAGATCCTGCACCCGTTCATGGCCTTCGAAGGCGGCGGCCTGCACGGCAACGCCTACAACTCGGACGTTCACGTCACCGGTGGCCCGCTCGGCAACGACCTCCAGGTCAAGAGCCGTAGCGTCTCGCCACTTCCCGGTGGCTTGTGCCCAACGATCACCTTTGCTCGCAGTGGATTGATCGTGGCGATGTGCGCGTCGTTCCTCGGCTTCGAGCTCAACCTCTTCGAGCCCCACAGCCTCGACCTGCTCGCGACCCACAAGCTCGTGACGCGCCCCTCCACCTTCGAGGCGGCCGTCGACTTCGCGCTGTACCAGTACCAGGGCTACATGGAGGGGTTCCTGAAGGCCAAGCACCGCATCGCCTCCAAGCACTTCATCGAGATTCGCTACGAGGACTTCGTCACCGACCGGATGCGCTGGCTGGGCATCCTTTACGAGAAGCTCGAGCTCGGAGACTTCGTGGCCATGGCGGGCCCGCTAGCGGAGTACATCCGCCGCACCGAGCACTACGAGCCTCACCGCTTCGCCGAGGACCCGGTGCTGAAGGCGCGCATCGACGCGAAGCTCGGCTTTGCAATTGCTGCGCTCGGATACGGGACGGCGCCTGCCTCGACTCCGCCATGCTGAAACGCCTCTGGCTGCGCTCGGCGCAATCGCCGGCAAGCCCGCCTACGCTGTGCCGCATGACTCGACGAGACGTACCGCCCGCAGAAGGCTTCGCGGCGCTCGGCATCGAGCCCGCGCTCGCGAGTGCGCTCGAGGCGCTCGGCTACGAAGAGCCGACGGCGATCCAGCGTGAGTCGATTCCGCCACTCCTGGCGGGGCGCGACCTGCTGGGCCAGGCCGCCACCGGCACCGGGAAGACGGCGGCCTTCGCGCTGCCGATCCTGCAGCGCGTCGTCACGGGCGAGCCCGAGCCGAATCGCCCGCGAGCGCTCGTGCTGGTGCCGACGCGAGAGCTCGCGATGCAGGTGGCCGAGGCGCTGCATCGCTACGGCCGGGCGAAGCACGCGAGCGTGCTGCCGATCTACGGCGGGCAGCACATCGGCCAGCAGCTGCGCGCGCTCCAGCGCGGCGCCGAGGTCGTCGTTGCGACCCCCGGCCGCGCGCTCGACCACATCGAGCGCGGCACGCTCGATCTGGCAGGCGTGCGCGTCGTCGTGCTCGACGAGGCCGACGAGATGCTCGACATGGGCTTCGCCGAGGACCTCGACGCGATCCTGAAGCGCACGCCTAAGGAACGGCAGACGGCGCTGTTCTCGGCGACGCTGCCGAAGCGGATCCTCTCGATCGGCGAGAAGTACCTGAAGAACCCGGTGCGCATCGCGATCGCACCCCCGCGCGCGCAGCCGGGCGAGGCGCCGCTCGTGCGCCAGGTGGCTTACGTCGTGGCGCGCCCCCACAAGCACGCGGCGCTCGGACGCGTGCTCGACATGGAGTCTCCGACCTCGGCGATCGTGTTCTGCCGCACGCGCCTCGAGGTGGACGAGCTGGCCGAGGCGATGAACGCGCGGGGCTATCGCGCCGAGGCGCTGCACGGCGGCTTCGCGCAGGAGCAGCGCGACCGCGTGATGAAGCGCTTTCGCAGCAACAGCTCCGATCTGCTGATCGCGACCGACGTCGCTGCGCGCGGCCTCGACATCGAGCACGTCAGCCACGTCTTCAACTACGACGTGCCGACCGAGCCCGACGCCTACGTGCACCGCATCGGCCGCACCGGACGGATGGGACGCGAGGGCGTCGCGATCACCTTTGTCGAGCCGCGTGAGCATCGCTTGCTGCGCAACATCCAGTTCGCGACCAAGCAGAAGATCAGCGTCGGCACGCTCCCGACCGTGAACGACCTGCGCAACCGGCGCCTCGAGCTGACGCGCGCGGCGCTCGAGGAGGCGGTGCGGGCCGGCGAGCTCGACCCGTTCCGCAAGCTGGTCGAAGACCTCGCCAACGAATTCGACCCCTTTGACGTCGCGGCGGCCGCGGTCAAGCTCGCGCACCAGGCGAGCCGCGATGAAGAGGGCGCGCGGGTCGACGAGCAGGACATTCCGATCCCGCATGTGCCCGAGCGGCGGAGCCGCGGTCCGCAGCCCGGGCGCCACCGCGGCCCCGAGCGCCGCCCGGAAGGCGGCCGCGGCACGCGCTCATGGGACCGCGTGCGGCTGTTCATCAGCTCGGGCCGGGCCGCGGGGCTGCGCCCCGGCGACATCGTCGGCGCGATCGCCAACGAGGCCGGCGTGCCGGGCTCCGCGATCGGCGCGATAGAGATCGCGGACAAGTTCTCGCTCGTCGAGGTGCCGGCCGAAGCGGCGGATCAGGTCATCGACGCGCTACGCCGCACCAAGATCCGGGGCAAGCGCGTGACGGTGCGACGCGACGGGGGCGCGTGACGGGCTCGCGGCCGAACGCCCGACTAGGAGCGGCGCGCCGCCAGCCAGGGGGCGAGGCCGTCGAGGCCGCGGCGCAGGCCGCGCTCCATCTGGCCTCGCAGCAGCGGCATCAGCCAGCGCAGCCACGGCTTCGGCTCGAGCGCCTGGCGGTAGACGACCCGCGTCGCCCCGCCGACGGGCTCGAGCGTGACCACCTCGACGAGCGCGGCGAACAGCGGCAGGTTGGTCGAGTCGACGCGGAACGCGAAGCGCTTCCCCACGTCGAACGCGAGGATCGTCTCGTCGGCCACGAGAGACATCACGTGCACGCGCCGGGTCGAGCCGACGCCGTACGGCGCGGGGCTGGTGTAGTGGGCGTCCTTCATGCCGGTGAACCAGCTCGGCCAGGCGGCAGCGTCGGCGAGCGCCGGCCACACCGCCTCCGGGCTCGCCGGCACGGAGGTCTCGGCCCGCACCACGAGCGGCGCGCGCTCGACGAAGGACAGATCCTCATTGCGAAGTTGGTACGGCATCGGGATTGGCTAGCACGTCGGCACGTGAAGTCCTCCCGGGCGAGACGCCGTGGTAAGCTCGCGGGCATGTCTCCGCTCCTCGGCGGCGAGTTCGTGATCGCGTTCCTGGCGGCGCGCATCGCGCTCTGGATCTGGCGCTCCCGCGCGGACCTCCGGGCGATCGCGAGCGACCCGGGTCCGCCGGGCCCGCCCGGCGGGCGCCCGCAGCCGACGCCGCGCCCGGCGCTGCGCCTGGTGCACTCAGCCCCCGCGCCCGAGCGGGCCGTTCTCCCGCGCGCG